>Ga0307379_10012733_pt1 | contig 10947 bp, 7 predicted proteins | sample UN2MG_FD_202237 | JGI IMG/M metagenome (GOLD analysis project Ga0307379, IMG submission 202237) | Soil microbial communities from Risofladan, Vaasa, Finland - UN-2 | ecosystem: Environmental > Terrestrial > Soil > Coastal area > Acid sulfate soil | place: Finland: Risofladan, Vaasa | collected... | reverse complement strand
CCCGGTCGCGATGTGGGCCAAAGCGATCCCACATGCCGCGACTCTGCTCGTTCCGTCGCTTCTGCTCGTCGGCGATTCTGTTCACAACGGGACCGGAAGATGGGTCTCTCGAATACTGCGTCGCATCCAAAGGGCAGACCGTCAGAGACAATCTACCCAAGCTCGGCATGGATTGCGAGACTTCCCGTGCCGCATCCGGTATACTCGTCGCGTGCATGGATCCCGACGTACCGACCCACCCTTGGGAGGAACCGACGATGAAAATCGGCTTTCATACCGACGCGTTCAACTCCGCCTATTGGAGCTTCGAGAAGTGCCTGGCTTGGGCGCAGGAGCACGGGGTTCACCTGATCGAGTGCGGGCTGATCGACGGGGTGAGCTGGATTCACGGGCTGGGCTACCAGCCGCACGTGGCGATGTACGAGGACCCGGAGCTGCTGCGCCGCAAGATGGAGGGCTACGGCGTCCGGTTCTCCCAGGTCGACGCGGCCTACCCGCTCAGCGGCAAGGACGGCCCCATCCGCGGCGTGCCCTACATCCTCAACGCGATCCGCTGGGCCAAGCTCGCCGGTTGCCTGCGCGTCGACACGACCGACGGAATGCAGCCGCCCGAGGGCCTCGAAGACGAGCAGGCGATGGACCTGATGAAGTTCAGCTACGAGCAGGTCATGGAGGTCGCCGAGGCGCACGAGATGACGATCAACATCGAGCCGCACGGCTACTTCACGACCAAGCCCGACATGATGGCCCGAATGCTCGAGTTCGTCGACAGCCCCTACCTGCGGATGAACATGGACACGGGCAACACGTACATCGCCGGGCAGGACCCGGCCGCCTTCCTGGAGCGGTTCGTCGACAAGGTGAGCCACGTGCACCTGAAAGACGTGAGCGAGTCGCTGGCCAAGGCGGTCCGCGGCGAGGAGACCGGCATCGCCGTCAGCCACTGCTCGCTCGGCGGGGGCGTCAACGCCGAGAACATCCGCCGCTGCCTGAAGCTATTGCGCGACCGGGGCTACGACGGCGTTTTGAGCATGGAATGCGAAGGCCAGGCCGGACCGATGATCGAGGCCTCGCTCGATTGGCTGCGCGGCACGCTGGAAGAGCTGGGAATCCCCGTCGAGAACGAGTGAGCGGAATCAGCAAATGGCGGTTCAGGGAAATCGAGCAGCCCGGTGGGTGGCGCGACAAGGGGCAGAGAGAGCGCACGCCTCTCCCACTTTCCCCAGTGGACTCGGAATCGGTATGTAAGCGGAAACCAACTCGTCCCGCAAACAAGGATCACCGCGATGAACCGGACGCTCGCTTCTACACTCCTCGTGCTCGTGGTGCTGCTGGTGTCTTCTTGCCCCATCGGAGCGGCTGCATCTCCTTCGCAAGCGGCCGCAGGGGGAAGCTCTGCCGCTGTCGACTCAAGCGATATCGAGCTGGGCATCGGCGGCACCGGCGGGGTCTACCTCCTGGCCGAGCCGGGGGAGCTCGTCGTCGACGTCGAGAAACGCGACCGGAACGCCCGAGGTCGACGGACCGACTTGAGGGCGATCCTCGTGGGACCGGACCGCCGAGTGCTTCAGGACGTGACCATCCCCGACGACGGAGAGCCCAAGGGCAGCGGCCTCGGACCGGCGCAGCGAGTACGGCTCTCAACGCAGGTCGAGCGAAAGGGTGTCTACGGGCTGAACGTCACCGTGTCGCAGGACCGGTACGGCGACTGTATCGTCTGGGGCTTCCGGACTAACTGCCCACACTACCTGATCGAGACCTCGCGCGGGCACCGCGACCAGCGGCGCGAGGAGCCGATCGTCCTGCTCAACGCGGATCGGCCCGGCAACGTCTGCTTTCTGCCCCGCCAGGGCGAGTTCGGTATGGAGATCACCGGCGTGCCCAAGGGAGTCGACGGCCTGCCCGTTTACGACGGCGGCGGCTCGCTCGTCCACACGCTCCCGGTCAACGCCGAGGGCCAGGCCTCCTACACGTTCCCCGCCGACGTGCACCGGGACGCGATCCCCTGGCGCCTGCACCTGGCGGTGCAGCAGGCGACCGTCCAGATCGACGGCGTGACCCGCTGGGAGTCGGGCGACCTCTATCCCAATCTGCCCTATTGGACGCCCGACTCGGCCTCCTTCTTCCCCTTCCAGGCGTACCGGTGGCTCCTGACGCCCTACCGCAAGACCGTGTACGGCCGGCCGGCCGAGCAGGGCGAAATGCCTTTCCAGGTCCACAACAACTCGGACGGCAAGAAGACGATCCAACTGGCGGTCGAGTTCCCCGACGGGCCATGGCCGGCCCGGCTCTCCACCGATCGTGTGGTGGTCGGCGTCAGGAAGGCCGCGGAGGTGACGCTCCAATACACCGTGCCGGCGGAGGGCCAGACGCGGGTGTGCCATCTCCGGGCGACGCCGGCGGAGGATCCGGATTTCTCCACGTATTCCACGCTGACCGTCAAGGCAGGCGAGGCGCCCGCGGCCAAACCGCTCGAAATGCCGCTCGTGCTCAAACCCTACGAGCACGAAAACGAGCAGTTCGGATACCTGCCCGACTACCCGGTCGAAACCCAGATGTACCACGACCTGGAGAACCGCCCGTTTGTGAGGGTCCCCGGGGGCGTGGCCACGTTGCGCGACGGGCAGTGGAGCACGTTCGATCTGGAGACGGCCGTCCAGTCGTCCGATCCCGAGTTCAAAGGTCGCTCCTTCGGGAGGGCGTCGACCAAGATCGCCTTTGACCGGGCGGGCGAGGTCTATCTCCTGGGCACCGTGGGCCGGCACGTCGCGCTGCTCCACTCGGCCGACGGGGGGAAGACGTTTTCACCCTACCTGATCCCGGGACGGGAGAACCAGCCCCGGGCGTTCGACGTCGAGCAGTTTTCGGGGCACAACGTCCCGGACGGCCCGCCGCCCGTGCTGCGCTACACCCGCACCGCTGAAGACCCGAAGCTGATATGGCGGAAGGTCAACGACCTGGAGCTGTTCCTGCCCGAGAAGGTCGACGGCCACATCTCGCTCGGCGAGCCGATCCTGATCTCGAAGCTCTGCATCGGTCTTGCCGCCCATTCGGGCATTCCCGCCACGGTGGTCTCGCGGGACGGGCGGGTCCACGTGGTCTGGGCCGAGGCGACCGATCCGCAAGAGAAGGTACCCGGCGTGCCCACCTACGTGGCGACGTACGATCGCCGCACGCGGACCCTGGGCAAGCCGGCCCTGGTCGGCTACGGGGCGCCGCCCAACGACGTCCATAACTCGCCCAGCATCACGATGGACAGCCAAGGCTACCTCCACGCGCTGGCCGGCACCCACGGCGCGCCCTTCCAATACGCACGCTCGCTGGAGCCGAACGACGCCGGCCGCGGCTGGACCGAGGCGGAGCCGGTCGGCGAAGGGCTGGGCCAGACGTACATCGGCATGGTCTGCGGGCCGGACGATACGCTCCACCTCGTCTTCCGGCTCTGGCGGAACGCAACCGAGCCCTTCCCCGCCAGCCACCACGCCACGCTCGCCTATCAGCGCAAGCGGCCCGGCGAGCCGTGGCAGGAACCCCGCGTGCTGATCGTGCCGCCCTTCTCCGAGTACAGCGTCTTCTACCACCGGCTGACGATCGACCGGCTCGGACGCCTCTTCCTCTCCTACGACTACTGGTCCACCTACTGGTTCTACCGCACCGACCACCGGGGCGATCGCCGGGCGCTCGTGATGTCCCCCGACGGCGGCGAGACCTGGAAGCTGGCCGAGACGCGAGATCTCCGCTAGACGGCCCAAGCCCCGGCGGGGCCGTTGGCCCTGGTCCAGGCGGGGCCCGTCCCGCGCATCCCTCACTCCCTCATTCGCGCAAGTCGTTTTCAGCGTATAGGTTAGCGTGACCATCCGGTTGGCGAGGGCCTCGCTGTCCTGACGCGCGGTCTCCCGGCTTGGGCCATCCCTTCTCCCAAGTTTGCTGATTAAGCTGTGACGATTCTGACGATTAGAGAAGATGCGGCGACCGGACAGGATCGATGAACGCCTGCTGCGGTCTTGGTAGGGACACCAACCACCCGAAGGGGGGTCGGTTGGCCACCCGCAAAGCGGCAACTGCGGTTCGCTTCGCCGGCGTCACGTGGTACGATCTGCGGTCCGCGTGCCCGGTGCCGATTTCCGACGTACGAGATGCGGTGACCAAGCCGGCCCCAGCGCCCTTTTTCGGAGTGATCGGAGATGGAGCTCCCTCGTCGCGATCGGGGCGATGAGCTGTTGAGGCCGGGCGAGATGGCCCGGCTTCGCATGCGCCTGCGGACCCTTGCCCCCCAGCACGACCTGACCAGCGTGATCGCTTGCGCGTTCGATCACCGCACGCGGATGCTCCCCTTTCTCGTTGCCGATACGAGGATGGCCCCCGCCGGAGTGCGGGCCATCGGGTCGGCGATGGCCGATGTCGGGTTCCCCAAGACCCGGATCGTCCTCCAGCAGTGGAATCGGCGCTTCCGCCCGTCGCAGATGCGGCTGGACGGGAGAATCCCCGACCTGTTCATGGTCTCCAGCATGCACTTGCACTTCGCCGAGTGCCGTGCCCTGCTCCGGGACGTCTGCCAAATCGATCCTGCCCGGCGGCCGCTCGTCATCGCCGGCGGACCGAAGGTGATCTACGAGCCGTGGGAAGTGTTCAGCGCGGACCCCGAGGACCCGTGGGGCGCCGACGTGGCCGTCACCGGCGAGGAGTTCGTGCTGTTGAGTCTGCTGGAGGTGCTGCTGTCGGTTCGCGGGTCGAACGAATCGATGCGGTCGGCCTTCCTTCGCGCCCGCGACGCCGGAGCGCTCGACGACGTGCCCGGCCTGGTCTACGCGCGGACCGACGGGCGGGGCCTTGCCGAGGAGCTGGTGGACACGGGCATCCAGCGTCTGCTGGGCGATCTCGACGAGACGCCGCACCCGGTGCTGGGGTACGAGCTTCTGGAGCCGCCAAGCGACCGTGCCACGCTGGGCCCCCGCGCGCTCGATGCGGGCCGGGTCCGCAAGCACTGCCGGATCGCGTCGATCGTTCTGACCCTGGGGTGCAAGTTCGGCTGCCCCTACTGTCCGATCCCCGCCTACAACCAACGGCAGTACCGCACGAAAAGCGGCGAGCGGATCAGCGACGAAATGGAACGGCTCTACCGCAAATACGACATCCGTTTCTTCTTCGGAGCGGACGACAATTTCTTCAACGACGAGAAACGGACCCTCGACATCGTCCAGACGCTGGCAGAAAAGGTCGACGCCGGCTCGCGCCCGCACTGCAAACTCCGATGGGGCACCGAGGCGACGATCCACGATGCGCTGAGAATGAAGGACCATCTCCCCCTGGTGCGGAAAGCCGGACTGTGGGCATTGTGGCTCGGCGTGGAAGACATGACCGGCGCGCTGGTCAAGAAAGGTCAAAGCGCCGACAAGACCGTCGAAGCGTTCCGCCTCCTGCGAGAAAACGGCATCTTCCCCGTCCCCATGCTGATGCACCACGACTCGCAGCCGCTTTGGACACCGAGCGGCAACGCCGGGCTGCTCAATCAGGTGAGACTGCTGCGCAAGGCCGGGGCGGTGTACATGCAGGTCACGATGCTCACCCCCTCGCCCGGCTCGAAATCGTACGACGACGCCTACACGTCGGGGCTTGCGTACGAGAGCGTCAACGGCGTCGCGGTCGAGCCGCGGATCGTCGACGGGAATCACGTCGTCGCGTCCCGCCATCCGCGTCCCTGGGTGAAACAGCTCAATCTCCTGGCGGCGTACCTCTACTTCTTCAACCCGCTGCGATTCCTCGCGGCGCTCGTGCGTCCCAAGACCACGATCCCTCTGGCCGACGCCGAAACGACGCCGCGCGCGCCGGGCCAAACGCATCGGCGGAGATTCCTCCGGCGCGTTTCTCGGAAGGCCCGGGCCCATCTGGCCGATGCCTTCGTGCAGATGTTCGGGATGTGGGGGCTGGTGTACACCTCCCGGGGCCCGCTGGGCTGGTGCTGGCACCTGATGCGCGGCAAGATCCGACGCCACAGCGGGGCCCCTACCAGCCGGATTCCCATGCGAAGCCCTGACGGCGGCCCGGCCAGCCACGCGCTGCCCGGAGCGCCGATCTCGATCGCGCCGGCGCCCGGCGACCCGCTGGCTCATCGCAAGAAGGCGGCGTGATCGCTGGAGCGCGGGAGCGTGCGGGAACGCGGCGACGCGTATTTCCGACCCGCTCGGCGAACGTCCACTCGCGTCTGGTCGCAACTCCTTGTCGCGACGAGACTTCCGGTCGACGCAAAGTGGCGTTCGTCTCGGAGCGATCAGACCATCCCTTTGACCGGTCCTGTCGGATTGTGCTATCCTAACCGAAGCCCAATCACGCAGACCCCAAGGTTAGTCCGATGAGCACGATTTCACCGGAGAACGAGCAGTTCATTCAGCACGAGCTGGAATCCGGCACCTACCAGAACCGTGGTGAACTGCTCGACGAAGCCGTCGGCCTTCTCAAGCGGCGGAGAGAACTGCAGCGGGCGATTGAGGCGGGCATTGACTCCGGCCCGTCGATTCCAGGAAGTGACGTCTTTCGGCGGCTTGAAGAGAAGGCGAAGCAGCTCGCCCGGCAAGGCTCGCCATGACAGAACCGGTCTTCTCGCCGATGGCCGTCGAGGATATCGACGCCATTCTCGAGTACATTGCGCGCGATAAGCCGGCAGCCGCCGTCTCCTTCGTCGAGACGCTCAAAGACAAGTGCAACACGCTTGCCCGCTTTCCACTCCTCGGAGCCTCTCGCGACCATCTCGCAGAGGGCCTCAGGGTGTTTCCCGTGGGCAGCTACGTCATCTACTATCGTCCCGAAGGTGGCACGGTACGAATCGAGCGCGTTCTCCATGGAGCCCGCGATGCCGATGCCCTGTTCGGCTAAGCGGAACAAGGAGAAGCCTGCACGGTCGGGTGCCACTGGCGTCTCGCCAGTGGACGGGCAAGATGCCCGTGGCACCCCGATACACCGTGCAATCCATAATCCGTCCCGCTTAGACGTGAATGAGCTGGTTGCGGCCCGCTTTCTTGCGAGTGGAGGGCAACGGGGAGCCGGCGCGGCGGGGAGGCACGGTCCTCGGCGTTCGCCGCTTGAAGCATTCTGCTCCACAAGGTACAACACGTACCAGCGCCGTCGGGTGCGACGGCATCCTGCACGTGACTGGCAACCGTACCAGGAGAGGAATGATGGGAAGGACGATTCTCGTTGCTGCGGTCCTTGCGCTGGTGAGTATCGGGGACGGCTCGCGAGCCCTGGCTGCCGGGGAACGTGGCGCAAGTGACACGCCGAAAGCCCAGCCTACCGATCCCGAGGAGCAGAACGCCTTGAAAGCCGAAGCCATCGTGTTTCTCAACAACTACCAGGCCGAGGTGAAGACGCTCGACGTCCGGGCCGCCCTGGCCGCGTGGCGGGCAGCCAACTCGGGCAGGAAAGAGGACTTCGACGCGGCCGCCGCCGCGTCGCTGGCGCTCCGCAAGTACCACAGCGACCCGGCCACGTACCAGCGCCTCCAGGAGCTGCTGGCGGTCAAGGGCGAGCTTCCCCCGGTGGCCGCCCGGGCCCTCGAGATGGCCGAGCTGGCGTACAAGGGAAACCAGCTTCCGCCCGACCTGTTGGAGAAGATGGTCAAACTGTCGACCGAGATCGAGCAGGGCCTGAACACCTATCGCGCGGAGCTCGACGGCAAAAAGCACACGAACAACGATCTCTTGGAAATGCTCCGCAAGGAGACCGACTCGGACCGCCGCCGGCGCATCTGGGAAGCGCTGAAACAGGTCGGGGGCGTGGTCGCGCCCAAGCTCGTCGAGCTGGCCCACTTGCGCAACGAGGCGGCCGGGAAGCTGGGATACGACAACTTCTGGCAGATGCGGATCTGCCTCCAGGAGCACGACCCCGAGCAGCTTCTCGGCATCTTCGACGAGCTGGACCGGCTCACCCGGGAGCCCTTCACCCGGATGAAGGCCGCGATGGACGCCGAGCTGGGTCGCCGCTTCGGCGTGGCCCCCGAGAAGATGATGCCCTGGCACTACGACAACCCGTTCTTCCAGGCCGCGCCGCCCTCCGAGGCGGTCAACCTGGATGAGTTCTACGAGAAGAAGGCGAAAGAGGACGTCGTCGAGATCGCCCGGGCGTTCTACGCCGACGTCGGCCTGCCGATCGACGAGGTCCTCGGGCGGAGCGACCTCTACGAGCGCGAAGGCAAGGACCAGCACGCGTTTTGCATCAACATCGACCGGTCGGGCGACGTGCGCACGCTCTGCAACATCAAGCCGACCGCCGAGTGGATGGACACGATACTCCACGAGGAGGGCCACGCGGTCTACGACCTCTACATCGACCCCCGCCTGCCCTACAACCTCCGCGAGCCGGCCCACATCTTCACCACCGAGGGCGTGGCCATGCTCTTCGGGGCGCTGGCCAAGACGCCCACCTGGATGGTCGCCTACGCCGGGGCCGACCAAGAGCGAGTGAACGAGGTCGCCCGGGCGATCCTCGAGCAGCGGCGCCGCGAGCAGTTGATCTTCGCCCGGTGGACCCTGGTCATGCTCCACTTCGAGAAGGCCTTCTACGAAAACCCGGACCGCGAGCTGAACTCGCTCTGGTGGGACACGAAGGAGCGGTTCCAGCAGCTCAACCGCCCGCCGGAGCGAAACCTGCCCGATTGGGCGGCCAAGCCCCACTTCACCGTCGCGCCCGTCTACTACCACAACTACATGCTCGGCGAGCTGTTCGCCGCGCAGCTCAGGCACGTGTTCTCCGGGCTTGCCGGCCACGAGGGCCCGACCTCGGAGCTGAGCTTCGTGGGCCGCAACGAGTTCGGCGACTTCCTCAAGACCAAGGTCTTCAAGCCGGGCACCGTGGCGTCGTGGCCCCGGTTCGTGCGACGCTCCACGGGCGAGCCGCTGACGGCGAAGTACTTCGCCGCCGAAGTAGGCGGGCCGTAAGGGCCAGCGCAGAAACAACGTGACCAATTGGGTGGCACGACCTGAGGAACGAAGGGCGTGGAGATCTCGCAAAACATGCCCTTCGCTGCGCTCAGGGACGTGCCACCCTGACGAAGACTTGAACGAGCGTACTCAATTCGCCGGTTCACGTCGGCGCGGTTGCTCCATCACTCCACGCCGTGCATCATTCGCTTCAGAAGCGGCGTGAGCGCGAGGATGAGGAAACCGGCGCCGATGGGGAACACGACCAGCATGAAGTAGAAGCCGGCGAGCCCCTCGAAGACGAAGGTGATTTCGCCGGACGCGACTTTCGTGGAGAAGCGGGCCACCAGCCCCGCCAGGAGGTTCGACAAGGAGAAGGAGAAGAACCACAGCCCCATCATCATCGACTGGAGCCGCTTGGGGGCCAGCTTCGTGACCATGGAAAGGCCGACCGGCGAGAGGCACAGCTCGCCCCACGTATAGACCACGTAGGTAATCAGCAGCCAGTGGGGACCGGCCAGGTTGCCGCCGCGGGCCTCCATCGCCCCGAAGACCATCGCCAGGAAGGCAAGGCCCAACAGAAACAGCCCCAGGGAGAATTTCATCGGCGTGGGCGGATTCATGCGCAGTCGGCTGAGCCACACCCAGAGCCAGGCGAACACCGGCGCGAAGACCAGGATCGCGAAGGGATTCGCCGCCTGGTAGTACGAGGCGGGGAAACCCTCGCCTCCCAGCAGGCCCCCGAGTGTGCGATCGGTGTTCATCTTGGCGAACACGTTCATCGAGCTTCCCGCCTGCTCGAACGCGGTCCAGAAGAAGATGTTTCCGATGAAGGCCAGGATAAGGACCACGCCGATCCGTTGGAAGTCGACGCTGGTGAAGCGCCGCGTGGCCTCGTATTCGTCGCGCTTCGCCTGTTCGATTTCTTCCGGGGTCGGCTCCCTGCCCGACTCATGCTCCGGCTCGTGGTGCGGCGGCAGGCCGATGCCCTTGAGGTATCGCGGACGGAGGACCTGGTAGCAGAACAGGCCGAGCACCATCCCCACGGCGGCCGAGCCGAAGCCCCAATGCCAGCCGACCAGCTCGCCGAGCGTGCCGGCCACCAGCGGGGAGAGCAGCGCACCCAGGTTGATCCCCATGTAGAAGATCGTGAAGCCGGAATCGCGCCGCGGGTCGTGCTGCTCGTAGAGCTGCCCCACCATGACGCTCACACACGGCTTGAAGAAGCCGGTGCCGATCACGATCAGCATGAGCCCCGACAGAAAACAGAGGAGCGCGCCGGGTCCGCTCTGGAGCGTCACGGCTTCGCCCACGGTGTGGCCGAACAGCTCCGTGGCGGCCAGCGTGACGTGGCCCGCGGCGATGATCCAGCCGCCGATCAACATGGAGCGGTGCGTGCCCAGGAACTTGTCGGCCAGCCATCCACCGAAGATCGGAGTAAAGTATACCGCCCAGCAGTATATGCCGTAGAGCACATATGCCGAGTCTTCGGTCCAGCCGAAGCCGGGGTTGCCGTTCGCCTTGCCGCTCTCCAGCACTTCGTTGGTGCTGGCGATGAGATACAGCACGAGCAGCGCCCGCATGCCGTAATAGCTGAACCGCTCCCACATCTCCGTGATGAACAGGACCCACAGCCCTTGCGGCTGGCCTTGGGGCGCTTTGTCGGCCGGGCGCGCCGCCGCGCCGTCCAACGGGCCGAGGCTCTCTCGCGATTCCGGCTCGTGTTGATGCTCGTCGTCCATTCACTGACTCCTGATCACGCTGGGGATGCAACGCCGGCGCCCTGCTCGTCTTGCAGAAGTGGCCACTCTTGGCAACGTTCGAGTGGCCACGGCCGCCGCATTGTAGGGGGTCCGTCGCGAGCGTGTCAACGCCGATGGGGGGCCCCGAATGCCCGGGTTCGAGCGGACGGCACACGGCGAGGCTGTGATTTTTTTCGGAGGCCCACTGGGCATGCCGGGAAAATGACGCTAGCTTGGATATCGTGATGCGGTGGTCGCTGTTTCCCGGAGCGTTGCCAGGAGAGGTACGTATG
>Ga0307379_10012732_pt1 | contig 10947 bp, 4 predicted proteins | sample UN2MG_FD_202237 | JGI IMG/M metagenome (GOLD analysis project Ga0307379, IMG submission 202237) | Soil microbial communities from Risofladan, Vaasa, Finland - UN-2 | ecosystem: Environmental > Terrestrial > Soil > Coastal area > Acid sulfate soil | place: Finland: Risofladan, Vaasa | collected... | reverse complement strand
GGGACGGCGCGCAACTTCTCCGAATACTCGAATCTGCGGGCGATGTCGAGCGATATAAGTTGCGCCATAGTGGGCTTCAACAGCGGTAGCGGTTTCAACCTGGCGGACGGCACTCCCGTGGGGATGCCCGGCCACGACAAGTCCCCGGCAAGCGTGCTGTTGGACGCATTGGCTGAGCTGGCGCGGCTCAGCGGGCACCCCGAAGTGGAGTACGCTCCGCTGCTGACGTTCGGCCATTCCAATGCGACGGTGTTTTCGGCGGGCTTCGCCAGCAAGGTTCCGGAGCGCGTTTTCGGGTGGATTGCGTTCAAGTCGGCGTCTGGCGCCCTGTTCTCCAAGCCGGAGATCTATGAGATCCCGGGGCTTGTGATATCGGGCGAGAACGATGCGTCGTATTTCGGCGACCAACTGGTGACGGTGCTGCGGCTGAGGCGCGAGCACGGGGCGCTCATGCACATGATCGTCGAACCCGGCGGCGGCCACTGGCCCAACGGAACGGAGACCTACACGATCCTGATGGCGTTCATGAAAGCCGCGTTCCTGATGCGGGTTCCCGCCGACTCCGATGCGACCGCAGGTCCGGTGAAGCTAATTGCGTGCAAGGAGTCCGACGGTTGGCTGGGCCGCAACGTAGATGCAGTTCGCGTGCCACAGCCGAATGCCACGTGGAAATGGGAGCGGCCGGTCGATATCAGGCAGCGCCTGGAGATCGGTGCGTATGGTGAGTTTCCTTGCGACAAGACGCGTGCGTCGTGGCTGCCCGGCGAAGATTACGCGCGCAAGTGGCAGGAGTTCTGCGAGCTTGGTGTCGTGGCGGATTACGCGGAGGTCCGGCCGTCCACCGGGATCGAGTCGATGGCCGGGGGGCCGCTGGCGCCGCAGGTTAAGCGGCTGGCTTCGGCACATGAGTACAAGCCGATCCTGGATGAACTTCGCAAGATTGCTGGGGAGGCCGGCGCGCCTGAGAGAGCGGCTGAAGCTGCAGAGATCATCGGGCGCGTGGAAGCCCGGGGGATCGAGCGCGTCGCCCAGGCCGAGCGGCTGGAGGTGATCGAGCCGCCCTGCGCCGCAAGGGCGTGGGAGGATATTGCCGCGAAGTACGCGGAGATGACGATCGGCGATCTTGCCCGCAGGAAGCTGGAGGACAAGTCGTTCCAGCTTCAACTGCAGGCGTGGGCCCGCGTGGATGAGATGAAGCGGGCCGAGGAGAAGCTGCACGATGTGCCCGGCGCGCAGCGCGTGGCCGACGACGCGAAGTTCGCGGAGGCGAACGCCCAACCGTTGAAGGATATGGCGGACGCGGCGGCGGACCTGCTGGCGCATTATCCGCAGAGCAGGGCGGCCGCCCCCGCGCGCATCATCCTCGAGCGCTACAAGATACTGCTTCCTGAAATCAAGTGACTGCCTGTGCCTACCGAAAACCCCATCAACGTTGGCACAAAAGAACTTGCGACCCTTGCAGAATCACGCGCTGTCTCCTGGAGGATCGGGGCTGTCAACAGGCCAAGAGAAGCCGCATGATTAGCATTTTAGAAGCGAGCGTGGCATTTTTTGAAGGCGCTCCCCGTCGAGCGGACATGTCACTGATTCGGGCGCGCCCCATGCGCGAATGGGCCCGGCTGGCGCGGGACGCCACCGACCCAGCCGCCGCCGAGCGATTCCGCGAGTTTTCCCACGGCTGCGTCCAAGAGTTGTGCTCGAACTACGGCCCCATCGACATCCTACCACCCGGCCGCGCCAGCCGATGGACTGGAGTTACGAAGATACTGAAGGATCCGACTGACTTGGAGAGTAATATGCAGATCCTAAATGGCAACTGGAAACTGAGCCTGGATCCCCAGAACGAGGGGCGCGCCGGTCAATGGTTCGCGGCCGTCCGGCCGGAGGCACGGCCCGCGCCGGTGCCGGGCGTTGTTCAGCAGTTCTTTCCGGATTATTGTGGCGTGACCTGGTACTGGCATGCCTTTCGCCCGGAGCGGAAAGCGGAGCGGAATCAGCGCTGGCGACTGCGGTTCGGGGCGGTCAACTATTTCGCGGAAGTCTGGCTGAACGGCATCGCCGTCGGCAGCCACGAGGGTGGTGAAACCCCCTTCAGCTTGGATGTGACCAAGGCAATCCGAACTGAGGGGGAGAACCTGCTGGCCGCACGTGTCGTAAACCCGTCGGGCACGCCTATTGACGGCATGCGCCTGTGCGAGATCCCCAGCGGCAATGGAAGACGTTACGGCGGCATTATGCTGCCGGTGGAACTCCTCTGCGTGCCGGCCGTCCGCATCGACGATCTCCTGGTCCAGCCAGAGGTCGCCACCGGTGGCATCGAGGTCACGGTTACCGTGGTGAATGACGCCCGGACCGCGGCCGCCGGCACCCTCTGCGGCGTGGCCGGACCGGCGATGTCCGGCGAGGTTGCGGACTCCGCGGAAATCAAAGCCGTGTTCCCGCAGGGCGAATCCACCCATCGTCTGGCCCTGACGATCCGGCAACACCGCCTCTGGAGCCCGGATGATCCGCAACTCTACAACGTGCGGGTCGCTTTGGAGTCGCACTGGGAGCGCAACGCCGTGCCGCGGCATGAGAAGTCCGTGCGCTGCGGTTTCCGCGATTTCCGCGTCGGACCCGACGGCTACTTCCGTCTGAACGGCAAGCGTCTCTTCCTGCGCTCGATGCACACCGCCCCCTGGTCCCAGCCCGGTTCACCGGGCACCACCGCCATGCCGGCGTTTTCCCGGCGCGACATGATTCTGGCCAAGGCCTGCGGGTTCAACATGATCCGCTTCATCGCCGGTTGCGCGTTGCCGGAGCAACTGGACTTGTGCGATGAAATCGGCCTGATGATCTACGAGGAATCACTGGCCAGCTGGAACCTGGCGGATTCCCCCGACATGCCCCGCCGCTACGACCAGGCCCTGCGCGAGATGATCCTGCGCGACCGCAACCACCCCTGCGTCACGATCTGGGGGCTGCTCAACGAGATGGCGGACTGCCCGACCCACCGCCATGCCCAGCAATCGTTGCCGCTCGTGCGCTCCCTGGACACGACCCGGCTGGTACTGCTCAGCAGCGGACGCTTTGCCTACGATTCGATGGTCGGCTCCCTTGCCAATCCCGGCAGCATGGAATGGGAATGCCTCTGGGGGCTGGAGGGAACGAAAACGAAGGCGCGGGAAGCGCCCGTGAACATCACGGGCAACTTCGAGGGGGCCGGGGACGTGCACATGTACCCGCGGCTGCCCCAGTCACCGGCCGTCAATCACTTCATGCGCACCACCGGCAAGGACAGCAAGCCGGTCTTCCTTTCCGAGTACGGCATCGGCAGCCTGTGCAATGCCATTCGCGAACTCCGCCACTTTGAACAGGCCGGCATGTCGCCCGAGCCGGCCTATGCCGTGAGCTACCGCAACATAGAGCAGCGCCTTCTGGCCGACTGGAAACGCTTCGGCATGGAAGGCGTCTATCCCTTTCCGGAGGACATGCTGCGCGACAGCCAGCGACTGCACTGCCGTCAGCGGCTGCTGGGGTTTGACATCATCCGCTCCAATCCCAAGTTCTGCGGCTTCAGCCTGACCAGCATGCTGGACGGCCCTGTCGGCGGCGAGGGAACCTGGAGTTTCTGGCGCGAACCCAAACCCGGCATTATCGATGCGCTCAGCGATGGCTGGGCGCCGCTGCGCTGGTGCCTGTTTGTGGAACCCTCTCATGTCTACGCCGGCCGGGAATTCAAAATCGAGGCCGTCCTGGCCAACGAGGACGTCTTGCCGTCGGGCGAATATCCGGTGACCTTGCGGATCACGGGCAAGCCGGGAATCGTCTGGGAAAAGCGGGTGACGGCGCTCATTCCCGCTCCGGCCGACGGCCAAGAAGGCCTGCTGGCGGTCAGTGTCTATTGCGGCACGACAACGCTGGATGTCCCCACCGGCGAGTACGAGTTTGCGGCCTCGATGGACCGCGGCGGCGCCCCGGCAGGCGGACGGCTGACGTTCCATGTGACTGACCCGAAAGGGCTGCCGAACGTTCAGCGGGCCGTCAGGCTTTTCGGCATGGACAAGCGAATTGAAACCTGGCTGACCACCCGCGGTGTGCGCTGCCGGCAGTTCGACAGTTCCGCCTCTTCCCGCCGCGAGGTAATCGTCGTAGGAAGGGACAAGAGCATCCATCGGGATGTCGCCGCCTGGCGGGCGCTGGCCAAGCGCATGGCTCGCGGCAGCACGGTCGTCTTCACCTCGCCCGAGTCGTTCCGTCGCGCGCCCGCGGGCAACCTCGGCACGGTCGAAGTCGTGAGCGACATCCCGTCGGAGCCTGTAGCCTATTGCCTGCGGGATTTTCCCGTGGCCAACGTGTCCGCGGAAGAACAAGGCAGCTTCAACGCGGAGTTCTTCGGCAGGTTCTCCGTTATCCTTTCCGACCTCCCCGCGCGTACGTACCGCGTCGAGATTGGAATGTGCGAAGGCTCGGGGTGGATGAACGAGTGCGGCATGCGGGTGTTCGATGTGTTCATCAACGGCGAGAAGGTCCTGGAGAATTTCGATATCATCCGGGAAGCGGGCAAGCCCTGCCTGGCGGTCCTCCGCGAGTTCCCCGCCCGGCCCAGGAATGGGAGCATAATGCTCAAATTCGTCAGCCGCGCCGACACGGCGTCCAACTGGGCCTCCGTCAGCCGGATCCGGCTCTTCGACGAACAGGGAAACCGCGTCATTCATTTTGATGCCCGGAGCCACGTGGAGAACGGCGTGGGCTGGCTGCCGCTGGAGCAGAAGACACCGTTCACCTACTTTGACGACTGGCTCTATCACAAAGAATGCGTGGCCAAAGACCATCCGGTCTTTGACGGCCTGCAGGCCAAGGGCATCATGGACTGGGAGTACTACGGGCCGGTCATCTCCCACACCCTGTTCGAAAGGCGGGCGGAAACGGCGGACGTCATGGCCGCGGCCTTTGCCGTGGGATACTGCAACGCCACCGGCTACGCCTCGGGTCTCATGATGGCCGAGTATCCGTTCGGGCAGGGGCGGTTCATTGTCAACACGTTCAACATCCTGGAGAACATCGACATCCATCCGGCCGCCGATCGTCTGCTGCTGAATCTGATCAACCACTCGGCGCGGTCCGCCCGCGGCCCGGCAGCGCCTCTGCCGAAGGGGTTTGCCGACGTGCTGAAGAAAATCGGTTACGAGCATCATGAAATTGCGGAAGTGAAACAGTGAAAACAGTCACCGTGCACATGGTGGGCAACGCCCATCTGGATCCCGTCTGGTTATGGCCCTGGCAGAGCGGCGCCGACGAGGCGATCGCCACCTGTCGCTCGGCGTGCCACCTTCTCGACGAGTTTCCGAAAGCCGTTTTTACGCGAGGGGAAGCCTGGTTCTATGAACAGTTGCGGACACAGGATCCCGCGTTGTTCGAGCGCGTGAAAGCGCACATCAAGGGCGGACGCTGGTCGGTTGTCAATGGCTGGTGGGTGCAGCCCGACACGAATTTTCCGACCGAGCAGGCGCTGCTGGCCACGGCGCGCGTCGGACTTGACTGGTTCAAGAAGTATCTGGAACTGGATTCGGTGCCGGTGGCCTACCTGGTGGACAGCTTCGGGCACAACGGCTTCCTGCCGCGCGTCATCCGCAATTCCGGCCAGCGCTACTTCGTGATGACGCGGCCGGGACAGCGCGAGAAGGTTCTGCCATCGGAGTTGTTCAGATGGCGCAGTCCGACGGGTGAGGAGGTCCTCACTTGCCGCCTGACCAGTTACGGCTGTGCGTCACCGGACGGCGGCGATATGGATCGCGCCATTGTCGGCGCGCTGGCGGCCAAAAGGCCGGAGGGCATTGACCACGTCATGTGCTTCTACGGCGTCGGCAATCACGGCGGCGGACCCACGCGCAAGCTCGTGCAGTGGATTCTCGAACACCAGGACTATGCGTCGGGCGTCCGGCTGGAGTTCTCGACGCCCGATCGCTATTTCGCCGCGGTCGAAGCGTCCGCGGCCGCCTGTCCCGTGGTGGGGGGCGAGTTGTTGCACCATGCCATCGGCTGCTATTCGGTGTGCGGGCGGCTCAAGCGCGAAGTCCGCAACGCTGAGCTGGCCGCCATGGACGCCGAACATCTGGCCGCACGGCACCAGGTGGATGTGGCACAGGAGTTGGATGCGGTTTGGAAGACCATCTGCTTCAACCACTTTCACGATATCATTGCCGGGACATCGACGGGTCCCGCAACGGAGGAGGCCCAGCGGCAGATAGGCGGGGCGCGCGACCAGATCGAACAATTGACCTACCGGATTCTCCGGCGCGATTCCAGAATCCGGCACCGCAAGCTGAAGGGCCACCGGGTTCATGTGGTCAACCGATCCAATCTACCCTGGCAGGGGATGGCCGAGGTGGAGCTGTGGACTGACTTGCGTGGTTTCAACAAGGTCCTCTGGTCGGAAACCACCGGCCCCGTGCCGCGACAACTGGTGTCCGCCGCCGGCGTGCTGGCGGAGTGGTGGAGCACGGGCGGTTCGCGTTTGTTGATTCCCGTGTGCCTGGAGCCGGGAGAATGCCAGACGTTCCGTCTGGCGGAGACGCCAGCCGCCGTGCAGTGGCCGGGCACGCCGCCGCGCTTCCAAGACGGCGTGCTGGAAAACGATCATCTCCGGGTTTCGTTCTCCAGCGACGGGATCGAGCAGATAGACGACGGCGGCGCCATACTGACCCGGCCCCTGGCGCTGGTTGCACTTGCCGACGGCAGCGACACCTGGTCCCATGACCTGGACCGGTATCACGGTCCGATCCATGCCCGGGCGGAGTTCGGCGCGCCCCGAGTGATCGAATCCGGCCCGCTGCGCGTGGTGGTGAAGCTGACCGGGCAAATCGGCACCAGCCGCGTACGGTTGTACGTGACCCTGGACCGGAATTCCAAGCGGGTGGATGTGCGCCTGGATACGAACTACCAGGAACCCTTCACCGTGCTCAAGGCGTCGCTCGCGTTGACGCCGCAGGGGCAGTGGACGCGCCGGGATCGCGCGGCAGGCGGATGGGTCAGCCGGGCCTTGGACGGACTCGAGTATCCGGTGCATCATGCCATCCGGGTCGAAGGCGAAAAGGCCATGGGGATTCTCTTTCCCGACTCCTTTGCCGCCGATTGCAGCCCGTACGGCACAATCCGAGTTACGCTCCTGCGCAACAACGTTCATGCCTTCCACAGCAATTCCAGAGTTCCGCATGAAGACCTGCCGACGCTGACGGATCGCTTTGGCACGGACGAAGGGCCGCAATCCCTCCGTTTCTCCCTTGTGGGAGTTGACCCATCGGAAGTGGATCTGGAATCGCACCTGGCCGTCCTTCAGCGTCCGCCCTGGGTCTGGGACGACTACCAGGGTGAGAGCCGGGTGGAGGTGTTTGAGTGAGAGTATGGGGAAACGCTGATCACTGATGACTGATGACTGATAACTGATAACTGAAACCGAAGGAACAAACGAATGAAACTGACGCGACGAGACGTGATGCGGATGGTCTATCAAGGCCAGCGGCCGCCCTATGTGCCCTGGGTCTTCCAATTTACGCACGAGGCGTTCTGGAAGCTGGCGGAGCACTACGGCGGCGAGGACCGGGTGCCGCGGGACATGCTCGGCGGACACGTCCTGACCACGGGCCAAGGCCAGGGCGATTTCTTCGAGCCGCTCGGCGATGACCTGTGGCGCGACGGCTTCGGGGTCGTCTGGGACCGCAGCGTGGACAAGGACATCGGCGTGGTGAAGGAGTATCGGCTCCCGGAGCCGACCCTGGCGGGCTATCGCTTCCCAGACCCGCTCGCCCCGCGCAGTTTCGAGGGCATCCCGCAGGCGATCGCGTCCGGCCGGGACGGATTCCGCGTCTTCTCGATCGGGTTCTCCCTTTACGAACGGGCCTGGACGCTGCGCGGCATGCAGAACCTCATGATGGATTTCCTCGAGCATCCCGCGTTCGTCCACGAGTTGCTGGGCGCGATCGCGGATCACCATATCGTCCAGATACGGAAGGCCATGGAGTATGACATTGACGCCGTCTACTTCGGCGACGACTGGGGCTCGCAGCAGGGTCTGCAGATGGGACCGCACTGTTGGCGGGAGTTCATAAAGCCGCAGTTGAAGCGCATGTACGGCGAGGTGCGCCGGGCCGGCCGGATGGTTACGATCCATTCGTGCGGCAAGGTGGACGAACTCTTCGACGACCTCATCGAAATCGGCGTGAACGGCTTCAACCCGTTCCAGCCCGAGGTCATGGACGTGCACGCGCTGATGACGAAATACCGCGGACGGCTGACATTCATCGGCGGGCTTTCGACGCAGAAGACGCTGCCCTACGGGACGGTGGAGGACGTGCGACGCGAGACGCACAAGCTCCTCGAGATGGGGCGCGCCGGCAGCTACGTGTTCTGTCCGGCCCATGCCGTGGAAGGCGACGTGCCGGTGGAAAACATGCTGGCGTTCATCGAGGAAGTGCAGAAGCAGCCCGGGTACCCGGCGTGAGGCCAAAAAGACCAACAACCAACAAGAGGAGTTCGAATATAGATGAAGAAACAAATCATTTTCCTGGTTTCGATTCTGTTCATGCTGTCAAGCGCGGCGGTTTCCGCCGCCGAGACGGCCTACTTGCGCCCGGGCGACGTGATCGTCTGCGTCGGAGACTCCGTCACCGCCGCCGGCGTGTATGACGGGTTCCTGCAGGCGATGCTCGACCGCCTGTATCCGGAGGCGGGGATCCGCATCGTCAACCGCTGATCGGGCGGGAAGTCCGCGGACGCGGCCACCGGCCTGCTCGATTCCGCCCTGAAGACCGAGCGTCCCACGCTGGCCACGTTCATGTTTGGCGTGAACGACACGCGCTGGTCGGCGGGAGACGAAGACGCCAAGGCCGCCGCCTTCGTGGCGGGGCTGACGGCAGCCGTCAATCTCGCCGAGAAGAACCAGGTCGTTCCGCTGCTGCTGCGCGAATCGCACTTCTCGCATGGCCAGGCGCCGGACGCGTTCGCGGCGAAGGTCAACGGCGTCTTCGACCGGCTGATGGCGGCGCAGGACGCATTCGCCGCCGCGCGCCAGATTCCGGTGATCAACACCCTGGGGGCCTACAAGCGCGCGCTGGCCGCGGCCTGGGCCGCCGACCCGCGCTACGAATTCTCGCCGGACATTGTGCATCCGAATTCCGCGGGCCACGCCGCCATGGCATGCGAGATCCTCCGCGCCCTGGGCGCGGGGCTGCCCCTGGCGGCGCCAAAAGGGCCGCGCGGGCGGCTGCGGCTCGCCGCGCCCGACGACCTGACGATCGAATTCGCGGCCGCCACCGGCGTGCTGGCGCCAAACGGGGCGCTGGCAGTACCCGTGACGATCCACAACCGGTCGGCCACGCTGGAGAAGGGCACACTCATGCTGTGTCTTCCCGACCACATGATCGAGACGCCGGTAACGCTCGCGGCCGCAGGCTCAACCACCGTCACGCTCGAGGTGCCGCTCGCCCGGCTCCGGGCCGAGCGCAGCGCGGGGCCGCTCTATGCCGCCTTCCGCGGCGCGCAGCACTTCACGGCCGCCAGCACCCTCTTCTTTCACTCGCGCATCCGGCCCGCAGCGGCGGCGCCGGTGGTTTTCATCGCCACCGATTTCCAGAGCGCCGCGGCCGAGGATGCCCGCACCTGCCCCGTCACGCGCGTGGCTATGCGGCGCAGCGGGACCGAGCTGACAGTGGATTTCACGTGGGCGGATACGACGGTCGTCACCGCGCGGGCGGGTTTCAAGAACCGTTTCGGTCAGCACATCACGACGCTTCTCCACCTGAACAGCCGCGAGGGGCAGCCGTGCGATGCGGTGGAGTTCCTTCTGGATCAGCGGCCCGCGAGCGCCATCGGCCGCCCCACCGCCAACGCCGACGCCAACCCTGAAGGCGTCCTGCGGATCGGAGTCTGTTTCGTGCAGGCCGACGGCAAGCCCATGGTGCGGGCGATTTCATCGCCGGAACTGCCCGCCGAGGCCCTGTCGCTCAAGCCCGCCGGCCCCAACGCGTGGTCGCTGACGGTGCGCTGCGAAGCCGCGGGACCCTGCCTCGGCGTCTCCATGCGCGTCACGGACAACACGAAGTTCAAGTCCGCCGCCACGCCCATGTTCTGGCTGACCGGCCAGCGGGGCCTGAGGCAGGAGCCGATGAGCTTTGTGCAACTGGGCGCGCACGACGAACGCGTGCTGTACAGGATCGGATACTAGTGTAATGCGCCGGAGTTACAGGTGATTATCAGCATCAATCTTCCGGCATACTAGCTAAGGCGATAAATGCTGCATATGCCAACGCAACCATTCACTTGGCTGACATGAGCTGCCGGTGATGGCCGCCGGCCGAGACGCGTGTTCTGCGGTCTCTTCATTCCAGCCGTTACGCACCAACGGTGCGTCGTACGATAGCCTATGGCTAAGCGAGGCGCTTCGCCGGGCGATGCCATAGGTACCGCCGCCAAACAAGACATGACGCTCTGTAGGAGCGTCGTAAGAAAATCCAACCCAGACGTACCGGACTCACGGTTCAGGAAAAGTTCTGCGTTCCATCGAACTCAAGTATGCGTATGAGTATCTTCCCAAGCGACTGCGGCATATGGAATCCGGCCCGTACGAAGCCCCTTCAGGGCTTCTTCTTTTTTCCCCGCTTCCCTATGGCTGCGCTCCGCCCTCCGGGCGTTCGCTTGCCATAGGCTATCATACGACGCACCGTTGGTGCTATGGATGACGGAATCATGCAAGATATGGCTGCGTTCCGCCCTTCGGAGTCAGTGCGTTTAATCCAAGCCGTGCGACACTCGATAATCTATTATCTGAATGACACACTACACTAGAACCAGCGAGGCGAACGATAAGGATCATCACCATGGATCAGGTGACCGAGTACTCACGGACGTTTTGACAAGCAGGCTTCCCGTGTGCATGCACTTCGACGGGAAGCCTGTCGAACCGTTTCCGCC
>Ga0307379_10012731_pt1 | contig 10948 bp, 23 predicted proteins | sample UN2MG_FD_202237 | JGI IMG/M metagenome (GOLD analysis project Ga0307379, IMG submission 202237) | Soil microbial communities from Risofladan, Vaasa, Finland - UN-2 | ecosystem: Environmental > Terrestrial > Soil > Coastal area > Acid sulfate soil | place: Finland: Risofladan, Vaasa | collected... | reverse complement strand
CGTATTTCATCTATGTCAAACAGACTAAAGACCAACAGGAAGCAAATCTGGCTGACCTGACAATTGTTAATCAAAAAACTCGTGTGATTCGACATCGGAGAGATGCAGTATTTACACCAAATAAAATAATAATGAATAAAGATGAAAGAACCTAAATTTAAAAAAGGAGATTGGTGCTTCTGTGAATTCACACTAAAGCAAGTCACGGAAATCAGAGAAGACTGTATCACAAGTGTAAGTGATGGTTATTTTAGTCATGGAAGCTCAGACTTATCAGACAGATGCTATCCAATGGAAATGCGTGTAAAACTCATAAGCAATGAGTTTGAATACTGGAGCAAGAAGTTTCATGCGTTAAATAATAACGCACTGAATCATCCAGATTTGAATCGAGAACTCATTGACAGATGGTGCAAGGCTTGTGATGACCGAAATGATGAAGCAAAACTCAAGAAGCACTATGAAAAGCTATCGGAATTTGGCAACGCTGTTGTCAGACGAGTAGAAGATTTGAATACTGACGTAATTGAAGGTGTCAGACTATTCAGATAAAAATAACTTTATGTAAAAACCAGTAGAATGGAAAACCAAGAAAATGTAGAAACCGTTGAAACTGAACAACTAACTGAAAAATCAAAAATCTATACAGACCAAAGCGACCCAGAAATCCGTGGTCTGTATGAAAAATTTACCAGTGGTAGGCTGGACATAAGACCAGCATTTCAAAGAAATGATGTCTGGACTGATGTTACGTCTTCGCTGCTTATTGAATCAGCTTTGCTTGACATCCCGATTCCTGTTATTTATTTAGCTGAAGAACAGGACGACAAACTCAGCACAATTGATGGTCAACAAAGACTATCAGCTTTCTTTAAATTCATTAGAGGAAAATATACACTCAAGGGTTTAGAATATTATTCTGAACTCAATGGTAAACATTTTAAAGAACTTGAGAAAACCTTGCAGGAGAAAATCAAGGACACTAAAATCAGAACCATTGTAATTAAGAAAGAAAGCGATGTGGATTTAAAGTACCAAATATTTGAAAGACTTAATACGGGTACTGTTGCATTGGTTGAACAGGAAATCAGAAACTGTGTCTTTCGTGGTAAATATAATGACACGTTAACAAAACTCGCAAACACCAAAGACTTTATGTTTCTGCTAACACAAGGTAAAAAGGGTGCTGAAGAGAGAATGAAAAAACGTATGAGTCACGTTGAACATGTACTAAGGTTCGCTGCTTTATATCATAAAAGGTATGATATGAATTCCTTGAAGAAGTTTTTGAATAGAGATATGAAAGTCTATTCGAATGACGAAATCTTTACTAAGAAAGAAGCCGATAAACTACGAACAGCATTTAGAACCGCTCTAAGCGTAAATAAATCGATGTTCGGTATCAATGCGTTTAGAAATTACGATAAGGGTACTGATGATAATCCCAATGGCACATGGAAGAGAAGATTCGATATAATTCTTTACGAACTTAGCATGGTAACTCTCGCCAGATACCCTAAAAATAGTCTCATGCAACATCTTGATGAAATCAAGGAAGCGTGGATTGATTTCATCAGTGGTGATTCTTTAGATAATAGCTACAATAGTCATACAGCTAATAAAGAGAGAGTGGAATATCGATTCACTGCATGGGAAACTCGTTTGAATGAAATCATGAAAGACAGCAAAAAAGAGCCACGCACGTTCTCAATGAAGCTAAAGAAAGAATTATTCAAAAAAGATAATACTTGTGGTATCTGTCAAAATGAAATCGTTGACATCGATGATGCAGCTATCGACCATATCGTGCAATATCAACACGGTGGCAAAACCGAGGAAAATAATGCCAGACTAACCCATCGTTATTGCAATTGTTCCAGACCACGTAATGAAGTGGTAGTGGAACTAACTGAAGATGTGGATATACTTGCATTAGAAGAAGATGAACTCTCTGCAGAATTTGTGAAAATGCAAGAAGAACTTGATATCGAAAACCAATACAAGGTGTAATGACAACAAGTGCAAATGTCATAGAATATAGAATTGAAAGAAATGGTGAAACTGTTGGTAATTTCAGGAAGCATCTGCTATGCAGACTTCCTGATTTTGCAGACCTATTGAAGTATCAGCCATTGAATGAACATGTTATAACTCCTTGGGGTTATGACGAGGAAGAAGAGGAATGGGAAGACCTACCAGAAAACCTTGACGAGTTCCTACGTGGCATGGTGATTAGTAACAAGTTAATCCGAGAATATTATGAAAAACTTTAGAGACTCTGGCTTTATGATGGTGATAAGAGGAATTGGTTTGATATTCTTCTTACTCTATGTCTTCATTAGAATCTGTTTTATGCTGTTATGGTATCGGTTGTTTAACCGAGAAAAGTATTATCTATTGTTACACGAAATTGATAGGATGTAGATATTTTGTGGTTTTTGTAACATGTATACTATAATTTCCGTATAACTATTAGAATTTGAAGTACTAATTAATAACAGTTATCATGGAACTCATTAAAAAAGTAAATATTCACACTGCACTTATCTTAATAATTGCTACACTTTTAATAAGTAACCTAATTGTTACCTATGCACCACTTACATTCAGTAGAACCTATAAAGGTGCAACTGATATACGTACACTTGATGGTGTTAAAGCTACTGTAATGTGGACAGCCAGATACAAAGCACCACCAGTTATGCCAGAAGAATTAAAACTGGACACCGAGCAAAAAATTGATTTGTATGTGGCAATGAGAATATTGACCACGCTTTGTAATTACACGGCAGATAATCTCAGCACTAAAACCCTTGAAGAAATTCAGGTGAAGTTCGATTCCAGAGACATGGTGAAAGCACTCATGAAAGGTAATGTGGAAATAATGAAGAAACTCAATATGATAAAGTCTGTGAAAATCCACGGTGTGGTATTTGAACAACAGTACTTGGATAACTTGAAACAGAAAACTCAAATGGCAAATAATATCAAAAATCAATAGCCATGTTTAGCAGAAAATATAGAATAATAGAAAAACAGAAAGACGGTAAGACTGTCTATTATCTGCAAGATAAATTCTTTTGGTTCTGGTGGACTCTATCAGACCCGATTGAAGATAAAGTTATTGCTGAAGGCTTGAAAATATTATTCGAATACCGAGACAAAAAAATGCGATGAAAAATATATTGATTGGTAGTGGGTTGGGATTGCTTGCAGGAACTATTGTGCTTGGCTTCTTTTATGCCTTGGGTTTTGGTGGAATAATGAGTGGTTGGTTGAGTGGAGTTAGTTTCGCATTTATATTTTTGTATTTTACGATAATTAAAAATCAGAAAGATGGCAAAGAAAATTAAAAAATGTGAGAATTGTAGTTGTTGGACAAGAGACCCATACAACCATTATCAGGGTACATGTACTTATCTCACCAATCAATCACAATATGTTGTTAAAGACGCAACCATTTTAAGCCTCACTAAAGTGAGAACCGACCCACAAGGAGTATGTAAAAATCACATAAATGAATAGCAATGAAAATAAAATTCAATAAGACCCAAAGAGGTTTTAGGAAAGGTGTGTTTACTGATAGATATGGTGAACAGTGCAGTATTCAGCAGTCAAGTCTGGCTACCGAGGATGCGATTTGGTTAGGCATTGATGATGCCAATCCCCAAATTATGCAATACGATGCTAATAGGCTTGGACTTGCTAAGATTGAAAACCCTGTTGGTTGGGTGAAATATGAAGTGCCGAGAGAAGTGGTGATGTCAACACGCATGCACTTGACAAAGAAAGAAGTGAAGGCATTGCTGCCAGTGTTACAGAAATTTGTTGAAACAGGAGAAATATAGATGTACGCTCAGATTATCATATCGGATTACGGGAAGAAGTATCAGAACCTATGCCGAGCACCTTACCATAACCATCCCAAAGGATGCCCCAATTATGGTAAACGTCCTGACTGTCCACCATGTGCAAGGGTTGATAAAATCTTTGATTTAAGTAAGCCGATGTATGTCATTTATACCGAGTACCCTGTGGGTGAATTTGCGGAGCGTATGAGGGTTAATCACCCTGAGTGGGCACATACACCAAGACAGTGGTATAACTGCATTAGATGGCAAGGAACAGCACGGAAACAACATAAAATCGACATTAGAAGCTTCAAATGGGCAATGAGAAAGAATCCTGACTTACATGTTGACAGTAATCCCGAAGCACTTGGTGTTAATGTGACTAAACTTATGATGCAGTTAGGAATTAATTTGGAATGGAATTATCATGAAGACCATGACCCAGAGAGAAAAACATATAGAGTAAGTATAGCTGGAATTCTTAAATAATTCTTGCAAGTCTGAGATAATCTACTTATATTTGTTTTCAATTAATTATTATTAACATTAAAACAAATTATTATGCCACACGGAGAAAATGAACCTTGTTGTGAAGAAGCAAGACCAGCAGGTCACGGACTATTAAGTGCAGAACCACGAAACGAGAGAGTTCAAGACGAATGCTGCGAAGCTGAAGCACCAATGGATTCTTCAAGAATGAAAAACATTAATATTCACGCACTGGATTATGGTTATAACGTGAAAATCGGTTGCCAGAACTTTGCAGTGGAAACTGTTGAGAAACTCATTAAGAATCTCGAAGCCTATATGAACGACCCACAAGGTACTGAGAGAAAATGGATGAAAAACAAAGAGTTGCTTTAATTAGCAACTCTTTTTAAATTAAAACTTATGTGGAAATTTATCGTATTGGCGAGTATAGTGGTAGTCATTGGACTCGCTGTTTATAACATCAGGTCACTGATAAGAAAATGGGGATTCAATAAAGAGCATTGGTTCGACCTATTAATGGGAATCCTTATCTGGGGTGCAGGAATAGCTGCGCTAATCTATATTTTTATCCAACAATTGTAATTATCTACTATTTTTTGTAACAAATCATAGTAGATATCCGTATAACGGTTAGAAAAGGTTCTTTAAAATGATATTGAAAGAGGTACGTCACTGGTGACGAATATAATTGGCGGGTTCAATGCCCGTGTCCTCTTTCTTCGTTCTTTATAATATTTAAGAAGCGAAAAGCCAACCGTTAATGGGCAAAACGAAGGCGTGTTAAACCAATTGGGTTTAATGCATACGCTGGACAGCAGGAGAAACGCAAGGTGTGATGGTGCAAGTATAGCATTAGCGAGTCCTTAATTGGACACTGCAGATGTATGGGTGATAAGACCTGCTCACACAAGATGCAACTCTGACGGCAATGGTGATACAGGGATGGTCGTTCATCCACAACGAACTGTATCGAGAAACCCCCGCTATTCCCCGAAACTCTACATGTAGCAGATACGGAAAGGAATTGCACGGGGTTTCTTCGTTTAAATAAACGCCTGTTTTTGTAACAAATACAAATGTAATTCCGTATAATGGCTATAAATAATTCCGTATTATGGCAAAGCGAAATAAAGTAATAACACCAGAAGAAGCACGTCAGATGTCAATTGATAGCGCAATCAAAGAAATAAAGCGCATGATTGAATTAGGTGCTATGCCTAAGAACCCCACAAGAACCTTCAAAGCAAATGAAAGAGTTATCTGGGGAGCACATGTGGAAAGCTATGTGAGAGAAGTGCATGAGGATGGATTATATTATACCATAGAAAGCATACAGTACGATAAAGAGAATCAGCCAACAGGTGTTAGTAATTGGACTGCATTGCCTTGGATAAACATAAACAAGTACGGCATGAAAACCGATACTTGCTTTGCAGTAGACGATAGATTCTATATCAGACAACTTAACTCTGGCTTGGACTCATTAATAAACATGGTATATAGTTCTTGGGGTGGAGTTGATTTCGATGTGGAATACCAAAGAGAACATGTCTGGGGATTAGCCGATAAAATATCACTCATTGACTCAATCTTTAACAACATCGACATAGGTAAATTCGTATTCGTACAGAAGAACGAAGCTACACAAGGCAAGTACTATGAAGTTATTGATGGCAAACAAAGATTAACAGCTATCTGCCAGTTCTACGAAGACAGGTTCAAATACAAAGGCAAATACTTTTCAGAACTCAGTAACAAAGATAGGTATAAAATCCTAAACCATAGCGTAACCTATGGCTATCTGGAAAACCCAACAAAGGAAGCCATCTACTCGACTTTCATCAAGATGAACACCTGTGGGAAACCAATGGACGTTAAACATCTGGATAAAGTCAAGAAATTATTAAAGAATTTGTAACAAATTAGAATTATTTTCCGTATAATATGTATGGAAGAACAGAACATATCCACTTGTGCAAGAAATTGCTGGCGCATCGATGAATGCCCGAAGTGCAGATTGTTTAAATCATTAAAGCAATTGCATCAGGAATTACGGGAAGCCAGAGAATTATTTGAACTTGTAATGAATAACAATTCTTAAATAAAAATAGTTATGAACGACACTTATTATGTAATCAGTAACAGTGAGGGTGACACCTCTGTTGAAGAAGTATCGAAGCAAGAACTTCTTGAGAGAATCGAAGAAGGTTATTATGGTAGAGATAGAATGCCTTTTGCTGGACTACCTGAAAATCATGACACCAACTATTGGGGTGAAGGCATCCTGATAATTAAAGGTAAGGTCGTATGTCCTGTTGCAGAACAAGTCGTAACCAAATACAATATTGACTAATCTTAATTAAAAACAATATCATGGAAAATTTATTGGTGTGGATAGAGGAAAGAATAGCAGAGATAGAAGCTGAATATGATTTGGCGCAGAAGAAATCCTATGGTACTGGTTTGGAGTATGACAGTAATGCACAGTCAATATTAATATCCAAAGGTGGAAAGCTAAAAGGATATAAAGAAGTACGAGATTATATTAACAGTCATTCTTAATTAAAAACTAATGAACCGAAGAATTACATATTTAAAAGATTGGGCAGACGAGGTAGATGTGGTCTTGGAAGATAACCTATCCTCTGAGAAACTGAAACATCTAATACATCTGGTTCGTGCCAATAATCCTTGGAGTTCTTTGGGAGTTGAAACCATTGAGGAATGCAACCCAGCTACTCATAGGAAATCTCTTGTGGTTGCAAAAGAAATTATCTCAATGTATGAAGAAGCTGGTGTTGAGGAAAAGGATTGGGCAAAGCATTGGGAATATAATAGATTGCATCAAAAAGAAATCAGGGATGGATATAAAAGTATGTCTCGTCCCGCTCGACAAGATAATAAAACTTATTTGAATAAGAGTCTTCATCCTTTCGCAACCAATAGGAATAAAATACGTTACCCACGAAAGGCAAGAAAAACAGCATGGAAAAGATTTTATCGTTTGTTTCCACACTTAGCGTGAAAGAATATAATAATATTAACTAAAAATAGATATCATGACAGGTTTACTTTTAATCTTATGTTTTATCCTCGCAGCTATTTTCTTGATAATTTCATTTATCAATGATTATAACGAAGAGGAATGGAGAGCAGCAATGGTAATATCAATTATCATTGGATTCGTTTTTATTCTGGCAATTCCCATTAGTAGAATTGATAGCAAAACCAATGCAGCATACGCAAAGGTCTTTCAGGAAACCCTTGATTATAACAGAGCAAGCGGAGCAGAATTTAATGTGTTCGAAAGACAAGCAGTGATAGAAGAAATAAATCATTGTAACTCACATATCAATCGCTGGAAAATCAAAGGTCAGGAATGGTATAACAACAAATGGTATTACCATCCCGATACACAAAAAGCCGAATTTATAAAATAAAGTCATGAATAAGATTACATATATTTGTGATAACTGTGGACAGGAGTTCGAAGAAGAACCAATAACGTGTGAGAAATGTGGAGCAACTCTATGTCCAGATTGTATTTGTGAAGAATGTGAAAATGAAAGCTAATGGCAACTGACCCTGATTTAGAACGTATGAACACCAAATGCCTTCCAGCATTTGACTTCGAAGGCATGACGATGTTCAGCTATTTGTGTGAAGTAGCAAAAGGAGAGAATGCGTCTTTATATACGTATGTCTATGCACCTGATGAAGAAGTGGCAGAAGAAATGTTAGCTGACCTTTATCCAGATTTTGATTTCAGAATGGTATTAAACGAAGAATAATATGATTAAATTAAAACAGACCTCAGAAACATTTGGAGACTGCACTGCATTATATAGTGTAGAAATGACCAAGCCTTATACTGTTAAGGAATTTATTCAGGAAGTCCTGACTAAAAAAGAATGGGGATATATAGGAATCTTTGATGAAGACCAAGCGTGGTTTCAAAGCGGAAATCCTCGTTGTGAATACAAGGGAAGTAAACTCATAACTGAAATGCCAGAAGAAGTACTGAATGAAATCGTACTTGAAGCCAAAGCACATGGTGGCTGGAGTAACATGGATTATAAACTCAGTATCTAATCTTAAATAAAAGTTATATGAACGAAGTAGTAAAAGATGTCTGTAAAATAGGACAAGGACATATGTGCTGCCGTTACTTAGTAATGGGCACACGTGGTTTTGAATGCGTAAAGCATAGCGCAATGGCAACGCTATTGGATAACAGAGTAGAAACAGAAACCATAACAGCACGTGGTGATAATTGTGATGGCAAAACCATAGCTGAACTAAATCAGAAATAATATGAATAATTCTGAGTACGTCTTACAAAGAATCAATAATTATTTCCAGAGGCTATCAGAAGAAAAACATTCAATGCTGCTTGAGAACGTAGGCAGCGAATATGTTTCTACCAGTATAGAATTAATCACGAAACTATTAAATGTTATCAAAGACAAGGAGAAGGATTTTACAGGCAAGAGGTTCTTAGATATTGGTTCAGGTATAGGGAATATGTGTGGCGTTGCAAATAACATGGGATTAAAAGCAGAGGGAATAGAACTAAATCCTGTATTGCATGACATAGCAAAAGCGGTTTATTCAGAAATCCAATTTCATAACATAGACATAAGAGACTTTAATAATTACAGTGACTACGATATAATATTTTATTACTGTCCTTTTGTAACAATTGAATTGCAGAAAGAACTGAAACAAAAAATAGAAGACCAAGCAAAGATAGGTGCATATATTGCCATGCATAGTTTTGGCTTCGAAGCAATAAAGGATAACAGATTTATTAATATCTATTCTAATAGAAATAAAGAAGTACATGTGTGGAAAAAAATTGGAAATAATGGTTATGAAAAGTTATGATGATTTCGTAAAGCATATGTGGAAACTCTATCCAGAGGACAACATGCTTGAGCAAAGAACCGCTATGTTAAAAGCATGGGATTTCCTTACTGGAAAATATGATAGAGAGGAAGTGGAGAGATTGGAAATAGCCGAACAGATAAGACTGAAAATGATTCAGGATGGCTTGCTTTAGTGCTGTGGTGTTCAGGCAGTAAGTTATTGAGACAGAATGCGTTAGCATTTAGCTTGTACCTTATGTGTACTATAACCCTACTTTAAGGGTACTTTAATTAGTACAATATATAATTTTTTGTACTTTATTATAATAAATTACGGACATTGAGTATCAGGTAGTTAGACCTTGTACAATAGAAGTTCGGATATACTGGTGGGAGAAAATGGGACAATGTGGATGAAAATGGGGAGAATGTCGCCCCCCCACGCAAAACTTTCATGCTTTAAATTTTTTTGCCAAAAGCTAAATTATAAAAAATTATAAAAGCAGCCAAAGTTCGGAATAAAACTACGCCAAAGTTCGGAGTGCTGGAGTTCCACACTCGTACAATCAAAACGGAGGGGAGTTCCTTTACGCCAATCGCCTGTGCGCCAGCGCACAACAATTCTTAAATAAAAAAACGGAGGGGAGCTACGATAAAATCAGGGGGTAGCTCGACAAGCACTCGCTAAAAAAAGCGAGACTGATTATCAGACCCTTACGCTGGAGTGCATGGACATTATATTATCAGGTATTGCTGCGCTTGCGCAGCACGTACATTATAATAAAACAATGATGCACTCTGGACAATGGGTCATGGACATTCTCGTGGACAATCTGTCCTTGATACTTGGACATTAACATAGACACCATGTCCATGTTCGGACATTAGTAACTAAGCAGTATCTAAGTACGTAACTAAGCTTGGACATTATCTTAATTAAAACGTACAATAGAATTAGCGTACATTGATACGCAGCGCAAGCGAACATTCTTAAATAAAAAAACCCTGTACAATCTGCACAGGGTTTTCGAACATTGTGTAAATGTTTTTATTTAATAAAGTGATAGATTAATGCGCCAACGAGGAATGTTATCCAAGGTGCTATGATTGGTAGGATTGCTCCTTGCACCTCATCTTTATATTCCTTCTTAACAATCTGGGATGGGATTGTATGAAACAATCCTATGAACACAGCTAATCCAATAGCGTGTACGAATGTTATTTGGGGTAGTGCTGGGAAGACTGGTAATAAGAACCAGTACCAGAACTTATACATTACGAATCCCCAAGAGAGTGTGCTATACACAAGAGCGAGGGCGAAGATGATGATAAAGAATATTACTACTAAAATGATTTCCATGATTATTGTTTTTAATTAATAATTGTTTTAGATTTTCCAGTTAGGTGGATACTTGTTATGCTGTTTAATATATGCTGTGTCAAGTTCATCCAGCAAGCGATAGCATCGGTTCTTCAGGAGAGTATAGGGATGGTGGATATGTTCGTAATGGTCGAGCCAGAGTTTCTTTGCAAGCTGCGGACTGTGCTTGAACTTGATGGCATACATTTCTTCAAGCTGGTCTTCGATTGCGAACGCTGGCATTGATAGCTTACCCACATAATCCAGTACTCTACAAGTGTCTTCATATAGCTTGTCATGGGATTTGTCACAGATTGATTTTTCATTTCTTATTGTTTCTAATTTACTTTTAAGCTTCTCGATAAGGTCTTCAGCTT
>Ga0307379_10012728_pt1 | contig 10949 bp, 13 predicted proteins | sample UN2MG_FD_202237 | JGI IMG/M metagenome (GOLD analysis project Ga0307379, IMG submission 202237) | Soil microbial communities from Risofladan, Vaasa, Finland - UN-2 | ecosystem: Environmental > Terrestrial > Soil > Coastal area > Acid sulfate soil | place: Finland: Risofladan, Vaasa | collected... | reverse complement strand
GCGGCCCGTTCAAGTCGACCGTGACCGAGGGCAGTGTGAAACTCAGGTTGTTCCAGGCGTTGATGATCTTGTTGAGGACACCTTTGAACTCGTCCCAGATGACGTCGAACGCTCCGGTGACCGCATCGAAGATCGCGCTCGGTAGCCCGGTGACGAAGTCGATGACACCCTGCACACCGGTCTCGACGAACCCGGTGATGTCGTCCCAAGTGTCGGAGATGAACGATGACACACCGTTCCAGACGGTTTCCCACGCCAACTTGACGGCGGCGAGCGCGATGTCGATGACACGACCGACGTAGGCCATCGCCAGATCGACGACACCCTTGATCGCATCCCACACACCGGTGACCATCGACTTGATGCCGTCCCAGACTCGTCCCCAGTCACCGGAGATCAAACCCATCACGACGTCGATGACACCTTGAATGTAGGACATTGCCCCGTCGACGATGAGCGAGATCGCATCCCAAATGTCGGTGATGAAGTCGCGGACATACTCGAACACGGTGACGATGATCGTCTGGATGGTGTCCCAGTTCTCGCGGATGAAGTCGACGATGCCACCGACGACTTCGACGACGACCGCAGCGGTGTCTTGCAGGATCGGCCAGACGGTGTCAACGAAGAACGCTGCGACCGTGTCGACCGCTTCACGGAACCATTCCACGTTCTGATATGCCCACACCAGGGCGGCACCGATCGCTGCGATGGCGACACCGATAGCGACGAACGGGGCGATAGCGACGAGCGTGGCTATACCGGCAGCGGTAGCAGCCGCAGCCCACGACACGAACGCTGCGACGAGAACACCACCGGCGACGACGGCGAGCGCGACGAGCGCACCGATCACTTCATCCTTGTGTGTCGTGATCCAATCGAACACAGCAGAGATCGCGGTCTGTACGACGGGCCACGCATCCTTGAAGAAGGCGACAACCGAACCGGCAGCGGTAGCGATCCCCTCGAACACTGTTTCGGCGATCTTCTTGATTTCCGGCCAGTGGTCTTGAACCCATCCGACGACAGCGTCGAACGCTTCGATCATGGCGTCCATCACCGGCTGCCCGTACCGTCGCCACGCCTTCTGGATGGCGTCGACCGCTTTCGGAATGTTGTCCTGTAGCCAGGCGACCAACGTCTCGATCTTCGGGCCGAGCTTGTCCATCGCCGTACCGATCGCCGCGAACACTTTCGTCGCTACCGGCTCAAGTGCGACGAGCACCCGGTTCTTAATCAACGTCCATTTCTCACCGAACGACTCGGTGTCTTTCGCTGCGCCGTTAATCGTGTCGGTGCCGTCAGTGATCGCCGCCAGCATGTCGTCGAGGGCGAACTTGCCGCCCGTGATCGCATCGGCCAGGTCAGGACCGGCGCGTTGCCCGAACAGTTCGATCGCCAGGCCGGTCGCTTCGGAACCGGGACCAAGATTCGTGATCTCCTCGACGATCCGCTTGAACGTCGTCGGGACGTCCTCCCCGGCTTTGGCGAGTTTGCCGACACCGGCCTTCAACCCGGCGAACACCGTCTCAGTGTTCACGCCGGTCTTGTTGAACTGGGCGAGCAGTGCCAGCGACTCGTCGAACCCGAACCCGAGGTTACGGAGTGGCGCACCGAACTGGACGACCGAACCGGACAGGTCGTTGATGCCGATCCCTGACGCCTGAGCCGCCCGGTACAGGTTGTCCATCGAGTCGGCCTGATCGTCGACGCCGATACCCCAGTCGCCGAACACGCGGGTGATCTGATCGACGTTCGTTGCCAGGTCGGTCTTGGTGAGCCGGGACAGGTTGAGCATCTGTGCAGACAGATCCTCCAACGGTTTGCCGGTCAACCCGAGCCGGGTGTTCAGGTCGGCGATCGCTGTCCCGACGTCCTCGAACGATGCTGGCACATCTTTCAGGACGTTCTTGAACGAGTCTTCCAACCCGGTGAGCGCGTCCCCGGTCGCGCCGGTGCCGACACGGATCTTGTCGAACTGTTCGTCGAAGTCCGAACCGATCTTGAACAGTGCGGCACCGGCAACGGCGGCACCGGCAGCGATGCCGACACCGATCCCGGCTGCGACCTTGGCGAACTTGCCGATCTTCGACTCTGAATCGGTGAGCGCCGACGACAGCCCTTTGTTGTCGCCGAGGATCTTGACGTCAATGACACTCTTCGCCACCGGTCACTCCTCTCGTGTCATCGACGTTTCTGCGCTCGCTGTTGCTCGTGCTGACGCCATGATAGGTAGCTCAGGGCGACGGTGTAGAGATCATCGTCGTCGAGCATCAACTCGAATGGGATGCCTGCCCCTGATTCGACGGCGACGGCAACGAGATTCCAGATGGCTGACCCTCGACCAAAGGGCCGTCGACCTCGTCACCCTCGTCGACAATCGGTGTCACCGACTCGATCCCTTCCAGCCAGTTGTCGAACGCATCACCGATCTTCGCTGAGTGCCACGCCAGCCAGTACAGGTGTTCCATTGACACGCCGTCGTCGAGCCGGACCGGATGATCCGGTGTGCTGAAGTGCCGCTCGAACGCAACCTGTGTTCGCGGTCGCACCGTCACTTCGTTGACTGTCCCGTTGATGTCTTCGATGTTCAGCTTGAGTTTCATTGAACGCCTCCCTTGAGTCCGTTGGTCTTGATCAGCTTGTCGACACGTTCTTGGTAGAGGTCGATGACCTCGTTGCGTCGCTGATCGAGCGCATCGTATAGGAAGGGTTGCGGGGCGATGTTGTGGGCAGTCCACCCGAAGTGGATTGGTCCGGCATACGGCACCGATGCTCGACCGGCACGGACGACACCGGCAGCGGCTTGACCGGTGGAACGCACAGACGCCCCCAACGTCCCCGAGCGGCGCGGCACGAGTTGTGTCGCAGTCAACTCGACGACTTTGGCGGCGTCGGCGTGGACCTTCTTGAGGTCGGCGGTTCCGTTCTCGACGTTCTTGAGTGCCCGTCGGAGTTCGCGGGAGCCTTCGACCTTGATCTCAGGCTTCGTCACGATCAGGTGACGGCGAACACCGGTGCGGCTTCGGTGAGCACGTCAAGCGGGATGATCATCCGTTCGCCGCGTGCCACGCTCGTCATGAACGGGACGGCCGGGACACGGATCGAGAAGGTCGCCGACGGGTTGGTTGCGGTCACCGTTTCGGCCTCAGGCTTGAGGATGACGGTCGTCAGCGTGTTCTCCAACGCTTCGAGCAGTGTCCACGACTCGCCGGAACCGTAGCCGATCTCAAGTTCGGCGCTGAACGTCCAGTCCTGTTCACACATGTTGATCCAGTCGCCTGGCTCCAACGAAACCGAACGAGCCTTGCACTGGTATTCGACGCTGTTGATCAAGATCGACGGCGCATAGAGACGCTTGGCGCTCATGATGTTTCCTCCGTTGTGTCAGTCGCCGGGATGTCGTCGACAGTTTGCTTGCGGGTGCGGGCAGTGTCGGCCTTCACGAAGGTGTCGCCGTGACCTAGCGCAACCTGTAAGGCGTAGGAACCGAGCGGGACAACGTCACCGATGTCGAAGTGGACGCCGCCGACCGAGAACGATTGGACCGCTTTGTACTTCGATGTCGTCGACATATCACACTCCGTTCCTGAACCGTGAGTATGTCACACGGCAGGTCAGATACGACGCACCTGTCCCGTCGGAGAATACGAACGGGGCTTGCACTTCGGTCGCCATGATCGTGTCGTCGCCGACGTCGACCGGGGCGAGTCCCATCAGGATCGTCGACTGTGTGTCGAGCCACTCGAACGAGTTGACGACATCGGCTGCCCCGGCGACAAGGTACACGTCGACGCCGACACTGATGTCGCAGAAGCCGGTGTCCTCGTCGATCGTCTTCCACACGTCGGCGGGTGCGACGAACGCCGAGTGGTGTGTCAAAGATGCGGGCCGGTACGGCAACGATGACGTGACATCGCAGGCGTCACGGACAGCGTCGGCGAGCAGCGTTTCGGCGCTCATGCGACACCGATCTTGCGGTACGGGTGGATGAGTGCAAGGTAGTCGGAGTCTGTGGATCGGATCGACTGGGTGGCTTCACCACCGAACGACTGGACCCCGAACGGGGCGGCGGTCATTCGTTGCATGAGTCGGGTGGCGAGGATCGAGCAGGCTTGGTTGATCGCTGCCGGGATCGTCGGCCAGCCCCAGGTGCCGTCGATCTCGATGACGTTGCGGCGGCTGCCGGTCGGCCACGCCCGGTTCAGGAGGGTGACGAACTCGTAGGGCCAGACGGCACGGTCACCGGACTCGTCGAAGTAGTTGGCGACGTGCCACTTGTCGAGTTCGTACTGCGAGGCGGTCAGCGTCGTCTCGAACACGCCGTCGTCGTTGTCGTCGATCTTGATGGACGTCAACGAGATCAGGTCAGGGATGTCGAGACGGCCGGTGCGTGATCGTGGCAGCGTCCTCGTCTCGTCGACGCCGGTCGTGTCGAACGTCCGATGAGTGTCTTCGTCGATCGCTGCGGTCGCGGCGGAGACAGCGTCGGTGACTGTGTCGATCGTTTCGACGTTCAACGTGTCGGTCCGACCCATACGTGTCAGCACCTCCTCGGGTGTGCAGTATCCCATTGTCAGATCCTCTCGGGTTTGCGGAACCAGGCGACGTGTAACACCAGCGCCAATGGTAGCCAGACGACCGGGATGATCTGAGCCGCAGCGACAGCCATCGGCAACGCAGCCGCATGTTGATACAAGCGGACGGTGTCGGTGGCGACGAGCAGTTGGGCGTAGGCGACGACGAGAACGACGGCGAGCCGCCAGTCAGGTGCGTACAACGCGGCGAGGCAGACACCCCACGGGGCGACCATCAGCCAGCCGTCACGCCACCGGCCACGATGCCATGCGAGTGCCGTCTGGATCGGATGGTCGAGGACTGTTTGCATCTGACCGCCGAGCGGGTCGATCTTTGTCGCTGTGCGGAGCCGACTGATCACGACCGGAACCGCCAACGCTAGAAGCGGCCACAGGGTCCAACCCCACAGTGCTGCGATGATTGGACTCGTCTCGCGTACCGACGCCGCTACGGCGCAAATAGCGACCCCTGCGGCGATCCCGGCCGGTGTGTGTGTCTCGAATGCGATCAGCGAACCGGCGACGAGGGCTGTCGCCGGGAGATCGACCTGTACCGGTATCGACACTTGCGGGCCGAGTATCCCTGGCAGACCGGCGACCAAGAGGGCGGCAGCCGCAGCAGTCTGCCAGGGATCATCTGCGACGATACGCCACACGAACGTCGCGACGACGAGCGTGACGAACGACGACACGTAGACGATCCACCAGCGGCGTACCACGTTCTTGCAGACGGCAGGCAGCAGCCACCGCAGATGAAACGGGCGGGGCACCGCCGTGCCGGTCCCGGCGAGGACGTATCGGGTGGCGTCAGGACCCAGCGGCATAGTCTGCGGCGAACACGTCGACCCGGCGATGCGTTTCGAGTTCGATCAGTCGACGTTCACGATCGAACTGTTCTTCGTCGAGGAAGACACCACCCTTGTCGTGCGTCGTCTTGACCGCCGTGTTCACATACAGCGGCACGTCGATCCCGGCGAGCCGGTAACAGAACGACAAGTCCTCCGAGAACACGGTTCCGGTTTCATGCCTGACCGGCGTGTACCAGTCGTGGCCGTACACGTCCCGCATCTTCTCCAGCACGGTGCGGTGTATCAAGATGGCGGCGGAACCCGTCGCTCCGCACTTGACCATCGCGTCGCGGTCGTAACTGAACTTCGGGGTGACCCCGGCTTGATCTTCGAGCACGACGAACTCATAGATCGTCGGCTGCGTCTTCATCCAGCGGGCACCGTACGGTTTGCCGCCGTCGTTCTTCTGACCGAAGCACAACGCACCGACCACCGGCCGTTCGATCGGGTCAGCCGACTCGATCAACTGGTCGACGATGTCAGGGTCGAAACCCATGTCGGTGTCGAGCCACATCAACCATTCGGCGTCGGACGTGTCGCACATCGCGAGCGCAATGTCGTTGCGTCCCTGCACGATGCCGCCCGACCCGTATTGGCCTTGAAGCCAGAACTTGTCGTGAGTGAACAGGCGTTGCTCGTGGGCGAGGTCGTGCAAGATCAGTTCGATGAACCGGGCGAAGAACGTGGCGTGGACGTTGCCGGGATGGATCAGCCCGATGGAAACCGAGCCGGGGATCACTGCGTTGAGGACGTGCGACGAGTGGACCGCTTCTCGCCGGGGGCGGCTGTCGCCTGCTCCACCGGACGGTCGAACAGGTCGGGTCGTTCACGCACCAACGGGTCGTCGGTGTCGTATGCCTGCCCACGGTTGAGGGCGACATAGTCGCCGATCGACTCGAACCATGCGGCCATCGTTGCGACGGGTTGAACCAGTGCCATATCGGTTTCCTTGAAGGGCAGGTGGTGGGCAGGTTCCTGGGTCGACGCTGACCTGCCCGGAGCAGCGCCGACCCAGGATCAGATCACGTCGAGGTCTTGTCCTGCAACATGCGGAACGCGAGATCGTTGACGCTGTCAGCGCCCGACCGGAACCGCATGTACCAGCCGCGGCGACCGTCCGGGAGGTTGGTCGTGGTCGAGAACAGGTTGGGGATGAAGTCCAACGTGGCCGAACCAGGCTTGTCGACGATGACGTAGTTCGAGAAGTCACCGTAGATGACTTCGTTGTCCTTGACGTTCGTCGACACGACGGCGGGTGCGTCGTCGGTTTCGTACAGCGGCCGCGACAGGAGCTGATCGGGTGCCCCAGTCGAGATGTTCGGTGTGTACGTCTGCGATTCCAGCAGCTTGATCGCGTCAGCGAACAACGGGTTGGTGACGAACACGCCCCGGTTGCGGAAGCGAATCGGGACGCCACGGCGGATCGCCTGCAAGTCGACGAGGCCGATGGTCGCAGCGGTGGTCGACGTGACTTCAACGTTCGTGTTCGCGTCGAGCGCCGTGAAGATACCGGTCGGGGCGGTGGAGCCTGCGCCGGTTGCGTGCGCTGTCGCTTCGAGACGGTCACGGCCGTCGTTGAGCAGCATCGCCACATCACCGGCAAGGTTCTCGATGTCCTCGAACGCCTGGTAGGACGCCTGGATGAATCCGGCACCGACGTAGGTGGGGATCTGTGCGGCGGCGAACGTCGGCGAGTCGTCGGAGACTTCGGTGAGTTCCGCATCCCACGAGAAGTTCGACCCGGCAGTGGTGACGCCGTTCCAAGTGTTCTCACGGGTCAGCGTCACGACCCGGCTGATCTGCCGGATGACGTTGGCGGTGCCGTTGTTCGTGACGATGAGCGTCGGGTCGAGGTGCGTCGGGACGAGCAGCCCACCCTGGGTGGAGGTGCCGACTGCGACGGCGGCACGCTCCTCGTCGGTGAGGAACATTTCGCGGCCGGTCATCACCTTGCCGAACGCCGCCGTGTAGGCGTCGGTCGAACGTGCAGCGATGTTCGTGATCCACTCGCGGTCGCCACGGTGACGCTTGATGGTGCGCATCGCTTCGGTGCCGTCGATGTCGTGAGCGTCGAACGAACGCTCCATGACGTCGGTCAGCTGGCGGGCATCCATGCTGCGGATGTCGTCGGCGGTGCGGGGCGCATCCGGCTTGCGGATGAAGTTCGGTGCCTTCGGTGCGGCGTCGCGGGCGGCGGCGAGATCTTCGAGCTGGCCGAGGCGGGTTTCCTTCTCGGCGAGCGTGTCAGAGATCTCGGTGGCGCGTGCGGCGATCTCGTCGGCGCGGCCGGTGATCTCGTCGGCGCTGCGCGACTCGTCGGAGCCGAGCGTGTCGAGTTCGGTCAGGAGCGCGGAACGCTCGGTGTAGAGGTCTGCGACCTCAGTGCGGAGGGTTTCGATGATGTCCATCGGTTGTCCTTTCAGACAGTGGCGAGCAGCCGGTGGCGTGCCCGTACGATCGCCTGCGCGATTGCGCGGGCGTTGTCCGGCTCCGAACCACCGACGGCGGGAACGTTGCTGGAAGCGTCACGACCACCGACGGCGGGAAGTGACGCGAGGAACTGGGCGGCGACGGCAGGACCGGCACGCTCGATGTAGCGGGCCAGGATGTTCTCGTCGGCGAGGAGATGTTCGATGAACCGGTCGGAGCCGGAACGGACGCCTGCGGTTGCGTCCTCGTAGGCCGGGAACGTGACCGGTCCGAACTCGTACAGGTCGACGCCGGTGATCGAACGCTCCGGGAGTTTCTGCGGGTTGTGCTCGGATTCGCGTTTCGGTTCGATCCACTGGTCCTTGGTGATCTTGAACCGGAACGACGCACCGAGTTGACCGGCACGCAACGCTGGCAGCAGGTCGTTCACATACGACGAGTCGAACAGTTCGGACTCGTAGTAGGCGCCGTTGTCATCTTCACGCAGAACGTCGGGTGCGCCGAGCGGCTTGTTGCCGACACTGGGGTCGTGGCCGTGGTCGTACAGCACCCGGATCTTGTTGCCACGTTCCTTGAACGTGGCAGCGAATGAGCCGGGTCGGACCCGTTCCATGAACCGGCCTTCGTACCACGAGTCGATCGTTGTCCACCGGTCGAACACGGAGAAGTGTCCGTGCATCGTGCGACCGGTTCCGTCACCGGAGTCGTCGCGCAGTTCAACAGCGTCGTCGTCGTAACGAAGCCGAACCAGGTTGTCAGTCGGATGTGCGCTCATAGTCGACTCCTCTCGCCGGTGATGCTAGTACGGGATGCTGCGGTCAGTCTGCTATTGCGACGATGACGACAAGGATCTCGTCGTCGTCGACGAGCAGTGTGCCGTCGGCTTCGACGACCCTCGGCGGTCGACGTTCGATGAGTACCGGCGAGAAATTGGCGGGACGTAGCAGCAGATTCATCGAATCTCTTTCCAGCCAATACCGCCACGGGCCGTCCCAGACGTTCCAGTCACGGCAGTGACGGCGAGCGTCAACGCTTTCGGGGCTGCGCCGGCGATGTCCAACGTGAGCGGGTAGCTGTCACCGATCCCGGTCGCCCCGGCAGCAGCCACCTTCGGACCCGACCCGGCAGCAACGAAGAACGACGACACCAGAATGCCCGGCGTCGTGATCGTCGGAGCGACCGTCGTGTACTCGACCGCACTGCTCGCATTCGCACGGGTCCAAGTGCCGCCGGTCAGTGTGGACCCGTACATGACCTCAACGAGTACGGCCTCGGACGCTGCGAACACCGACAGCTCGAGCGGGACCACATAGGACCGATTGACCAGACCCGACGACGCCGGATATTGGGTGGCCGGCCGGATCGACAGCAGGTGAGCGCGGGCCGTCGACGTGGTGACGTTGGCGGCGTTCGCTGCTGAGAACGTGAACCCGTTCGGCGAGTTGACGCCACCCTCTGACTCCACTTCGGCACAGATCGCCTTGAATGTCGCACCGGCCGACGTGGCGGTCGACTCGATCGACCAGCGGATCGGAAGCGTGAACGACTGGACGTACGGTGCCGACGCCCCGTCAGTGTTGGAGTGGTTGAACTCATGGCAGTAGATGGTGCGCCCACCAATGTTCCAGCCCATCCTCACCCTGCCGACACCGAGCCAGGCGGCGTCGATCACGAGCAACTGCCCACCGGTCGCACCCAGGTCGAGGGTGACACCGGACGGGCCGGTCCCGTCGAGCGGGTCGATGTTCCATGCAGCCTGGGCGACCGGTGTGTTGACCAGTGTCCCGGTGCTGGTGGAGCGGCGCACGAACGACACGCCGGCCGTGGTCTGCTCGGCGTAGAACCCGTTGGCGGCGTCGAACAGACCGCAGCGGCGGCGGATGTTGGCGACGGCGTCGCCCCACTCGGCGGTGAGCTTGATCAGTTGCGACTTGCCCGGTTCGTACGGGATGTACTGACGGGACTGCAACGCTGCCAGGGAGCCGCTGGTGACCGCTGCTGTGAGCGTGGCCGCTCGAGCGTTGGCGTTGTGTGCGACGGTGCCCGACGTTGTCTGCACGGCTTCGTACAGGATCGGCTGCGTGTCGTACGTGAACGACGCAGCGAACAGGCTTTGAGGGTTCGATACCCGCAACCGTCCGAAGGCGTCGCTCCACTCGTCGCCGATCCCGACGAGCTGCGTGAACGAGTCGTCAGTGTTTTGTCGGGCGTTGACGGCGTAGGCGGCATCAGGCCCGTTAAACACCGTCACCGGCGGCTCGTACTGGAACGCCATCAGTCTTTCTCTTGCACTTCGGAGATCCGGCCCTTGTCGTCACGACGCACCCGATACGTCGACGGCTTCTCGTCGGCCGGCATGATCGTCACCTGCGCGGGCGGCACCTTGGCCGGGGCGACCTCGACCCGGTTGTTGTTCTCCACCGTCACCGGAGTCGGATCGACGTTGACCGTGTTCTCCACCGTGACCGGGGTCGGGTCGACCTGCACGACGATCGACGGTGCATCCATCCGCTGCTCGGGGACGTTCACGATCGGAGCGTCGACGTGGATGACGGGCGGTTCGATGCGCTGCTCGGGGACGGCGATAGTCCACGACTGGTCAGGCATGTTGACCGTCAACGACTGCGGTGGTTGCGGTGACGGGAACGAACGCTCATCGACGGCTCGAGCCGCCGGTGTGACGGCGGGTGCGGTGGCGATGCCGGGTTCGTCGAACTTGGCGTCGGGGAACGGTGCCTCATCTTCGATGCGTCGGATCTCGTTGACGGTGATCGTGTTCGAGTCCAGCCGCAACTTGTGAACCTCGTGCCGTTCCTTGGTGGTCATCATCAGCGCCGACGACGTGTTCAACCGGACCTGCTGCGGCCGAGGGATCAGCGCCGTCAACGCACGTTGCATCTTGACGACCCAGAACTGGCGGCGCTTGTAACGGGCGAGGTCGGCGTCGGTCCGGTTCGCATACGTGATCGACGAGCCGCCCGACGATGAGCCGTGATCGGCCGGGTCCTCGCCGAAGATGCGACAGATCTGTTCGACCGTGTACCGCTGCGTGTCCAAGAACTGGGAGTCGGTCGGGTTGGTTTGCAACGGGATG
>Ga0307379_10012727_pt1 | contig 10949 bp, 9 predicted proteins | sample UN2MG_FD_202237 | JGI IMG/M metagenome (GOLD analysis project Ga0307379, IMG submission 202237) | Soil microbial communities from Risofladan, Vaasa, Finland - UN-2 | ecosystem: Environmental > Terrestrial > Soil > Coastal area > Acid sulfate soil | place: Finland: Risofladan, Vaasa | collected... | reverse complement strand
CGTAATCCGTGATTCATAGTCCGCCACTTGCGATTTGCCATTTGCGATTTGCGATCTGCCCGTGATGACGTGCACTTCGTGCCCCAATTCCACCAACGCCCGTCCCAATTCACGGGTAAAGTCCCCCACCCCTCCCTGCGCCGGGGGGTACTCGCCGGTAATCAGTCCAATACGCACCGCTCTACTCCGTCACTTCAAGCACTGCCAATGGCACCCGCCCCTCGCGCTGGCGGACGCCATTTCGGTAGGCCGGCAGCCGCCCGGCCCCGTCGGGGTTGTACAAACCCACCTCCAACGAGTACAAGCCCGCTGGCTGCTCCACCGGTAGCGCAAGGGATCGCGGGTCGGCCACGACCTCACCCGGCCACCACGTGCAGGGGGGACGGGTGTCATAGTAGGCCCAGCCGTCCGCCTGAACGACCAGATTGCCGCCAGCATCGTACAAGTGGAGGAAAACCCTGGCCTGGTTCCGAGTCGGCCCTGCGGCCTGCCAATAGAGCGTCACCGGCACCACGTCACCAGGACGCCAGACCTGCTCCGGCAGGTCAAAGCCCAACAAGGAGAAGCCATCATCAAAGGTAGCCTCTACCAGGTGGCCGATCTCCACTGAAGTCCCCTCCGACTCACCCTGCAGGAACCAGAAATAGTAAGGAGCGTAATGCCGAAATTCTGGGTTGCCAGTATCCACCTGGAGTACAACGTGTGCCTGGCGGCCCGCGATTGCCTCCGCCGGCGCCCGAAAGACCGTCTCCAACCACTGGCCGGGCATGGCCGGGTAAGCCCACCACCCCACGTCACGTCCATCCACTTCCACTCGCACTGCCCCCGCCTCCTGGGCATGCAACCGTGCGACGATCCACAGCGGTTCACCAGATGTGGTTGCCACGTCGAAGGCAACACCACCAGTCAACAGCCGTCCGCCATCCAACACTTCTCGCTCAGGAAGAGCACGATAGGCCAGTTGCCACACCTCGGTCGGAAAACCGGGGCGACGGACATCCTGCCACCACTCTACGTGATGGGCCGCCTCATCTTCCAGGTCGGCCACGTCCAACGTATCCACCAGGCTCAGGCCAGACGTGCGAGCCAGGACGTCCGGCTGGTAGAACTGCTCCCCACTGCCGGCCAGGCGCCAGTTGGATCGCCACACACCCTGAACCGGTCCTGCACTGGCGACGGCGTAGTCGGGCACATCCACCCCGAACAACTCCTCATCAAACAGATCAGTCGCCACCAGATAGGGGATGGAGAAAACGTCTGGGTAGATGGCGAAATAGTCGGGGCGCATCGGCGAACGCTCCATTTTCTCGAACACGCTCCCCGCGCCGTGTCGCCAGGGAAGCGCAGCGCCCGCCGTCGTCAGGCCAACCAGATCGTAGGTGGGCCGCTCGCCGACGTAACGCAGGCTGCCGGTATCGTGGACGCCCACGCGTACACCAGCCGGCAGGTTCTCGCGCAGCCAGTCGGCGAGGACCAGTTGCTGGCGGGACACCGTACTGACTGCATCGTGGTAGGAGCGCACAAAGCGCGCCGTGGAATAAGCACAAGAAACCAACAGGAAGAGTACCACCAGGCCCAACAGCGCACGCTGCCACCATAGCGCCGCCCGTCTCCACAGAAACACCAGCCCACAAACTGCCAGAACGACCATCACCGGCATAAACGGAGCCTGATAGCGGCCCGCATGCCAGGTTGCTGTGATCAGCGTGGCGGTAGATAGCGTCCCTACCAGAAACCACGAACTCGTCAGAATCAGTGCCCACCAACGGCGACGGATGCCCAGCACAGCCCATCCCCCCACGGCAAACAAGAGTAGTCCGGGCGGCGCGAACCAGCGCCAGGCGGGCTCCCATCCGAGGAAGACCCCCAGGACAATGCGGCGGTAGAAAAGCAGAATCGAACCGACGATCTCCGCCGGGTAGCGAGGAACGTTGAACCACCAGGACTTGGCCAACAAGCCCGCCGAAGTGATCGTGCCGGTGAGCACCCAATTGATGAGAAAAGGCACAGTGCCCGTCAGAACAGCCAATGAGAGAAAAAGCAATCGTCTCCAGTGAACCGCATGGGTGCTCACAAGCCCTTCGACAAGCGTCACCATCCAGACCAATGCCGCCAGGATAAGACCTTCCGGCCGGGTAAGCCCTGCCAGTCCCAGCCACAACGCACACAGGCCCGCTCGCCCGCTCAGGAAAGCCTCCAGGGCTGCCAGCGTCAGCACGATAAAAAGGCCCGTCTCCATGCCATTAAAGCATCCCCACTGCACCGGACCGCTGAGCATGACGAGGGCCGCTGCAATCAACAGCCAACCCCGGCCAACACTCTCTTCGTTCATCAGGTGAGAAGCCAAACGATACGTCAACCAGGCACTTCCCCCGAGCCAGGCCACACCTATCCCCACCGCAAACGTGACGAGGCGCTCGCCCATGCCGCCCAGGAGGTATGCACCGGCCAGCACGAAACCGAACAACGGGCTGGTCATCCCTGTCGTCGGTAGGTCTCCATCGTTGTATAGGTAAGGGTGACCCCGTGCAATTTGGCGAGCATATTGGAACGTGATGTACGCATCGTCCAGGGGGGCTACAGCGCGCCCCTGTGCGGCAGCAAAAGCCGCGACCAGATACAGCGCACCAACACTGCAACCCAACGCCACCAGAAGGGCGGTAGCCCACCAGCGTGAGGTCCTTATCACGGTACTCTCCGAGGTCGCAGGCCACTGCGCAGCACCTGCCAGTACGCGGCAACCCGCTCAGCCCGCATGGGCCGTTTGCTACCCACCAACCACTTGGCTCCCTCCAGCCCCAATTGCCAGACGTAGTGGCCCAGGAGGAACAGGCGCAACCCTTCCGCCGCGACGGCTCCATGGTACTTGCGGAAATACCGCACCTTGCTGGTCTGGAAATGGATGTGGCGGGCGGCCACCACCTGCTCGCTGCTCTTGCCCTCGTGATGGACGACCTGGGCAGTAGGCAGGTAGACGACCCGCCAGCCAGCCTCCCGGAACCTCCGGCACCAGTCCAGTTCCTCTGAGTACATGAAAAACTCCTCATCCATCGGCCCCACTCGATCGAGCGCCTCCCGCCGCGCCATCAGCGCCGCTCCCTTGACCCAGTCCACGTCCTGCACCGCGCCGTCGGGCCGGTCGAAGACATAGTACCGTTCCAGCAGGCGACGAGGGGCACAGGGCTGGAGCCAGGTGGATTCGAAGAAGGCAGTGGCCAGGGTCGGGAAGCGCCGCCGCGAAGATTGGACGGAGCGGTCAGGGTTGAGCAACTGCGGCCCCACCACACCTACGTCTGGCTGGTCGTCGGCAAAGGCGACCATCGTCGCCAGCGCATCCCCCACCACCTCCGTGTCCGGATTCAGGAGCAAGACGTACCGTCCTCGGGCCACGGCCAGCCCCTGGTTGTTGGCGGCCGGAAAACCCGGGTTGTGGGTATTGGCAATCAGGCGAACGGTGGGGAACTCGCCCCGCATCATCTCAATGCTGCCGTCGGTAGAACCGTTGTCCACCACGATGGTCTCAGTGGTCAGGAAACAAGAACCAATCCCTGTTTCCTGATCACTGATCACCGACAACAAGCATCGCCGGAGAAGATCGCGGACATTCCAACTGACGATTACGATAGAAAGGTCCACCATCCGGTCACCGAATACCAAACAGACGGCGAGCGTTGTCTGTCGTCGCCCGCGCCAATGCTTCCTCCGCTATCCCCCGGGCTTGGGCCACGGCTTCGGCGACGTATTGCACGTAGGCCGGCTCGTTACGCCGGCCCCGGTACGGCACCGGAGTCAGGTACGGGCAGTCGGTCTCCACAAGCAGCCGCTCCAGCGGCACCGCCGCCGCCACGCTCCGCAGGCGATGCGCCCGCCGGAACGTCACCGGTCCAGAGATGCCGATGGAGAAACCCAATCCCAGGACCTCTTCCAGTCGCTCAAGTCCGGCCGAGTAGGAATGGATGACACCGGTCCCCTGCCAGCCCCGCAGCGTCGCCAGCACGTCATCGTGCGCCTCCCGGTCGTGGATGACGACCGGCAGCGCCAACTCCGCCGCCAGCGCCAGTTGGTCGGCGAAAACTTGCCGCTGTACCGGGCGCGGCGAAAGGTCCCGGTAATAGTCCAGCCCAATCTCGCCGACGGCGACCACCTGCGGGTGACGGGCCAGCACGCACAATTCGTCCAGCACCGCCGGAGTGACCGTTTTGGCATCGTGTGGGTGGACTCCCACCGCAGCGTAGATAAAGTCGTACCGCTCCGCCAGTGCCACTGCCGCCCGGCTGGAAGGCAGGTCGGCCCCCACGTTCAAAATAGCCGCCAGCCCCGCCTCCCGCGCCCGCTCAACGACAGCCTCCCGGTCATCGTCAAACTGAGGAAAGTCCAGGTGTGCGTGAGAGTCAATCATGCACTTACGCCAGCCCCGCCAGCCTTAGCCCCTCATCCAGCAACGGCTTGACTTTGCCCTCGTCCGTCGTCTCGCAGTACACCCGGATGATGGGCTCGGTGCCGGAGAAACGGATCAACAGCCACCCGCCATCTACTGATGGCGCACCATCCTCCAACACGTACTTGTAGCCATCCATAGTGTTGATCTCGGCGACCCGCAGGCCAGCCAACGTCTCTGGATTGGCCGCGTCCAGGCGGGCCTTCACTTCCGGCCGTCGCTCCGAAGGGAAGCGGGTGTCTATCCGGTCGTAGTAGTAGGAAGCCCCCAGTTTCTCGTACAGGTGGGCCAGCAGTTGCGAGGGGCTCTTGCCCGTCTTCACCATCAGGTCCAGGAAGTAGAGGTTACCCAGGATGCCATCCCGCTCCGGGACGCTGCCGCGAAAGGCGTAGCCACCGCTCTCCTCTCCACCGATGATGGCGTTCGTCTCCAGCACCTTGGGCCCCACGTACTTGAACCCCACCCCGGTCTGATAAACCGGCACCCCGTACATCTGGCCCAGTTTCTCCAGCATCGAGGTGGTCGAGAGGGTCTTGACGATCGCCCCGCGCTGGCCTCGTATCTCCAGCAGGTAATAGGCCAGCAGCGCAAAGACCTGCAACTGGTTGATGAACGTGCCGTGTTCGTCGCCGATGCCCATGCGGTCGGCGTCGCCGTCCATGATCAGGCACACGTCGGCCCCCAGTTCGACCGTCCTGCGCAGCGCCACGTCCACGTTGGGGGGGATTGGCTCAGGGCGCGTCATCTCCGGGAAGATCGGATTACGCACGTTGTGGATCTCGGTCATGTTGGTCCTGCCGCCGCCCAGGATACGCGGGAACCAGCCAATGCCGTTGCCCCACATGGGCTCGACCAGGATGTTCAGCCCTGCCTGCTTGATCGGCTCAGTGTCCACCAACTTGCCGATGTGGGCCAGGTAGTCCGGGGCCGGGTCCCAGACGACGATCCGTCCCTGCGCCCGGGCTTCTTCCCAGGATGCCCGCTTGACTCCCTCAATGGAGGGGATGAGCACTTCGATCTCCTTGAGACCATCCGGCGCAACGGCTGCGCCGTGCTCATCGCGCACCTTGAAGCCGCAATCGGAGGGGGGATTGTGGCTGGCCGTGACGTTGATGGCGGCGGCCGCCCCGCGTTTCACGATCGAATAGGAGATGACGGGGGTAGGGGTCGCCGTGTCGGCCACCCACACGCGAAAGCCGTTGCCGGCCATCACCTCAGCCGCTGCCGCCCCAAAGTCTTCGGCAGCAAAGCGCTTGTCGTAGCCCACCACCACGTCCGCGCCCTGCTTACCCTGGGCCACCAGGTAACTGGCAAAGCCCTGGGCACACCGGCGGACGTTGTCAAAGGTATAGTCCTCGGCAATGCGTCCCCTCCAGCCATCAGTACCGAAATGGATCGTCGCTTCCACCCCTTCTTCCTCCTGGCCTTTCTAAAGTCCGTGCTCTTCCTTCAGCAATTTCAGATCGGCGTCTACCATCATCTCCACCAAGGCTTTGAAGGAGACCTGGGGCTGCCACCCCAGTGCCTGGCGGACCTTGCGGGGATCAGACACCAGCAAGTCCACCTCGGCCGGGCGCATGAAGCGGGGGTCCTGCACCACATAATCCTGCCAGTCCAACCCCACGTGGCCAAAGGCAACCTCGCACAGTTCCCGCACCGCGTGCGTCTCGCCAGTGCCCACGACGTAGTCGTCAGGCTTGTCCTGTTGGAGCATCAGCCACATCGCTTGCACGTAGTCACCGGCGTAGCCCCAGTCCCTGCGAGACTCCAGGTTGCCCAGGCGGAGTTCGCTGGCCAGCCCCAGTTTGATCTTTGCCACGCCGTAGGTGACCTTGCGGGTGACGAACTCCAATCCTCGCCGGGGGCTCTCGTGGTTGAACAGGATGCCCGAAACGGCAAACAGATCAAAAGACTCCCGGTAGTTGACCGTGATCCAATGGCCATACGCCTTGGCCACCCCGTAGGGAGAACGCGGGTAGAACGGCGTGTTCTCGTTCTGAGGCACCTCCCGCACCTTGCCGAACATCTCGCTCGAGGAAGCCTGATAGAAGCGAAGGCCGGGGTTCACCGTGCGGATCGCCTCCAGCATGCGGGTCACGCCCAGCGCGGTCACCTCTCCGGTGAAGACCGGCTGCTGCCAGGAGACGGGGACGAAGGACTGGGCCGCCAGATTGTACACCTCACTGGGCCGATATTCTCGGAGCACGCCGATCAGGGAGCCCTGATCCAGCAGATCGCCGGAGACCAGGGTGACCTGATCCTGGATGTGGTGGATACGAGTAAAGGTCACCGTAGTGGTGCGCCGCACCATGCCGACGACCTCGTACCCCTTTTCCAGCAGGAACTCGGCCAGGTAGGACCCGTCCTGCCCCGTGATGCCGGTGATCAAGGCAACTCGTTTGTTCGTCATTGTGATCTATTTACCCTTTCACGCCAATAATCTAGTAGATCGCGCATCGTCTGTTCGAACGGAATGTGCGGCTCCCACCCGGTTTGTGCCCGGAACTTGCTATCGTCAGCCCACAAAACAGGCACATCGGAAGGGCGTAACCGGGCCGGGTCCTGGCGTACCTCAATGGCCACCGGGGTGAGCGACAGGAGCATATCGAGCATAGATTGGACAGTGCGCGTGGTCCCACTGCCGATGTTGTATACCTCACCAGCCACTCCTTTTTCCAGTGCCAGCCAGTAGGCACGCGCCACGTCACGCACATCCACCCAGTCCCGCTTGGTCATCAAATCGCCGACGTAGAGCACCGGTGGCGAGAACTCCGCCTCGATCTCGGCGATCTGGCGGGCAAAACTGGAGCAAGAAAGCACCGGCCCGTGGCGTGGCCCGGTATGGTTAAAGCCCCGGGTAACAATCACCCTGAGCCCATAGCTCCGATAATACTGGTACCCCAGGAACTCTTGCGCGATCTTGCTCACTGCGTAGGGCGAGAGCGGACGGAACGGATTGCTTTCTTTGATGGGCACTTCGTCGGGGTGGACAAGACCATACTCCTCGCTAGAGCCGGCTATCTGGATCAAGGGATCCAGGCTGGACGCGCGTACAGCCTCAAACAGGTGGATCTGCCCGATGGTATTGATGCTGAACGTCTCGGCCGGCGCACTCCACGAAGTAGGCACAAAGCTCTGAGCCGCCAGGTGAAAGATACGGTCTGGTTTCACGACTTCAACCAGTGTCTTCATCTGGTATGGGTCGGCCATGTCCCCTTGCAGTAGGTTAACGGCGTGGGGCTCGGCAATCGCGCGTAGTTCCGCTTCACTGCCGACGACCGCATCTACCCCGCGCAGGTTGAGGCGGCCCTGGCGCCTCAGGTCGGACAGGTTGTCCAACCGGCTGCGCCAGCGGCAGGCCCCGTAGACTTCGGCGTCACCCCGCGCCAGGAGATACTCGGCCAGGTGACTGCCGGCAAAGCCAGTGATTCCAGTAATCAGAACTTTGAGCACGTCTATGACCTCCCGCCCACCTGAGTGAAAAACCCTAAAGGTTTTCCGAAACCTTTAGGGTCTGAAAGGAACCACCCACCTGCTCCCTCCAATACTCCAACACGTCCCACAACGTTTTCTCGAAGGGGATCTCGGGTTTCCAAGCGGTGAGGCGATGGAACTTGTCCGCATTGCCGTAGGCCACGGGCGCATCTACCGGCCGGTAGAGGGCTGGATCCTGCTCGATGCGGATTTCCACCTTGGAGTAGCTCAACAGCGTTTCCAGCAACCCCCGCACCGACTGGGGCCGCCCCGAGGCCAGGTTGTACACCTCTCCCGGCTCACCCTGGGTCACCGCCAGGTAGTACGCACGCACAATGTCCCGCACGTCGGTAAAGTCGCGGGCCGCGTCCAGGTTGCCCACCTTAAGCAACGGCTCCTGCAGGCCGGCCTCGATGCGCGCGATCTGGCTGGCGAAGGAGGGGACGACGAAACGAGGGGGCTGGCCCGGACCGGTGTGGTTGAACGGGCGCACCCGGACAATGGGCATCCCGTAAGCCAGGAAATACTGGAACCCCAGAAAATCCTGGGCCACCTTGCTCACCGCGTAGGGATTGCTGGGCCGGAGCGGGCTTCCCTCCGTCTGAGGCAACTCGCCCGGCTGCGGTGTGCCATACTCTTCGTTCGAGCCGACCACCAGCACCCGCACCTGGCGCTCCGACCGCCGCACCGCCTCCAACAGGTTCAACTGCCCGCGGATGTTATTCTCCAGCGTGTCCCACGGGTCTGCGAATGACGTGGGCACGAACGATTGCGCGGCCAGGTGGAAGATGGTGTCGGGCTGCACTTCGCCCAGGAGGGTCTGCACGCTCTCTGGATCTCGCAGGTCAACGTGCCTGAGCACCAGGCGGGGGTCACGCGGCCGGGCCTCGACCGGCTGGGGATACACTGTACCGGCCAACTCCCAGTCCGTATGCGCCAGAAGATAGGCGCATAGATGCTCGCCGACGAACCCGCTCGCGCCGGTGATGAGGGCTCGCTTATGTGCTCGTGCCTGCAATGGCCGCCTCCCCAATGGGCGGATTATACCGCACTTTCCCATCCATGCCAGTTGGTGCTTGCCAGCATACGCCGGTAACTGCGGTGCCTCTTGTACCACTGCACGCCGACGTCTTCCATGGCCGCGCGGCTCGGATAGTTGTCCTCGTTGACCTGCGCGACGTCCAGGTGCTCAAAATCGCTGGCGATCATGGTCTGGGCAATTTCAGCGTACAGCAGGATACTGGCACCCACGCCCTGGTACTCGGGCAGCACCCCCACCCCATTGCCGTTGGCCCACCGGGTGCGCTTTCGTTCCCGCAGGATATAGTACCAGCCGAGCGGCCACAACCGCCCCCTGGCCTTCTGCAGCCCCGCCGAGATGTCGTGATAGGTCAACAGGAAGCCGACCACCTCCTCGCCCTTCATCACCAACTTGATCAGCCGGGGATCGGCCACGCTGATGATCGTCTCCGCCATGATCTCCATCTCCGCGTTGCTGAGCGGGTAGTACGTATGTGCCTCGACGAACGCCTCCCGGTAAATCTTGCCGACGCGCGGGATCCACTGGCGCATCTCGCGCTTCGAGCGGAAGGTCTTGATCCAGAACCCGCCCCGGGCCTTGACCTTCTCGGCGACCCTCCACAAGCGCTCGGGTACCTGGTGGCCGCGCTGGAAGTGACCGGAGAGGAAATCGGCGGCCTTTTCGAACCCCGCAGCCTCGATGAAACCACCATAGTACGGGAAGTTGTAGGGAATGCCCAGCGCCGCCCTGTGCTCGAAACCGTCCACCAACACACCACCCACCTCGGAACTGACTAGCCCGCGGGGGCCGAGCATCACGTTGAGCCCGCGCCCGCGCGCCCACTCAAAGGCCGCCGCGAACAGCGCCCGAGCCACCTCGACGTCCTCCACCACGTCAAAGTAGCCAAAGAGGGCAGCCTCGACCTGGCGATATTCGTTGTAGCGGCGGTTGTGCATGACCGCGATGCGGCCCAACGTCTGCCCCTCGCTTTCGGCGACGAAGAAATCGGCCGTCGAATGCTGGTAGAACGGGTGCCGACGGCGGTTCAGCACGTTCTTGGCCGCAGAGACCAGCGGTGGCACCCACTGGGCGCAATCCTGGTAGAGTTCAAAGGGGAAACTGACGAACTGCTGGACGTCCCGTCGCTTTTCGGTGTCGAGCATGCGGACCTGCATGGGCCCTCCTGAAGGCTCTTTCGACGTCAGATCCAGTTCAGGATCGCGCCGAACACCACCAGGCAGACCAGGTCAAAGCCAAGGATGGAGCCGACCGTGATCACCTTCTGCTTAACACTCTCCATGTCAAACACCCAAAAGGCCACCAGGAAGAAGGGCAGGTAGCCGATCAGGAAGATCAGCCAGGGCACGCCGGCCCTCCACCACGCATAGTCCCACGTGAGGGCACCCACCGCGTTGAGCAAGACCTCCACAAACACGCAGAAGATCGAGCCGGTGATGGCAAAGAACAGCCGGTTGGGCAGGCCCAAGACCTTCGCCTTCTTGTCCCGGGGCAGCATCTTGGAGAACGTCACGCCCGCGATAGCGAACATGAAGCAGATCTCGATGTTCAGCCCGATCAAGATCAGGTAGGCCGTCTTGCCGGGTGCCCCCCACACAGGAGCGTACTGGGTAAAGTGGAACACGAGGCCGTTCCAGATCTCGTTGAACCAATCCATGCCCCAATAGGCCAGGCCGGCGAACACCAGGCTCCAGTTCCCCCGCTCGATCTCCACGGTGTAGACGTACACCACCAGGGCGAAGAGTGGAATCACGTACCACTGGAACTGGCTTCCATCACGCAGAATGCGCAACGCTTGCGAGGCTGATTCGGTAGGCATACAGGTCCCCCTTTCAGTGAAGCATTCCAGACATGCGAGGCTGGCGTCAACAGGAGAGCGCCTGGAGCCTTTTATATCACGGATTCAGCCTGCGTCAAGTCCCAGCGCGGGGCTAAAGTCCCCGCGCTGAGAGAGCAAAGCCCCGCTGGGGCTCAAGCGCGGCCCGTGTAGGGACCAGA
>Ga0307379_10012725_pt1 | contig 10951 bp, 4 predicted proteins | sample UN2MG_FD_202237 | JGI IMG/M metagenome (GOLD analysis project Ga0307379, IMG submission 202237) | Soil microbial communities from Risofladan, Vaasa, Finland - UN-2 | ecosystem: Environmental > Terrestrial > Soil > Coastal area > Acid sulfate soil | place: Finland: Risofladan, Vaasa | collected... | reverse complement strand
CAATTTGTCCTTTTCCATAACCGGCAACCGTTTAATATGCTTTCGGCCCATAATTTTACTGGCCTGGAGGACAGACACATCGGAGGTTACAGTCTCGACGGGAATAGACATGATCCGGCCTAATTTTGTACGATAGATATCTTTGCCCTTGTTGCTAACTCTTCTAAGCACGTCCGTCTCGGTAATGATACCTGCCACATTTCCCTGATCCATGACGACCAGGCAGGAAATCTTTTTGTCAGACATAATTTTTGCTGCTGAAATCACTATTTCATCCGGGCTGATTATAGCGACCTCATTGCTCATCACATCGCTTACATTCAACCATGTCCAGGAGGAAATAACAAATCCATCAGAAGCTATAGCGCTTGTCTGAATTTCCATTAAATCATTAAGCCGCTTTTTGTTCTTCATCAACTTCTCCCAAACACCCCCTTGTTATATTCTTTCAAGAGCTTTTAAGCTGTCATTCATTGATCCACACATCTAACCGTGTTAATACGCGTATGCTGCCGGGAGTTCAAAATTTACCGTGCATATTCAACGCGATTTATTTACTTAAACGACCTTTCTCGCAGTTTTCACCCAATCATGTATCGGCAGACATTAAGCCGATTATTAGCAACAAAAACGCCTTCCTGGGGTATCGCGGATAATCCGACAAACCGGCTTATTAGTTATTCTTTAGCAACCAGAACCTTGCGGCAAGTTCTTATAAAAGACTTGTTTCCAGGCTCTCCGGCACATCTGGGGGGAAATTCTGCCTCTACCGTACAAATAAGCCGATCATAGATTTTCCCCTTAGTAATCATTTATTTTTCATGACTTAATCTCATAATCATTTCCCGGTACAATACGACAATCTCTCATTTTTTGCGTATTTCCGGACCCATTTGGGCACATTTTTCATTGACAATTACTCCGGCAGCTTGTATAATTGGTTTAAAATCAAGGGTGCGTTTTGTGCTGCCCAGACAATAAAAACCTGCTCCGGCCCATAACAAGGAGAAATGATGAAGAGCGTTTCCGATTCTGTATGTAAGGTGATTTTAGCTGTTGCTTTGTTGGTTTTGGTTTTCATGGCCTTCGGCTGTAGCTCCAGCCAGCCCGGCGAGACCGCCGCTGAGGGACGTAGAAGGCATCAGCGCGTTGTCAGAATCAATCAGCAGGAAATGATGGCGGACATAGATAAGACTCTGCTGCTTGACGAGCCCAGCAAACTCACCGATAAAAGGATACCGTAATTCGTATTGCGTATATCGTATTGAGTACATTGCGACAATTTGGTTTTTACGCAATATAAATCACTCATGGCGCACTACGAGAACAACGGTATTTGATTTATGGAAACACTTATCGACATTTGACATGACGTCACCCTCGTACGGAACATACGGAATTATGTAACCGGCAAGAATCCTCGAATCCAGCCTTGACTACATCAATTAAAATTGCTACTTAGGGATTATTGTGTACCCGAATATTGATGAGAGCGTCTGAGTTGAGCGAGTGCTGTCAGACGCATCTCCAGATGGAGATCCCGATCATGCTTGAAAAATCGTCACGTCTTCGTATTGTTCTGGTCCAGGAAAATGAAAACGACAGGCTGCTCTTTCGCCGGGCTTTTCAAAAAAGCGATGTCTCCTGCGAAATCATCGAGTTTTCGCGGGCCGAGGAGGCACTCGAACAACTTGGTGTCGATGCGCAGTCATTCGACGTGGTTGCAGTTGACCATAATCTGCCCGGCATCTCCGGCATGGATCTTTGCAGGAAACTTCTCGATAAAAAGATTCCGCCGCCCCTGGTGCTTTTGGCCGAAATGGGCTCCGAACAGCTTGTTGCCGAGGCGCTCACGGCCGGCGTCCACGACTACATTATCAAGGATCAGGAACAAGGCTATCTGGATCTGCTGCCCATATCACTGATAAACATCGCGCGCCGGCATGTTGACCATTACTCTTACAAGCAAGCCGAAAAAACGCGGCAGGACAGCGAGAAGGCGGCTGGAGCTTTTCTCGATGCCATACCCGATACCGCCGTGCTTATCGATACCGAGGGCAATATTCTGGTCATGAATAAAGCAGGTGCCGATAGAATGGGCAAAAGCATCGATGAGATTATCGGCAGGAATGTCCGGGAGTTATTCCCGGAAGATGTTTACGAATTAAGGCAATCCAAGGTAATGGAGGTCATCCGTACGGGCAACATGGTCAGTTATGAGGACGAGCGGGATGGAATATGTTTCGATACGTGTATGTGTCCGGTCTTCGATGCACAAGGAAAGGTCGAACGTCTGGCCATCTTCGCTCGCGATATCACTGCTCGGAAACATCTCGAAAATGAGCTGGCAATGCACGCAGCGTTCCCGGATCAAAATCCCAATCCGGTGCTGAGAATATCGCGGGATGGTCTGATACTCAATGCCAACAGGGCCAGCGAGCCCGTCCTGCGAACGTGGGGAATTGAACTCGGCCAATGTGTCCCCCAAGCCAGTCGCAAGCGTGTGCAGGAAACATTAAGCAAAGATGAAGTCTCCTCGTGGGAATTCACGTGCCATGACGGCCGGATATTTCTATTCACGCTGGCGCCGGTGCATGACAATGGATATTTGAATCTGTACGGTATGGATGTCACAGAACACCAGAAGGCCCAGGAGGTTTTCAGGAAGAGCGAAGAGAAATTCCGTCTGGCGATGGAAACAACCAATGATGCCCTATGGGACTGGAATATCGTCACAAACGAAGTATATCGAAATCCACGTCATGCAACTATGTTAGGTTATGAACCCCACGAAATGGCCGCATCGCAGGAAGAATGGGAAAAACTGATACATCCCGATGACAGACAAGCCGTATTTCAAATCAGTGAAGAGCATCTGACCGGAAAAAGAGACTCGTTTGAAATCGAGTATCGCCTCAGGACCAAATCAGGCGATTATGTATGGGTTTTAGGCCGTGGGAAAATAGTAGCATACAATAACGATGGCTCGCCGGCACGGATGATCGGTACCAATATTGACATCACCGAACGCAAGAAGCTGCATGAGCGAGACGAGATTATACTAAAGACCTCTATTGACGGATTTTGGCTGGCCGACTCTCAAGGTCGAATCCTGGAGGTCAACGATGCTTACTGCCGCATGTCGGGCTATAGCCGGGATGAACTGCTGACTATGAGCGTGCAAGACGTCGAGGCGGTGGAAGCACCACAGGAAACTTTACAACATATTCAGAGGATTATGGATAAAGGATTTCATCGTTTCCAATCAAGCCATAGACGCAAAAACGGCACTATCATGGACCTTGATATAAGTGTCAATTATCTGGAGCTTGACGGCGGACGGACGTTCGCCTTTTTCCGTGACATCACCGAGCAAAGGAACATGGAAAAAGCACTCGCCGAAAACGAGGAAAAGTACAGAACGCTGGTCGAATGTGCGAGGGATTCCATTTTCACCTTAGACGAGAGAGGCGTCTTTTTATTCGTGAATAAAGTGTGGGCAGAGACTTTGGGATATCAGCCGGAAGACTTGGCCGGAAAGACGTTGTGGGACGTTTTCCCGAAAAAACTCGCAGAACGCCAGGCGGCTAATGTGCGAAAAGTCATCGAGACCGGGCAAGGAATAAATTCGATCTCGCTGACTGAAATACAGAATAAGCCCCGCTGGTACAGTGCGACCATTGAGCCATTGAAAGATGATCATGGAAGGGTAACCACCGCTATGATTATCGCAAGAGATATCGATGATATGAAACGTGCGGAAGAGCAAATACATAAGCTCAGTTCCGCAGTTGAGTCATCCATAAACGGCATTGCCATCGGCGACGCAGAAGGAAATCTGACATACGTAAATCATGCTTTCCTCGAAATGTGGGGATACGATCACGAGAACGAGGTTCTTGGAAGAAATGTCATCGAACTCTGGGAAATGCGGGATGAAGCAGAAAATGTTCTTAATACGCTACGAGATAGAAATGGTTGGATCGGTGAATTGGCTGCCAGGAAAAAGGATGGCTCAGGGATGAATGTTCAGGCCTGTGCAACTTTAGTGACAGATGAGAACGGCAAGCCAATTTCCATGATGGGTTCATTTGTTGATATCAGCGAAACGAAGCGGAAGGAAGAGGAGCTCAACAAATACCGCGGACAAATGGCCCGAGCCGAACAGCTTGCCTCGCTTGGGACATTAAGTGCGACCGTTGCCCATCAGCTCACACAGCCTCTGACCGTGATTCGCCTGTCAATGGATAATGCGCTCGATGAGCTGGAAGCAACATCTTCTTCGGAGACTGTTATAAGAAGACTCAAGGACAGTGTGACTCAGGTATCGAATATCACTTCAATTATTGGGAATTTCCGTAATTTTGCGAGAAAATCATCTGGAAAGACCGTCGCTGAAGTTAATTTGAAGATGGTCGCTGTCAGAATCGCCAGGTTATTGAGTGAAAGCGCACGCTCGGCAAATATTGAGCTTCGGGTCAGAGATATGAGCGAGCTTCCCTGTCCCTGGATGAATGAAACCGACCTGGAGCAATTATTTTTTGCCCTTATTGAAAATTCCATACAGGCGGCCGACGGCAAAAAAACTCGGCAGCTTGTGATAAGCGGAGCCCTGAAAGATAAGGGTATTGAGCTGCGTCTCTCTGACGACTGCGGCGGCATAGCGCCGGAAAATCTTGATAAGATTTTCGAGCCGTTCTTTACAACCAAGCCCCGGGGGCAGGGAACGGGCCTGGGGCTCTGCATCGTGCAAGATGCCATCTCTCGTATGAGCGGCCATGTTCGAGTCGAAAGCGATTTTGGCGAAGGAACAACATTTATTATCAATTTACCTATCGAAAAAGACAAAATTTCGTAACCGGGCAAAATCTAAATATTGCCGAAAAAACCAAATATTCATTGCTTGAGCCGGAAATCACTGATTGAGGCCGCTATTTTTCGATATCCGGATCAGGTTATGATGTAAAGGAGGAAATTTGACAACGTAAGGTTCATTAATGCAAAAAATCTTCCATAATTCAAAACAACTAAGGCCATAGAAAACAACGGAATAATGCCCTGAAGCGTGATTTCTACTAAAAAAAAGGTTTTATTTTAATTAATTTAAAATTATACAAAAATAATAGGTAACATTTTCAATTTTGAATCGCTATTCCTATATGAAGCATGGATTTATTTTAATGGTCAATACAAAGAAGGGCGAGTCCAGAAAATTACGTATTTACCACAATAGATTTCAAAGTCAATAACGCATAGTATAAGTTTTAATTATGAACCAGTACTTTTCAGAGAAAGCGAGATAGTACCCCTATGAGGCAAGTTCTCCTTATTGGGGTAAAGGTATTATTGCTCCAAGCTGAGCATTTCGTCTTGATGAAAGAAATAGCTAAGAGGTAACTAAGTAGAAATGGCAAATATCGTAGAAAAACACATATTCTTCCTCGATGATGAGCCAACGATTCGCGAGGTAGTGAGAGAAACCCTTGAAGATTCAGGTTTTACGGTGAAATGCTTCGGCAGTCCGATTGAATGCCTTGCACGATTGCGTTCTCAAAAGTGTGATTTGCTGATTACTGATCTGAAAATGCCTGAAAAGGATGGCATTGAATTACTCACGGATGTCCAGCACCTGGCTCCGTGGGTCCCTGTTCTGATGATAACAGGGTACGGGGATATACCCACTGCTGTTAAAGCCATGAAAGCCGGAGCTGCGGATTTTATCGAAAAGCCCCTGGACAAAAAGAATTTTGTAAGGAAGATCAGATCAATACTTAAAAATCACGTTTCCACCCACCCTGATTTGGGAGATTCTCTGACCCGAAATGAGACGAAAATCTTACAGCTTATCCTCAATGGCATGAGCAACAAGGAAATAGCCAATGTGCTCCACCGTTCTGCAAGGACCATTGAAGTGCATCGCGCTCACCTCATGCACAAGCTGGGTGTCGATAACTTAGTCGATCTTGTCAAGCGTGTCGCATCGATGGGACTGGTTGACCTGGAGGAAAAGCAGGAGCCGGATGAGGACAAGTCAGATTACGAAAACGACGAACAAGTCGTCCCAAAAGCGTAGTCTACCCTGAACGGGGCTTGATGCGAAATCCATCTGAGATAAGATTCATGAGAACGGTGAAAGCCGAATATTTGACTATACAATGAACATAGCCCTTCGATTAGTCGAAAAGAATATGTTCTTTCTACTATCCCACCTGCTTCTTTTCTTCCTCTTGCGAGGTGACACGAGCAATATGAAGATCGGCCTCTTTTTCTTCAAAGGCGGCAGCCTCACCCCAACAATACCGGTATAATGCTTATGTGCAGAGTATGTGATTTGTGGCCGTTTCAGTAGTCTTTGAAATTCCGCATCCACTCCGGCCAGTTGTCGGGCTGAACTCCGCCTGCTTTGGTCCAGTAGCCGCCTGTATTGAACTGGCGATGCCACTTTAGCGTCCATAACTCCTTAATTCCTACTTTTCTGATAGACCAGTCCAAAAAGGCGTGATTAACGAACGCATCGTGCCGGTCGATACAGAAATGCATCATTTCGTAGCCTGCGCCTAACCATTGGCCGTCGAATTGAGGAGGAATTATCTTGTTGGACTGAGCGTTGCCGTCCTGGTAGAACGGCCCGCCTCCTCTCCACATGCTGTCGCCAAAGACCGGGATATTGTTTCCACCTTTAACATCAGCGGTTTTCCAGTTCCATTTAACCGGGCGGTTTTGAATATCAACCTCGTTCGGGAGTGGCTTATAAATCCAGCAATTTGCCCCATAGCTGCCTTCTTCCTGCCGGTTAGCTACTCCACCTGTCCCCATAATATAGGATTTCGTTGGACCACCATGGTTTTCATTCCAGTTGTCCGGCCGTTTCTTTGCATTGGGGCATAAAAGGATACCGGATTTTGTACGGTAATAAGGCCTCAGTGCAAGAATCCAGGTTCCTCGCCGCCAGTTAATGTTATAGTTGCTGGAATCTGTGCAGAAAAAACCGTCGTTATCCTGGCAATACATCGCCCATATCTGGCTCCATTGGTGCAGGTTCGCCTGGCATGCGGACGCTCTTGCCTGTTTTTTTACCCTTTGCAGAGCGGGCATTAAAATGCCCATTAATAAGGCAATGATGGCAATTACGACCAGAAGCTCGATTAAAGTGAAGCCCCGTAAGCATCTATTGCTTCGGTGATTCGAAATCTTCGTCCCTGATAGATTGAAGCTTCCAGACGTGTGCATTCTACTTCCTCCAACTTCTTATATTCTTCTAATAAGTTGTAAGATACGTATAATAAGCTTTCTGTTCCCTAAAACTCAACTTATATTTATGTATTATAAACTAAATCGGCATTTTTTACAATACCTAAAACAAAAAAATATGAAATCTCCAGCAGATTATCGGAGATTGCCGTTCATTGCCCTTATGTTATGCTAAGAAAAAGGCTACTTTAAGGACACTCAGCCCAATAAATATTTTCCTTGACGTGCCGGATTTGATGTGCTACAAATAAAATGACGATATAGAAACTCAGGAGAATTCTCGTCAAGTTTCGATTGGGGGGCGAAAAAGTCAATAATTTCACTTTCTTGAAGGAGGTTTGATTATGCACAAAAAGCTGATTTCCCTAATCTCAATTATTTTTATGCTGAGCGTGGCTTCGCCATGCATTGGCGCCGATGATCCGAGCCTTATGGGCTGGTGGACCTTTGACGGCCATTCCAACGACGTTTCAGGAAATGACCGTCATGGTACGCTAAACGGTGACCCACAGTTCGTGCCCGGCGTTTTTGGTCCATCGATAGAGTTAGACGGAGACGATTATGTAACCATAGATGGCTACAAGGGTATTCTCGGCACGAATCCTCTCAGCATAGCTTGCTGGATCAGGACAACTAATACTGCAACCCAGCAAATCGTCCTCTATGGTACTGACATTAATGGTCAAAGAATTGAGTATCGGATTGAAAGTGACGAACTACGGTTGTCCAACGGCAACGGCAATGCTCGAAGTACTACAGCGGTCAACGACGGCGAGTGGCACCACATCGTTGTAACATTGCCTGAGAATGCGTTGATTGACGACGCCAGGTTTTACCTTGACGGACAGCCGGACACCCTAACCAGATCGGACGCAGATAGTTTGTTCAATATGGTCGCTGACTGGGATGTCACTATAGGTTATCGTCCTACACGGCAGGACAGGCCCTTCATAGGGAACATTGACGAACTTGGGATATATGATAGGGTGCTGACGCAGGAGGAAATCCAGGAACTCATGCTGTCCGGCGGCGGTGAGCCATATCCGTTTGCATTGAGCCCCACCCCGGCTGATGACGCCCTGATTGAAGCTACCTGGGTTAGTCTTGAATGGTTGCCCAGTAGTATTGCGGTTTCACACGATGTATATTTTGGCGAAAGTTTTGATGATGTCAACGACGGTACGAATGATGCATTGATCGGCAACCAGGCCGAATCGATAGCTATCCTGGGGCTTACCGGGTATCCTTATCCGGAGGGTCTTGTTCCCGGCACAACATATTACTGGCGGATCGATGAGGTGAATAATGCCGATCCCAACAGCCCGTGGAAAAGCGAAGTCTGGAGTTTCACTATCCCCCCAAGGACCGCCTATAATCTCAGTCCTGCTGACGGTGACAGATTTGTTGATCCGAATGTGGAGCTTAGCTGGACGGGAGGTTATGGTGCGATACTGCACCACGTGTATTTCGGCGATAATTTTGACGACGTCAATGACGGCACAGGCGACACTCACAAAGGCGCATCACCGGATACAATCTACACTCCCGGCACGCTTGAATTGGACAAGACTTACTATTGGCGAGTCGATGAGTTCGACAGCTCAAGTACGAACAACGGAGATGTCATGAGATTTCAGACATTTCCCGACGTCCAGATTCCGATTACCGATCCTAACCTCGTCGGATGGTGGAAGCTCGAAGAAGGCCAAGCAAGCGTGGCAGCGGTTGATTCGTCCGGCCACGGTCACCATGGAAACGTAGCAGGTGACTCGCAATGGATAGCCGGTTACGACGGAGGCTCGCTGGAGTTTGCCGGAGTCGGCTACGTACAGATGAAGGATTACAAAGGTGTTCTTGGGACGCACGCTTTCAGCGTTAGTGCCTGGGTCAGGACATCAAACACGGCAATCCAGGGACTTCTATGGTGGGGCACGAATTCCGGCGGTCAAAGAGTGGAGTTTCGGATCCATTCGAATGGACACATACGGATGGGGGCAGGTAACGGACAAGTCGAGGGTCGTACTGATGTGACGGACGGCCAGTGGCATCACGTGTTGGCTACGGTAGCAGAAAACGCCACGAACTCGTCCAGTGAAGTGCGTATCTACATAGACGGCGAGGATGATACGCTGGAATCAACAGACGAAGATGCCTTCGACATTACCGCTGGTTTGGATGTCACCATAGGCTGGCGTCCCTCATTGGGAGATAGAGCCCTCCAGGGTTCTATTGATGATGTCCGCATCTACGATAAGGTGCTTACGCTAACCGAAATTGAGCAGATTATGCGAATCGATCTACAACTCGCCTGGAAGCCAGGCCCGGCTAACGGATCGACGCCGGACATTGAGAATACCACACCTCTTACCTGGACAGCGGGAGACATGGCAATACAACACGATGTCTATTTTGGTACGGACAGAGATGCGGTTAAGGATGCCAATACATCAACAGTAGATATATATCGTGGCCGTCAGAATACTACAAGTTATACTCCACCTGAAGGTGTTGAATGGGGTGCTGGACCGTACTACTGGCGTGTCGATGAGAATAATACCGATGGTACGGTAACCAGCGGCAGAGTCTGGAGCTTTACCGTTACCGATTTCATTCTCGTTGATGATTTTGAAACATACGACGCCAATGACAACCAGATATGGTACGCATGGCACGATGGGCTTGGCTACGGTACGCCTGATTTTCCGCCCTATTTTACCGGCAATGGTACCGGTGCCGCGGTAGGTGATGAAAACAGCGCTTCTTATACCGAGGAAACCATCGTTAACAGCGGCAATCAGTCGATGCCGTTATTCTACGACAACAATAAGCAGGACTACTCGAATTATTCAGAGGCCGAATTGACGCTGATTGCCCCGCGTGACTGGAGCAAACACGAACTCGCCGAATTGTCGCTGTGGTTCAGAGGCTATCCGCCGTCTGTCGGCAGCTTCACGGAGGCCCCTGCCGGCACCTATACGATGACTGGTTCCGGCGCAGATATCACGGGCACAGCCGATGAATTCCACTACGCCTTCAAGATGCTCAACGGCCCCGGCTCGATTGTAGCAAAGGTTGAAAGCGTAAGTAACACACACGCATGGGCCAAAGCCGGCTTGATGATTCGCGAGACGCTGGAATCCGGTTCGAAGCATGCCCTGGCATGTGTTACACCCGGTAACGGCGTCGCCTTCGAGGGCCGGACTACTGCCGATAGCGACAGTTTCAGTACGAACGAAGGCGGGATCACGGCGCCGTATTGGGTCAAATTAGAGCGCGATATCGCTGGTAACTTCAAGGCTTCCCATTCTGCCGACGGCTCGACCTGGAACCCTGTGGGCAGCAGCGTTCCGATGGGCATCCCAATGGATTCGAGTGTCTATGTCGGTTTGGCACTGACCAGCCATAACGCTGCGTTAACATGCGAGGCCGTATTCTCAAATGTCTCGATTACCGGGACGGTTGCTCAGCAGTGGATGAGCCAGGATATCGGCATATTCGGCAACAATCCTGAGCCGCTCTACGTTGCCGTGTCCAACAAAACCGGCGCGCCTGCGGTAGTGTATAACGATAATCCCGATGCCGCAGTGACAGATACCTGGACAGAGTGGATTGTCCCGCTGCAGGCCTTTGCCGATCAGGGCGTGAACCTTGCCGACGTGGACAGGATTGCAATCGGCCTGGGCACCCAGGGCAATATGAC
>Ga0307379_10012724_pt1 | contig 10952 bp, 9 predicted proteins | sample UN2MG_FD_202237 | JGI IMG/M metagenome (GOLD analysis project Ga0307379, IMG submission 202237) | Soil microbial communities from Risofladan, Vaasa, Finland - UN-2 | ecosystem: Environmental > Terrestrial > Soil > Coastal area > Acid sulfate soil | place: Finland: Risofladan, Vaasa | collected... | reverse complement strand
ACCTGAACTGCACGCGGGCACACATCTCAGGCACAGCGTGCACCGGTCGCCATCGTAGAGCAGTTGAGGTTCGGGGCGCTGCGATTCGGGGTTCGAGCACCAGGCGCACCGCAGCGGGCACCCTTTCAGAAACACGAGGGTCCGCAGACCCGGCCCGTCCTGCAGAGAGTACCTCTGGATGTCGAAGACGATGCCCGAGGTCATCTAGATGCCGTGTTCCGTCCTGTGAATGATGTCTTCCTGAACGTCGCGATGGAGCTGGGTGAAGTACGCGCTGTACCCCGCCACACGCACGAGGAGATCTCGAAACTCCTCGGGCTTCTCTTGCGCCTCCCGCAGCGTGCACGTGTCCACCACGTTGAACTGCACGTGCCAGCAGCCCACATCGCACAACCCACGCACGAATGACGCCATCTTGCGCAGGCCTCCGGGTCCCGACGTCGACTGCGGACTCAACCTGAGATTGAGCAGCGTGCCATTTCTCAGCGCAGCGGTGTCCAGCTTCCCCACCGAGCGCGCGATCGCCGTGGGCCCAAGACGATCGTTGCCCGCGGACGAAGAGGAGTTGTCGGCGAGCGGCTGTCCCGCCTTGCGCCCACTCGGAAGCGCACCCACAACCGAGCCGAACGGTATACCGGAGGTGACGGCGATGATCCCCGCCTGCGCCTGGCCACCGAAGATATTGTGATACTTCATCACCTCGCGATTGCCAAACTGGACCGCGTCACGGGTCACCAGGTCTACGTAGTCGTCATCGTTTCCAAACTTCGGTGCTTCGTGCAGAAGCCGGCTTCGCAGGTCCTCATGCCCTTCGAAGTCGCTTTCAACTGCGTCGAGCAACTCCGCCATGGTCAGCTTCTTCTCATCAAACACCAGTCTCTTGATTGCAGCCAGGGAATCGCCAGTGTCGGCAATCCCAATCTCATTGACCGCCGGGCCAAAGTTGTGCACGGCGCCGCCCTTCTGTAGCGGCCGCCCCGTTTCGATGCACCCCTCGGTGAGCGCCGACAGAAACGGCGAACACAGCAGTTCGCTGTAGGCGGTTTCTGCGATTGCGTTGACGACGAACATGTGCCGGATGATATATGCCAGTTGCGCCTCGAAAGCCTGCCTCACCTCGGCGAATGAGGTGAACGACCTCGCGTCGCCCGTGGGCAGCCCAATCCGTTCGCCGGTGCGGCGCCAGACGCCGTCGTTGAGGGCAAGTTCCAGTGCTGCTGGGAGATTGACGAAGCCGCCGGTGAGGTGAATGCCCTCCCTCGCCTGGACTCTCGGTTCAACACAGCCCATGATGGCGAAGTCGCGGGACTCTGCAAGGCTCAGACCCTTGCACGCCATCGAGTATGCGATAACGTCCTCGTTGTAGAACTTGGGGTGCCCGGTGCCCAGGCGACCGAGCTCGCATGCCTTCAGCATGAAGTCCTCAGGAGTGTCGGAGTGCACGCGAACAGAGATGTCCGGCTGGACGACCTTGAGATCGCTCATCGCGTCGAGGCACAGGTAGGACAGATCGTTGGTCGCATCCTGCCCGTCGGGCCGCCGTCCTCCAAGGTTCAGGTTCTGCCACTGCGGCACGCCGGTGTAGAACTTCGACGTGTCCACATTCACGAACAGCATCAGTTCCGAGAACTTGATGAACAGGCACTCGATGAGTTCCAGAGCCTCTTCCCTGTCGTCTTCTTCCGCCAGATAGGGGTACATATACTGGTCGAACCGGCCCGGCGACAACGAGTGACCGCTCTCCTCTATCCTGACGGCAACATGCGTGAACCAGAAGGATTGCATCGCCTCATAGAAGTTGCGCGCCGGTTTGGCGGGCACCCGGGTGCACGTGTCATGGATGCGCAGCAGTTCGGCCCTGCGCTGTTCGTTCTCCTCACCGTCTGCGAGTTCGAGGGCGCGATCTGCGTAGCGCTCTGCAAAGGTCACGAACCCCTGCAGTGCACGGCGCGACGACTGCAGGAACACCATGCGATTGACGCTGTCCGGGTCGGTCAGGTCGAGACGCTCCACACTCTCGTCTATCCTGCGCAGGATACCCTCAACACCCTCATCCAGTACCCTCCGATAGTTCGGAACGACCGTACCGATGCCCTTCTGAATGAGTGAGTAGTTGTCTATGACGCCTGTGGACTTCGTCGGCCAGACGCCCGGCTCCAGGTAGATGAGTGGCGCCGTCTCGGCGGGGCATTGGGCGAAGAGCCGTTCGGCAATCGTCCTCCCCTTCCAGTACGGCAGGATCTGCTCTCGCACTTCCCGCTTGTCCTTCGGCGCCATCAGGAGCGGGTCCCAGGCGCGACTCTCCACTCCGTCCAGTTCAGCACCCAGCCACCCGGCCTGCACCTCAGGGAAGAGTTGCGCGGCGCGCGATCTGACTGTAGGGCTTCCAACCAGGAGCTCCCCGTGGGCAATGTCTATGGGAAGCTCGGCGAACAGCCGTTCCATCACATGACCCCACACTGACACCAGCGGCTCGCCCGCATGTTCCTGGTGTACCCTGGTGACAATGCGCGCGCGGGTTATGTCGACTGACGCCCTCTCCTCGATCATGCGTCGCCGCAGATGTTCGATTCGTGTGTTCATTGTCTGCCTCTCCGTGCCTCACACATGAGGATTGCGCAAACCATCTTAGCACGCTTCCCTACGTGTTTTACACGTCCGTACGTTTGTGGTATCGTTGTGGGTTAGTGTATCCGCGGCCTATTTCTCACTTCTAGGAGGACGGCAGATGATTACCGGCGACCAGTACAAAGAGCGGATGGCCAAGCTCAAGCCCAACGTGTACATGGGCGGGAAGGTCATCGACAGGTTCGACCCCAAGCTTGTGCGTGGCATGAACGTGATGGGCAGGACATATGACTTCGCGTTCGATCCCGAGTTTGACGGTGTAGGCACGGCAATCTCGCACCTCACCGGTGAGCGTATCAACCGCTTCACCCACATCCATCAGAGCATGGAGGACCTCTTCAACAAGCAGAAGATGACCCGCCTCTACTCTCAGGAAGTTGGTGGCTGCATACAGCGGTGCATGGGCATCGACTCCATCAACGCCCTCTCCGTCGCTACGTTCGACGCCGACCAGAAGTACGGGACCAAGTACAACGAGGCGTTCATCAACTTCATGAAGCGGGTTCAGGCTGAGGACCTCTCGCTCGTGTGCGCACAGACAGACGTGAAGGGCAACAGGATCTGGCGGCCTCATGAGCAGAAGGACCCGGATCTATATCTGCGAATCACCGAGAGGCGCGCTGATGGCATCGTGGTAAACGGCGCCAAGGCGCACAATTCCTGCTCCGTCTATGTTGACGAGATTATCGCCATTCCCACTCGAAATATGACTGCTGAAGAGAATGACTGGGCTGTCGCCTTCTCCGTTCCTGCGGACTGGGAAGGTGTTACCCTCATCAACGCTGCCTATGCGCCTACCGCGCGCAAGAAGCTCCAGGCACCCTTCAACGACATTGGGATGAGCCATTCAATCACCGTTTTCGACAACGTGTTCGTGCCGTGGGAGCGTGTGTTCCTTGCGGGCGAAGCCGACATAGCCGGCAAACTCGCCCTGCTGTTTGCCCTGTACCATCGCCACAGCTACACGGGATGCAAGGCTGCCGTGTCCGAGATCTACACCGGCGCCACGGCGCTCGCAGCCGAGTACAACGGCATCGATCGCGCCCAGCACGTTCGTCACAAGCTTGCGGACATGATTCAGGTCGTCGACCTCATCTACGCCGCCGGCATCGCCGCCGCAGTGAACTCCAAGAAGGCTCCGTCGGGCACACAGATACCCGACACCAACTACTGTAATGCGGGCCGCATGCTCGCGGGAGAAGCCATCTACGACGAGTACGAGGCTCTGGCCGCCACCGCCGGTGGCCTTGTGGCCACCCTTCCGCCGGAGGAAGACTTCTACGACGAAAAGACCGGCCCCTACCTGGAGAAGTACATCATGCGCAACCCCAACGTCTCCGCCGAGAACCAGCACCGCGCCTTCCGCCTCTTCCAGGACATGATGGCGTCAGCCTGGGGCGGCCACAAGCTCGTGGACTACCTGCATGGTGGCGGCTCGCCCGTCATCGAGAAGGTCGCCATCTACCGCGATCACAACATCGAACACTCGAAGGATATCGCCAAGAAGCTTGCGGGTATCCCGATCGAGCGAAGCACCAAGAACATCAACCGCGAATCCCACGCCTGGCTGTAGTACCAAACCGGGTGACAACAACGGGGGCAGGCCGCGTGGCCTGCCCCCGTTTCGTATGGCCTCTCTCCGAATCTGCAGGCTATTTCTTGATGTCCATCAGCAGGTGGCCGTCACGTATCTCAACGATGCGGTCTGTCTGTTCGGCGATTCTGCGGTCGTGTGTCACGATGAGGAACGTTGTCCCGTATCGTTGGTTGATGTCGCGAAATCGTTCGTAGACATTGGCTGTGTTCGCCGAGTCGAGGTTGCCGGTCGGTTCGTCGGCAAGCACTAGCTTCGGCTTGTTGATGAGGGCGCGGATGATGGCAACGCGCTGTTGCTGCCCGCCGGACATCTTCCCCGCGGGGTTGTTCTTTACCTTGGACACACCCATGAACTCAAACAGCTCCTCAGCCCAGTCGATGGCTTCGCGGTCGGGACGCTGGCGGCCGATGGCGTGCGGCATGAGCACGTTCTCAATCGCGGTGAACTCCGGCAGCAGATAGTGGAACTGGAATACGAAGCCGATGGTGCGATTCCGCAGTTCCGCCAGGTCATCTCTTCCCAGCATTGCGATGCTCTGGCCGTCGACAACGACGTCACCTGCAGTCGGAGTGTCAAGCGTGCCGATGATGTTCATCAGCGTCGACTTTCCACTCCCCGACTCACCCACGACGGAGTTGAACGAGCCCGCTTCGATGGCAATGTTTATGTCAAATAGCACTTGCACGTCGGGAGGGCCTCCGTATACCTTGTCGACATGCCGTAGCTCGATTACGTGTGCCACAATCGTTATCCCTCGCGTATCACATCTATGGGATTGAGCCGAAGCGATCTGCTTGCCGGAATCAGGCCGGCCACCGCCGCGGCAAGGATCGAGATGCCCAGGGACCGCAGAATGAATACGGGCTTGAAGTCGAAGCTGATGATGGATTCGCCTCCGGTAGTCGCGAAGACCGTGAACGAGTAGAGTAGACCGAGTCCGAGCGCTATGCCGAGCGCGCTGGCCATGACGCCGATGAGTAGCCCCTGATACACGAAGATGAGGCTGGCAGCACTGTCTTTAATGCCCATCGCCTTCAAGATTCCAAGCTGCCTCCGCTTCTGGAGCACGGTCACAGACAGCAGGCTGGCGATGGCGATGGCAACCGAGATGATAATCACCGCCTGGATAATGTTGTTCGAGAGGGACTGGCTCTCGAGCGCGTTGAGCAACTGCTCATTTTCATCTTTCCAGTTGGTCACCTCGAGCCCATCATCATCAAGCAGCCCGACGACAGCCGCAGCCACCAGGTCCGCGGCAAACACGTCGAAGACAGTCACTTCGATCGACGTGACGCGATCGCTGAAGCCGAACAGACTCTGCCCGGTGCGGAGATTGGACACCACCCAGCTTCCATCGATAGCAGCCACTCCAAGGTCGAACAGTCCAGCAACGCGGTAGTCGACGATCGCCCCGCCGGGGGTCGTCACCTGAAGCCTGTCCCCAACTGAGATGGCGAGCTTCTCGCTGAGATTCCGACCGATGAGGACCTCTCCCGATGACTGGATATCCTGCCCCTCGTAGATGTGACCTGAGATGCGATAGATGCCGTCGATGGAATCGCGGTCCATCCCTCGAAACAACACAGGAACGGAATCGTTTGCCTTGCGTACGAATGCGTTGGCGGATGCCGCCACACCAACGTGTTCCACTGCGGTAAGCGAGGTGATGCCCGTTGCCATGTCCTGCCAGCGACCGATAGTAACGTTCTCCTCCGCGGAGCGGACCGTCACCTGCGGGGAGTTCCCAACCGTCTGCTCAATCAAGCCTGCCTGGAGACTCTCGATGAGCAGACCAACGAACACCTGCACAGAGATGGCGATGGCGATGCCCCCGACAATCAGCAGCGTCTGTCCCTTGCCGGACAGCAGGAACCGCACAGCGATCCTCAGCGGGAGGGCCATGGAAGCCCCTCCGCAAATCGACGCATGTCGTCATAGTTCTGGGCAAGAAGATCGGCACCGAGGGAGGTAGCAAGAGACACGTCCGAACCAAACGCCTGCCCTCCCGCGACAATCCGGCACTCGCCGCCTGAGGCCCCGCGCAGTTCGACCATCTGCTGAATGGTTCGACGCGCCGCGATCAGATTGTATTTCGCGCTGACACTCACCCCGACGAAGGCCGCATGTACGCATCCCACCGCCTCGAGGATGTCTTTCTGTGGCGTGTTTGCACCGACGAAAGTGACATCAAACCCACACAGGGTGAACAGGTCGGCCGCCATTCTGGCCCCAAGCTCGTGGTATTCCTCCGGCGGGCACACGATAACGGCGTGCCCCCTGGTCTTGTCTCCTATGGCGGCCCTCCGGGCCTGCATGAGCTGCGGGTAGCAGCATTCGATGACGGTGCGGATTATCGAGGTTCGAACGTGCTCTTCCCAGATGGTGACAGCATGTTGGCGAAGAAAACTGAATGACTCTCTGGCTGCCGGCCCCAGCACGCCTTCGTAGAGGGCAACGATATCTATCGCGCCAGTCTTCAGCGCAGACAGCGCGAAATCGACACACGCCTCCTTGTCCTCCGCATCCAGCAGCGGCAGGAAGCGCGCGTACGCATCCTCGGCCTGGCCTTCGAGTCCCGGTTGTGTCGCCATTGCTCCATCCGGAGAGACTGTACCTGGAACCTATTGTACGCTGCAAGGGACGACTCCGGTAGCCACGTACGACAACGGTGCTCTCAGCGAGCGGGGTATTGACAAACATCAAGTTGACGGCATAGCATGCGGTATGTCGATATGCGCATATGCGCATTTCCGCATATTAACCATCCGATGAGAGAGCTGGTAAGAGCGTGCAAGGCAATATCGGCAGAAACACGGCTCAGAATCCTGAACATCGTGATGGTCAGGGAGTGCTCCGTGAGTGAGGTCATGCAGGCATTGCAGATCTCCCAGACGCGAGCTTCCCGTAATCTCGGCGCCCTGTACGATGCCGGTCTGCTGGCAACCAGGCGCGAAGGGGCCTGGGTGCTCTATTCGGTGGACGAGGAAGGGCTGGACGGTCATTCCAGGGAGCTCCTCAGCGCGTTGCAGAGCATGCTCGTAGCCGACAGGGTGGCACGGCAGGATATCTCGCGACTTGGGGAGGCTAAACGTTCCGCTCCATAAGACGTTCTATTCTCTTGTTGCGCCTGCAGTAGAGGCCAACCCGATTCTAGCCTGGCTGGAACGACAGACAGAAGGAAGGTACAAGTGAGGGGAAGGCTCTGGTGTCTACGGCTCATGCTGCTGCTGGTCGTCAGTGCGCTGGTCTTCAGCCCGCTTGCCGTCCGTGGGGCAACCTTCTCCACTCAACCAGTCGGCTGGGACCACGATCCATCAGCACTCATGTTGCCTTCCTCTCCTGTATATCCCGGTGTCGTCGCCTATCGTGATGTCCGGATGTGGCTTGCGGAACGCAGCTACGAGAAGTCGGAGTTGTTGCTGGGATTCGCAAATCAGGATGCTGCCGCCATCAACACAATGGCGCGGCGGCAGGATTTCGTGACCTCTGCCAGCCATACATCCTCATATCAACAGACGTTCGATCGCTGCGTGGGATGGCTCGTCATATCCAGCGAGCGCGGCAACGATATGTCGTACCTTCTTGCCCGGGTGAAAAACGACCACCTGGCGCAGCAATCCGCTCTCGAACAGGCGATGGCGTTGATGCCCGAGTGGTCACGCGATAGTCTGGATGCCGCCCGAGCCCATGTCGCTGAGGTTCTGCTCGAAGCCGTTGAGGTCCTTGAAGGCGACGATGCCGCCCGCAGCTACGCCGCGGACATGGCGTCCATGCATCTCGACCTTCCTCTGCCGCAGAGCAGCGTCCCGGCGCCGGCACCGTCAATACTCGTCGTACCTCCTCAAGCTCCGACTGTAGAAGAATCCGTGCAACCCAACATTGAAGAGGAACCCGCTCCCTCTGCGCCCTCCATCATCTCTCTGAGCGTGGACCAGGACGTTGTGGCTTTCAAGGGCACCGTAGGCATCATCTGCACCCTTGCCTCCGAAGATACCGACGACCTCAGCTACGCCTGGTGGTGTTCCCGTGGCGACCTCGTCGCAAGTCGCACCGAGGCACAGTGGACTGCCCCGAAGCGAGTCGGCGAATACGAGATCAGCGTCACCGTGTACGACGGCCTCGGGAGAAGCGACACGCGGACGGCCGTGATACGGGTGGAGGAAGGAGACGATGCTGCCTCCGACGTCCCAATCGAGAACGACGATAGCGCCGCGCCGGGCAACCGCCAGCCCGCAGTCTCACCGGAGATCAAAGAGCTTCTGATGTCCGCTGACCACATATACTTCGACCAGACCCTCGGCGGAGGATGCTCAATCCTGGTATCAAGAAGCTGCAACATCCAGTGCGTGGTCGAGGATCCTGACCAACTGGAATTCGACTGGACCGTGACAGGCGGTGCCCGCATTACCGGCTCCGGTGACTCCGCAGTCCTCACCGTCCCGGCTTCTCCTTGCCGCGTGACCGCCACCGTCACGACGACAAACCAGTCCGGCGACCAGGATACTGCGTCGGTCGAGGTGTACGTCACCACGTGCACCTATTGCTTCTAGCGCGAGCGGCACTCCGCCCGGGTAATCTCCGGTGCGCAGCACGAGCGGTCGCACCGCCGTGCAACTTTGCCCCGCAGCATCCGCTACTTCCAGAAAGCCGAAAACCACACGTGGCGCAGTATTCCGGGCAAGCCGGTCCTGCTATCATGCATTACAGCCCGCTTGCACGCGGATTGGCTCGAGGCATGCACATCAACACTACTCAGTTTGCGCAGGAGGAGTTGCAGATGAACATGTTCGATCTGACGGGGAAGACGGCTATCGTGACGGGCGGCAACCGGGGCATCGGTTTCGCCATCGCACAGGGACTTGCCGGCAATGGCGCCAAGGTTGTCATCGCCGACCTCAATGCTTCGGATGGCACCGGCGTTCAGCGACTGCTGGACCAGGGATTCCACGCCGAGGCCGTGACGACCGACGTCAGCCTGGGCTCGTCCGTTGCACACCTTGTTGAGACGACTATTGAGCGCCACGGACGGATCGACATACTGGTCAACTGCGCCGGCCTCATACTCCGCAGTCCCTCGGAGGACCTCACAGAAGAGGATTGGGACCGCATCATGAACGTCAATCTGCGCGGTGTGTTTCTCTGTTGCCGGGACGTAGGGCGCTGCATGATCAAGCAACGCAAAGGAAAGATAATCAACATCTCATCGAATGTCTCGCAGGTTGTTCAGCCGCTGCGCTCGGTCTACTGCGTCTCCAAGGCAGGAGTATCTCACCTCACGCGCGCCCTTGGAATGGAGTGGGCGCCATATGGCGTGAATGTGAACGCCATCGGTCCGGGGCCGACCATCACCGAGCTGAACCAGAAGTACTTTGAGGAGAATCCCCGCGATCTGCAGGAACGTATCGACGCGGTGCCGATGGGCCGCCTGGGGGCGCCCGGCGACCATGTCGGCGCAGCGCTCTTCCTCGCCTCGGACGCGTCCGACTACATGACAGGGCAGACGCTCATCATCGACGGCGGGACGAACCTGCTGTGACCGCAGGCTAGAGCTCACGCAACGAGTAACTGCCGGCCATTCCCAGCGAAACCGCGTGCTGGATCTGCTCGCGAGGGTCCACGCCTGTAGCATGCAGGAATGCGTCCGGCGCAACGCGGTCTATGAGGTCCAGCGACGCAGCATCGATTGCCGCGGCATCAGTACCCACCAGGTAGCCCACATCAGGGCATATGATGCGTCCGGGAGAAGAGTCACAGTCACAGCTCTCGGCGATGTTGTGCAGCGAATTCACATAGACGACGTCTTTGCCTCTGACGCATGCCATGGCGCTGATGGCAAGTCCCCGGGCAAGGCTCATGACCTCGAATCGCATCGCTCCGGTCGTACAGGCAACAACACATTTGCCGCAACCTTCACACTTGCGCCGGTCGATGTGCCACCCGCCTTCAACCGACAGCGCATGCGACGGGCATGCCGGGACGCACAATCCGCACTCCGTGCATGTGTCCCTGTCGTGCACGGGAACCGACATATTGTGAACGCGCCGCTTGCTGGCTTTCGTTACCCCCCCCATCCCGAGATTCTTGATGGCGCCGCCAAAGCCGGCCTGAATGTGCCCCTTGACATGCGAGAGCACCACCATGCAGTCCGCCTCGTGCAACTGCGTGGCGACCTCGAGTGCGACATCTGCTTCCACCACGCGCACGCCGCGCTCGCCTATCGTGACGTTGCAGCCAACATTATCCCTCGTGAAGCCGTGACGATATGCGACCCGTTCGTACCCCTGGCGATGCGACCTGTCGCCCGGATAGGCGACCACGGTGTCGAACAGAAACGGGTGGCCGCCGGCTTCTTTGACTGCAGTGACTACGATTCGCGCGAGTTCAGGGGATACAAAGTAGGGATTGCCCGGCTCGCCCATGTGGAGCTTGATGGGAACCGCCTTGCCGGCGAAGCGACCAAGGTCGATGATGCTTGTCGCGGCCTGAACACCATCCCGCTCCCTGGAAAAGTACACCGTGCTGTCTGCCATGTGCTCCTCTCCCTCCAAGGGCGCCTTCCTGCGTGGGGCGGATTCACGTGGGGGTGGACTTGGGCGCAGTCTGTTGGCGTCGCACGCATTGTAGCTGGCCGGATGACTCGATTACAACGGGGGGGGCCTTGGCCAGTTCGCTCGACGGGCAATGTATAATCCACCTGTCCCAGTGCAGGAGGTGTCACATGAATGTG
>Ga0307379_10012723_pt1 | contig 10952 bp, 6 predicted proteins | sample UN2MG_FD_202237 | JGI IMG/M metagenome (GOLD analysis project Ga0307379, IMG submission 202237) | Soil microbial communities from Risofladan, Vaasa, Finland - UN-2 | ecosystem: Environmental > Terrestrial > Soil > Coastal area > Acid sulfate soil | place: Finland: Risofladan, Vaasa | collected... | reverse complement strand
TCAGAATTCAGAATCTGATTCTTTTTTATCTCTTTATCTAAAAACTTTAAACTGATAACTGAATACTACCGATTTTCTTCACTCGATACTCGATACTGCTCATATAAATTCTTTTACGCCATCCTTACTAATAGTTGCCAAGATTAGCGGTAATTTTTGCATTTTTTTGTTTCTTATAACAAATGAGGAGAACAATTTTTTCTTTGCTTCTTCTAATTTTTCCGAATCGTTATAATATACTTCGGCTAAATCTTCGTTAATATTAACTTTACTGCCTACTTTCTTTTTTAAGACAATGCCTACGGATAAATCAATTTTTGATTCTTTTTTCTCTCTACCTGCTCCCAATAGCATAGCACTCTCACCAACTAATCGTGAATCTATTTTCTGAACAAAGCCACTGATATTAGCTGTAATTTTAGTGCTATGTTTTGCTAAGGGTAATGATTCTGGGTTGTCTATTATTTCTGGATTCCCACCTTGAGCAATTACCATCTCTTTAAATTTATTAAAAGCTATCCCCTCTTTTAATATTTTTTCTAATTTGTTTTTCCCATCTTCATAGTTTTTCACGACTCCGCCTAATTTTAGCATGTGAGCACCAAGAACCAGGCAAAGATCACGTAAATCCTCTGGTCCTCTATTCTTCAAAATTTCAACAGCCTCTTTAACTTCTAAAGAATTACCGATAGCAAAACCTAAAGGTTCATCCATATTTGAAATGACCGCCACGGTCTCTTTGCCTAACTCTAATCCTATATCTACCATTATTTTACCTAATTTTAAAGCATCCTTATATTTTTGCATAAAAGCACCGCTGCCGGTAGTAACGTCTAATACGATAGCATCTGCACCAGCTGCTAATTTTTTACTCATAATACTGCTTACAATTAAAGGAATGCTATCTATCGTTCCAGTGACATCCCTTAAGGCATATAATTTTCTATCTGCGGGAGCCAGATCTGAAGTAGAACTGATAATTGACGCACCAATTTTTTTAACGATATTTATAAATTGATTTATACTTAATTCTGTTTTAAACCCTTTAATTGATTCTAATTTATCGATTGTACCACCGGTATGGCCTAAACCCCGTCCTGACATCTTGGCTATCGGAACACCTGCCGCTGCCACCATGGGGACTAAAGCAAGGGTAGTCGTATCTCCTACTCCTCCTGTGCTATGTTTATCAACCTTAATACCTGGAATAGAACTAAGGTCGATAATTTTTCCCGAATGAACCATAGCCATAGTAAGATATTTTATTTCATTAATATTCATTCTTTGAAAATATATAGCCATCAGCATGGCAGACATTTGATAATCGGGAACCCTATTTTCACAATATTCTGTTATTATAAAAATTATTTCATCTTGAGTTAATTCATGACCTTCTCTTTTTTTTATAATTAAATCATAAAATCTCATCTAATGTTTCCTCCCAATTGTATTCTTTGGGAATTATTTTTTTTGTAAAGTCATTTTAGTATTGTAGGGACACGATAGAACGTGCTTCCAGGAGAAATTAGGCATTAATACGGCAAGGGCACAATTCATTATGCCCCTACATCATACTATAACCATAAAGTCAGAATTTACTTGTCAAATTATCTGTAACCTAACACAGATCTGCTAACTAGAAAACCACAGCCTGCTAATTTATCTTGTATCCTATATTTAAAACTAACGACTATTCACTATTCACTAACGACTACTTTAGAAACAGAGGGACAAAAACCAGAGCCACTATTGACATAACTTTAATCAGAATATTCATAGAAGGACCAGCGGTATCCTTAAGTGGGTCGCCTACAGTGTCACCTATAACCGCTGCCTCATGAACCTTTGTGCCTTTTCCCCCATAATTTCCCATTTCGATATATTTTTTAGCATTATCCCAAGCTCCTCCGGAATTAGCCATCATTATTGCCAATAATACTCCCACTAACACCGCTCCAATTAACATTCCTCCTAGGGCTTCGGGGCCAAGTACTATACCAACTACTATGGGAGATACTATAGCTAATAACCCGGGTAGCACCATCTCCTTTAAAGCTCCTTTAGTGCTAATATCCACACATTTTGCAGAATCTGGTTTAGCTTTTCCTTCTTTCAATCCATCTATTTCCCTGAATTGTCTACGGACTTCTTCTATCATTAAGAAAGCTGTTTTCCCTACTGCATTTATAGCAAATGCAGAAAACAAGTAAGGTAAAAGTCCACCGATAAACATTCCTGCTACCACTATAGGATTGGTAATACTTATGGTTTCTAAACCTACGGATTTACAATAGGCAGAAAATAAAGCTAAAGCAGTCAATGCTGCTGAACCAATAGCAAAACCTTTTCCTATAGCAGCTGTAGTATTTCCTACGGCATCCAAGGAATCAGTAATTTCTCGAACCTTGGGATCCAATCCAGCCATTTCCGCGATACCACCTGAATTATCAGCAATCGGACCGTAAGAATCTACAGATACCGTCATTCCAATTATAGAAAGCATTCCCACCGCTGAAATAGCAATACCATATAATCCTGCAAATTTGTGGGCAATTAATACCGTAAGAGCAATCACGATTAGAGGAATTGCAGTACTTTGCATTCCGACAGCCAATCCTGAAATAATGGTAGTTGCTGCTCCGGTAAGTGATGACTTGGAGATTGCCTTTACCGGAGGATAATGATACGAGGTATAATATTCAGTTATTAATCCAATAATTATACCAGCAATCAATCCGGCGGCAGTGGCATAAAATATATTTAAATTATTAAATAAAACATTAGAAAGAAAAGCAGATGCAATAATTACCAAAAATCCACTGACTAAAGTCCCCTTGGTTATGGCAATATGCAAATATTTTTCGCTTTTAGTCTGTACAAAAAAAGTACCTATAATAGAAGCAATTACCCCACAAGCGCACAATAATAGAGGGAATATAACTCCTTTAACTCCTTCAAATAGCAATCCACCCAAAATCATACTGGAAATAATTGCACCTACATAAGATTCAAATAGGTCTGCACCCATTCCCGCTATATCGCCTACATTATCTCCCACATTATCTGCAATAACCGCCGGGTTACGGGGGTCATCTTCAGGTATTCCTGCTTCCACCTTTCCCACCAAATCAGCTCCTACATCAGCAGCTTTAGTAAATATTCCGCCACCTACTCTGGCAAATAGCGCTATAGAGCTTGCTCCCAAAGCAAATCCGTTTATAATTTCCGGATCTCTGATGAAATAATATAAAATACCTAAACCTAACAGTCCAAAGCCGGCAACGGACATACCCATCACCGCACCACCGGAGAAAGCTATTTTAAATGCTTTGGTTATTCCTCCATCTATGGCCGCATTAGCAGTTCTCGAATTAGCTTTGGTTGCTATTTTCATTCCGGTTAAACCGGCTAATCCGGAACAAATTGCTCCGATTAAAAAAGATAAGCTGGTAATTGGGTTTCTTACCCAGCCCAGTATAAGACTAACTATGATAATAAAAAATACCAGAACGCTATATTCTCTTTTTAAAAAAGCCATGGCTCCATGTTCAATCATATTCGATATTTCTTGCATCAATTCATTTCCAGGCTTTTCTCTCATTATTCTTAGAGAAAGAAATATAGCAAACATAAGAGCGATAATGCCACTAAAGGGAATTAACAATTCAATTTGCATATGTTATTATATCCTTTCTTTTTATTTATATTCCATTTCTTATTTAAGTGTATAGGGGTGTATTCAGTATGCCCCTATACACTTTAGATTTAAATTTTGGTTTATATTTTATACTTTTCAATTCTTCTCATAAACTCTCTTCAATTATTTTCTAATTGGGGAATTGGCCAATTGGTAAATTGATGAATTATTATTTTTTATCTTTATTTTTTTTCTTTTAATACCGCTTGGGCAGCTGCCAATCGGGCAATGGGAACTCTAAAAGGTGAACAACTCACATAATTTAATCCGACAGAATGGCAAAATTCTACCGATTGTGGTTCCCCACCATGTTCTCCGCAAATACCTACCTCTAAGTTAGGACGGGTTTTTCTCCCCAACTCTGTACCCATTTTAACCAATTTCCCTACACCTTCGCGATCTAATACCTCAAAAGGATTATCCTCTAAAATTTTATCAGCAACGTATTTTAATAAGAATTTTCCTTCGGCATCATCCCTACTGATGCCAAAAGTTGTCTGAGTTAAATCATTGGTACCATAAGAAAAGAATTCAGCATCTTCTGCTATCTTATCAGCAGTCAAGGCAGCACGGGGCAATTCAATCATAGTCCCCACTTTATATTTTAATTTTACCCCTGCAGATTTTATCTTTTCATCAGCAATTTTTCTAGTTCTTTTACATATCGGTCTAAATTCGTTTATATGACTTACCAGAGGAATCATTATTTCAGGTTTTACATTAATGCCTTCTTTAGTTAATTCTATCGCGGCATCAATGATAGCTTCTACCTGCATATCATATATTTCCGGGTATAATAAGCCTAATCTGCATCCTCTAAGTCCCAACATGGGATTCATTTCGTGCAAAGATTTAATTATTTCTAATAACTTTTCCTTCTTTGCAAGTTCTGCTGAATCACTATTTTTTAATTTTAAAGTAGTTACTTCTATTAAAGTATCTTCCAGGTTGGGTAAAAACTCGTGAAGTGGAGGATCGAGAAGTCTGATAATTACCGGAAGCCCTTCCATAGCTTTTAAAATGCCTAAGAAATCACCCTTCTGTACAGGCAGTAATTTTTCTAAGGCCTCTGCTCTGCTTTTTAGGGTATCGGCCATAATCATTTTTTGTACAATAGGTAAGCGGTCTTGTTGCATAAACATATGCTCCGTTCTGGTAAGTCCTATACCTTTCGCTCCTAATTCTCTAGCTTTTTTCGCATCTTCCGGAGTATCAGCATTAGCGTATACACCTAAACGTTTTATTTTATCTGCCCAGGAAAGTAGCGTTTCAAATTCTTTGCTCATTTTCGGTTCAATAGTAGGAACTTTTCCCAAAAATACTTCTCCGGTCCCACCATCTATAGTGATAAATTCATCTTTCTTTATAACTAAATCATTAACGGAAATAGTCTCTTTTTTTGCATCAATATTTAAAACACTACAACCAGCTACACATGCTTTTCCCATACCTCTTGCTACTACCGCAGCATGACTGGTCATACCACCTCTGCTGGTAAGGACACCCTGTGCTTCGACCATCCCATGTATATCATCAGGTGTTGTTTCTGTTCTGACTAATATTACCTTTTCCCCTTCTTTTCCTAATTCTTCTGCTTCATCTGCAGTAAAGATCACTTTACCATAAGCTGCCCCAGGAGAAGCAGGTAATCCCTTAGCAATTACTTCAGTTTTAGCGTTTGGGTCTATTCTTTTATGTAAAAGTTGATTTAATTGATTGGGTTCTATCCTTAAAATAGCTTCCTCTTTAGTTATTATTCCTTCTTCAACCATATTTACCGCAATCTTAAGAGCAGCTTGAGCAGTTCTTTTTCCTGTTCGGGTTTGCAACAAGTAAAGTGTTCCTTTTTCTATAGTAAATTCGTAATCTTGAACATCTCTATAATGTTTCTCTAAAAGTGTCACTATATTAATAAGTTCCTTATATACTTCCGGTAAATCGTTTTTGAGATTGGACAAAGGTATAGGTGTTCTGATACCTGCCACCACATCTTCTCCCTGGGCATTCAGAAGATATTCTCCGTAATATTCTTTTTCCCCGGTAGAAGGGTTTCTGGTAAATCCAACCCCTGTTCCTGAATCTTCTCCCATATTCCCAAAAACCATCTCTTGAATATTTACTGCTGTCCCCAAATCATCGGAAATTTTATTAATCCTCCGATAAGTGACTGCTCTTTTAGTATTCCAGGAATTAAATACAGCATCTATGGCAGTTTTTAACTGTAACTCCGGATTTTGAGGAAAATCTTTTCCGGTCTCTATTTTAACCAGTTTTTTATATCCTTCTACTAATTCTTTCAGCCCTTCACAATCGATTTCCGTATCTAATTTTACTTGATATTTTTCTTTTATCTCTTCTAAAAGATGTTCAAATTTATCATGTTCAATACCCAAAACTACATTTCCAAACATCTGAATAAAACGTCGATAACTATCATAAGCGAAACGTTCATTTTGTGTGTTCTGGATAACTCCCTGAATGGTAATATCATTTAATCCTAAATTTAAAACTGTATCCATCATACCAGGCATGGAAATTGCAGCGCCAGATCGCACGGAAACCAATAATGGGTTTTTAGGATCCCCCAATTTCTTTTTAGATACTTTCTCTAACTTTGTTAAATTTTCTTTTGTCTGGTTTTCTAACCCTTCCGGGTATTTTTGGCCATTTTTATAATATTCAATACAGGCTTCTGTACTTATTGTGAATCCATGGGGAACGGGAACTCCTATTCGGGTCATTTCTGCCAGACCTGCACCCTTTCCTCCTAAAATGGATTTCATATCCCCTTTTCCTTCATCAAAAAAATAGACATATTTCTTCATACTTATTCATCCTCCTTTTTTATAATTTTAAGTATATTTGTGGTGATATCTTCTATGGCCATATTGGTTATGTTAATTATCGGACAACCGATCTTTTTATAAATATTATCTGCGTATTTTAACTCTTGAATTACTCTTTCTTTTTTATTATATACACCCTCATCAGGCAGACCCAATGCTCTTAACCGTTCACTTCTTATCTCGATTAATTTATCCGGATCTATGGTTAAACCGATTACTTTCTCCGGCGGTAAATCAAATATTCCGGATGGAGGTTCAAATTCAAAATCCAATACTATATTGGCAACTTTTATCCCTTTATGAGCAAGATACATGCTTAGCGGAGTTTTTGAAGTTCGAGAGACCCCTAATATTATCAAATCTGCATTGGATAACTCTAATTCTCCCTGACAAGCATCGTATTTTACCGCAAATTCCATTGCTTCCATTCTTTTAAAATATTCTTTATCTATTTTTCTAATAATTCCCGGTTCTAATTTAGGTGTAATTTCGCTTATCCTTTCAATGTTTTCCATAATTGGACCAAACATATCAAAGGAAACGACAGATTGTTTTTTAGATTCCTCTTTTAGAAATAATCTTAATTCTGGTTTTACAACAGTATAGACTATAAAACTTTTTTCTTTATTAATTTGATCTATTATCCCTTTAATATCTTTAATGGATTCAATGTGGGCAAACAATTTTAACTTAATATCTTCAGAATTAAACTGACTAAGTGCAGCATGTACTACAGTTTGTGCAGTTTCACCAGTAGAATCAGAAATTATATAAACGGTAGGATTAATTTTGACACTTTCCATAATTATTCCCTCCTCTCTTTTACGGAAACAATCTTAGATAAATCAGCTATCTGATTGAATAATATACCTATTTTCTTAATAAGTGCGACCCTATTCTTTCTGATGTCATTATCTTTGTCCATTACCAATACTTGGTCAAAAAACTCATCAACCGGTTCACATAAATTACCTAATAACTTAAATGCTTTCTCGTACTCATGGTTGCAGATTAATTTCTTTATTTTCGGATAAATATCTTTATAATGATGATATAAATTTAACTCGGCTTTTTCCTTTAAAAGAAATTTATTAATTTCTGCTTCTTCACTATTTTTAGATAAATTTAATACTCTGCTGGATGAAGTGAGTATCTTCTCAAAAATGGGATGATTATAAAATTCTTCAATAGATTTTATTCTATGTTTAATATCAACCACATCCCCGATACTCTCAACATCTAAAACAGCATCGATTATATCATAAGGAATCCCATCTTCCAAGAAGGTAATTTTAATTCTTTGTTTAAAAAAAAGTAATATCTGAGATACAACCTCATTTTCATCAATTTTTAATTCTAAGGAACCACTTGTTTTAAATAGGGATAAAGACTTTAGAATAAGATCTTTCAATGAAATTTTAAGATTATTTTTTAAGACTATTGCAATTTCCCCGCGAGAATGTCTCCTCAATCCATAAGGGTCCTGCGATCCTGTTGGAATTAAACCTATCAAGAAACAACCAACGATATTATCTATTTTGTCTGCAATCCCTAAAATCATACCACTTTTTGTTTTTGGTAACCTGTCCCCCGAAAAACGCGGAAGATAATGTTCAGCAATAGCTTCCGCTACCTCTTTTTTTTCATTAGATAAAAGCGCATACTCTTTGCCCATTATTCCTTGTAGTTCTGGGAATTCCTTTACCATTTCAGTAACCAAGTCTGCTTTGCATAAAAGAGCAGATCTTAACAGGTCTTTTTTCACTTTCGGTTCCACCTGTAAACAATCTGCGATGTAATCACAGAGCAACTCTAACCTCTTTGTTTTATTAAAAAGGTTTCCCAGATTTTCTCGGAATATAACATTGTTTAATTTAGAAACTCTTTTCTCTAATAAAGTTTTTTGGTCTTCCTGGTAGAAAAATTTTGCATCTTCCAATCTAGCTCTAAGAACATTTTCGTTGCCTTCTTTAATTTTAGAAGCGAACTCCTTTGAATTATTGATAATTACAATAAATAAAGGAAGCAGCTCATCTTTATTTTTAAAAACAGGAAAATATTTTTGATGTTTTTCCATAACTACAGTTAAAACATCTATGGGTATTTCTAAATACTTTTTATCGTAATTTCCCAAAATTGCATTAGGGTATTCAACTAAATATACTATTTCTTTTAACTGTTTTTCATTTATTATTTGTTTTCCATTAATTTCCTTAATTATCTTTTTTACATCTGTTTTAATAATATTCTCTCTAATTTGAGGGTCGATTATTACATAATTTTTTTCTATCTTCCTGAAATATTCCTGAGCAGAAGGTATCTTAATTTTTTTAGGTGCTAAAAGTATATGACCATAAGTTATATTTTCAGAATTTAAACCCTCTAAACTAAACCTGATTATTTCTTTTCCATATAGGGCAAGTATCCACCTTATCGGGCGAATAAATCGTAATGATTTTTCTTCCCAGCGCATCGATTTTGGAAACTGCAAACTTTTTATTATTTTTGGAAATACCTGTGATAATATTTCAATAGTTGGCTGTCCTTTTTTGGATTTAAGGGCAAAAATATATTTCCCTTTTTCGGTATCTTCCACTATTAAATCCTCAACATTTATCCCCTGGCCTTGAGCAAACTTTAGTGCAGGTTTTTGGGGTTGAGAATCTTCATTGTAAGCAAATGAATAGGCAGGACCTTTAATTTTTTGAAAAATGTCTTCCTGTTTCTCCTCAATGTGGAAGATAAATAATATTAATCTTCGAGGAGTGCCATAAACCTTTATTTTTTTATAATTTATTCTATTTTCTTCTAAATATTTTTGGGCTAGCTGATTTAAATCTTTTAGGGCATTCTCCATATACTGCGCTGGTATTTCTTCTGTTCCAATTTCTAAAATTACATTCTCCATAAATTATCCTCTGTCTGATCTTTTATTGCTTAATTAAGGGAAAACTTAATCCTTCTCTCTGTTTTACGTATTCTTCTGCACATAATCGTGCAATATTTCTAACCCGGGAAATATATCCTGTTCTTTCCGAAACACTAATAGCTCCTCGAGCATCTAATAAATTAAAAGTATGGGAGCATTTTAATATATAATCATATGCCGGTAAAGGTAGTTCTATTACTATTAATCTTCTGGCTTCTTTTTCGTATATATTAAAAAGGTTAAATAACATTGGTATGTCTGCTTCTTCAAAATTATACTTTGATTGTTCTACTTCTGCTTGATGGCGTACGTCTTTATAGGTAATGTTTTTACCCCATTTTAAATCAAAAACATTATTCACATCCTGAATAACCATACCTAATCTCTCTAATCCGTAGGTTATTTCAACCGGAATAATATCTAAATCAAGCCCGCCAGCTTGTTGAAAATAAGTAAATTGGGTTATTTCTAAGCCATCTAACCATACTTCCCAGCCTAATCCCCAGGCACCTAGAGTGGGGGCCTCCCAATCACCTTCAATAAATCTTATATCATGCTCTTTTCTTGATATTCCTAAATTTTCTAAACTTTTAAAGTAAATATCCTGAACATTTTCAGGAGAAGGTTTTAATAGAACCTGAAATTGATAATGTTGTTGTACCCTATTGGGATTTTCTCCATAACGTCCATCAGCAGGTCTACGAGATGGTTCAACATAAGCTACTTTCCATGGTTCGGGGCCTAATACCCTTAAAAAAGTAGTGGGATTCATTGTTCCTGCACCTTTTTCCGTATCATAAGGTTGTTGAATAATACAACCCTGCTCTCCCCAATATTTTTGTAAATTAAAAATTATCTCTTGAAAATCCATATTAACATCTCTTTCCGGCAACTATAAATAAAATTCCCTCTCCTAGAGATTTTCTGGAAACCTATCGTCTAATAGAGAGAGGGACTACATTTTCTTTGTTAATATATCAAAATCATCATTAATTGTCAACGTAACTAAATATAGTATCGGGTATAAGGCAAACAAAGAGAGACTATTGTAGAGCGTACATCGTTTAGCATATATATTATAGCATATAGCGTATAGTAATTCAGTATCGAGTATCAAGTATCGAGTAAAGAATATCAGTTTTCAGTTACTGGTTTATAGTTTTTAGATAATGAGAAAAAAGAATCGTATTCTGTATTCTAAATTCTTTTTATTAACTCGATAACCAGTAAGTGATGTAATGTGTATTATGTAATAAGTAACCTATTTTAGGAATTAGGAAACTTAATCTTATTACTCATTACTTATTACTTGTTACTGTATTTTATACGAGATACAATTTACCAGGCAAGAGATATAAATTGGACTTAGGACTTCTTTTCCTTGCTCGATACTGGATACTCGATACTTGATACTGAATTAGCCAGCTAAAGAAATTTCAAAAATCTATCTGTTTTAAAACTTTTTTCCGAATGATAGGCT
>Ga0307379_10012722_pt1 | contig 10952 bp, 6 predicted proteins | sample UN2MG_FD_202237 | JGI IMG/M metagenome (GOLD analysis project Ga0307379, IMG submission 202237) | Soil microbial communities from Risofladan, Vaasa, Finland - UN-2 | ecosystem: Environmental > Terrestrial > Soil > Coastal area > Acid sulfate soil | place: Finland: Risofladan, Vaasa | collected... | reverse complement strand
CGACCTCTGAAACCCGTTCCGCGAGCATTCGGTGGAACCGAATGTTCGGATTCATCAGAAGGTCCCTGTGGAGCGCAACGCAGTTGTCCCCCACAGACAGCAGAAGAGCGCTCGCGGCGATAGCTAGCGCCACCGCCCGCCTCTGCCCGCTCACCACCTTGATTCCGACATAGAGCAGAATGAACGCCATCCACAGGGGCGGCACGTAGTACCACATGAAGTCCGGCGCGCCTCCTGCCGCCAGCGCGACGTAGTAGACCGGCACCCATACCACAAACGGTCGCATCCGCGCCTCGCGGCACCACAGCGCCACCCCTCCGACAGCCGCGAGGGCCCCCGCGATCCACAACCTGTACGGCTGCCCCGGCCCGGGAGCAAAGAGCGCGATAAGGCTGCCCGCGTTCATCTCGCCAGAGATGCCCTTCAGCGCCAGCTTCGCCCGCATCGAGAACGGCACGATATCGTGGAACGTGACCACTGCGTACACAGCCCACGGCAGATACACGGCCACGGCCGCGGCGAGGTTCGGCAGGAACAGCTCCCGCCGCGTCCTCGCGGCGAACAGCCAGCCGCCCAAGACGAGCACCCCGAGTATCGCTGCATCCGGCCTGGCCAGCGCCAGCAGCCCTATCAGCACCCCAGGCCACCACCGCGCCCTTCCCAGGAGCAGCAGGTAGGCGAGACCGGCGCTCAGGCCCGTCACCAGCGCCGTCTCCATACCTCCCGTCCGGAAGAACACTGCGAGCCCGAGAGCCACCGTGAGGCCCGCCGGAAGGCCCACGACCATGCCCCCAACCGCCGTCCCGATCAGGAAAGCCAGAGCGGCCGTTGCCCCGTGCCCAATCGAGGTAAGCCACGGCGCCGCGACGTGTGGCGGAATGCCCGCTCGGGCGATGGCTGCCAGGATGAGCGTCCAGAGGGGGGTGGTCGTTCCGTACGACGGCTCCGCCCCCGGCGAGAACGTGAACCCCTCGCCGCCCGCCAGTCGCCGCGCGTACTGGTAGGTGATGTAGGCGTCATCACACTGCTCCCACAGCGTGTCGACCCAGGCCGACAGGCCGAAGGCGATGGCAAACATGACGAAAGCGCCCAACCATAAGCGCCAGGCGCGGGGACTAGCAGCCATGCTCGACACTCCTGCTGCCTTCCGCCAATGCTGGGAACGCGCAAGAAGACCGGCGGGCCAACGCGGGCCGAGGCCTCATGCCGAGGGGCAGGGGAGGGCCGAAGCGACCACACCCATCCAAGCCGAGCACGCGCAAGAGATGATATGCTGCCTGCATGCGAACTGGACCCCAACCGTCAGCTTTGCCCAGGACCAGGACCGGCAATCGTCAGTGGGCTACACTCACACTACCCGGCCGACCGAGGGAATCCTCTGCTATCCGAAAGGTGCTTCGCCTGTCTTCTGGGCTCGCTCCGCGCGTTTGTGGTGCCGGAGCCCGCGGCGCTACTCGGGCAAGCACTCCGCCGGAATCGTGATCGTGCTCCCCGGCCGCAGCCTCCCCGCATCGACCCCGTTCGCCCGCCGAATCCGCCAGACCGTCTCTCGCACGTCCTGACCCGGATCGCCCTGCTCCCGGGCGATGGTCCACAAGCTCTCCCCATACTCCACCTCAACCACCAGGGGAGCCCTAGGAGCCTTCGCCTCCCCTCCCTTGCCCCCCGCCAGCGCGGGGAACGCCGCCATCCCCCCCACCACACCGCTGAGCAGGATCCATCGGCACCATCGCGGGCGTCTCGGCATCTTGGCCTCCAGTACAAACACCAGTTTGACAGCCGAATATACCACACATCCGTTCGATGTCAATAGGCAGACCGAAGAAATTTCAAACGGCTGTTTGCAGAAGCGCTCGGAACGTGGTATTATCGCCAGTGAGAGTAGAACGACAGTTTGCGAGGGAACCGGCATGCAGCGTCTGACAGAGCGACAGAGGGAAGTGCTCCAGGGCATCCACGACATCTTTCAGGAGAAGCACTACCCCCCCACCGTGCGCGAGATCGGCGAGCGGCTCGGGCTCCGATCGAGCTGCACCGTGCAGCGCCACCTCGAGGCGCTCGAGCGCAAGGGCTACATCAAACGGGACCACACCAAGGCGCGTTCGGTCGAGATCATCAAGGCCCCCGACCCCAAGATGATCCCCGTGCCTATGGTGCCGGTGCCTGTGGTCGGGCGCGTTGCCGCCGGCCAGCCCATCCTCGCAACCGAGAACATCGAGGAAGTTTTCCCCCTCCCCCGCGACATCGTCAAAGACGACCAGTGCTTCATGCTGGAGGTCAAAGGGAATTCGATGATCGAGGCGGGCATCTTCGACGGCGACTATGTCGTCGTGCGGCAGCAGCCCTACGCCGACGACGGCGAGATCGTCGTCGCCCTATTGGAAGACGAGGCGACTGTCAAGCGCCTCCGCCGTCGCCGCAGCCGCATCTACCTCGAGCCGGCCAACAAGGACATGCGGCCGATCATTGCCGACGACGTCAAGATCATCGGCAAGGTGCTCATGAGCATCCGGAAATACGCTTGACGCTTGCCACACCCCTTGCTATCTTCTGATTGAGGGAGCTGCGTTCTCATCCGCCCCGGAGGGGTGTCCGAGCGGTTCATGGAGACGGTCTTGAAAACCGTTGGGGGCCGAAAGCCCCTCGTGGGTTCGAATCCCACCCCCTCCGCTGCCTGACGCGATGGCCGGTCGCTTCGGAATTCTCCGGACGCCCCGAGTGCTGCTAAGGCTCGGTGCCTTCAGTTAGACGTGTCGAGCGCAGTTGAACCCGTTGCCGAGGTCACACAGCACGCAGCTATCCGGGATCCTCTCGGTGACCATGAGCTGTGCTTCGCACTTCCCGCAGAGCCGTTCCTCCCCCGGTTCCATCGGACCATCGCACGGCGTTATGGTCATGGGACAGAGCTGGTATGTGCCGTTCTCATAGAGTTTATTGCATTATGGTTAGGAGCACCCATAATGCAAGAAACACTATCGCGCACGGCGTGAGGCTCAGACAGCAGATTCTCTTGCATTACGGTCGTAACCGTAATGCAAGAGAATCCGTAGGGGCGTGCCCCTCCCGGCCCTGCTCGGCCTCACTGCCACCGACGATCTACGCCGCCCGACGTCGCGAAAGGCCCCAACAAAGCCCCGTGCGGCGCAGGATACCAGCCCTTCTTGGTCGAATTAGACACCCTGAGAGCCCTCCAGCCAGGTCTCGCGCTGCTCCTGGCGCCGGAGGGACAGGGACCAGGGTCCAGTCGGCAGCGGCGTTGCAGGGATGGCAATGAGAAGTGTGCAGTGGCTGAGCCTCGTCGTGCTATGCTGCCTGGCCTTGGTCCAGCCTCCGGCCACGGCCGCAGAACCTTACGGACAGGACCCGGCGGGGGCGCTCATTCTCTATGACTCATCCTCGCCTTACGGGTGGCTCGGTGAGCTTCATGCCCTTCAGATCGCCAACCTGCTAGGGCACTTCCCCGTGGAGTCGACAATCGAACCGGTGGAGAGCTACCTCGCCGGTGAAGTCGAAGACCACGCGGTCACCTTCTACATCGGAGACGTGTACGACAATCCGCTGCCGGGCGCGTTCCTATCGGACGTAATGACCACCGAAAGGACGATCTGCTGGTTCAAGTACAACCTCTGGCAAATCGCGTGGGACGAAGACTACTACTGGGATCCTGACTTCACGTTCCGATACGGCTTCCAGTTTGTCGGAATGGATCCCTTCGGGTTTCCCGAGATTCTCTACAAGGGCGAATCCCTGGTAAAGGACCTCTCCGACCCGGACCTGGGTACGACCGAGATCCTCAATGCAGACCAGGCCGAGGTGAGAGCGGTCGCCTACCGGCCGGACACGGACGCTGCGCCGGAGGCCTCATATCCGTATGTCGTCCACGCCGCGAACCTATGGTATTTCGCTGATACGCCCCTCACCTATGTGTCTGAGGAGGATCGCTACCTCGTCTTCTGCGATCTCCTTCATGACATCGTCGGCATCGATCATGCACCCAGTCGTCGCGGCCTGATCCGCATCGAGGACGTCGATCCCACCTGCGATCCCGCGGACCTAAAGCGCGTGGCCGATTACCTCCACTCCCAGGACGTTCCCTTTCAGGTGGCCGTCATCCCGGTCTTCGCGGATCCGCTCGGGGTCGAGAGTGGAGGCGAGCCCACGGAGATCCGCCTCTCTGAGTCGCCGGAGGTCGTCAGCGCACTTGAGTATATGGTCGCCCGCGGGGGCCAGATCATACTCCACGGCTACACGCATCAGTACGACGCGACCCCCAACCCCTACAACGGCCTCACCGGTGACGACTGCGAGTTCTTCCGCGCCTCATGGAACGAAGAGGAGGGCCATACCGAGCTTCTCGGGCCTGTGGACGAGGACTCCGTCGCCTGGGTGAACGATCGCATTGACCAAGGCCTGAGTGAGCTGTCGGCATGCGGCCTTTCCCCCGTGGCGTGGGAGACACCCCACTACCTGGCCTCGGCCCTCGACTCTGCTGAGTTTGCGCGCCGTTTCGACCTGACCAGCGGGCGCATCCTCTACTTCAGTTCATCCACTCCCTACTTCGCTGGGCAGTTCTATCCCTATCTCATTGAGAGCGACGTCTACGGCCAACGCATCTCGCCCGAGAACCTCGGCAATGTTGAGCCAGAGCCCTTCTACGACTACCCGGCGCGCCTGCCTGCCGATATCGTGAGAGCCGCGGAGATAAACCTGGTCGTTCGAGATGCCTGGGCGAGCGCCTATTTCCACCCTTACTTGCACCTCAGGTACCTGAAGCAGGTGGTCCAAGGCGTCAAGCAACTCGGCTACACTTACGCCGCGATCCCCCCCCTGTCGGCCGACGCGGGACCGGATAAGAGCATTGTCGTGGGAGCTTCGATCACCCTCGAAGGATCGGCCTCCGATGGGACGCCACCGTACGCTTACTCCTGGTCGCCCACCACGGGCTTGGATCATCCCACCGAGGCCCAGCCCACGGCATCGCCTGCCAGCACGACGACCTACACACTCACGGTGACCGACGATCGCGGCCAGACTGCCGGCGATTTGGTGACGGTGACCGTGGTGCCGGCCGTAGTAGCGGACGCGGGGCCGGACAAGAGCATTGCCGCGGAGGGTTCCACCACGCTGGAGGGCTCGGCTTCTGGCGGAATCCCACCGTACAGCTACTCCTGGTCGCCGACGAGCGGGCTCGACGACGCGAACATCGCCCAGCCCACCGCCTCACCGATGACCACGACAACCTACACCCTCACCGTCACCGACGATCTGGGCCAGACCGATACCGACTCCGTGACGGTGACGGTCGCGGCTGCTGTTGCAGCAGATGCAGGGCCGGACAAGGCGATTGCCTCCGGCGGGTCCGCCCTCCTGCAAGGATCAGCTTCCGGTGGCGTGCCACCGTACAGCTACTCGTGGTCGCCGACCACAGGGCTGAACGACCCGAACATCGCCCAGCCCACCGCCACACCGGCGACCACCACCACCTACACCCTCACCGTAACCGATGATCTAAGTCAGGCCGATACCGACTCCGTGACGGTGACGGTCGCGGCTGCTGTTGCAGCAGATGCAGGGCCGGACAAGACGATTGCCTCCGGCGGATCGGCGGCACTGGACGGCTCGGCTTCCGGTGGCGTATCACCGTACAGCTACTCCTGGACGCCGACGAGCGGGCTCGACGACCCGAACATCGCCCAGCCCACCGCTTCACCGACAACTACGACGATCTACACCCTCACCGTAACCGACGATCTGGGCCAGACCGATACCGACACGGTAACGGTGACGGTCGCGGCTGCTGTTGCAGCAGATGCAGGGCCGGACAAGACGATTGCCTCCGGCGGATCGGCGACACTGCAAGGATCAGCTTCCGGTGGCGTATCACCGTACAGCTACTCCTGGACGCCGACGAGCGGGCTCGATGACCCGAACATCGCCCAGCCGGTGGCATCGCCTACAGGCACCACTACGTACACGCTTACGGTGACTGATGATCTCGGGCAAACCGACACGGATGCAGTGATGGTAATCGTGGCGCCCCCGGTGGTGGCGGAGGCGGGGGCGGACAAGAGCATTCCGGCCGGCGGGTCGAGCGTGCTGCAAGGCATGGCTTCCAGCGGGTTGCCGCCGTACAGCTACTCCTGGTCACCCACCACAGGCTTGGATGATCCCACCAAGGCTCAGCCCACCGCATCGCCATCCAGCACCACCATCTACACACTCACGGTGGCTGATGATCTGGGGCAAACCGACACGGATGCAGTGATGGTGACCGTGGTGCCCCCGGTGGTGGCGGAGGCGGGGCCTTCGAAGACCATCGCGGCAGGAGGTCAGACCACTCTACAAGGCTCGGTCTCTGGTGGACTGCCGCCGTATACGTACTCGTGGTCGCCGACCACAGGGCTAGATGACCCGAACATCGCCGAGCCCACGGCCGCGCCTGCGAGCATGATGACCTACACTCTTACGGTGACCGATGACCTGGGCCAGACGGATACGGACACTGTCACGGTGACGGTGGCGTCCGGGGTGGTGGCGGATGCCGGTTCCGACACGACGATCGCTTCCGGCGGATCGACCACCCTGCAAGGCGCGGGCTCCGGAGGGTTGCCGCCTTACACCTACGCCTGGTCGCCGAGCACGGGCTTGAGTAGCCCGAGCATCGCCCAGCCTGCGGCTTCGCCCACAAGCACCATTACGTACACCCTCACGGTAAGCGACGACCTGGGGCAGACGGATACCGACACGGTGACAGTCACTGTATTGCCCCCGGTGTTCGCGCAGGCGGGGTCGGACAAGACGGTCACCCCTGGGGATTCGACCACGCTGGAGGGCTCGGCCTCGGGCGGAGTGCCGCCGTACAGCTACGCCTGGTCGCCGACTGCGGGGTTGAGTGATGCTTCGGCACCTCAACCTGTCGCCTCGCCCACGAGCACGACGACTTACACGCTTACCGTGACCGATGACTACGGGCAGACCGACACTGATACAGTTACAGTGACGGTCGCCGCTGCTGTCGCGGCGGAGGCCGGGCCGGACACGACGATCGCTTCCGGCGGATCGACGATTCTTCAGGGCTCGGCTTCCGGTGGCGTATCACCGTACAGCTACTCCTGGTCGCCGACTGCGGGGTTGAGCGATGCCTCGGCGCCTCAGCCTGTCGCATCGCCCACGAGCACGACGACCTACACGCTTACCGTAACTGATGACTACGGGCAGACGGACACTGATACAGTTACAGTGACGATGGCCACTGTTGTCGTGGCGGAGGCGGGGCCGGACAAGACGATTGCCTCCGGCGGGTCCGCCCTCCTGCAAGGCTCAGCTTCCGGTGGCGTATCACCGTACAGCTACTCCTGGACGCCCACCACGGGGTTGGATGATCCCGCTGAGGCCCAGCCCACCGCCACACCGGCGACCACGACGACCTACACCCTCACTGTCACCGATGATCTGGGCCAGACCGATAGCGACACCGTGACGGTGACGGTCGCGGCTGCTGTTACAGCAGATGCAGGGCCCGACAAGACGATTGCCTCCGGCGGGTCGGCGGCACTGCAAGGCTCCGCTTCTGGCGGCGTGCCACCGTACAGCTACTCCTGGTCGCCGACGAGCGGGCTGAACGACCCGAACATCGCCCAGCCCACGGCATCGCCTGCGAGCACGACGACCTACACCCTCACCGTAACCGATGATCTGGGCCAGACCGATACCGACTCCGTGACAGTCAGCATGCTGTCTGAGGTGTTCTCCGACGTGCCGGAAGACCATTGGGCCTCTGCCGAAATCGCGGCCTGTGTAAACGCTGGCATCGTGAGCGGCTACGACGATGGTCAGTACCACGGTGATTGGTCAGTCGACCGCGCACAGATGGGCGTCTACATCGCCCGCGCCGAAGGCTGGGTGCGGATCGGCGACGACATGACGACGGCCCCCGAGCTGTTCCCGGATGTTCCGCGAGGCTACTGGGCCGGCACCGCAATTCAGGCCTGTGTCGATCACAAGGTGTCAGCCGGCTATGCCTACCCCGATCCCGACAACCCCGGCGCCACCATCTACCTCTACGCGCCAACTTCGATCGTCACCCGCGACCAGATGGCCGTCTATGTGGCCCGCTCCATGGCCGACCCTATTGGCGAAGACGGCCTCGCCGACTACGTCCCCACCAACCCCCGCAACTTCCCGGATGTGCCGAACACCGGCTACGGGGAGAACGGCACCGAGCCCTTCTGGGCCTACAAGCACGTCGAGTACTGTGTCGAGCACGGGGTCGTCCAGGGATACGAGTATCCCGACCCCGACACCCCCGGCGAGACCTTCTACCTCTACCAGCCGCTGTGGCCCGTCACCCGCGACCAGATGGCCGTCTACATCGCCCGCGCCTTCGAGCTACCTACATAATCCCGAGTAGCAGATTCGCCCAGGAGCGCCTGTCCGGCGTCGTCGCCGAGACGAAGGAGATGCGCTCAGATGACACACCGAGAACGACCTGACGGCGGAACCATCCACCACCGCCTAACGGGTGAGTCTTCGGACGCACGGGAGACAACGTGGTTCCTCCGCCTCAATGACTTCGAGAGGGAGGAGACTAAGCGACAGGTCGAGTTCAGGCGACGGAACTGGCCCGAACTCCCGGACGGGGTGTGGGCCGGCAGCAAGGAGCTTGTCCATACGTACCCGCACATACTGCCCGAGAGCCACAAGCAAGAGAACCTCTATCCGGTCACCCGCGATCGTGCCCTTGCCTACCTGTCCACCAACGACATCGCACTGCACAGGGAGTTCGCGAACTTGCGGAGCTCGCAGGTGTGTTGCCTGAACTTCCTCTTCCCCCTACGCACTGACCTCGAAGCCGCCGTGATCGCTCTCCGACCGCTGCTCTCGGGCGTGGCGCAGGTAGAAGAGATTGAGTTCGAATACACAGGCCCCTGCGGATCGACATGCTGGCTCGGCGAGCCATCGGGCGGCAAGCGAGGACAGAACCGGACCAGTGTGGACGCTGCTATTCGATGGCATGACACAGAGGGGCACAGTCGACTGACTCTTGTGGAGTGGAAGTACACAGAGAAGCAGTTCGGGACCTGCGGAGGCTTTGCGTCCGATGGCAACATGCATAAGGACAGGTGCCGACACAGAGCGGCCGGGACGGAGCTTCCCTGGACCTGCTATCTGGCGGGCGCCCAGAACGACCGCACGAAGCGAAGATACTGGGAGCACTTGGGGAGTGCCGACATAGAAGTGAGCCGTTACGACGGCGACCTCTGCCCCTTCAGCGGCCCATTCTACCAGCTTATGCGACTGCAGCTCCTGGCGGCCTACTGCGCCCAGGAGAAGGCAGAGAAGGTCGACGTTGCTGCCGTTCACTTCCAGGGCAACACCGCCATCGAGGAGCCGCCTAAGGAACTCGAAGGCATTGGCTCCAGCGTGACAGAAGCGTGGCAGCGCCTCCTCATTAGACCTGATGCCTTCCGAGTCTGCACGGCGGAATCCCTGGCCGCCGGCGTTGGATCGAGTGGCGCATTCCCGGACCTGGCCAGCTACCTGGGCCAGCGTTACGGCGTGTGAGGTCAGCCGTGTCCGCTGAATTCGTCTTGAGGATCGAGCCCGATCAGGTGCACCGCCTGCAATCGGCCGTGGCTCTGTGGCTGAAACGAATGGACCGGTCTGGGCGCCGCCGCCGATCAGGAGCCCCGTGGTCGGTACCAGGCTACGATCCAAACGAACTGCTAGCGTGTTTCCCTTCCCTGAGCCTTCGCCGTGGGTTCCGACTCGCCACCTACCAGTTCACCGATGGAGGTAACGCCAACGGGCTTGTCTTCGTGGTCCCGGAAGGACAGCGCGTGCCCGAACCGGCTATGATGCCGTGGAGCTTCGCCGCTGCTCAATAGCCTTGCTTGGAGAGACGGTCCGAGGCAATGGCCAAGTCAGTGATCATCCATATCCCTCACGCCTCCACGCTCATCCCTGCGCCTGAACGCGCGAAGCTGCTGATCTCCGAAGATGACCTCCGAGACGAACTGCTGAGGATGACTGATCGCTATACCGAACAGCTGTTCGACGTCGGAGGGAAGGCTGCCAGCAGACTCATCTTCCCGGTTAGCCGCCTGGTCTGTGACCCAGAGCGCTTCGCAGATGACGCCGACGAGCCGATGGCCGCCAAAGGAATGGGAGCCATCTATACCAGGACCTCGGATGGACGACCACTGAGATCATCCCTGGACGCCGAAGAGCGGCAGCGGCTACTTGAGCGCTACTACCGGCCCCATCACGAGAGGCTTGAGCAGCTTGTCGGGGAGGCACTGGAGGCGGCTGGCCACATCCTTATCATTGATGCTCACAGCTTCCCTTCATCGCCCCTGCCGTGCGATCAACACCAATCCCCCAATCGTCCAGACATCTGCATCGGGACGGATACCTTCCATACGCCTGAGCGTCTGCAGCAGACCGCGGTTGCTGCTTTCAGCAATCTCGGGTGGCGCGTCGAGCTGAACCGACCATACGCCGGCAGCATCGTGCCCAGCAGCTTCTTACAGAAGGATGCGCGCGTCTACTCTATCATGGTGGAGGTGAACCGCTCGCTCTACATGGATGAGGATACCGGCGAGCGATCGGCGAAATTCGGCGAGGTGCGACGGAAGGTCCAGTCGGCTCTGCGTGTCGTCATTGACGGTTTCAGCCAGGCAACTACGTAGACGCACTCCTCTCTCTCGATCCCTTGGCCCGGGTTAGATTTCTGATCCGCCTGACATCGTGAACTCAGGAGTCCGGCCTCCAGCGCCGCTGGCTGTCTTCCGCTGGCAGCAGAGGCTAGAAACCACGCCGGTCCACTTGCGCATGTCGGGCGCCGGTAGGACCGTCTGTGGTGGTCACATGGGCACATAACCGGTGTTACGGGCCCACCGGGCGTTCGCAACGCACCCCTCGATCGGAGCTATACAGTCGGCAAGAGGCAA
>Ga0307379_10012721_pt1 | contig 10953 bp, 6 predicted proteins | sample UN2MG_FD_202237 | JGI IMG/M metagenome (GOLD analysis project Ga0307379, IMG submission 202237) | Soil microbial communities from Risofladan, Vaasa, Finland - UN-2 | ecosystem: Environmental > Terrestrial > Soil > Coastal area > Acid sulfate soil | place: Finland: Risofladan, Vaasa | collected... | reverse complement strand
GTGTGTGAAAAGCGGCTCGATGAAGGTGCTGACGCGGCGGAGCAGCTCGATGTCATTCTCGACGAAGATCGAGGAATCGAGTGGATTGGTGGGGACTTTGTCGTACCCGATATAGATCGCCGTGATCTTCTCGGATATGAGAAGCGGGTATGCAATGATCGAGCGGTAGAGGGGCGGTTTTTGCGACATATCGACATCGACGGAAAGAAAGCTCGTGCAGATCGGACGCTTCTCGGCCTCGATCTTGTTCATGATCATTGCATCGGAGGCCATGCGATGCTGGCGCATCGTTTCATCGGTGGGAAAATTGAAGAACGCGCGTTCATGGTATCCAAGCCCCGTGAAGAAGAAACTCCCCAGCGAGGCCCCGACGAGGAATGAGAGGAGCTCCGGCATCTTCTTGATCCTGCCGATGGTATCGTTTATCGCTATGAGGCGCGGAGTGAGGGCGGACAGTTCCTCGAGACGCTCCATACTCCTCGCCTGGCGCGTCTCCCTGAGCTGCGTGTAGGTGAAAAAACTGACCTGAAAGCGGATCGTCTCCTTGATTCTGAAAAATCGCTCGAGCGCCGCGGGACTGGAGATCTCGACGACGAGTACACCGAGCGGCTCCTCATGTACGAGCGGCAGGTAGATCGACGTGATCGCCCCTTGATCCAGCTTCAGCGTAAGCCCCGCTTCTTGACGCGCTTCGGTCATGAGTACTTCTTCTCCGTTGAGATACGCCTTCGCGAGGCTTCCCTTGATGCAGTGAATGCGCGGCATATGAACACCATCGTGGATCTGCTGGTCGCTTCCTCCCAGAATCAGCCAGTTCCCCTCATCCGTTGCCGTGTAGACGGTCACCGTGTCGGCCTCGATCTGTTCGGCAATGAACCGGCAGAGAAATGTGAACATATCGTGAAAGCTGATTTCCCGGCTGAAGAGTGATTCGAGATGGGTCCGTATCCTGTATTCGATCTCCCGTATCTCATTGGCGTTTATCTTGAGGTGCTGTTCGAGAATCGGTGCTATCTTGGAGGCAAGGAGTTCTATCAATGCGACATCGGCATCACCGAGTTGCTTCTCCCCCCTGTTTGTCGATACGTTGAGAACGCCGAGAAGCCGGTCACCGACCGCGAGGGGAGCCGAAATAGCGCTCTGGATCGCCGGCCTCTCGCGTACCCGGGCATAGAGAGTCGTATCGACGATCTCGGTGATCAGTTTCGGGATCCGTGTCTCTGCAACCTCGCCCGCTATCCCCTCACCCATCCTCTGCCTCGTTCTCTTGATGGTGTCGTCGCTCAATCCCGTGGCGTACCCGATATAGAGCTCATCGGTCTGGGGCGAGTGAAGCATGAGAGATCCGCTCGATGCTTGCACGGACCGCACCGCCACCTCGAGAAGCCACCGGAGGAGGCGGCCGCGGTCGGTTATGCGGTCTATGTACTTCAGGGCCTCATCGAGATGCGCCGGCCAGGGAGGTTCCTCGCGTTCCGCCACACCCATGCCGGCCCCAAGATAATTGGCGGCTTCGGTGGGATTGACGATTCGCGCTTTGTCGCGCTGGAGCATCGCGATCTCCCGCTGGAACCGAGAGCGGTTCTCGGGAATGATGATATAATCGGCCGCGTGAAATGCCTCGGCGAACGAATCGTCCGAATATGCCGGAACTCCAATTATTTCAGATATTTCCATCGCCACGGCGAGCGGATCCCGGTCATAGATCGCAATAATCTCGTGCCCCGGGGTTCGGTGAAACTCGCTGAGGATGGTGAGTTCTTCCTCCCCTCCACCCAGGATGGCGATCTTTATCGTGGGTTGCACTGCTTCCTCCGGCGCCGATACAGGAGTCGTAATGATCCGTTTATATTATAGCAAGAGTTACGCCAGATGGCCGGTCGGTCACTTTTTCCGTGCGAGCGCCTTGAGATCGGCCAGGATCCGGAGGGCCTCGAGGGGCGTTATCGCGTTCGTGTCTATATCGTTGAGGATTTCCCGTATCCGAGATTCATCGGGAAAGAGCTCCCTCTGCACGGGTTTCTCGTCCATTCGTATGCGTGGAATCACATGCTCCTGTTCGAGGGAGGTGAGGATTTCGCGTGACCGTTCTATGACCGTGCTCGGGAGGCCGGCGAGCTGGGCGACGTGTATCCCGTAGCTCCTGTCAGTCATACCGGGCCGTATCCTGTACAGAAACAGTATCGTGTCCCCCCATTCCTTGACATCGACGACGAGGTTCTGGACACGCGGGAAGATCTCGGCAAGCGTCGTCAGTTCATGGAAATGGGTGGCGAACAACGTCTTGGGACGCCTTCCCTCCGAGTCGAGGAGATACTCCGTTACGGCCCACGCGATGCTCAGCCCGTCGAGGGTACTCGTGCCGCGCCCGATCTCGTCGAGAATGACGAGACTTCTGGATGTGCAATTGTGGAGAATCTTCGCCGTTTCCGCCATCTCGACGAGAAAGGTACTCTGCCCCTTGGCGAGATTGTCACTGGAGCCGACCCGCGTGAATACACGGTCCAGGACACCGAGAACAGCCCGCGATGCCGGGACGAAGATCCCGGCGTGCGCCAGGATGGCGATCAGGGCCGTCTGCCTGATATAGGTCGATTTACCTCCCATGTTGGGGCCGGTGATGATGAGAACCTGCTTCTCTTCGGGTCTGATGAAACAATCGTTGGGTATGAAGCTCTTATCCGAGATCACCTCGACGACCGGGTGTCTACCTTCCGTGATGAGCAGATCGTTTCCCGTATCGAATTCCGGACGGCAATAGTTGCGTTCGATGGCGAGATCGGCGAGGGAGGCGAGCAGATCGAGAATGGCCACCGACTTCGCGATTCCCTGCAGTGCGGCGCTCTCCCGGGTGATGCGTTCGCAGATATCATCGAAAACCCGCCTCTCGAGCTCGATGCGGCGTGATTCGGCGGTGAGAATGGACTGCTCCCGCTCTTTGAGCTCCTCGGTGACGTACCGCTGCGACGAGACGAGGGTCTGCTTGGCGGTATAGTCGTCGGGAACCTTGCTGTCATGTATCCGCGAAACCTCGATATAGTAACCGAACACCTTGTTGAAACCGACCTTGAGCGATGGAATGCCCGTCCGTTTCTTCTCTGCCTCCTGGAGCGATGCGATCCAGCGCTTGCCCTTCTCCGATTCACTGATGAGACTGTCGAGCTCTCCATCGAATCCCTTGCGGATCACGCCACAATCACGGAGGCTCGCGGGTCCCTCGGGATCGATGCTGTCCCTGACGAGCTGGAGGGCGGCGGGCGGCTGCCTGAAGTGCTCTCGGTGCTTCGCGATGATCGGTGCCGTGATCCCCTCCGATAAACGCTCGATCTCCGGTATCCGGTCGAGCGCCTCGGCGAGGCTGAGGAGCTCCCGAGGACCCGCCCTGCGCGTCGATATCCGTGAGACGATGCGTTCGATGTCGGGAAACCGTTGCATTGCACGCCTGATGTTCCGAAGCGCCACCTGGTCCGTTTGGAATGCGGCGATACCGTCAAGGCGCTCTGCGATGGTATGCATGTCGCGTGACGGCAGCCGCAGCCACGACCGCAGCTCACGCGCCCCCGCCGCAGTCACCGTCCGATCGATATGATGGATCAGTGTCGTTTCGGGGGCGTTTCCCATGATCGGTTCGAAGATCTCGAGATTCCGCAGGGTTTCCCCGTCCATGAAGAGGGTACCGGCCGAAATGAACAGCCGAACACCGGTAATGTGCTTCAGATCACTCTGCCGCAGCCCCTTGACGTATTCGAGAAGGGCGCCGGCGGCGGAGACGGCCGCCGGCTTTTCCTCGATGCCGAAACAGTGGAGGCTCTCGATGCCGAAATGGCCGCACAGTGACTCGTGCGCCGTCGAGAGCCCGAATCGATGAGGGGCGATCTCCCGGATCGAACACGAAGGATTGCGGGTGGTGATCATCGATGTCACCTCGCGTGCATCTTCGGGAATGATCGCCTCGCGGATCGTGTATCCGGAGAGGAGATGCTCCGCCGCCCGGGCCGTTTCCTCCCCCGCGATGAATTCTCCCGTGGAAAGATCGAGGAATGCAAAGCCGTACCGCTCACCGCGCGGGACGATGGAAGCGAGAAAGTTGTTTTCCTTCTCGGACAGGGTCGCCGCCGACAGGGACGTGCCGGGTGTTATGACATCGGTCACGGTCCGCCGGACGACTCCCTTGGCGTCGGTTGGTTTCTCCGCCTGATCGCACACGACAACCGTGCGTCCCATCCGCACCAGCTTCGCGATGTATGCTTCCGCCGCATGAATCGGCACACCGGCGAGGGGTACCGGATCCTCCTTGCCCCGGTCGCGTGTCGTCAGTGCGATGTTGAGGAGATGCGAAATCTCCCTTGCATCGTCGTAGAACGTTTCATAGAAATCGCCGACCTGGAAGAATAGTATGCCGTCCGGGTACCGGTCCTTGATCTCCCGGTATTGACGCATCAGAGGTGTCTGCTTGGGCTTCATCTATTCAAATGGGAGAGGTTTGCTGAAGTATCCTATCTCTTTCTGAATCCGGCCGGCCGCACGTTCCGCCTCACGTTTGCTCGCGAACCGTCCCGCCCTGACGCGGTACAGGGTGCCGCCTTCATGTTCGACGCGTTCCAGCCGAACATCGTTCACCGCGCGCCGCAGCTCGTCTGCCAGGCGTATCGCATTTTCCCGCTCGCTGAATGCGCCGAACTGGAGCGTGTACCCCGACGAGGCCGCCGATGCGGGGGATGGTCTTTCATCGATCTCTTCCTCGTTTCCTGTCGCCGCCGCCCCCGCGGCTTCCCGCGCATCCCGGTGGCGTTCGATCATCTGTATCTTTTCATGTGCCTTTGGCGCTTCAAGAGACTCGGGGAACTGCCGCGTCACCGTTCGATACACATCGAGCGCCTTGCGCCGCTCGCCCTGTATCTCGTAGCATTCACCCAGTTTGAACCCCGCCACCGGATTGGAATGGGCGCCCGCGATCATCTCGTACTTCTCGATCGCATCGACGATCCGTCCCTCCTGCATGTCGAGTTCCGCGAGCGTCGCGTAGCCCCAGTACAGGAACGGTCCCCTGTCGACCGCCCGCAAGTCATTTCGGGCGTTTTCCGATTCACCGAGCTGCTTCCAGCAGAGAGCCCTGAAATACAGTGCGGCCATACGGTCCTCCGTGGGCCCCCCCCCGGGGATGCTGGAAAGAGCCGTGATGGCACCGCGGTACTCCCCACTCGCGTAGTGAATCTTCGCGAGCTCGATACGGGCCATGAAGGCTTCGCGGGAGTCGCCCATGGAGATGACCTCCCGGTACAGATCCATGGCGCGTTCGGCGTCCGTCTCGAGCGCAGCGAGCAGGAGCAATCCCTGCCGGCGCGATTTTCCCGTAAGGTCTGAAAGCTCCCGGGAGAGCAGCCTTTTTGCCTCAACGTACTGCTTGCTCTTATGGAGGTGTTGTATCTGTCGCAGGCTCACGGACTCCGCGCACACCGTCCCGGCGGCATGCACGCAGAGAAAGACGGCGATCGCCAGTTCAATCCTTGATCTTCTCATAACCCTTCTCGAACGTGTTGAAGCGCGCGCAATCGCTGCAATAACCGAGCGGCATGTCGGCATGGTTTCCGCAGGCGGAACAGTAGTATATCGCCGGTTGTTTCATGTTGGTATCGAACGCTTCGAGAACCGAACGCGCCTCCTCCACCCTTCCCGCATGGATGTAGAGCGCCGCGAGCCTGGCCGATTCGATGGAGCCGAGATCGAACGATTCCCTTTCCGCCTCGAGGATCTCGATAGCTCGCTCGATCTCCCCCTTCTTCTCGTAAAATGAGGCGAGCGACCCGACGAGCGACGGCCGCCCGGGATTCCTCTCGATCAGATCGACGAGGAGATGCTCGAGTTCCTGAAACCTGCCCGATTGGTAGAGTGCTTTCTCGAGGAGCGGGATCGCATCGGCGAAGTACGCCACGTCGGTTTGAAGCAGCAGTTCCCACATCCGTGCCGCCGTTTTCATGTCCTGCTCCTCCATCGCCAGCGTTCCGGCGACGTACAGTGCCGGCGGGGACTGCCGGTGTTCCCTCTCTGCTTTTCCCAGGTACTTTTTCGCTTCTTCGGTCGCCCCGCTCCGGTACAGTGTGTACGATACCGTTGCGAGGTACGCCGCACGTTCCGCGGCCGTGATTCCAGCATCGAACCGCGAAAGTTCCTTCAGCATATCGTGCGCGCGTTCGTAATCACCGGCGCGATGGTAGAGGGTATGAAGCTTGAGAATGACCTCGCGATCCTTCTTTCTCCGGTGCACTGCCTCGAGCGTCGCGATCGATTTATCGATCTTGTTCAGTGATGCAAGATCATCCGCGATGGCGAGTTGGATCCTCTTCTCGTCCTCGTATCCCAGATCCCGGCGAACGGACAGCCCGCGGTGCAATTGCAGCGCCTTTTCAGGTTTATTTTTCTCCCGGAGAAGGTTCCCGAGTTGCAGGTAGGCGTCGACATCGCTCTCACCGTTCCTCACGGCGTTTGTGAGGAGCTGCAGGGCATCATCACGCCGCCCGTCAATCAGAGCATAGAGGGCATCGATATACGCACTGCGCCGCGAACCGCGCCGGCGCGTGCGCTGGAACCACAGCAGGATCGCGAGAATCAGGACGGCCGATCCCAGTATGATGAGTATTATCGCCTTTATGCTCATGAACGCCACCCGGTCGTTTCACCCGAATCGCGGTTGGCGGTATCCTCGGCACCGGCTTCCCCCTCGAGGGGCAGCGTCCGAAGGGCGGACAACTCCTGTTCGAGTCTCTGGATCGCTTTTTTCGATCTCGACAGCCGAAGCGTCAACTGTATCTCTCGAATCCACGATCCGATAGCCCACACCAGCATACCGGCAATGAACGTTATGACGAGGACGATGTTCAACTCGGTGTCGACGAACGTCCTCGTGAAGAAATGAAAATCGATCGTGGTGCCGGCATTCTTGGTACCGAGCCAGAGCAGTGCTACCGCACCGATCAGAATAACGATCCCCCGGATAATCCACACGGTCGTTACCTCCTCCTCATCGGTACACCGATATACGTGTAGTTGCGAAGTTCTTTCAATTCCACCTCGATGAAATCGCCTTCCTTGAGGTGATCGCCGTGAACGAGAACATTCCTGAATCGAGGCGTTCTCCCTTTCCACAGCTGATATTCTCCTTTTTGCACCGTACCGTCAAGAAGGATTTCGACCGCGGACCCGAGGTGCGTTGCGAGAATCTCACGCCGGATCCGGGCGATTTTCTCGTTCAGGACACGCAGGCGCTCCCGTTTCACGTCGCCGGGGACATCGTCGCTGAGCGCGGCGGCCGGCGTTCCCTCGCGGGGGGAATATTTGAACGTAAAGGCCGTGTCGAATCGAACCTCATCGACGGCATCCAGCGTTCTTTGGAAATCCTCGTCCGTCTCCCCGGGAAATCCGACAATGATGTCGGTGCTCACCGCCAGACCGTGTACGATTCGTCTCCCTTCACGGATGATCCCCCGGTAGTGATCGCACCGGTATCCACGGTTCATCAGCTCGAGGATACGGTCGCTGCCCGACTGGAGCGGCAAATGTATATGCGGACAGATGCGCGGTTCTGCGGCCATCAAATCGAACAGACGGCCCGTTACATCCCGTGGGTGCGTGGTAAGGAACCGGATTCGCGCGATTGCGGTTTTCTCGACGATCTGCTCGAGCAGTCCCGTGAAATCACACTCGCCGTCCCGGAACGCCATCACGTTCTGGCCGATCAGAGTCACCTCCCTGCAATCCGCTTGAGATAACGACTGTATCTCCTTGATAATCATCGAGCTATCACGGCTCCTGACGGCTCCCCGCAGGTACGGTACGATGCAGTAAGTGCAGTAGCTCTCGCAGCCCCGCGTGATCGCGAGGTATCGTGAAGTCGACCCGGAACCGGTGTATGTACCAAGTGGGTAGTTGATGGCCCGATCGACTTCGAGCAGCACGGCCCGCCCCCCCGATTCGAGAATCCCCCTCGCCACGGCGGGCAGATGTACGTAGCTGTCCGTTCCCGCGATGATGTCGACACCCGGGGCCAATTCGAACAACCGCTCGCCGAGTCTCTGGGCCATGCAACCGCATACGACCAGCACGGCGTCGTGCCGGGACAGATCCGCCAGGCGGCCGATCGCCCGCCGCTCCGCATGCTCCCGCACGCTGCAGGTATTGACGACGATGACGTCGGCCCGATCGGGGGATGCGACCGACACGAAACCCGAGTCCAGCATCAGGCTTTCGATAAACTCGATGTCGAACACGTTCATCTGGCAGCCGAAGGTTTCGTAATATGTGTGAAAACGTTTCATCGCGGGTGTTCACGGGAGCCGGCGTGCTGCAGCCTCGACTCGGATTCGATCACGTTTCCGTACAGCCTGCCGCTCGAGTAATGCGTGACGATGACCGGCACGAGCTTTCCGTTCAGCCGGGAGGGGCAGCGTACGAAAACTTCACAGTAGTTGCCGGTCAATGAACGCGAGAATCGCGAGAATGCCGATTCGGGGCCCTGTATGAGTCCCTGCTCCCGAATACCGATGCTCGATTTCATGAATCCGCGCCTCTTCGCGGTGCCTAGCTTGATGAGCTTCGCGCTTCGCCGTTTGCGCACGTCGGCGGGAACCTGTCCGGTCATTGTGAACGCCGCGGTGCCGGGACGGCGGGAGAAGTTGAAAACATGGAAGTAGCTGATCGGGAGTTCACCCACGAAGAGATAGGTGTTCCGGAACTGTTCTTCCCCCTCGCCGGGGAATCCAACTATGATATCGGTGCCGATCGCCATCGATGGAACCAGAGCCTTCAGTTTTTCGATCATAGCCCGGAAGAACGCCGAGCGGTACGGCCGCTTCATTGCAGCCAGCACACCGTCGTCGCCGCTCTGGAGTGGTATGTGCAGGTGAGGAGCGATTCGATCCGTCGAGCCGATCAGGGAGACGAGTTCATCGTCAATCTCCGTCACCTCGATGCTGCTCAGCCTGAGGCGCACATGCTCCGTGCCGCCGAGCAGCATTCGCACGAGCTCCGCGAGATCCGGTCCACCGTTTGTGTCATGCCCGTACCGCCCGATGTGAATGCCGGTGAGAACGACCTCGCCGTACCCTCGCTGCTCGAGATGCCGCACCTGGTCGATGACGCATTGCGGCGGTACGCTGCGGCTTCTCCCCCGCGCGACGGGTATGATGCAGTAACTACACGAAGCATTGCACCCTTCCTGGATCTTGATGAATGCACGTGAATGATCGAGAAATGAATCGATCTTATGGAAATCCACCGGTCCGCCCGGTCCCGGCGAGCTCGTGCGGAGCGGTGAACGGTCATCGCCGGCGATGATACCGTTCATCACCAGCGGGATCGACCGTTTTTCCCCGTTGCCGAGAACGAGGTCGACCTCGTTCATCGATCGAAGCGCTTCCGGCTGTGTTTCCGCATAGCAGCCGGTAACGATGATCGTCGCGTCGGGGGATGCCCGCCGTGCGCGCCTGACGAAATTGCGCGTACGTGCATCCGTTTTACCGGTAACGGTGCAGGAATTGATGATATAGAATGATGCGCCGCCCTCCTCGAATCGGCAATAGGTCCAACCCTGCTGCACGAGCCGCTCGCGCAGGCACTCGGATTCGTACTGATTGAGCTTGCACCCCAGGGTGATAATCGAAAAGGTCTTGTGCGGCGTTCGAGCGTGCGTCATGTCGTCTCTTGAACAGCGCGTTATAAGGAAAGAGGGTGGACTGCCCACCCTCGCTCCTCCGCGCCACTGCGTTTTGACAATGTTCCGGTGCTACTCGTTCCGTTCTTCCTCAGGCGTATCGGGTGTTTGCGCGTCATCCGCATCCGGCGCCGTCTCTTCCACCCCGTCAGTGTCCGTGCCCGCTTGCTGTTCGGGCATGTCCGCACCGCCGGTCCGATCCGCGTTCCCGGTCGAATCCCGATCGTCCTCGTATTCGATGTCCAGCAGTTCTTCCGCTTCGAGCGCCGGGGATTCGTCGACATCCTCGCCCCCATCGGGCTGCTCGTCGGCATACATATCGCTCTCGTCGGAGACCTGCTCCCCTCCGGCCCTCTTGTCCTTTCCCGCCTCGCTCTTTCTCGGAAATTGCGATCTGAACTCGTCGAGCATCTGCTGATCCTTGCCTTCGAGGAATGAATTGACGCTCAGCACGATCCGCTTGTTCTGCGGATCCATCTTTATAACCTTCAACGGGAGTGTTTTGCCCGTCTCAAAAAATTCGGTTGGTTTCTTGAGCCCATCGATGCCGAGATGTGAAAGGGGCACGAATCCCTCGACATCCTGCCGCAGCTCGACGACGGCGCCGCGATCCAGTATCCGGGTTATGACGCCGGATGTTTCCGTCCCGATATTGAACTCCCTGGCCAGCTCCGTCCATGGATTTTCCTTGATCTGTTTCATGCCGAGGCTGATACGTCTCTTGTCGCTGTCTATTTCGAGAACCACGACCTCGACCTCATCCCCCTTCTTGACCATCTCGGAGGGGTGACGGATCCGTTTGGCCCAGGACATATCGGAGATATGCACGAGGCCGTCGATGCCGTCCTCGATCTCGACAAACGCACCGAAGTTCGTGAGGTTTCTGACCTTTCCCTTGAGACGCGTTCCCGGCGGGTACTTGTTCTCGAGGGCTTTCCACGGGTCCGGTTCGAGTTGCTTGAGACCGAGAGAGATCTTCTCATGCTCCTTGTCCACTTTCAGGACGACCGCTTCGACGGTATCACCGATGGCGACGACCTTCGACGGGTGCTTGACATGTCGTGTCCACGACATCTCGGATATGTGAATGAGACCCTCTATGCCCTTTTCGAGCTCCACGAATGCACCGTAATCGGTGATCGATACGACCTTGCCCCGCATCTTCTTTCCGACGGGATACCGCTCCTCGACCCCTTCCCATGGATACGGAGTCATCTGCTTGAGGCCGAGCGATATTCGCTCCCTCT
>Ga0307379_10012720_pt1 | contig 10954 bp, 9 predicted proteins | sample UN2MG_FD_202237 | JGI IMG/M metagenome (GOLD analysis project Ga0307379, IMG submission 202237) | Soil microbial communities from Risofladan, Vaasa, Finland - UN-2 | ecosystem: Environmental > Terrestrial > Soil > Coastal area > Acid sulfate soil | place: Finland: Risofladan, Vaasa | collected... | reverse complement strand
GCGCACATACCAGTTGGACAGGACATTAACGAAGTCCTCTATCTTGCGTCCTGCTCCGGTCGGGTCGTAGTCATCAAGACCGGCATCGACGTCCCTGACGAGCTGATTAAGCTCGGAGAGTATCCATCGGTCAAGCTCCGAATATTCCAGCAGCGTGTTATCGTGTCCGGGGGTGAACTCGTCTATGTTAGCGTAGGTAATGAAAAAGGAGTAGACATTCCAGAGGGTCATCAGGAGACGCCGCGATATCTCAGTGAGCAGACCTTCGTCAAATCGCATGGAGTTCCCCACGGGTACGGACGTGAAAAAGGACCACCGCAGAGCGTCGGCACCGAACTTATTGATTACGGCCCACGGGTCAACGATATTCCCCTTGCTCTTGCTCATCTTCTCGCCTTTAGCGTCCAGGATATGACCGTGGCAGATAACATTGCGATAACAGGGCCGGTCGAAGAGAAGGGTGGAAATGGCGTGCAGGCTGTAGAACCATCCGCGCGTCTGGTCGATGGCCTCGCAGATATAGTCGGCCGGAAAGCGCCCGTCTTCCAGTAGGGTTTCATTCTCAAATGGGTAGTGGTCCTGGGCCAGTGGCATTGCCCCGGAGTCGAACCAGCAATCGATTACCTCCGGTACCCGCCGCATCTCACCACCACATTCGGTGCACTTAAGCGTTATCCCGTCAACGAAGGGACGGTGCAGGTCCAGGGGTTCCTCCAGTCCGGTGGCGCCCATTTCTCCCAGCTCGCTAACACTACCAACACATTCGAACTTGCCGCAGGACGGGCACTGCCAGACCGGAAGGGGAGTCCCCCAGTAGCGCTCCCGTGAGAATGCCCAGTCGACATTGTTCTTCAGCCAGTCCCCGAAACGGCCGTACTTGATATGCTCCGGGTACCAGTTTATCTCGTCATTACCCCTCAGAAGACTGTCCTTAACGGTGGTAGTCCTGATGTACCAGGTCTGCTTGGCGTAGTAGAGCAGGGGGGCATCACAGCGCCAGCAGAACGGGTAAGTGTGCAGGACTGACTCGCTGCGAAAGAGCAGCCCTCTCTTCTCAAGGTCATCCAGCACCAGCGGGTCGGCGTCTTTGACGAACCTGCCCGAGAAGGGATAGTTGCCGCTGATATTACCCTGGAGGTCGACGTGATGGACGAAATCGAGGTCGTTGTCCTGCCCGGCCTGGTAGTCGACTTCGCCGTAGGCGGGAGCGACATGGACAATGCCGGTACCCTCTTCCATAGAGACGAAGTCAGTGGCAATCACGCGGTAGGTCAGGTTATCGTCCGGCTCCTGCACAGGCAGTTCAGAACGCTCCTGGAAACGCTGTCGCTCCACGTTGAATGAGTCTGGATTGAAAAGCGGTTCGTATCTCACACCGGCCAGCTCTTTCCCCTGGAAAGTCCCTGCCACCGTGCGGTCACCCAGACCTGTCACCAGTAACAGCGCTGATGCCATAATCAGGTACTCACCGTCAACCTCAACGACCGCGTATTCATCATCAGGGGCTACAGCCAGGGCAGTGTTACCCGGCAATGTCCAGGGAGTGGTTGTCCAGGCCAGGAGGTAGGTCTTCTCTTGGCCAACCAGGTCTCGCAGTCTCTCCGGAAGCTCGTCGCCCGAAGGGACGATTCTGAACTTGATGTACACCGAGGGGTCTTCGGTGTTTTCCTTGTAGCCCTGGGCGACCTCATGGGAGCTGAGCGACGTACCACAGCGCGGGCAGTGGGGTGTGACTCTATAGCCCTGGTAGACCAGACCCTTGTCCCACATCTGTTTTATCGCCCACCAGACGGACTCGATGTAGCTGTTGTCCATGGTCACGTAGGCATGCTCCATGTCGGTCCAGTATGCGATGCGCTCAGTCAGGTCTTCAAACTCCTTGATATAGCGGGAGACGCTCTCACGGCAGCGGTCATTGAATCGCTCGATGCCGTACTCTTCAATATCTGCCTTACCGGAGAAGCCAAGTTCCTTCTCTACCTCCAGCTCTACCGGCAGGCCGTGCGTGTCCCAGCCTCCAATTCGCGGAACGTAGTAGCCTTTCATTGTCTTGTAGCGGGGGATAATGTCTTTAAGGACACGGGGCATTACCCAACTAACGCCAGGCTTGCCGTTGGTGGTGGGTGGGCCTTCATACAGGACGAAACGGGGGCCGTTCCGGCGTTCATCAACACTCCTGATGAACGTATTATTCTTCCGCCACAGGTCGAGTATTCTCTCCTCCACCTGTGGGAAACTCACCCTGCTGCTCACCGGTTGAAACATGGCTATCACCCCCTATAAAGAAAATATCCCGCCCCAAGGGACGGGATTAATTATAACCCGCGGTACCACCCTACTTCTCCGGGAATAGGCCGGAGCACTTATCCAGGGTACGTATTCATACCCCCGTCAGGGATAACGGCTGACGACTCCGGCCAAGCCTACCCAGCATCCGGTCCTCAGACCGGCGGCCTTCGGTTGGCAGCTCGGGAGGGATTTTCGGAAAGCCGACTACGTCTGCTCGCACCATACCAGACTCGCTGGGTACCGGTGTCTTTCCTACTCTTCTCCGTCAACGCACTTACACTTGAAAGGTTAACACGTTATGGAAAACAAAGCAAGTACAGGGACATTCCAGGAACCTGTTTTATTGCCGTGAAGTTAGTCCTGACTACCCTGGTCGGGCGAAATCACTACCTTGCGGGCGTCGCCCTCACCCGTGCTTTCCGTGGTGATATCGGGATGGTCTGTCAGGGCCAGGTGGATGATGCGTCTCTCGTAGGCAGGCATCGGCTCCAGGGTGAAGGGCACCCCTTTTAGCCTCACCTGCTCTGCCATGCGCACCGCCAGGGCCTGCAGTGCCTCGGAGCGGCGCTGTTTGTATCCCTCCACGTCAATGATAACAGGAGTCCAGACCTTCATCTGCTGGTTAATGATGAGCCTGACAACGTACTGAAGGGCGGCCAGGGTCTGTCCGCGTCGCCCTATCAGGATGCCCAGGTCTTCACCCTGTATGTTGAAGGCAAGCGGGGCCGTGACCTGTTCTTCACCGTTGGTCGTTTGAAGGTTTTCCGGCATGGTAGTAGCTTCAATATCCATCAGGTCCAGAAGCGTCTCCAGAATCTCCCCGGCTACTTCGGCCACATTCTTCTTATTGTGCTCATCCTCTTCTAATTCAGACATGGGTGACAATCGCTCCACTTGTATCACGGCTTTTTCGGTACCTACGCCAAAGATACCGGACTTACCTTCGCTTAGGACGTCGACCTTTATCTCTTCGCGACTGGCGTTTAGTTGATTCATAGCTATCTGAATAGCCTCTTCCACGGTCTTCGCGCTGATCTCCAGTGGTTTCATCATCCGACCCCTCTTCCTCTGACGGTCTTGCTACTACTATATCGGCATCACCGGCGTGTTTTCCTGTTTGTTTATACTCTATCGGGGCATAGCGTTTCGGAGGTTTCCGGGTGTCTTCCACTTTCCTGCCACCAAACAGCGTGGACAGGCCTCCCCAGCCGCTGATGAAATACTGCATGACAATGCTGATAATGTTCGATGCCACCCAGTACAGGGCCAGGCCACTGGGGAACTGCAGGGTGAAAAAGGCGAACATCAGCGGCATCATCCAGAGCATCATCCGGCCCTGGGCTTGTTGGGCAGGGTCGGCCGACTCCGGTGTCATCATCTTCTGCTGGAGCCACATAGACCCGCCAACGAGTATGGGCATCAGCATCATAGTATCCGGGACCGACAGGTCCAGCCAGAGGAACTTGCTCTCCAGCGGGACCAGATAGAACACCTGTGGCCAGGTGTCATAGAGATGCCGCGAGAGGTTCAGGAACTCCTCCGGGGTTGCCGCCAGCACCCGGATTATGGACTGATAGAGGGCAATCCAGACAGGCATCTGAATGAGCATCGGCAGCAGGCAGCCGGCGGGACTTACGCCCGATTGCTTCATCAGTGCCATCTCTTCCTTGGCACGCCGCTGCTTGTCCTTGGCGAATTTTTTACGGATTTCGGCAATCTTCGGCTGGAGTTCCTGCATTCCTTTGCTCGCCTTGAGTTGCCTCCGGGTAAGGGGATACATCACGCCCCGGATAATCATGGTGAAGATGATTATCGTCAACCCGAAACTATTCAATAGATAGTCCGAGATTACAATGAGCACGTTTATCATCGGGCTCAGAACGACTGTATCCCAGATTACTCCTGCGTCCAAAAAAACCTACCTCACTCGCTGGTCTCGGCGGAAAGCGTGTACTTCCGTCCCGCTCCGGTCTCCGTATCTATGGCATACAGGAAGTTTTCCATAGTGTGCACGTAGACAGTGGTACCGTCAGCAAAGAGTGGTGCGTGTATGCTTTCCTCAAAGTCCTGTAGCATGGTCTGTTGTCTGCTGGTCGTATCCAGCGCAAAGACCTTACCTTCCTGCTTGGCACGGTTGGTGGAGGTGGTGGCTACAATAACGCGGTCATTGACCAGGACCGGTGCGGAACTGATTGGCCCTTCGAGGTCAAAGTCGCTGATTCTGTTACCGCTGGTGGCATCGATGACGTAGACTTTGCCGTCCAGGTTCGGGGCATATACCGCACCATTGTGCACCAGTAGCGTCGCCCAGAACCATCCAATGGGAGTGTCCACTTCATCATCAGTTTCAGGGAAACGCCAGACCTCCCCGCCGCTGGTTGTGTCCACGGCATAAACCCGCCGGTCAAAGGAGCCGATATAAACCCTCCCGCCGGAAACAACGGGGGTTGAAACGATAGTACCTTCGGTCTCGAACACCCATTTCTGAGTGCCGTCAGCAGTGTTCAGAGCATAGAGCTTGTGGTCGAAGCCGCCGATAAACAAGGTATCGCCTTCAACGGTCGGGGTTGACCAGATTTTGCTCCCGGTCTCGAAGGTCCATAGCTTGTGACCATCAACGGCATCGAGGGCATACACTATCCCGTCAGAGGCACCGAAGTATATACGTCCATCTGCGACAATAAGACCGCCGATAATGCTCCCGCCGATATCTCCCTGCCGGGATATCCACCGCGGCTCGGCCCTCAAACGACCGCTCTCGAAGAGATACGCCCTGACCTTACCGTCATAGCCCCCGATATATACCAGGTCTCCGTTAACGACGGGAGAGCCGTACACGGCTACCGCCGAAGAACCGGTGGGAACGCATCCGAAGCCACTGGACTGTGCTTGAGCCACCAGCGTGATCGGGTCGCCGCGGAGGTTGCCGTCGGACACGCCCAGGGCTACCAGTTTGCCCTCCATGGAGCCGACAAAAATAGTACCGTCGGAGACGACACCTCCGGCCCAGCCCTGCGCCATCTGGCGGCCGGCAGTGGTGCAACCTGATACGGTCATAACGCCGACAAGCAGCAGCGCCAGTATCAGTAGTACTCTTTTATGTCCGTTCTTCACTTGTCCATCTACCCTGGTAAAACCTTCTCCTGCCGACCGGCGGCCCGGAAGGTGTCTTGTCAGACCGTCCCGGCACACACCGTCTGCGGGCAGTAACTCACACTGAAGGAAGGGAACTGATATGCTACCTCCATTAACGGCACAGGAACACAGCTACCGAAAGCGTTATGGTACAGGATCGTAACCACCGGCGCGGAACGGATGGCAGCGGGATATTCGCTTCACACCCAGCCAGACACCTCTCAGGAAACCGTACTTTGTGACGGCTTCGTAGGTATACTGGGAACATGTCGGGCTGAAACGGCAAGACGGTGGCATAACCTGCGATATCGTCAACTGATATAATCTGATTAGTCCTAATGCCAGCGCTTTCACTTTAGCCTACAACTTAGACCGTCAGGCCAGCGGTTTCCAAAAGGTGCGCCCGGGTCAGGAGCATTTCGATTGCCTTCCTGATACTGGCGTAGTCCGCTGCTGCCGCCGCCGGGCGGGCGATGAACACGATGTCCCATCCGGCCCTGAGTGGCGTCCGGCGTAATATCTCGCGGAGCCGACGCTTGACCCTGTTTCTGACTACCGCCTTACCGACCCTCTTGCTGACCGAGAAACCACACCGGGACAGAAGCAATCCGTTGGGTAGGGCTCTCACCACCACCAGGTCGCTGGCCCAGGTATTACCCCTGGCATAGACCAGCGCGTATTCCTTTGGTCTGGTAATGTACTCCCTTCCCCCGACAACTCCGCCGTCAGACAATTCGACCCTCAGACTACGGTCAGTCGCTTGCGACCCTTCAGTCGCCTCGCTTTCAGAACGGCCCGGCCACCCCGGGTGCTCATTCTCTTAAGAAAGCCGTGTTCTCGCTTTCTTGGTATCTTTTTAGGCTGGTAGGTCCTTTTAGGCACAGTAACGGTTACCTTATCTTCTGCGGATTCTCCGTAGCAGACACTATCGGATTGCGCTACGCTTCTACACTAACGGTCCGCATCTTGCGGACGTGCTCCGGTGTATACGGCAACAGGGCAAGATGCCGCGCCCTCTTGATTGCTATCGTTAGAGGTCGCTGATGTTTGGCGCAGGTTCCCGTACGACGGCGTGGCTCTATCTTCCCCCTGTCGGAAATGTAGTTGCGCAGTTTATCCGGTCTCTTGTAATCGATAGCCTCATTCTTGTTGACGCAGAAGAAGCACACCTTACGCCTTGGTGCGTATCTACCTCTACCCCATCTGGAACCTCTTCCTCCGCTGGGACTTCTTTCTTTACTGCCTCTACTACTGGTACTTGTTGGTCTGGGCACTATTCATAAACTCCGTTAAAAAGGAATATCATCCGGCGAAAATTCACCTGTATCACTCTCGCCTACCTTTGCGTCAGGAGCGGTTGCCTGTCCTTGCCGGTCAAGGAACTTAACTCTGTCTGCTACGATTTCATTGCGAGACCTTGTCTGCCCGTCCTGGCCTTCCCAGGTCTTTAACCTCAGTCTACCCTCGATATAGACCAGCCGGCCTTTGGTCAGGAACTGGTTGCACTGTTCGGCCAACTTGCTCCAGCAGACCACGTTGAACCACTCGGTTTCCTCTCTGCGCTCCCCCTCTGCAGTGGTGTACCTCCAGTTGGTGGCAACGCTGAACGATGTTACCGGCCTGCCATTGGGAGTGAAGCGCATTTCCGGGTCACTGCCGAGGTTGCCAATGACTGTCATCCTGTTTACGCTTACCATTGTCCCGAACTCCTTCTGCCTTCCCCGGTACCCCGGACGGCAGGCATCCACCTCATCTCAACTTAGCTTTATCAGCAGATGACGGATAACGTCCTCGGAAATCCTCAGGTTCGACTCCAGTTCCCGGTTATCTTCCGGCTTCATCCGGAATCGGCTCAGCACGTAGCTGCCTTCCCCGTGGTGCTTTATCGGGTAAGCTAACCTGCGTTTGCCCCAGCGCTCGACGTCCGAAACCACACCTCCCCTGCCGGTGACAAACCTGTTGACACTCTCTATCGCGGCTTCAAAGCCCTCTTCCTCTACCGTCGGGCTGACAATAACAACCAACTCGTAATCGCACAGCTGCTCTTCTTCTATATTCTGGATGTTCTCAGTGACCACTATCTACACCATCAGTCTTGATTATGGACAACATTATACTATACTATACGGGATGGTGAGAATACAAGTATCGGGGTTCGGTGGTTTTGGGTTGACAGCAATATACCGTCCTGATACACTTTTGCTAGGTAGAATTTCTGTTTCGTGCTTTTAATATATCCTTCCGCACTTGAATGGCCCCGTAGTGTAGCGGTCTAACATGCCACCCTGTCACGGTGGAGATCGGGGGTTCGAATCCCCCCGGGGTCGCCAGCAATATCTATGGCGTGCCACTCGTAGCTCAGTCTGAAGAATGGCTCCAGTTCTGCTCTTGGCTTGACGGCGACCACCCTACCGCCACTATCTAGCTTCACTTCCTCGAAGAGCACCCTGATCAGTCTGTTCCTCTGTTCTTGGTTAGCCTGCTTCCACGCTTCGGCAACACTCGACAGAAAGTGAGCCAATTGCTCAAGCTCGTCGTGCCTGTTTGCAGCTGGCACGAGTTGCCGGAGCGTGTTCTCCGTGTCCCTGTACTCGTTGAGGTATTCCTGCCGGGATATGTGCCCCCAGCGATACTGGTCTTTGAGTCGCTTCAGGCTTGCCTTCAGCCTTTCCTCCTCACCTTTCGTGTCATCGTACGCTTTCGCAAGCTCACTGCAGGCCTCAAGTATCCTGTGCTGGTAGTCTTCGGGAATGACGAAGGTCGTCAAGTACCACTCTATCTGGCTTTCGTACACGTCGAGGAAGGTGCCCTTGCTCGTACAACCAAGACCTCCGGCCCTACTGCCACAATAGACCCGTGGCTTACCTTGACGGTTCCGGTGAATGTGTATCTTTGACTTACAAGGCCTACACCAAATAATCCCTGACAAACTATATGTTGTCGCTTCGGTCCTTATCCTGTTGTTCATATTGGTTCGTCTCTTCGCTCTCTCGTCTTGCACTCTCTCAAATAGTTCCGAGCTTACGAAAGGTTCATGTTTACCTTTGAGCCACCCGCCATTACCGTCTGGGATATAGGCAATATAAAACCGGTTCGTGACCATATCTTTAACGGTATCCTTAGAAAAAGGCCTGGAGCCGTGAGTCCCGGTAGTACTGTAACCACCTATGTTGAGGGCCATGGCGACTTCCCGGTCCGAATTCCCCTGTTCGGCGAGTTCAAAAGCCTTCATCAACCCGTCACAGTTACGGACAATTACCTCTTGCCCATTCAGAATGGTCTTCCGCTCCCACAAATCAGGTATCGGAACCCCATTCTCACCTTTGGTAGCACCAAAGGGTAATGGCCCACAGTACAGTCCCTGGCTTCTTCTCTCATGCCAGCCCTTTTTGGTTTCCTGGCTCAGGTTATCAGAATAAAGCTCCGCCAGGCCACCCAGCATACCCAACGTGAACTTCCCCCACGGGGTTGAGAAGTCCATCTGCTCCACAATGGAGACAAAGCCCACCTCGGCTTTGGCCAGCTTATCAAAGTAGTCGAGTGTGATGCGTAGCTTCCTGGAAAAGCGGTCAACCTTATGAACTACAATGACGTCATACTCATGATTGAGGCCGGCGACCATTGCTTCTTTGAACACGGGGCGCTTGTTGATATCCTCGGTTCGTGCTGACTTGCCTTTCTCTATATACTCCCTGTGCGACGTCCATTGACGGCTCTCGCATAATACGGCGAAAGCTCTCCTTTGCGCGTCGATGGAATAGCCCTCTACCTGTTCCTCGCTACTGACTCTGGCGTATAGTGCTGCTCTCATACTTTCCTCCGCACGCCTTCTATTTGCTCTTTGGTATCGAGATATTTAAATCCTTTTGTGCCTAATTTTCTTGTCATCTCATATACTATTCATGACATATTATAGCACCACTTGTATGAAATAGTATATCTCTTTCATACAATCTGTATTGACAATAATAATATTACAGGTTATTATTGGTGTCAGTAGGGAGGCAGGAGTGAGATTCAAATGGAAATGCCAAGAGAACAGGCAGAGAAGCTCAAGAGGTACTTTATCAACGCAGACCCCTTTCTCTGGGGTGTTCTTGAGAATAAGAACAAGAAAGGGCGGCTTCAAGAACTTAAAGGGCTTGGTTTCCTCAAGGGTTATTCTGAAGGTTCCAACCCGACTTACATCAAGGTCAACCAGGATTTACTAGTTGAACTCGGCATTGAGGGCATTCTGGAACGTATTGTTATACCGAAAGTTACCAGCGGTTTTGCTCTAGAAGTCCGACGCTATTTCCGGCGCTGCTGGGAGCAAGGGCAGACTCCAGACATGAACTATCTGAAAGAACGTAGGCTTTATCGAAGGCACATATTTGCAGAGGACAAAGTGTATGACGGGAGAGAATCTCGTGTAGTAGGACACAAAGACCCGGCCCACCTCTTTGTCCAGATTGATACACAACATAACTTCGTGGAACGCTGGACTGTCTTTGCTGGGCTATGGTTTGAAGAAATTGAGCCGTTGTTTGGTTCAGCGCGAGAAGATATTGCCGAAGGTAGTAAATGATGGGTAAATCCAGACATGCAGTTCTTTAGGCGGGGCAAGAGAATACATCCGGAGTTCTTGGCTGACAGTGCTGAGCAGATAGCTGAGAGTATGGACAAGACCGGCTTGCGGGACAAGATTGACCAAGCCTTCGAAGCGGCCATTGCCAGAGCTAGAGGGCATCCACAAAGGTCGTGTCAGTCAGCCATCAAAGAAGCTAAAGAAGTTGACTCGAGAGACGATACTTCCCCGAAATAGCGAACATCGAAGTCTGTAGTCTCTTGGCCGAAGATGTCGTCCAAGGTTAAGGAGGCGCGGCATGGGTGTCGTAGAAATGACAATCGATTCCTTGAGACGCAACCTGTTGAGTGATGAGTGGTCGCTGATTTTGAAAGAGAAGGGGGGGGCAGAACGCTATCTCGCTATCTACATAGGTCCGCGACAGGCCAATATTGTAGGAAAACTACTAATAGGTGTCGGACGCGTCGACCATGCGGAGTTTGCCCTCTCCTCTGTAGGCATCGACACAATATTCTGTAAGGTCGAAGCAGTCATAATCAACCGGTTCGCGAATAATATCTTTTATGCCAAATTGCTGCTGACTCGGAATGATGGTAAATCTATAGAGGTTGACTGTGCCCCAGCCAAGGCTGTAGCTCATGGCATCAGGGCAGAGGCACCTATCTTCGTAGACGAGGAAGTCCTAGCGGAAGTTGCTATCGCTGTTAGGGCGTAAGGTGCTATGGGAAGTAGCATGTAATAGACAAAGGGTACCACGACTTCCAGTATCAAGCAAAGAGCTGGGACCACCCCAGGCGGGTGATGGCCAAAGTGGAGTGGCACCAGGGACAGCTATTCCCCCGAGTCGGCTTCGTCGTGACCAACCTCTCCGCTATGGTCATGGGATCCCGGTATGTTAATTCTTCCCAGATCCGAAAAAATTACCACCGAGGGTGGTGGCACGGTTATTTTTGACGTCAGATT
>Ga0307379_10012719_pt1 | contig 10954 bp, 8 predicted proteins | sample UN2MG_FD_202237 | JGI IMG/M metagenome (GOLD analysis project Ga0307379, IMG submission 202237) | Soil microbial communities from Risofladan, Vaasa, Finland - UN-2 | ecosystem: Environmental > Terrestrial > Soil > Coastal area > Acid sulfate soil | place: Finland: Risofladan, Vaasa | collected... | reverse complement strand
GCCGCCAAGATTCCAGTGTTGTGCGCTGCTCGTTCGTCATCTTCAGCGTTTTGGCTTTTTCCCACATGCTCCGGAGAATAACACCATGGAGCGTTATTGTCAATATATTGCTGGGACACTACACTAGCAAAGCCGCAAACTCGTCCTGGGACTGTGGAAGGTCTATCCTCGCGCCCAGAGGCTCGACGGCAACGACGATCGCTCTAGCGAGAATCGGAAGACCTTCGGATACGCGCCGATTCGCCTCTCGAATCCTTACGCGATAGTCGATGTTCTCGCCCACGTGGACGAAGCCCAGCCCGGCGAGGAAGGGTACATCATCGAGACTCTTAGGCCGCCACTGCTCCTTGATGCCGCCCGTCAGCCACTTTCGCAAGTGCGCTTTCTCCCCGGCCGTCGGCTGCGTTGCGCGCTTTGATATCTCCTCTGGCGTCATTGCGGGCCACCCGCCTGCGGCGAGCGTCAGCCACGGATTGCGCACCTCCTTGGCGTTCAAGGGGTAATCCAAACCTGGGACCCCGAGCGACTCCGAAACGCCGGGCTGACTCCAAGTCAATCCTGCCAGGGCAAGCACCGGCAGAGCACACCTGCTCACGACTTGGCTCCACTTGGTCATCTTCATCTAATGTTCCCACCTCTCCTCGTCCGGGCGCTAGAAGTGATTCTGCCAGCCAACGTAATGGTGGATCACCTTGGAGTTGGGAGGGGGAATTCGGGGGACACACACCATAATTCCGAACCAGCAGGCAGTTCTTCCTTCTTTCTCGGCCCCTTCGGCCCCCTCGGCCCCGGCGCTGAGTGACGTGATGGCCTGCCCCTGGCGCGACGATACGGGCGACGCGGAGCACGGCCCTCCTCGTTTGGACAATATCCGGTGGCGCCCCGACATGTCGGGGCGAGAATGCCAGCAGGCGAGACGCCCGCCCTACTGATATTAGCAAAACAAGAGCGGCCCGCACCCCAATAAGGGATACGAGCCGCACCATATCGCCCGGGCGGATTGAGCGCCCGGCGATTCAGATTATCGGTTCCCCGGCAGGGCCTGCTCACGCTCGTGGACCCCCTCGATGGCGTGAACGCTCGAAATCGTAGAGCCAACCCCCGGTCGGAACTCAAGCGGCCAGATTATACCCCCCCCGCGCGTTTGTCAAGAGCAATATCAGCGCAAGATCAGAGTTGGCGCCGCATGCAGGGCGCGACCCCGCGGCAATGGGCTTACGCCCCCAGGCGGCGGGTGGCGGCCTTGAGGCGCTTGGTGCGGCTGCGATCCTCGGGCGCGCGCTTTTCCAGGTCCTCGGCCTGGCGCTCGAAGTTGGCGGCAAGCGCCTCTTCGCCCATCTTCTTGAGCAGGTGCGTCGCCTCGCGCAGCCTGCGCGTAGCCTGCTCGACATCGCCGTCTTGCTGGGCCCACTGGGCGTCCCGCTCGGCCTTGTACACGGCCACGCGGTCAATCAGGCGGACGACCTCGGGATCCTGGACCGCGGGGGTCAGGGATTTCCGGTAGGGCAGCCTGACCTCGCGCCGCTCGGTCTTGCGCTGCTGGGAGCCGAGAGGTCGCCACGAGACCTCGAGGGTCGCTACCTGCTGCGAGCCGTCGGGCAGCTCCGGCAGCCCCAGCTCAGCCAGCACGGCGCTGACCTCGCCGCCGGGCAGCTCGCCCAGCTTGACCCGCGTCCACCCCTGCTCGGTGACGATCTCGTCGAATCCCTTGATCGCCGGCTGAACTTGATACAGGTCCACCACCACCGCGTCGCGCTCGCCCTTGAGGCCGACGGTGACCTCCTGGGCGGCGGTGGCCTGCAGGCGCGCGAGCTCGGCGCTAAGGTGCTCGCCGAGCTCGGCAGGATCCTCGGCGTAGTAGTATTGGCCGCCGCTGCGATCAGCGATGCGGGTGAGGTACTCCTCATCGAAGTCGAGGCCGATGCCGATGGTGGTTATGCCCGCGCCCAGGGTGCGCAGCGCCTCGATGCGAGCCAGGGTGTCGGAGGGATCGTGGACGATGCCGTCGGTCATGATGATGACGCGGGCGACGGCCCCGGGCTGCGATGATCGCTCAACCTGCTTGGCGGCCAGTTCGACCGCCTGCGCCATCCTGGTGCCGTCGCCGAGTTCGAACGCGGTCGAATCGGTCAGGAGCTCGTTGATGACCTCGAACATCTGGCCCTTGTCCAGACCGCGGACCCCGTCATAGACCGTGTTGGCGCGATCGGCGAAGGCGACCACGGAGGCGCTGTCGCTGTCGCCGAGGGCGCCGACCACGCGCTTGATGGCGCGCGCGGCGGTGACCAGGGGGCGGGTGGCGGCGGACTGCAGTTCCTGCAGGGTGCGCCCGGTGAAGATGGCGCCCTCGCGGCGGTCGGCGGTGACCATCCGCAGCTCGCCGCGGCTGCGCGCCAGATTGCTCCAGCGCGCGATCTCCTCCGGCGAGAGCTGGAAGCGCCGCATGGTGCCGCTGCAGTCGAGGACAAAGCAGATGTCAATCGGCACCCGCCGCTCCGGGGCGGCGGAGGGCAGGAGCTTCACTAGCAGGTGCATCTGCCGGTCTTCACCGCTGGCGGCGCCCACCGCTGCCCGCTCGGGGGTGATGTTGATGTCAATGCCGTTGCTCATGTCTTCCCCTGTTCACTTGGTGCGCTTGCCGCGCGCGGCGACGCGCGCGCGCAGCGAGTCGTAGATGCCGCCGAAGACATCCACCTGGACGTCCACCTGAGCTTCATGTCCGTCGGCGGCGCGAAATCCGATGCGCGCGGCGTGGGAGCCCTTGGGCAGAACCTGTGCGTCAACCTTGACGACGAGATCGGCGCTGTCCGACGGTTCCAGGTGCAACTGGCGTGGGGTGACCTCGATCCCCTGGGCTCCGGTCACGAAGCAGGCGACGTCCGCACCCTGCTCCCCGATGTTGCGCACCCCGAGATGCGCCTGCTGGCGCCTGCCAACCTGGAGGTTGACGTAGAGCGAGGCCTGCGAGACTTGCAGAGTCGCAGCCTGCGGCACCACCGCGATGGCGCAAGGGACGGTGACCCGGCCCATTTGGTATGTAATTTCCAGGTCCGCGTGCAACTCCACCCCGCGTTCGCCGATGCGATCAGGGTAGGCGATGACGGTCAGCGGCACCTCGTCCCCGACGAATGCGACCTCGCGTTCCTCGGCGGTGTCCGGCGCCGTCAGCCGCAGCCACTCCGCCCGCACCCGCGCTTTGCCCTCCAGTCTCTGCGCGCCGCGGTTGGTCAGCGTCACCACGCGCCGCTCGTGTCCACGGCCGCTGACCTCGTCGAAGTCCACCGCCGGCGGGTTAAGCTCGAGCGCGGGTGGCCCCTTGGTTCGCAGGTCCTCCAGCATCTCCCGCGCATTCTGGTAGCGATAGTTGCGATCGAAGCTCATGGCGCGGATGAGCACACTCACGAGCCCCGGATGGATGTCGCTCAGTTCGCGCAGCAGCGGCCCCACCAGACGCCCGCTTTGCCCGTCTATGTCATCCTGCGTCGGCCGCCGCCCCAGCAGCATTTCGTAGAGCACACAGCCCAAGGCGAACACGTCTATGCGCCGGTGCGCCTCCAGGTCACCGCGCGCGAGCATGTCGCGGATCTCCGGCGCCATGTATCCGTCTGAGCCGTAGAAGTCAGACTGGCGATCGCCCGGGACGTGGGCCGAGCCCATGTCGAGGATGACGGGGTCGCCGGTCGCGGCGAGCTTGATATTGTCAGGCTTGAGATCGTGGTGGATAATCCCGTGCTCGTGGAGATAGACCGCCGCCTCGCAAAGCTTGAGCGCCCACCTGATGACTTGCGTTTCGGGCAGGTGCGGGTCGCGCTCCAGGATCTCCGCCAGGGTCGGTCCCTCGACATATTCCTGCACCAGGTAGGCGCGATCGTCGAAAGCGAAGTCATCGAGGTAGTCCGGCACCAGCGGATGGCTGCCCATGCGCCGCAGCACCTCCCGCTCCTGTTGGTAGAGGTGCTGGAAGTCCCCCTTTTGCCGGGGATCCGCGGGAATGCGATACTCCTTGAGCGCGACCTTGACGCCGTCGTCTCGCGTCGCAAGGTAAACCAGGGCAAAGGTGCCCCCACCGATGAGGCGCTCGATGCGGTAGCGCCCGGACTCGGGGAGGGCTTGCCCCGGGGTAAGCGCGAGTTCGTCGCGGTATCGTCGCCGCGTGGGCATGGGGCGACCTCACTGGAGGCGAACCGTGAGCTTGCAGTTCTCCCCGAGACGTATCTCGTCGCCGTCAGCCAAGGGCATCTCTTGTTGGCGCGGTATTTGCCGCCCGTTGACAATGGTGCCATTGGTGCTGCCGAGGTCAATGATGCGATACCCGCCCGCGCCCCGCCGGATCTCGGCGTGCCGACGCGATACGGCGGAGTCCATGCTCAGATCAACGTCCGGCCGCAGCCCCGCGGCGGGATCGCTGCGCCCGATGGTGACGACCTCCCGCTCGAGGGCGCAGAAGCCGCCGAGGCCGCCCACGGCGATCTCCAGGCGCGGCCCGGTCGGCGGCGGTGTCGCGGATGACGGCGTCGCCGGCGCAGCCGCGGCCGCCATGCCTGGATCCGCGGGCATCGCCACTTCGGCAGGCTGGCCTTGTTCACCCGCTTCTGCTGGCAGGTCCAGGGGGAAAGCCGCAACTTCGGGCAGGTCAAGCTCCGTATCCGTCAAAGCGCCGCCGCAGGAGGCACAGATCGCTTCGCCGGGCTGAGCTTCCTTGCCACACTCCTGACAGTACATGGCGAACTCCTTGGCCGCCCCGAATATCGGGGCGAGACAACCGCGACTTCAGCGAAATCGCGTCCTTGTTGGGGCCTACTTCGGCGACGCGCCCTCCATCGCCACCAGCATCAGCAGCGCCGCCGTGCATTTCGGATCCTGGTTCCAGGCCTGTTCGAACTGCGCCTTGGCGTCAGCCACCTTGCCCTGGGCGAGTAGTGCGTTGCCCAGGTTGTAACGCAGCGTAGTGCGATCCGGCCCCAGTTTAAGCGCGCGCCGGAAGGCGTTCTCCGCATCCGCATAGCGCCGCGCCGCGTAATATGCCGCTCCCAGGTGCCCTATCACCCGCACGCTGCCCGGCATCGCCTCCGCCGCCTCCTCCAGCAGGCGCACGGCATCTTCAGTATTCCCATGCTTGTGCGCTTGGATACCGGCGTCCGCCGCGCGCGCCGCCTCAGCGCCTGCGCCGACCGCGGGCGAAACGGCCGGCTCGGGTGCCGGTTGCTCGCGGGCCGCCGGTGCTCGCGCGTCCGGCCTTGCGCGGCCCCTCGCCTCGCCCCGCTCGCGCAGGACGCCCGAGAGGGCGATCGCGACCTGCCGCGCCGTGCGAAACCTGTCGCGCGGGCGCGCCGCCAACATGCGCATGATGACGTCGTCCACCGCGGCGGGCACGTTGCCATTGGCCGCGCTCGGAGGCGGGACCTCGGTCCCCGCGGGCATCCCGCCGACCAGCGCCTGCCACATGATGAGGCCCAGGGAGTAGAGGTCGGAGCGGGCGTCAACCGGCAGCCCCATGCCTTGCTCGGGGGACTTGTACGGATAGGGATTGCCTGGCGCCTCCACCAGCATGCTCAAGGGGTCTATGGCCTTGGCGATGCCGAAACCTGTCAGTCGCAGCTCACCGCCATCGGCGACCAAGATCCCGCCGGGATGCAGGGCGCCGTGGGCGATGCCGTTCTTGTGCGCGTGGTCAAGGGCCTCCAGCGCCTGGCCGAGCAGAGCGAGCACTTCCGGCGCCGGCAGGGGCCCTCTCTCCTCGATCATGCGGGCCAGCGGGCGCCCGTCGAAGTAGTCGAGCACCACGTAGAAGTTGGGCTCGTCGTGGGCGAAATGGTTGACATGCAAGATGCCGCGATGGGCGAGCCCCCCGGCCTTGCGCATGCGGCTGTGGAACCGGTCAGGGAAATCGAGGTCGCGCGCCAGCTCGCCGGGTATGACTTGGATGATGACGGAGGCGCCCAGCGAGGGACTGGTAGCCTGGAAAAGCCGGCTCATGGCGTCCCTGCCGATCTCCCCCGTGACCCGGTAGTTGTGCACAATATGCGCCGTCAACTTGTCCACAGGCCCGTCGGCCACCGGATCAACGCCTCCTTCCAAGCAGGTTACGGCTATAGGCTTCTCTCAAGGGGCCGGTTTTCCCTTCCGTCGCGCAGACCGTGGGAGGACCATGGCCGGGGATGCAGAAGCATATCCTTGCGCGCCGCCACCATACCTGCGCTGCCGCAGCAGGGAGCGAGCATAGCTCGTGCAGCGTGCCGCAAGGAAAGGCATGAGTCCGGCCCACGAGGAATGGGAGGGCGCCCTGACCGTTCTCTCCGTCGGGGAGGACGAGGCCACCATCCGCGACTTTCGCTGCGATTGCCGCGGCGAAACCAGTTGCCGCGCAGAGCTGGGGGAGATCGTCCAGTTGCTGGAGCGTCGGCGCGCCGACGTCGCGGTGTTCTACTGCCACCCCGATCTGGCGGGCGGCCTGGTCGAGCAACTGCGCCGCAGCGACAAGAGCGTTCCCCCGATCGTGATCGCGACGCATCCCGACAGCGACCAGGCGGGGGTCGGCGTATGCGTGTGGCTGCCGGGGCTTTCCGCAGCCGCCCATCCCTACGATATCCTGGCGCGGCTCTACCAGGCGCTGTGCGCCGTCCAGGGCGCCGGGCCGAACGGGGGCGGGGACCGATCGGGCTCATCCGTCGTCCCCGCGGGTGACGCCGCTGCGGTGATCGAGGGGCCGGCGCGCGCACAGCCGCCGGCCCGATATGAACCCGCATCGCCGCCGGCGAACCCGCCCGATGGCGCCTCCCCTAACAGCGCAGCGGGCGACTCACCCACAGCGGACGAAGATCCCGCAGGTGCGGTGGTAGTCGGAGCCGATGACGACCGGGCGCCGTCAGCCGAGGTGAGCGAACTCGGCGCCCGCCTTGAGCGAATCCTGGAACAGCGCCTGCGACGGAAACCACACGCCTGAGGAGCAGCGACATGCCGGACAACCGCCGCGGCGTGCGGCGCGGTGAGAGCAATCGGGCGCCCATCATGCGGGCTCCCTCTGAGCAGGGCGCAGGGGAGGACCCACCGGTGCCACTACACGTGCTGGCTCGACTCGGGCGCCTATGGCGCGGCCGAAGCGATGACCTGGCGGACAGCCTCGAAGGCGGGGATCGCATCGCCCAGCTCCACGCGCTGCGCGGTCTGGGCTTCCTTTCCGCCCGCCGCCGGCGGCAGTTGGAGCCAAGCCTGCTACGGCTGTTGGCCACCGCGGAAGAGGAGGTGCGGCGCGAGGCGCGCCGCGCCATGCGCGGCCTGTACTCGCTGGAGCAGGTGCAGCAGCGCATAGAGCACGGTGCGCCCGAACAGCGGGCGGCGGCGCTGCGCGACGAAGCGACGATTCCTTTGCTGTTCCGGGAGGCGGCCGGCTCCGATGCCGTGGTGCGCGACGCGGCGGTTGCCGAGCTGGTGGCGATCGGCGGGGAGCAGGTGGTGTGCGGAGCGATCGAGGCGCTGCAGGTGGACGATCCGGGGATGCACGGCGCTGCGGTGGAGGTGCTGCGGGCGATGGGGGAGGCGGCGAGTTCGCTGCTGGTGCGGGCGTTGGGTGCTCCCCAGCGCGAGGTGCGCTTCGGTGCCATCAAGGCGCTCGAAGTGATACGCGCGAGCCAGGCGTGCCCGCACCTGGTGTCCCTGCTCAACGACCCGGTGGAAGAGATCCGGGGCCAGGCCGCGCGGGTGCTGGCAGCAATGCGTCACCACGATGCCGTGCCCAATCTGGCGCGGGCGCTCAACGATCCCGCGCAATCGGTGCGCATGGAGGCGGCGACGGCGCTGGCGACCTTCGGGGGGCCGGAGGGGGTGCAAGGTCTGCTGGAGTTCTTGCGGCGCTGCAGCGAGGACCTGTCCTTCGAGGTTGCGGATCAAGGCTTCCTGACCGCGGTGGCCGCCATGCCCGATCTGCCGGCAGCGGGCTACCAGGGGGTGCTCGAGGGCGACAACCAGCCGTTCGCGGTAAGCATGGCCCTCGCCCTGGAGGACGCCGGTACCGTCAACCGCTGGCTGCAATCCATTCCCGAGGCGGCGGCCGATGAGCGCCGGACGCTGATGTCGCTGCTGGAGGCGGTGGCGCGGCTCGGGGTGAGGGAGCCGTTCATGGAGGGGCTCAGCCTTCCCGACCCGGAGCTGCGCGGGTTGAGCGCGTGGTTGCTGGGCGTGTGCCGCCACGGGGAGGCGGTGGGAGCGCTCACCGGACTGCTATCGGACACATCGGCGCTGGTGCGGCGGCGAGCCGTGGAGGCGCTGGGCGAGATCAGGGATCCGGCCTGCGCGGGCGCGCTGTCGGCCGCGCTGGGAGACCCGGATCGGGAGGTACGGGCGGCGGCGGTGGCCGCGCTGGCGGACATGGTCGAGACCGGCGCCATCAGCCCGTCGGCGCAGACCACCGACATCATGCTGGCTGCGGAGGCCGAGCAGCATCAGCTCCCGGCGCCGCGGCAGGCGGCCTTGCCCGACCCCCGGCGCAGCAGCTACAGCCTGCCCGCGCGCGTGACTGATGTCCTGGGTGGCCTGGCCCGGATCAGCACGGACGCCGCGCAGATGGGAGTAGACAACGTCCTTAGCGGGGCGTCGGCCCTGGTGCGTGCACTCCACGACCCGGCGGAGAACGTCCGCACCCAGGTGAGCGAGGCCCTGGGGCGATTGGGAATTGACTCCGCGGCTCACGATCTGCTCGACCGCGCTTTGCACGATGACAGCCCCGTGGTGCGCAGCAGCGCCGCGCGCAGCCTGGGCAAGCTCAATGCCTCGGAGGTCGCGCCGGCCCTCATCAAGAGCTTGCAGCACGACGATCCCGACCTGCGTCGGCGCGCAGCCGAAGCCCTGGGCGAGCTCGGCGATCCGCTGGCGGGACCGGCGCTGGTGGCCGCGCTCGAGGACGCGTCGCCGCCCGTGCGTCAGAAAGCCGCACGTTCGCTGTGGCAAATCGCCGACTCCTCGCTGGTCGAGTCCCTGCGCGAGCACCTGCACAATCCGGATCCGAAGATTCGCTGCGCCGTCACCGGGGCGCTGGGCAGACTGCGCGCGCTGCACGCGCTCGAGGCGATCGCCGGCCGTCTGGAGGACCCGAGCAAGTACGTGCGCGCGAGCGCCCTCGGGGCCCTGGCCGCTGTTGGTGCTGAGGCTCGTCACCTGCAGCCGCGCATCGCCGGCAGGTTGGCGGACAGCGACCCATTCGTGCGGGCGCGCGCGGCCCAGGCCTTGGCGGAGATCGGCGAGCCGGGGGACGAGCAAACGCGCATGCTTCTGGCCGCCCTGGACGACGGCGCCGAGGAGGTGCGTCGCACCGCGCGTGCCAGCTTGCTCCAGCTCGCCAATGCAGGCGCGGTGGGGGGGATGGTCCAGGCGCTGGGGGACGATCATCACCGGGAGCGAGTGCGCAGCATTTTCCTGCAGACCGACCTGGCGGTGATGCGGTCGCTGCTGACGACCGCGCGCCAGGCCGGCGATGAGGTGGGGCCGGCGCTATTGGGCATCGTTGCCGACGCGCTGCGGGAGCGGGGATCGATCGAGGACTATCGCCGCGACCTCATGTCGCTGGATCCCACGGTGCGCCTGGCGGGGCTCGAGGCGCTGGCCCTGCTGCGGACATCGGAGGCGATTGATCACATCACCTCCGTGCTGTTCAGCGATCCGCTGCCGGCGCTGCGGGAGAAGGCGGCGCTCATCCTGGCGGAAACCGACGATCCCGCGGCCCTGGCCGCGCTCAAGCGCGCGCGCGACATCATCCCGCAGCGCGAGCAGAGCGCCGCGGGGCGCTCGTGGCCGGGCGCCGGCAGCGCCTAGCGCTCTGAGCCCAACTCGCCTTCGCGGCTGGGGCGGCAGAGCATTACCGCGCAGGTTGCACGCCGCAGCACGGTCTCGAGATCGGGGCTGATGCACCGCCCCGCCGGGGTACGATCAACGACATCCGGCGCCAGCAGGGCGAGCAGATCCACCCCCCGCACTCTCGCCTCCGATACCACCACCGCCCCCAGCGCGCGCGCGTAGCGCACCGCCGAGGCCGCCTTGACTCCGCGGCTGTCGGCCAGTCTCTCCGCCCGGGCTACGAGGTCGTCGGTCTCAGCATCCTTGCCCGGCTCGTAGCGCGGCAGCGGCTCCTTGAGCGGCACCAACTTGACGTGGAGAATGGTCAACTGCGCCCGGTGGGGGCGCACGATGCGGCACACCATGTCCAGCACGTCATCGGCCGCAGGCGTTCCGTCATACACCGTCATCGCGTGGGCATAAGGCATTACCATTGTCCGGGGCACGGCACGCCGTACCCCTACCTCCTGCGCGTACTATACCATGACCCGCCCGTGGCCCTATGATTGCTCAACATGATAGCGCACGTTGGTCACCACCACCCCGGGCTCAAACATCAAGGCGAACTTGATCATCAACCCCGACTGATTGTGCAGCAAGCGGTGCCACCAGCCGGTGGTGGCGAACTCCGGGATCACCACCGTAACCAGGTCCACCCCCTTCTCCGTGCGCACGGTGCGAATGTAGTGGAGGATGGGCTCGGTCAGCGAGCGCCAGGGGGACTTCAGCACCGTCAGCGGCATCCCGACGCGATAGCGCAGCCATTGCTCCTGCACGCGGGCGGTTTCGGCGGGGTCAATCTCGACGAATACCGCCTGGCATTCGGGATCAATGGATTTCGCATACAGGACCGCGTCAATCACCCCGCGATGCAGACCGGGCACCAGCACGATCACCGCGTGACGCACCGCCCGCGGTATCTCGAACCCCTCCATGCTGAGCGCGGCCCCCAGGCTGCGGTAGTGCGCGGCGACCTTGAGGAAGACCAGGATCAACAGCGGGATGAACAGCAAAACGAGCCACGCGCCATGGATGAACTTCACGCCCACCACCACCAATAACACCATCGCCGTGGTTGCCGCGCCCATCCCATTGACGATCGCGCTCACCCGCCAGCCGGTGGTGCGCA
>Ga0307379_10012718_pt1 | contig 10954 bp, 2 predicted proteins | sample UN2MG_FD_202237 | JGI IMG/M metagenome (GOLD analysis project Ga0307379, IMG submission 202237) | Soil microbial communities from Risofladan, Vaasa, Finland - UN-2 | ecosystem: Environmental > Terrestrial > Soil > Coastal area > Acid sulfate soil | place: Finland: Risofladan, Vaasa | collected... | reverse complement strand
CCCGCGCTACGTGCTGCGCGGCGAATGAGCATGTTGAATGAGAACGCGGAATGAGAGGCCACCATGCCTGACGTCCAAGGAGAGAGAAAGATGAAACACATCCTGACGCTGCTGATGATCACCTGTCCGTGCCTTGCTTCGCCCGCAACGGCGGAATCGCCGAAGCTCGCAGATGGCAAGGGCCGGCAGTTCTCGCGCGACATCCGCCTGACGGACGTGCTGAATCACAAATGGGTCGATGAGCTGGTCACCTACGACCTGGACTTCGCGGCCGGGCAGGCCACGCTGGATTCGATCCGGCTGTACGACGTGGATCACGGCAAGGAGTTGCCCTTCCAGCTCTCGAAGGTCTCCTTTCACGATAGGAAGGGCGAGTTCATCAAGTCGGCCGTCATCGCGTTCTTCGTCGATGAGCTGCCCGCCATGGGGGCGCGCAACTACACCGTCCTTTGGGACCCCGGCGCGTTCGCCAGCGCGAGCCAGCCCGCCGCTGCACTGAAGGAGACCGACCTGAAGGCCGAGACGTTTGAGGTCACCAACGGCCTGTTCGGCGTGCGCCTGGCCGGTCGGAAGCGTTTTGATGCGCCGGCGGACGCCTCCACCGTGGCGGGGCCGCTGCGCGGCTTCAAGGGGCCGGACGGCGTGTGGCGCGCGACCAGCCGCTTCGTCACGGACGCGAAGGTGCTGGGATGGAAGGCCGAGCTGCTCGAACGGGGGCCGCTCTGGAAACTTTATCGCGTGCGCTTCGAGTTCGACGGCGGCCGGTTCTACGAGCTCGAACTGAAGATGGTGGTCGATCACCCGTACGCCTACGTCACGGAGCGCAACAACTTCCGCCTGCGAATTGCCGAACTGCCCCACCCGTTGTGCGGGGAGAGCGGACACATGGCGCACGGCAGGAACTACATTCGATGGGGTGTGGCCGACCAGCTCCGCATCCTCATGAAGGAGAACTTCGACCCGGACGTCTGCTACACTCCCGAGACGTTCTGCTATGGCTTCGCCCAGGATCCGCTGAAGCACGACGAGGTAAAGGTGTGGACGGCGGTCCGCCCCGTCTTCCCCTCGGTTGATGCCCCGTGGCTCGGCACGTACTCCACGGATGAGAAGAAGAACGACCTGATCGCCATCGTGGGACGAGACGCCGCACACTGGGAATACCCCGACAGCTCCATCAACCCGCACCACCTCACACCAGGCGTCAACGCGGAGATCCACTTCGTGGACGAGCCGGGCGAGCACGCCTACTACCGCATCCCCGTGGCGCGGGCCGTGCGGCACTGGCTGCTGGCCGTCGGCGACAAGCGGGAATGGACGAAGCTGCGGTACCCCGGCGGCAACCAGTCGGCCTATCCGTATCTGGCGCACCTCCGCACGAAGGTCTGCGACCTGCCGCTGGACAAGGTGAAGGACTGGCGCCTGGACTGGGAGCAGAAGCTTCCGGGTGAGCCCCGGCTGTTCTTCTCGCCCGCGCAGGCGCAGGCGCTGTGGAAGCGGATCGAGGCGCACGAGCCGTTCAAGCCCTACCTGCCGAAGGTGAAGGGATTGCTGACCGGCGAGGGCGGCGCCAAGACGGTCAGAAGCGTCGGTGCCCACACCGGCGAGAACATGGTGGACCTGCTGTTTCGCGTCGGATACAGCGGCTTCGTGCAGAGCATCTCCATCGCCCGGCCGATGCGGGGCGTCGCCGAGGCGCTGGACTACAACGCCCGCACGCTGGACGCGGCGCAGGTCGCCCGGACGCGCCGAGAGATGGCCTTCCTCACCTCGGCGCTCATCGACGGCGACTACTGGCAGTACGCCTGGAACCGCGAGCGCACCAGCTACCTGCCGAACTTCGGCAGCGACCTGTACCTGGCGGTGGGCCTGATGGCGCTGGTGCTGCCCGACCATCCGAACTCCAGGCTGTGGCTCCAGTACACGCTGGGCGAGCTGGACAAGGAATTCACGTACTACATCAGCTCGGACGGGGCGGGCGAGGAGAACGTCGCCAACTACTACCTCTGGACGTGGAGGCAATTCACCCCGCTGCTCGGGGCGCTGAAGCATAACGGCATCTTCGACGCCGGCCGGCACCCGCGCTACCAGGCGGCCTGCCGGTTCTGGATCGAGGTACTCACCCCGCCCCAGGCGAAGCTGGCCGCCTATGCCGCGGCCGCACCGGTTAGGCCGGAGGAGCGGCTGCGCCGCATTCCGCCCTTCGGCGACCACGGCTTCAACAACCGGGTGGTCACCGAGCTCGGCGGCCAGACGGGGATCCTGAAGGACGCCAACCCGCAACTCGCCGCCGAGTCCGCCTGGGCGTGGTGGGAGACATGCCGCAAAAGGCCGGCCACCCACATGGGCGTGATACCGCACCTGCTGGTCGCCGATCCCACCGTGGCCCCGCGCGTGCCGGTGCTGCGAAGCCGGCGATTGCGGGGGCTCGGCGCCATCCTGCGCAACCACTTCCCCTCGGGCAAGGAGACCTACCTCGCCATCAAGGCCAGCCGGATCTACTCGCACCACCAGCCCGACGAGGGCGCCATCCACCTGTTCGGACGCGGTGTGCCCATCATCCTCGACGCGCTGCACCCGGACGACCCGGCCAGTTGTTACCGGGAGGACTGGCACCCGATCGTCAGCTTCGCCGACGGCAAGACACACCGCCGCGGCAAGGTCATCGAGTTCCGGACCAGCCCGCTGGCGGACTTCGTGGCCGCCGACATCCCCGTGGGGCCCTTCCTGCCCGGGCCGCCGGAGCCGGGGATGACCCGCAACGGCAGCCGGCGGCAGATTCTGCTGGTCAAATCGCCGACGCTCGACGTGCCGGACTACTTCGTGCTTCAGGACATCGTTTACGGCCCCGCCGCCAGCCAACTCAACCTGCCCGTCTTCTGCGGCAAGCCGCAGGTCGGCGCGGGCGGGAAGGCGAACCACGTGCTCCTGCCGCCCATCGACTCGCCGAACTACGGCGTGGCCACGGACCTGATCTTCCTCTCGCCGGCCGCGCCGGACATCGCTGTCTCGCCCATCACGAAGGGCGAAGGCGGCGAACACGCCTGGGCCGTCTCCGCCCGCCAGCCGGCGGGGCGGAACTGGGCGGTGGTGATCTACCCCCGCGACAAGGAGATGGCCCCGCCGACCGTCGAGACACTGGGCTCGGCGAACGCCTTCCGATTGACTTCTCCCGGCAAGCTCGCAATCGATTATGTGGTCGCCGCCCCGGGCCCGACTTCGGCCCAGGCAGACGAGTTCCGCTTCACCGGGCAGCGCGGCGTTGCCCGCCTGCGAGACGGGCGAGTCAGCACGTCCCTGATCGACGGAACGGAGATCCGCTGCCGCCAGATCGGCGTGTTCGGCAAAGGCCCCGTGTGGCTGACCCAGACGGCCACGGGCTTCACTGGCGGCGCCGACGGGCCGCGACGCGACGTCTACCTGCTTCTCGGCCGGGAGTGGACGAGTGACCTCGTGCTGACCCTCAACGGCAAGCGTAAGAAGCTCAGCTCGCCCAACGGCATCCTCGCCGTCGAGCTGCCGGCAGGGCGCTGCGAGTTTGCTATAGAGAAGCCGTAGGGCACGAGATACCGGATCATGCGAATGTGCAACCTATGCTTCGCGCTACTCGGCCTGGGGCTTACGATGTCGGGAGCGGAGTTCATGAACCAGGATGAAACCAAGCCCCTCGAGAAGGCAGTGCCCGAGTTTCGCGGCCAGCGAAACCCCGATGGGTCTTGGGGCCTCGTCCTCTCGGGGGCGGGCATGGCCTCGGCCGAGCAGCGGCAGCCGTTGAAACTGGAGGTTTGGGACGAGACGAAGGGAAGCGTCCGCACCATCGGCGGCGGCTACACGACGATGGCCCGGGACGGCGCCGGATGGACCGGCGCGGGGCGATTGACGCTGGGTGGCGGGGTGTCTTTTGGTTTCGAGGACCGCTGGCAACTCCGTGGCGACGTGCTTCGGCTGGACCGGACCGTGCGGGTCCACGGCAAAGCCGCCGGTGGCTTCCTGAGCGCGGCAGTACTGGACGTAACGGCGCGGCAGCGATGGCCGGAGGTAGAATGGTTCGCCCCCGGCATGATCTACGGCGGCTTCGCGAACCTCACCGACACGGCCATAGGCGGACGCGCTCATTACCGGCCCGGCAACTTCAGCGTTCGCATTCGCGAGGACCGCTTGCCAGCCCCGCTGATGCTCGCGCGGTTCGGCGATGGATCCTCGTTGGCGGTCCTGAACCCGGCGCCGCGCGGGGACACAACGGCCGCCGACGCCAACGACGTGGAGGCCGTTACGCTGGTAGACGAGCGGTTCCAGTTTGGCGCGATCGGTGCGGAGGAGCGCGGCGAAACGCTCACCGTCGGCTACTGGTTTCCGGGCAGCGAAGGCGAGGTGACCTATGCCGGCAACACGTATCCCGGCGGGCAACTGCACAAATGGCGGCGGCGTTTCCATCCGATCAAGGACGGCCTGACGCAGCGCTACCAGGTGTTGTTTCGTGTGGGCCGCGGCGAGCGATTCGTCCAGGCCTATCCGCGCGCCTGGCGTTGGGCGTGGCAAACGCTTCGCCCGGCAGTCACCCCCAACGACATCGCGGCGGCGCGACGCGCGATCGTGGACGTGCTGGCCGGCAACACTGTCGAGAAGAACGGACGCACCGCCATCCTGTTCCACTACAACACGCTGACAAAGACCGCGTCGCCCAGGAATCCGTATGCGTTACTGGGGTTCTGCGGCAAGAACCTGGAGGCGGCCCAGTTTCTCCTGCGAGAGGCCGAGCTGGATTCGGGCGCGCGCGGCCAACGCCTTCGCCACCTGGGTGAAGCCATCATTGCTTCCTTTCTACGGCTGAAGATCGCGCCGCCGGCAGGCGAGGGGTTCCGCATGCAGGATGGCGTCCCGGTCACGTATCTGGGGAGGCCCGAGGTCTTTCTCCGCTCGTTCGGCGACGATTTGAAGTCGCTGCTGAAGGCCTATCAGCGCGAGAGGCAGCTTGGCCGCGAACACCCCGAGTGGCTGGCGTGGTGCCGTTCCTTCGGGGACTGGCTTCTCACCCAACAGCAGCCCGGCGGCGGTTTCCCGCGATCCTGGAAGCCGGGCACGGGCCAGGTCATCTCCGCCTCGCCCAATTCCAGCTACAACGCCGTGCCGCTGCTGGTGCTCCTGACGCAGACCACCGGTGACCGTCGTTACCTCGGGGCCGCCATCCGTGCCGCCGATTTCTGCGGGTCGAACGGCCAGTCACAGGGGCGGTTTGCAGGCGGCACCATCGACAATCCCGACGTGCTGGACAAGGAAGCGGCCACGCTGTCGCTGGAAGCGTATCTGCATCTCCATCAGGCGACCGGCGATCCGAAGTGGCTGCCGCGCGCCGTGGCTGCCGCGAACTTCGCGGAGACCTGGATCTACGCGTGGAACGTGCCGATGCCGGCCGACGATGACGACGCGCGGCGTGGCTGGAAACGCGGCGTGTCTACCGTCGGACTGCAACTGATCTGCACCGGCCACTCCCTGGCCGACGCCTACATGGCGTTCGATGCCGACGAATTCGCACAGCTTGCCGTGTTGACGGGCGATGCCCACTACCGCGAGGTGGCGAGGCTGCTCCTGCACAACACGAAGAACATGCTCGCCTTGCCGGGCCGCACCTTCGATCTTGGGATGCCGGGTTGGCAGCAGGAGCATTGGAGCCTGGCGCCCCGCCGCGGCCACGGCTTGCACCGCGGCTGGCTGCCCTGGGTCGCCACCAGCCAGCTCAACGGCATCTTCGGCCTGATGGATCTTGGTCCGGCGCTGTTTGACGAATTGGCGGCACGCGAACCCTCTGAAGAGTGATCTGCTGTCAGCCATCACGAGGAACGCTCATGAGGCATTGGGTGAAAGTCCCGGTCCAGCGTCTTCGGCCTGAAGTCCGCGGACCGGCGCGCGGTCGATTGCGTAATGGCCGCAGCCGGCGCGACTTTGGCAGAGGCGAAGGGTTTTTCGCTTCACGGGGTACTACCATGAGGTGCAAGCAACTGGTGGCCACGCTGCTCGGCGTGGCGGGGCTGGTCGGGGCGGCTTCGGCCGCTGAGGTCACCATCGCGCTGGTAACGCCTTCTGAGGGGAAGACGGTCTCCATCGAGCAGCGCCAGGCGCTCTGGATGTCGCCCTTCGGAGGCTGGGTCGTCACGGCTTGGCCGTTCGGCCTGAGCGTGGATGAGAAGCCCATCCTCGAGTATCGGTCGGCGTCGCAGGTCCTCATGTCGGAGACGGCCGGGCGAGGTGAAGCGCCTACGGGTCGCGCCCTCGATAGTCCGACAGACAAACGCGCGAGCGGGAAGGAGACGGTGCGCCCCAAGGATCTGACTACGTTCCGCCTCGACCGGAGGGCCTCGGTCAGGCTCGATCTGGCCGAAGGCCGGCACACGATTCATCCGTTCGGCATCGAGTTCACTGTGGCCGGCGACGGAACCGTGGCCTCCGCGGACCGGCGCCTGCGCATCGACGCCAAGGCCCGCCGCGCGGAGGTTGTCTGTCACCCGGTCGCGGTCAAGATGATCGCGGGGAACCGCTCCGCCTTCGGTCCGCTGCAGTTTGCGTGCGCGTCCACGTCCCTGTTGGGTGGGCTGAACAGCGTGTTTGCCGAATACGACAGGCAGCGCGGGACGAAACCAGGGACAGCCGCGGGCACCGGGTTCCGGCGCGTCACGCTTTACCTGCCGGCCTCCGCCCCAGAGGCTACCTACGTGGTCAATGGAGTGAGCTTCGAGCTGGACGCCGAAGGGCGGGTCAAGCTGGCGGCCGGCGCGAAGGCCCGTTGTCCCGACGGCCGAGAGATTCTCCTGCAACTGCCGGCGCAAGCACCGGCCGCGGCGCAGGCCACGCGGGCGGTCGGCGTGAGCTGGTTCGGCGCACCGGCTGACGTCACGATCGCCTGCGGCTCGGCATCCGTGATCGGTCGCGCTCCAGCGGGATCAGCGTGGCTGCCGGTCCCGGTGACCGGCAACCCGACGCTCAAGCTTGGCGGCGCGTTCGTACGCCTGCCGGAGGCCGATCCGCGTCGGCCGCACGCGCTTGTCGTTTGGGATGCAGGCGGTGGCGCCTGTTGGGCAATCCAAACGGCGCCCCTGGCGGCCAAGCCCCGCGCCGAGTGGTCGTGCCGCATCACGCCGCTGGCCGGCAAGGCGCCGGTCCCGAGGGCGCTGAAGGTGCGGCTCGACGCCGTGGCCGGGGGCGCGGCGGGCGGCGGGATGGCGCTGAAGGCGGCTGAGGGCGGCGTGCTCGCGGGCGCCCTGTCGGCTGAGCCGGGCCTCTGGCGGCTGCGCGTCGCGGACGACAGCGGCGGGCCGCTGCGGGGCCAAACCTTGGGGTTGGTTCTGATCGCGGGCGAGGCGGCGGTGCCCGCGGTCTCGCTGTTCACCGTCCGCAACCGCGGGATTGTCCGGCGCGGCGACAAGGTGGACGTTCTGTGGAGCGCCAAGCTTCCCGCGGGCCGACCGGCCGGCAAGTGGCCCGTCATGCTGCGAGGCCCGGGCCTAGAAACGTCGGTCGGCAACATCGCGCTGGGCGACGGCGCCTCGGCGGTCGTCGCCAGCGGCTCGCTCAAACTGGACACCGCCGCCCTTGCGCCGGGCCCGTACGAGCTGGCCGTCGGCAATCCGGCAGTCGCCTGCTATCCGATGCGGTTTCGCGTCGTTCAGCGCGAGCCGGTGAGCGACTATGAGATCTACTCGTTCTATCCCGTTGTGCGACCATCCAAGCCGTATCCGGGCTCGCCGGTGACCATCTACAGGAACCACATGCCCGGCGGGCCGGGGCTGGAGCCTTTTGGGGCGGACGCCGACGCGTCTCTGGACGCCGCGCTGGCCTCCTACACGGACGCACCGGCCGGGCCGGCGCGCGAGGCGTTCGCTCGGCCGACCTCGGAAGAGCTGAACTTGATGGCCCTCGCCGCCATGGGGATGCGCGCCGCGCCGCCGTATCCGACCATGTTGCCGGCCGAGGACCAGAATCCCAAGCACACGCTGAGCGACGACCTGGCCCAGATGCGGCGGCGCATGGCGCTCTACGTGCAGCCGCGGGCCGACCTGGCCGGCTTCGACGGCATCTCGATCGGCTGGTTCGCCACCCGCCGAGGGTTCTGGGAATACACGCCGCGGCTGGACGGACACCAGAAGCGGCGCAACGAGGAGTCAGAGAAGTGGGTGAAGGCCCGCCTGGAAGAGGCCATGGCGAAGCACAAGGATGCCGACCTCACGAAGGCGCAGCGGGAAAGCCTGTGGCGATGGATGAACTGGCGGACCTACAGCTCGATCCTGCCGCACGCCTTCGGGCAGTGGTTTACCGATGCCCTTCGGATCCGCCCCGACCTGACCCTGCACAACACGAAGCCCACGTTCTGGCTCGGCGGCTGGGAGTCGTTCCCGCCGACCGCCTACGCGAACCTGACGCATCGCAACGCGATCGACTACACCGATTACTGCATCCCGCCCTGGGGCAACTTCCGCGCGCCGGCTTTCCTGGCCATGGGAAACCCCACGGGACAAAAGACCTGCTGCGCGTACTTCACGCACAACTGGCGCAGCGAGCACGTCGCCACGGCCTTCGGCGCGGCCGGGCGCGGGCTCGACGGGTTCGCCTTGAGCTTCGACGAAGGCAACCGCCAAGCTGAGGCGGTCTTGCGGATCTTCGAGCGGTTCGGCTCGTGGTTCACGGCGCTGGATCCCCTGCCGGACGTGGCCGTGTACTTCAACGACAACCCCAACCGGGCGAGCGTGATCCTGCACGATCTGGCGCGCATGCGCCGAGCAGGCATGCTGGTATCGCCCGAAGACGTCCTCGCCGGGGCGCTCTCCAGGTACAAGGTGCTCTTCCTGGCCGGCCTCGACTCGTTCGAACTGCCCAAGATCGACGAAGCCGTCCGCGCCTTCGAGGCCCGCGGTGGCGTCATCATCAAAGACGATGCGTGCAATGCCGACCTGCCCGGGCGCAAGCTTGGATTCGCGTACGACAAGACCCATATCCACGGCGGCTGGGGTCTGGGGAGCCCCAAAGGCGAGTGGGAGTTCGCCCACCTCTGGAAGAACTTCAAGGAGACGCGCGAGAAGTTCCTGGTTGAGGCCTTCGCCAAGACACCCGGCATCCCGGTCACCACGCCTGACGCGGATGTGATCCTCTCGCCTTTGGCAGGGAAGGACTCGATCGTGTGTTTCGTGCTCAACAAGACCGAGGTGCCGTTGGAGATCGAGGGCCGATGGCGCCAGGCGCACGTGCTGCCGAGGGTCGGCGAACTCCGGGTGGAGAAGGGCTGGCACGTCCGCGACCTGCTGGCGGGCAAGGCGGCCCCTGTGGAGAAGACACCGCAAGGCCAACGCGTCGCCGTGGACTTCACCCGCCTGGAAGGCGCGATCTACCTGCTGACCCGGAGGCAGCCCAAGGCCATGGCCATCCGGACGGAGCGCACGTCGCCGGACTCCCTGCGCCTGGCCGCCTGGCTCGCCGATGCCGCGGACAAGCTTCTGGCGGACCCCATGCCCTTCGAGGTTACGTTGAAGGGGCCGGACGGCGCGACGCTCTTCCACAAGTTCGCCGCGCTCGGCCCCGAGCTGGCGCTCGACGTTCCCGTGCCGGCCCTGTCCGGCGAGGCCCGGCTCGAGCTCGTCGTGCGCGACCTGGTCCTCGGCTCGACCGCTGCCCAGGCCGTCACGGCCGCCGCTGCCGCCGCAGTGACGGCCCGCGCGACGCCTGACCTCGTCGGCGGGCCCCAGCCGATAGCCGCCTTTCTCTCCCAACGCACCGGACCGGTGACGGTGGTTCTCGACGAACAGCAGGACGCGCTGCGTCCGGCCGCCGAGCGACTGGCCGCGCTGCTGAAGAAGTCCGGCCGCGAGGCCCGCGTGGTCACCTGGGATCTGGCCGATATCCGGCCCCTGCCCCTGAGGTGGCATCCGCTCAAGGAAGACCTCGACGTCATTGAGAGCCTCAAGGGAGGCAAGGCCTTTGCCTGGCGTGTCGGCCTGTCCCCCTGGGTTGTCGAGAAGCACGGCTTCGACGATCCGCGCTGCGGCTATGACGAATACGGGCCGCGGCTGCGGTGCGACGCCGACATCGTCCTGTTCGGCACGCCTTCGGATCATCGCGCCGTGGCCGACCTGAAGCCGTATCTGCGCCGCGTCCCCACGGACTCCTATCCTGCCCCCGGCGGCTTCTTCATTCACTATCTCTGGTCGCCGTTTCGCGGCGGCTGCGACGGGCTCTATGTAGGTTGCCGCGACTTGGCCGGGGCCGAGGCGGCCGTCGCCTGCCTGGCTGCGCTGCCAACGCCCGCGCCTGCGCCTGCGCCGGATGTCAAGCCGCACGCCGAACCGGTCGTCAGCCGCGGCGGGGACGCCGCGTCGCATGAGAACATGATCGCCGGCAAGTTCGGCACGCCCGTCCTGGACGTCGCCTTCACGCCCGACGGCAGCCGCGTGTTCGTCACGACGGCGTCGTATGGAGACTGGCTCTTCGTGTTGAGCCCGTCCGGGCGGATCCTGGACCGGCGGATGCCGCCCGTCCGCGACAAGTTCCCCAACTGGTGGAACTGGGCGCGAGGGGAGCTGCGGCCCGTGGACAACACCTCTCTATGGATTCGCCTGTGGGACGCCGACTACCACTACGGCTTCGACCGGGGATGGGTCAGCACGGCCGCGGCAGCCCCGCCGCACGAACTTCCGAGGCCCGGCAACGGCGGCGGGCCGGCCGTGAAGGCCTCGACCCGCCTGGACAGCGGCAAGACGGGTATGACCTACCTGGGAGGCTCCGACCGCGTTCATGCGTTGGACAAGCAGGGTCGTCTGCTGTGGCGCTTCGAGGACAGCGCTGTCGCGCCCGACCTGCTGTACCCGCGCGGCATGTTCCCGCGCGCCGTCAGCGGCGACGGGCGCGTCCTGCTGGTCGCGGCGTTCGGCGTGCACAGAATGCTCTACGCGACCGCCGCGAGGAATCCCTCGGTCAT
>Ga0307379_10012716_pt1 | contig 10955 bp, 8 predicted proteins | sample UN2MG_FD_202237 | JGI IMG/M metagenome (GOLD analysis project Ga0307379, IMG submission 202237) | Soil microbial communities from Risofladan, Vaasa, Finland - UN-2 | ecosystem: Environmental > Terrestrial > Soil > Coastal area > Acid sulfate soil | place: Finland: Risofladan, Vaasa | collected... | reverse complement strand
ATTGTTATACCTAAGAGAGCTAGACCGACATAAATTAGGGTTTCAGGGTTTCTTTTCCCGACATATAAACACGAACCATTATCCCAGAAAAAGTTCCCAAAACAATCTTCTTCCCTAATGCAAACTGTATTTTCAGTTAAAATGTTTTTTGATATGAAATTGTGATTGCTTTGACTACGAAGATAAATTCCAAAATTGCTATTTTTTGTTATAAAATTTCCCGAAATAGTATTATAATTACACTGGTCATAAAGATATATCCCATTATTACTGTTGTTAATTATATTATTTCCCGAAACAACATTATAACAACATTCATGCCATAAAATTATTCCCACATAGCTATTATTATTAACCGTATTTTCCGAAATAACATTATAATTATTCCAGAATATTTCTATCCCATAAGTATTATTCATAACTTTGTTTCCTTTAATAATATTATAACTCCCACGTGAAAGATATATCCCCTTACTATAAGTTGATAATCCATTAATTGCAATATTTCTTTCGATTTTGTTATAACTACTATCTCTTATATCAATTCCACTCCTATTATGTGTTACGTTATTTTCATAGATATAATTATGATCACTGAATCTTAAATATATCCCGATTAAATTATTCTCTAAAAAATTTTTTGAAATCACATTTAATTCACTGTGGTATAAGTAAACTCCAGAATAATCATGGGCAGCAATATTTTTTGTGATATTATTATGATGACTATCTTTCAAGGAAATTCCATTATAATCAGACTCATAAGAATAATAAGTAAAATTTACAATATTTCCGTATATAAGATTGAAATTACTATTTACTAAATAAATCCCAGACACCCTATTATAACTTGCATTATTTTCTGCGATGGTGTTATTATTACAATAATATAATGAAATCCCTATAGACCCATTAATAGTATTTAAGTGTGAAATTAATGATTGATTACAATTTATTAATATAACTTGTCCAGCATTCGTGAAATTATCTAAACCTAAACTTATTTTGTCGTAGTAATAATATAGTGGTTTTCCATTAACTGTATTGGTTGATTCAATACTATTTGAGCGAAATTCTTCATTAGATCCCGTTATTTCTAATCCACAACCCTTCATATCATTTCTTAAAACTTCATTATCCCTACTATTTGTTATATGAATCCCGTACTGTTTGCAATTATCAATTTTATTATCCAAAATGGAATTATTGTTGCTGTGTTCTAAATAAATCCCAGATCCATATTCTACATCGTTAATAGTATTTATTGATAGGTTAATATTACTACAGTAAAATAAGCATATAGCAGTCCGACTAGTTGAACAATTATTATTAATAACTAATCCATTCTGAACGTTATACATATTGATGGCATAAGAAAATCCCTGCTCAGATGTATATAAAGTGCAATTTTCTATTATAAAGAATGCATTGGAGTTCTTAATCACGATACAACTCCACTTCGAACCATCGCCCTCTAATCTTAAATCTTCTATGATATAAGGTTCGGAATACGTTCCGTTTCCTGTACATATACCAGCAGCTTTAGTAGCAGTCCAATTATTATCAATGATAATGTTTCCGGATTCTGCTGGGCGAGCCGGGCTTGATTTCAAATTTTCCAAATTAAAATCATTATTTCCTAGAGATTTATTACAGGAATAATTAATTGATAGGATGGATGAAATAATAAGAAAAACTATAATTAATAGAAAATAAGAATTCATTTTAAGTTTGGATCTCAGTTTGATACACCCTCATATAATAAATATGATTTCATGATTCTTCATGGTGGGAGAGTATTTAAATTTATCTTTTCATGAAATAGAGAGAAATCATACCATCTCCTTAGTTCAACGGCAATATAATGTACAATATAAACGGAAAAAGAGTCATTCTTTGCTTAAATTATTTAAATTTCTTAAATAAATTTCTTTTCATCCAAATTGGATTATTATAAAAACCGATTTAATCCGATTATTAAATGCTCTTTCTCCGTCGGTTGCGGTCAAAGGAGGTTTACTAAGGAAATCTGCCATAACTCCAAATAAAGATTTAGATTTGATCTTATAATTATATAATCCAATAGCTTGTTTATATAATTTAAGAAGAAAAAGTGAAGAATTATGTGTAAATATCGATTTTATCTTGAATCATTTTAAAATTTCTCGCGAAACGGGTATCTTATTATTATTTTATTACCTAAAAAGATAATACTTATTGGAAGTAGATTGTCTTTGGAGTATGTTTTAATCCTAAGCCCTTACTAATATTTACAGCATACATCCAAATATCTTCATCCCATTTGGTGTCACCTTCTTCAAGATTTAAAACTCGTCGAACTGCTTTAATTGCTGATGCCGAATTCATCTGCTTATTTGTTTTAGATTTATCCTCAATGAAATTTTTAACAGTGGTTTCTATTTGCTCAAGTGCAAGCTCTATTGATTTTAAAGGAACGCTGGATCTTATCTCAGGAGCTATTTCTTTGGGAGTGAGTTCTTCTTGAGCTTTTTCACTTGAAGTAAATGAAGTTAGATCTATCGGTTTTGTAACTTTTTCAGGCATTTCAGTTAGTTTGGGTAATACTTTCAATCTTTCTCTTAATTTGATAGGAGATAAATCAATTTTATTTAATATATATTCAACTTCTTCTATAGTCGGATTTCTTTCATAAATCTTGGTAAATTGTGTAATAAAAGAGACATATGCTAATTCTAAATCATTTAATGGACTAATCCTTCCTATATTAGCACTAAACTCTTCTGGGAGGTCATATCTATATTTAATATCCAGAGGTACATTTGTAATCCATGTTACATAATCTAAAGCATGCTCTTTCAATAAAAGGTATGTCTTCTCTATATCACCCTTAGATATTTCTGTACCTCTCCTATAAATCTTGACTTCAATTCCTAATTTTCTAATAAGCTCTGGACCCTCCTTTCCAAAAAACTCTAAAAAAATATCAGGTTTTTTCTTTGAATGACCTAACGGAGGTTCATGAAGGACATCTGATAAATAATCGTAATCAGGATGCTTTGCTAGTACTTCAAAGAATTGACAAATACCTTTTTCTACAATTGTGGATCTGAATTTATCTTGAATGGAACTATCTAATAACATTGCTCTTAATTCCTTTTGCTCCATAAATGATAAAGCTACATCGTTTCTCTGTCTAAAAATTTTGAATGCTTGGAAAAAATTATCAATATGTTCCAATTCATTGTTTTTTCGGTATTCTTCTATTAGATCATACAGATTTTTCAATGTTTTTCGTAAATCTAGCCCATTATTTTCGTACAAGTATTTAAGGCTATTCTCTCCGAAAGGAAATAATGCATAATTGGGAGGGGGTTCAAAATTAAAATTAATCCAAAAAACCTGCAGGTACTTATTAATAATTCTAATTACATTATTTGATTCCATACTTGTTAATGCAATAGTTTTTGACCAATTATCTAATTGTAATCTTTGATCTTCTTGCAAAACATCATGGAAAGCAGAGTAAGCATCTAAAGTACCCGATAATATTATTGTTAAATATTTCTTTTGCCTAAGATTTAGTAACAATGAAAAAAGATTTGAATAAATATTTTCTTTTTGCTGAGAGATTCCTGCTTCCAAATGGTCTATGATCAACACTAAAGTGGTATTCTCACTAAAACCCCAACGAATTAATTCAATTATTTCGTCTATGTATTTTGATGCATCATTATCAGTAGTAATATTGAAACCTCCGTATAAAGTATCACCCTTGAATGCATTAAGGGATTTGAGGTAATCAGGGTTTTGCGTGTGCGCTTTCCAGAAAATTTTTAAAAAATTTAGGTCAACTGGTATTGATTCTTTTAATAGAATTGCATTATCGTTGAGTAATTCTAATATTTTTTGATTAAAAGTTGGTTCTTTAATATTTTCTAAAATATATTCAGGATTTTCGATAAGTTTTATTATATTTTCTCCAGAAAATTTATTTGAAAGTTCTTTATATAGCTTTCCTCCCTTATCTCTAAAAATTGTGATAAATTTAATAATTGTGTTTAATAAAAGTGTTTTTATTGTTGGAGTCTTCTCAATTTTTGACACTATTTGTCGGTATAAAGATTTCATTTTAAAATCATCAGGTTGAGCACTCGTTTCTAAATAAACAACAGGTATTGCATAAGTGTCATTTAATTCTTTTACTGCCCAACAAATCAATGTTGACTTACCAATTCCTTGTTTTCCCATTACTCTTATTAATTTCGGTTGAAAAAAGTTAATGCTATCGGTTATCTCGTTTAAAATTTCATTTAATTGCTCATCTCTACCAATACAAAAAAAGGGAGGATTATTATAATAATTTACGGCAATAGGAGGCTTTGGAAAAGGATTTAGATTATCAGAATTCAGTAAAATTGATTTACATTTTTTAAACCAAATTTTTTGCTCTTTACTATCGAATAATGTCATAAACTTGATGTAAATATAATTTTTAATTTTCTATTTTAATTTAAACCAAACAAATGTTTTTCCATCTTGGATTAATGGTTTTCCTTGAACATTCTTTCCTGGTTGTAAATCAATCTTATAATTCAAAAATAATTCATATAACTCTGAGTGGACTTTTTCAATTGACCATGGTATGTATTCTCGGATTTTATCTGTTAATTCAGAAATAGGAATAAAATTACCAAACTTCTTTTCGGAAGAACTGTATGCGATTTTTAAAATTCTAAAAAAGTGAGCATCTGATACATCTCCCAAATCTTCGTTCTTCTTAGATGTTGAGGTCTTTTTTTCTAAGTTTTTTAATCGTTGCTCGAAATTATCCAATTTTGAGAAAATTTTTTGAATATTTGATTGAACTTCAAGCATAACTGAATTAATTTTTTTTGGAATAGTGGATATCTGTCTTTTTTTTTGTCCCTCTTGTTTTTTTTTCCAATTTAGATAAGCTTGGGTTATTTTACCGCGCCATATTGCATTCTTACCAGTTATAGCTTCAAATTGCTCCATTAATTTCTTGTCTTCTGACTTTATCAATTTAATTCAATTTTTTTTGACCTTTTAGTTATATCTTATTTTTCTGTATTAAAATATCTAATTAATTGTTAGTTAGAAGAAGTTTTAATAGAATCTAGCAACAACGTCCCAGAACGGAACGTATTTGCAAAGTTAAAGTATTCTATAATAATATCATTTAAATATGTGATTTGAATTATTATTACTTACATTTTTATCTAAAATTGTTTAGAATTAATGGGTGAAATGTGAAATTTCTGAAGAAATAAAACCAGATTTTTATGTAAAGAGAAAGGCTAAAATGATACTTAATTTGAAAAAAAAACTCGAATACACTAAGGAGTTATTTTTTAAAAATTTTGATGAAAATGAAGTATCCAGTCTCTTTATCGAAGTATTACAAGATTTTGAATCCCTTGTACCCGAGATTCAATATATTGGAGGTAACAAAAACCCATATACTTCTTTTTTAATCGGTGCAACAGAAATGTCTTCAATAATCCAAATTTTTGAAAAAAAGGGGCTCTCCTTTCAAAAGATAGGACAATTCATTTTCGAATATTACGAGATTCTTAATATAAGGAGAGTTGAGGAATTAAAAAAAGCCGGACAATTACATTCGGAGCAAATTTTTACTCAAGATTATCTCGATTTTATGAAAGGTTTTGCCAAAGAATCTCAAAAAAAGAAATATCCAGGAGATTGGATATTCGAGTTTGTGGAGGGAGATGATGAAAATTTTACGTATGGATTAAATTTCACTCAATGCGGAATCCATGAATTCGCTAAAAAGTTAGGGTTAGAGAAATACACGCCATTCATCTGTTTAGCAGATTTTGCTGAAGCCACGGCATCAGGATTTGGTCTTACTCGTACTCAAACTATATCAAATGGCGCTCCAATATGCGATCATAGGTATATTAATGGTGCGACAACTCCTCGCGCGTGGCCACCACACAAGCTCCAAGAATTTAAATTAAAGCTTTAGAGGTTTGGAATGAGCAACGAAAGAACCGAAAATATTCAAACAAACATGAAAAATCTGTTTGAACAGTTCTATAGAAAGACGAAAAGTGAATCCCTTCGAGATATATATCGAGAGGTGTATGGAAGCGAATATCCTGAAGAAGCCAATCCTGACGGATTTGTATCCAACACTGATTTAAAAAACATTGTTGACCATCTCAATGTAAGTTCCGGTGATAGAATTATTGATCTTGGCTGCGGGAGAGGCGGAGCGGGTTTATGGATCTCACGAAAAACGGGAGCAGCTTATTTAGGGATTGATCTCTCTGAAAACGCCGTCAAACAAGCAAATGAACGCATTAAGGCTTTTGGGATTAGAAGTAATGTAAAATTTGAATCTGGCGATATTTGTTCATTAAATTTTCCCGATAATTCTTTCAATGGAGCTTTTAGTATCGATGTGTTGAGTTTTATCCCTGATTTACCCAAAGCCTTCTTAGAAATTTCGAGATTACTACAACCTAAATCAAATCTAGTTTTTACAACATGGGAGAAAAGAAAAATAGCTAAAATTAAGAATTATCGACAATATCTTTTAAATTCTGGATTTGATATAAAGATATATGAGGAAGTTAAGGACTGGGAAAGGAGACAACGTGAAGTATTTGAGAAGACCCTTGAATTAAAGAAAATTTTAATTAAAGATATGGGGAGAGATGGAGCTTTTGCTTGGATTTTAGATGCAAAAACACATTTACCGGGCTTAAAAGATTCAAGGCGTATATTTGTAGTAGCTACTAAAAAATAAAGAAAAAGATATTAACGAGAAGATATCTTATGAAGTAAGACACTAATTACTGGATTTTTGATAAAAATTCTTTACTTGGTATGGATTTTGACATGAATATATCCACAACCTGATTTTTAAATTCGGGGTCCTTCTGAGTCAGCTCGAAAATTCTATTTAAACTTTCTCCTTGGTTTGCGTAAAAAAAATCTCTCATGGAAAGTTTTAATTTAAACGATCTTACTGTCTCTTTTATCCTAGGATGGGTTTTATACTGCTTTAACATGCTTTTAGAATAATCTTCTGCGTCTAGTGCCTTAATTGCTATCTCTGCTGCAATTTTTCCAGATAATAGTGCGTGTTGAATTCCTTCTCCACTAATGGGAGAAACAAATCCTCCCGTATCTCCTATAAGCATTACATGATCATCACATAAACTCTTTTCTATCACACCTTCTACTGGAAAGGGGTAAGATCCGGACCAGATAACTTTATAATTTAAGCTGGGAAGAAGTTTTTTAATATTTGGATTGTTTAGAAATTCTTGATACAGTTCTTTCATACTAAAGTTGTAGTTGTCCTCCGCAAATGTGTATACACCGATATTGAACTTTTTTCCACCTAAGGGAAATATCCAAGCATACCCTTTATAGGATCGAAAATAAATATATACAAATTTTTCGTCTAAGTAATGATCTCCTTCTAGTATCGCACATTTTGCATTTGCTATTTCCTCAGTTTTCCATTTTCCCCTTAATCCCGATCTTATAGCTAATTTAGAACTCATACCATCAGCAAGAATTATAATTTTTCCGTGATATTCCTTGACACCAGAAGGTGATTTTGTTTTTATACCCACTTTCATCTGATTTTTAAGTATAAAGTCAAATGATACATTTTTATCAAAAAGGTTGGCTCCAGTATCCACCGCAACGTCTCGTATAAGATTATCAAACTCTAAACGATCCACTACAGACCCCCATGATTTTTCTTCTGCTGTGAATTCCAGCTCATGATAATCAGCAGAATGCATGATGGTACCCTGAATTTTGGGTAAGTTTAACTTTCTCAATTGCGGATAAAAATCTAAAGCATGATGGTTTAGCCCACCCCCACACGGTTTTCGCCATTTAGTATCTTTTTCTATTAACGCAACAGTATATCCTGCTTTAGCTAACAATTCCGCACATTGAGAACCTGAAGGTCCTGCTCCAGATATCACAACATCGTACATGATACTTAACCATCATAACAGTTTTTTTAATTTAGACTTCAAATTCATCTAGAAAAATCTCGCTTAAGAAGTTAATTAATTTCATACCATTTTTGATACAAATAGATGTGTGGAAATTATATTCAAAAAACTCTTTATTTAATAAACAATTAGCTATACTACTTTTAGAAGAAAGAAGTGAGAAAATAAATGGCTTTTGAGTCTTATTCTGGATTAGCCCAAAGATATAATATGATACTTGGAGTTCTAATATGTGCCTTTTCAACAAGTATATTGTTCTTAATTTTCCCTATTGGAATTTTCTTTATGGCAGATATATTATTAGTTGTAGGAACCTGTATTGGACTCTATTTCACATTTAGATATAGAAAAGAATCACAATCACACATTAAAACAGGTATACTTGTTGGATTAGCTGGTTCAGTTTTATCATTATTATTAATAAGTTGCTTTGATTGGATTTTTTATTTTATACCAACACAAGGATTTGATTTTATCCTCTTATTACAATATATATTATTCTTATTCGCCTATTGCGGGATAATGTACGTACTGGTTGGGATAATTTTAGGTTATATATTTGGGATCTATTATAGAAACAGAGAAGTGGTAAAGACAGAATCTCCTCTATTTTAAAAAGGTTTTTTTTTGAACTAGTTTTAGAATTTCAAGATAATAGCTGCCTAATTAGCTAAAAAACTCATCAGGTGTAGATTTATTGGGAATAAAAGATTCAAAGCGTATCTTTGTGGTTGCCCCCACGAAAAAATAAAGAATAAGATTATTTTTCCAGACTATGACCCTTTTACTCTGCAAGATTTTTCCTAAATCTTTTTAAGATCATTTATGATCTATATAAATAATGAAATCCAATTACAGAAGTGTATAAATTTAAGATGTCAAAATACCAAGTAACTATCATTCCACAAGAGAATTATGATCCTGTAGAAATTTCAACCAAATTGGAGGGGTATTTCAATGAGAAAGGATATAATTTTAAAGATAAATCTATTTTAATTAAACCTTCATTTGTATTCCCGGCTGCTGACGTTTCAAGAACAATTGCAACTAATACGCATGTAAACTTAGTTGCGGGTATAGCAAAAGCTCTGTCAGAGCAAGGCGCCCGAAAGGTTTTAATCGCAGAAAATAAAACTATGGGGACCGCGAGATATGCTTTTTCAATAGTTGGGATAAAAAAAGCAGTTAAAGGAATAAAAAATGTGAAATTTTGTTATTTAGATGAAAAAAGCCGAAAAAGCGTTGAGGTAGAAGAACCATTTATTAAAGATCATGTTATTAAATATCCGAAATTATTACTCGATGGAAGTATAGATTATTTTATATCAGTTCCTAAACTCAAGGGTAATCTCTATGCTGATGTGACCTTGAGTGTTAAAAATAATCTTGGATTAATTTCAAAAAAAGAGCGATTAAAATATCACGATGATAGATTGCATGATCATTTATCAGATATCACTCTCATTCGTCAACCCGATTTAATAATCACTGACACGATTATATCAGGTGAGGGAAATGGACCCATTGAGGTAAAACCAATTGAAACTCACATGATGATTGTTGGAGATAATTGTTTAGCTGTTGATGCCACGTGCTGTTATCTAATTGGAAAGAACCCAGAAGAGATAAAACATTTGAAAAATTTAGCAGAAAGAGGAATTGGTCCTTTGAACATTCAAGATATTGAAATTGAGAATAAATCATATTTAGATTCAAAAAAAAGAAAATTTACTGAGGTAGATAGAAATCTAAATCTACATTCATCTCTGAAAATTTACCAAGGGAAAGAAGCGTGTAGCTCTGGTTGTGTTGCTTTCTTAAGATCATATCTAGATTCATATGGGCAGAATTTAGGATGGGATGTGTTAAGTGGAATGACGATAATTGTGGGAAAGAATCTTGAAATCCCGGAAAATGAGTTAGAAAGCCTGGATAAACGAAAAACAATAGTATATGGAGAGTGTGCAAAAGAATATAAGAGGTATGGGGTTTATTTTAAAGGTTGTCCCCCAGATTATGTTAAAGCAATGTTTAAGATTTCAATGAGTACTGCACTGCCAAATAATCCTTACTTCAAATTGCTCTCTTACCCCAAATTTATAATGACATGGATTACCCACTCAATTCATAAATTGGTTACTTTTTAACATGGTGGAAACTCTACCAGATTTCCAAATTGAATCTGAAATAGATTTAAGGAATCAATGCTTCTCTTTTTCTATATTACTCATTTCAATTCCAAGTTGATAGGCTTCTTCTAATTGATCTTGGCACATGGAAATTAGGATATCTTTTTGTTCATCTTTATTATAGGTACAACATGTAATTATGAATAACTTGATGTTAAAAAATGGCGCTATCCGTTCAAAAAATGCAACTGTTGATTCACAGTGATGACGATAAGTAATTATGACTATGAATGTTTTGTTTTCAAAACCTTTCCAAGCAAAGGCTTCCATTCTATCGAACACTGTTTTTAATTGAACCGTTATGTACCCCCAATACATGAGAGTGGCAAATACTATCGTGTATGCTTTCTTATATGCCGAATAAATTCTAAAGTAATCGAAGTAGAATTGGGATAAGAGGTATTATTTAAAAAAAGGTTAAATATAAAATAATAAATTTAATCGTAATTTACAACAACCCAATGAATTCTAATTTTAAAATTATTTAATTCATATAAAAGGGGGTATTGGATTGAAAGTTACAGTTCCAGAAGAACTTTTCCGAGCAAAAAAGTCTGGAGCGCTTTTACCTTTTTTTGGGGCGGGTGTAAGTGCTGCATTGGGAGTTCCTTCTTGGAGAGGATTGTTGAAGGAGATTTCTGAAAAAGTAAATTGTTCTGATGTTTTAAAGGATCGGATAAATGCGTTAGATTGGAATACTAATTTTGAAGAATTATCTGATGTGGCTTCCGAATTAATGAGAGCTTCGGGGGAT
>Ga0307379_10012715_pt1 | contig 10955 bp, 7 predicted proteins | sample UN2MG_FD_202237 | JGI IMG/M metagenome (GOLD analysis project Ga0307379, IMG submission 202237) | Soil microbial communities from Risofladan, Vaasa, Finland - UN-2 | ecosystem: Environmental > Terrestrial > Soil > Coastal area > Acid sulfate soil | place: Finland: Risofladan, Vaasa | collected... | reverse complement strand
GCGAAGGAGGCACCGGTCGCGCCGAGCAGGAAACCTGCGCCGAGCAGTGCCGCGTAGCTGGTTGCGAAACCGACCAGCACCGCCGCGCCGGCCGAGTAGATCAGGGTCATCCCGAAGACGATGCGCCCGCCGAAGCGGTCGGTGGCCCAACCGAGCGGCAATCGCAGCAGCGAGCCGAGGATCACCGGCACGGCGATCATGATCGAGGTCTCGGTATTGGAGAGCCCGAGATCGTCCTGCAGGTCCGGGGCCAGCGGCGCGAGCATCCCCCAAGCGGAGAAGCAGGCGGCAAAGGCGAGCGTCCCCAGGACCAGGTTTCGGGTGCTGCCGGGCAGCTGTTCAGTCTCGTTCATCGGATCACCTCGAGGTCGTGGTCATAGGGGGACCGGCGGCCGCCGGACGGCGCCCGGTGCGGCTGCGATAAAGGACGGGGCTGCGGCGGAAGTAGCCGAGCGGAACGCTCCAGGCGTGAACCAGGCGGCTGAACGGCCAGGCCGCGAACAGCAACCAGGCGAGCGTCACATGCAACTGGAAGATGAACGGCACGCCGCCCATCAGCGCGGCATCCGGGTCGAGCACCGCGAGCCCGCGGAACCAGGGGGCGACCGTCCCCCGGTAGGCGACCTCGTCGCCGAGGACCCCGGTCAGAGTTGCCGCCATGCCGGTGAAGATCGTCAGGGCGAGCAGCGCGTAGACCGCGACGTCCATCCGGGTTGTCGTCGAGCGAACCCGTGGGAAGCGGGCGCGGCGCCAGATCAGGACCAGCATTCCGAGGATCACGGCGAGGCCGGCGATGACCCCGCCGACGCTCGCAACCACGTGGTAGGCATCGTCGTTGAGGCCGAGCTCCCGCGTCCACTCAGCCGGGATCAGAATCCCGAGCACGTGTCCGCCGATCGCCGCCAGCGCGCCGAGATGGAAGAGGTTGCTGCCGATCATCAGCCAGCGGCTCTCGAACAGCTGGCTGGAGCGGGCCGTCCAGGTGAACTGATCGCGCCGATAGCGCCAGACGTGGCCAACGACGAAAATCGAGAGCGCCACGTAGGGAACGATCACCCACCAGATCAGATCGCCGTTCACCGCAGTCCTCCCCCCGCCACCGGCTCCGGTGGCGGCATCGCCTCAGCCGCCGGGTAAGGCTCGAGCCCGACCTGCTCGGTCGGCGGCCCCTCTGCCGCCATCCGCTCGACCCGCGCCCGCTGGCGGCGCGTGATCGAGGGCAACGTCACGCAGATCGCGGCGACGATCGGCGCCCAGAGGCTCTCCCTCTCGCCGAGCTCGGCACGCAGCACTTCAAGCGACTCGCGGTGTTCGAGCAGCACCTCGAGGCCGGCCTCCGGGGCGAGGGCACAGAACTCCAGCATCAGCGGCAGGAAGTCCGGCAGTTCGGGGCCGTCGAGGTCGAAGCCGGCCGCGTCGTAGCGTTGCTTAAGGGCGATCAGGGCCGAGCCGCGTTCGCGGCGGTCACCGTAGGAGTGGAAGGTCAGATAGAGGCTGCTGCGACGGCGGAAGTCGAACGTCTCGACGTAGCTGCGCCGCAGATCCGACGGCTCGACCGCCGCCCAGCGCTCGCATGCCTCGCGGAGCAGCTTCGCCGGACGCCGCCGGCCGAGCCGCCCGCATTCGGCCAGCAGTTCTCCTCTCGCGGCCAGCAGCTCATCGCCCGGGTACTGGAGCAGCAGGGAGCTCAGCTTGAAGAACTCGGGGGCGATCACTTCTTGCCTCCACGTCGCTCGAGCATCGCGAACAGGTCGACCTCGCCGCGCTCCCCCTCCCCGGCCGCGGCGGTAGCCGCTGAGGCCGCCGCCGGGCGCGTCTCCTGATCGGAGGCCCCCGCGGCGCACGGGCCCGGGCCCCCCGCAAAGTCGAGCCCGCAGCTCCCCTGATCGCTGATCGGGGTGGTGCCGATCTCCTGATGCCCCTTCGGGATCACGTAGCGATCGTCGTAATCGGCGATCGCCAGCAGCCGGTACATGTCCTCGACGTCCGCGGCTGACATTCCCGCTCGGCCGACCGCGTCGGCGGCGGGCGTGCCGTTCCCGAGCAGCGTCGTCTCCCGCATCGCCTCGCGCATCGCGGCGAGCCGCCGAAGAGCCTCACGAACCGGGCCCGGGTCACCGGCGGTGAACATCGAGGCCATGTAATCGACCGGGATCCGCAGCTCGTCGATCGCCCCAAAGATGTCGTCGGGATCGCTGTCGGGGTCCGTCCGGGAGACCGCGTAGCCGGTCACCGGCGAGAGCGGCGGCACGTACCAGACCATCGGCATCGTTCGATACTCGGGGTGCAAGGGCAGCGCCACCCGGAAGCGGTTGGCGAGCGCGTAAACCGGTGAGCGCCGCGCCTTCTCGATCCAATCGTCGGGGATCCCGTCGCGCGCCGCCTGGGCGCGGATATCTGGATCCTCGGGATCGCAGAAGAGCCCGAGCTGGGCCTCGTAGAGGTCCTTCTCGTCGGGGACCGATGCCGCCTCCTCGACCCGGTCAGCGTCGTAGAGGACGACGCCGAGATAGCGGATCCGCCCAACGCAGGTCTCCGAGCAGACCGTCGGCTGACCGGCCTCGATCCTCGGGTAGCAGAGCGTGCACTTCTCGGACTTACCGGTGTGCCAGTTGAAGTAGACCTTCTTGTAGGGACAGCCGGTGACGCACATCCGCCAGCCGCGGCACTGCTCCTGATCGACGAGCACGATCCCGTCCTCCTCGCGCTTGTACATCGCGCCGGAGGGGCAGGAGGCGACGCAGGAGGGGTTGATGCAGTGCTCGCAGATCCGCGGCAGGTACATCATGAACGCCTCCTCGTACTGCAGCCGCACCTGCTCCTCCAGATTCTCACGGTTGGGGTCCCGCGCGGCATGCTCGAAGCCGCCGGCGAGGTCGTCATCCCAGTTCGGGCCCCATTCGAGCTCGAGCGATTTGCCGCTCACCTGCGAGTGCGGCGTCGCCACCGGCTGCTTGGAGCCGGCCGGCGAGTTGATCAGGGTCTCGTAGTCGTAGGTCCAGGGCTCGTAGTAGTCGTCGAGCTGCGGCATGTCGGGGTTGGCGAAGATCCGGCTCAGCTTCTTCAGCTTGCCGCCCGCCTTGAGCTTCAGCCGGCCGTCCTTGTCGAGGTCCCAGCCCCCCTTCCACTGCGTCTGGTCCTCCCAGCGACGTGGATAGCCCTCCCCGGGCTTCGTCTCGACGTCGTTGAACCACATGTACTCGGCCCCGGGCCGGTTGGTCCAGACGTTCTTGCAGGTGACCGAGCAGGTGTGGCAGCCGATGCACTTGTCGAGATTCATCACCATCCCGACCTGAGCCTTGATCCGCATCAGAACTCGACCTCACTGACACGCCGGCGGAGAATCGCCAGCTCGTCGCGTTGCGCTCCGATCGGCCCGTAGTAGTTGAAGCCCCAGGAGAGCTGCGCATAGCCGCCGATCATGTGGGTCGGCTTCATCGAGATCCTCGTGACCGAGTTGTCGGTGCCGCCTCGGACCCCCGAGGTCTCCGACACGGGCACGTAGATGTGGCGATCCTGGGAGTGGTAGAAGAACACGGCGCCGGTTGGGATCCGATGAGAGACCACGGCCCGGGCGGCGACCACGCCGTTGCGGTTGTGCAACTCGACCCAGTCGTTGTCGTCGACGCCGATCGCCTCGGCGTCACCGGGACTGACCCAGATCACCGGTCCGCCGCGGAACAGCGTGAGCATATGCAGGTTGTCCTGGAACTCGGAGTGGATCGACCACTTCGAGTGCGGGGTCAGGTAGTTGACGATGATCTCGGGAACCCCGTCGGCGGCGGAGTCGGCGGCGATCCGCTCGCGCGCGGCCGGGGCGAAGTTGAGCGGCGGCCGATAGGTGGGCAGGCCCTCGCCGTACTCGAGCATCCACTCGTGGTCGATGTAGAACTGCTGGCGGCCCGTCAGGGTGCGGAACGGGATCGAGCGCTCGATGTTTGCCGTAAACGGTGAGTAGCGACGCTCGCGGGACTCGAGGCCCGACCACTCCGCCGAGGCGATCACCTTGCGCGGCTGGATCCCGATCTCATCGAAGGTGAGCCGCTCATCCTCGCGCTCAACGGAGATGTCGGCGAGCTCGGTGCCGGTCCGCTTCTCGAGTGTGCGGAAGCTCTCGACGGCGATCCTTCCGTTGGTCGTTCCCGAGAGGGCGAGGATTGCTTCGGCAACGTGCACATCGCGCCGCAGCTTCGGTCGGCCCTCGGCAACGCCTGAGCGAACGGTGCCGTTGCGCTTGCGCAGCTCGTCGACCTCCTGGGCCGGCTTCCAGGCAACGCCCTTGGCTCCGACCCCGGCCTCCTCGACCAGCGGCCCGAGCGCGGTCATCTTCTCGAACACGGCCGGGTAATCGCGCTCGACCGAGACCAGCTTCGGCATCGTCTTGCCGGGGATCGGCTCGCACTCGCCGGCTCGCCAGTCGCGCACGACTCCTCCCGGCTGGGAGATCTCGTCCGGGGTGTCGTGCATCAACGGCGAGGCGACGATGTCGGTCCGGGTGCCGAGATGCTTGCCGGCCAGCTCACTGAAGCGCTCCGCGATCCGTAGGAAGCAGTCCCAATCGGTCTTCGTCTCCCAGGGGGGAGGCACGGCCTCATTGAAGGGGTGGACGAAGGGGTGCAGATCGGTCGAGGAGATGTCGTGCTTCTCGTACCAGGTGGCTGCCGGCAGAACGACGTCCGAGTAGAGCGCCGAGCCGTTCATCCGGAAGTCGATCGTGGTGAACAGGTCGAGCTTGCCCTCGGGCGCCTTCTCATGCCAGCGCAGATCGCGCGGTCGCTCACCCTCGGGGCTCTCCTCAGCCGTCGCTGCCGCGTCGGGAACGCCGAGCAGATGGCGGAGGAAGTACTCGTGCCCCTTGCTCGAGGAGCCGAGGATGTTCGCCCGCCAGAGGTTGAGCACGCGGGGATGGTTGGCCTCGTCGTCGGGGTCCTCACAGGCGAAGCCGAGCCGCTCCTCTCGCAGCTCCGAGACCACGTGGTCGGCGACCTCCCGTCCGGCCGCCGCCGCCTCCTCGGCGACGTCGAGGGGGTTGCGGTCGAACGTCGGGTAGGAGGGCAGCCAGCCCATCCGGGCCGCCTGCGCGTTGCAGTCGGCGACGTGCATGCCGTCGAGCCGGCCGGTGCCGAGCGGGGATGCCAAATCAGAGGGCTCGTGGTGCTCGTAACGCCACTGATCGGTGGCCAGGTACCAGAACGGGGTCGAGGCCTGCTGGCGGGGCGGGCGGTTCCAATCGAGCGCGAAGGCGACCGTGGCCCAGCCTGTCATCGGCCGCACCTTCTCCTGGCCGACGTAATGCGCCCAGCCACCGCCGTTGACCCCCTGGCAGCCGCAGAGCACCACCAGGCTGAGCATCGCCCGATAGATCTGGTCGGAGTGGAACCAGTGGTTGGTGCCCGCTCCCATGACGATCATCGAGCGGCCTTCGGTGCGCTCGGCGTTACGGGCGAACTCGCGGGCGATCCGGGTCACAAGGGCGGCGTCGACACCGGTGATCCGCTCCTGCCAGGCCGGCGTGTAGGGCGCATCGGGGTCCTCGTAGTCGGTCGGCCAGGTCCCCGGCAGGCCCTCGCGCCCGACCCCGTAGGAGGCCAGCATCAGGTCGAACACTGTGGTCACCAGACGGCCGTCGATCCGCTTCGCGGGGACGCCGCGGCGCATCGTCGTCCCCCCCGGCACGGCCGGATCGTCAAAGCGCGGCAGCTCGACCTCGACCAGCTCGTCGTGGCGGCCGAGCAGGCTCAGCGCCGGCTGGATCTCCCCCAACTCGAGGTTCCAGCGCCCGGCGCCCTCCTCCCCCCAGCGATCGCCGATCGAGCCCTTTGGCACGGCCACCTCATCGGTCCGCTCATCGATCACGGCCGTCTTCCATTCCGCGTTCTCACCGCCCCCGGCAAGCTCGGATGCCCGCAGGAAGGGCCCGGCGGCGTGGGCGCCGCCGTCGCGCTCGGTGAGCGTGACCAGGAACGGCAGGTCGGTGAACTTGCGCGCATAAGAATCGAAGTGCGGAGTCGTCCGCTCGGCGTAGAACTCACGCAGAATCACATGGCCCATCGCCATCGCCAAGGCGCCATCGGTGCCGGGCCGGGCGGCGAGCCAGTGATCGGCGAACTTGGTCGAGCCGGCGTAGTCGGGCGAGACGACAACGACCTTCTGCCCCTTGTAGCGGGCCTCGGTCATGAAGTGGGCGTCGGGGGTCCGCGTCTGCGGGATGTTCGATCCCCAGATGATCATGTAGCCGGAGTTCCACCAGTCGGCCGACTCCGGCACATCGGTCTGATCGCCCCAGATCTGAGGCGAGGCCGGCGGCAGGTCGGCGTACCAGTCGTAGAAGCTGAGGCAGACGCCGCCGATCAGGGAGAGGAACCTGGTCCCGGCCGTATAGCTGACCATCGACATCGCCGGGATCGGCGTGAACCCCGCGATCCGGTCGGGTCCGTACTCCTTGATCGTGTGCACGTGGGCGGCGGCGATCAGGTCCTCGACGTCAGCCCAGGAGGCGCGCTCAAAGCCGCCCTTGCCGCGCTGCGACTTGTAGCGCCGGGCCTTCTCGGGATCTGAGGTGATCTCGGCGAAGGCGTCGACGGGGTCCCCGAGCCGATCGCGGGCTTCGCGGAACATCTCCAGGAGAACGCCCCGGACGTAGGGGTACTTGGGCCGGACGGGCGAGTAGACGTACCAGGAGAACGAGGCCCCGCGCGGGCAGCCCCTCGGCTCGTAGTCGGGCGTCTCGGGGCCGTTGGAGGGATAGTCGGTCTGCTGCGTCTCCCAGGCGACGATCCCGTCCTTGACGTGGATCTTCCACGAGCAGGACCCGGTGCAGTTGACGCCGTGGGTGGAGCGCACCACCTTGGTCGCCTGGGCCCGCTGCCGGTAGGAGGACTCCCACTCGCGCCCGAAGGGCTCGAGCTCACTGCGACCCTCGGCCGAGCGGTCGTGGGAGCCGAAGAACTGGCGGGCCCGCAGGAGCGGGGACGATGGGCTCATATCCGAACCGATCGTATGCGGGAAGGGCGACGGAGATCTCGGGTGACTTCCTGAACTGCGACAGTAATTAGTACGGGCCTCCGACGACTCCGGGCGGCTGTTCGCGGGCCCGTGGCGAGTGGCCGACAAGAGCTGCGGATCGCCTTCGGGAAGATCCTCCGCCGCCGCAAGCACGTCCGCCCTGGCGGCAGGCGCCAGCGACTACGTTCAAACTGGGCCAACGCGCTCACCGCACTTCCGACTACGTTCACCCCCCGCAAGCAAGGAGCAACCAGATGACCGCCACGGCAACCGAGACCTCACCGGTAAGCGGCCTGACCGATGAGCAGCAGGACTTCGTCGAGGCGATCCGTGACTTCGCCAAGCGCGAGTGCGGCACCGCCGAGCAGCGCGAGCAGCTGACCGACAACTACACCGAGCTGCACAACCCGGGCCTGGTCAGCAAGCTGGCGGAGCTCGGCTGGCTCGGCGCCTCGGCTCCGGAGGAGTACGGCGGCAGCGGTGCCGGCATGGTCGACGCCTGCCTGTTCCTCGAGGAGGGCTTTCGCGGCCTCTTGCCGATGGCGGGCTACCCGGTGACCCTGATCACCGCCGGCGCGGTCGAGAAGTTCGGCACCGACGAGCAGAAGCAGCGGGTGATCGGCGGCATGTGCGAGGGGCGGGTCTCCGCGATTGCGATGTCCGAGCCCGAGGCCGGCTCCGACGTCGGCAACCTCTCCTGCAAGGCGGAGAGGACGGCCGACAACGGCGGGGGATACGTGCTCAACGGCCAAAAGACCTGGATCAGCGCCGCCCACATCGCCGACCAGATCCTGACCATCGTCCGCACCGACTCCTCCGGCTCCAAGCACGACGGTCTGACGATGTTCCTGATCCCGAGCGACGCCGCGGGGGTCGAGATCAACGGGATCATGACGATGGGTGGCAAGGAGGTGAACGATGTCTTCCTCACCGATTGCTACCTCGACGATGCTGCGATCGTCGGCGAGGTCGGTGGTGCCTGGATCCAGCTGATGAGCGGCCTCAACATCGAGCGGCTGATCGTCGCCGCGAACGCGATGGGCGTTGCGCAGCGGGCCTTCGACGACCTGCTCGCCTACATCAAGGAGCGCAAGCAATTCGGCAAGCCGGTCGGCTCCTTCCAGACGATCGCCCACCGCGTCGCAGACCTCGCCACAGAGCTCGAGGCGACACGGCTACTGGTCTACGACGTCGCCCGCAAGGTCGACGCCGACCCGACCCGGATGCTGCCCCGCGAGGCGTCGATGACCAAGCTCAAGGCGACGGAGCTCGCCAAGCAGGTGACGCTCGAGGGCATGCAGATGATGGGCGGCTACGGCTACGCCTCCGAGTACGACATGGAGCGCCACGTACGCTCCGCCCTGGTGATGCCGATCTACGCCGGCACGAACGAGATCCAGCGCGAGATCATCTCGAAGACGTTCGGCCTCTAGCGCATGGGCGAGCCCGCAAACGCCGGCGCTCGCGCCTTTCTCAGGGCCCAGGCCCGCGAGCAGCGGCGGATCCTGACGATCGAGCCAATGGCGCCGCCGTCGCTTCTGGCGCGCGTCGGCCACTGGTTCGCTGCGACCCTCGCCCGCGAACTCGCCTGGCAGCTCTCGCTGGCCGACGGCCTGCTGCTGGGAGCGTGGGCCGCAGTCGGCGGCTTTCGACATCGGCTCGGGCAGATCGTTGGCGCCGCGTTCGGGCTGACCCTTGTCTTCCATCTCCGTTACGCGATCGCAGCCCATCGCAGCGCCGCCACCGTCGAGGGCGCGCTCGACGGGCTACCCGCCGCCGGCGACGGCCCGCGGGTGCCACTCAGCCACGTGGCCCTGCCGCCGCTGATGTTTCGCAGCCGACACCTGCAGGTTGAACGGGGGCGGATCTTCTCCGAAGCCGATGGCGTTCGCCTAAGGCTCGATATCTACCGGCCGGCCACGGATATCGCCGCGCCGGCGCCGACGACCGCGGCGCGGCGGCCGGCCGTCATCCAGGTCCACGGCGGCGGCTGGGTCTCCGGCTCACGTTTCGAGCAGGGCATCCCACTGCTCAATCACCTGGCGGCACTCGGCTGGGTGGGTTTCAACATCGACTATCGCCTCAGCCCACAAGCGACCTGGCCGGACCACATAGTCGACGTCAAGCGGGCGATCGCCTGGGTGCGAGACAACGCCGACCAACTCGGCATCGACCCCGAGCGGATCGCGATCACCGGCGGCTCCGCCGGCGGTCACCTCTGCGCGCTCGCCGGGCTGAGCGAGGACGACCCCGCCTTTCAGCCTGGCTTCGAAGATGCCGACACCTCAGTGCTGGCGGCGGTCCCCTTCTACGGTGTCTACGACCTGACCAACTCGTCCGGTCGCTTCTACCGCGAGCTTCGCGAATGGGCGTTTGAGCGGATCGTGATCAAGAAGCCGCTGGACGGCAACCGCGAGATCTACGAACAGGCTTCGCCGCTGTTCCGCGTTCACCCGGAGGCCCCACCGTTCATGGTGATCCACGGCGAACGCGACTCGCTGGTTCCCGTTGGCGACGCCCGCGACCTCGTCGCGAGGCTGCAGGAGCTCAGCGCCGCGGAGGTCCGCTACGTCGAGTTGCCGGGCGCCGAGCACGCCTTCGACCTCTGGCCCTCGGTGCGCACAGCGCGGGTCGCCGATGCGATCGGCCGCTTCCTGGGCGCGGTGCTGGCCGAGGCCGGCTCGGGAGATCGCGTCAGCCGCGCAGCGTAGCCTGGGCCCCGGTTTGGACAACGCTGACGCACATCGTTACGCCCGCGAGGAGGGCACCAGCAAGCCGGTCGTCAAGACCGTCAAGGGCTTGGCAGTTCCCTACATGAAGCTGCTCTACGCGTTGAAGATCGACGGCGCCGAGAACATCCCCGACGAGGGGCCGGTGATCATCGCCCCGAACCACAAGAGCTTCTGGGACGCCTTCTTCGTTGCCGCCGCGACGAAGCGGCCGATCCGCTTCATGGGCAAGTCGGAGCTGTTCGAGGGCCGCGGCGGGCGAATGCTGATCCGGCTCGGTGCCTTCCCGGTGCGCCGCGGATCCTCCGATGAGGAAGCGATCGAGACCGCGCGCGAGATCCTCCGCGGCGGCGGTCTGCTGGCGCTTTTCCCCGAGGGCACCCGGGTCCGCGATCCGGTTGAGCTGGGCAAACCGCACAAGGGCGCGGCGCGCCTGGCCCTCGAGACCGGGGCGACGATCGTGCCCGCCGCAATAACGGGCACCGAGAAGCTCTTTGCCGGCCCCCTCCCTCGCCCCGGCCGGGTGCGTGTCTCGTTCGGCGAGCCGATCACCGTCGAGGCCGCCGATCCAAGCCCCGAAGCCGCCGGCGCGCTGCTCGACGGCAAGGTCTGGCCCGAGGTCGAGCGCGAGCGCGAGCGCCTTCTCTCCCACCCCGGCGTGATCGCCGCCGGAATCGCCGCCCTCGGACTCGGCGCGGGCGTCGCAGCTCGCCGTCGCAGGCGCCGCTGATGGCCTCGGTCACGAGCAAGAGCAACGCGCTGCGGGGTCCCGGCCCGCGTCCCCCCTCCCCCGGCCCGCTCGGGATGGTGACCGAGATCCGCTTCGCCAGGGCGGCGATGAAGCGGATGCCGATGCCCAAGGGGGAGAACAACCTCAGCCTGAGGCGCACCTGGCGCGCCCGCCATGACGTCCTCAACCTGTTGCTCGACGGCTATTACAAACACGGCCCGATCTTCGGGATGCGGATCCTGCATGACCGCCAGGCGTTCATGATCGGTCCCGAGGCGAACCACTTCGTGCTCGTCTCCGGCCGCGAGAACTTCGTCTGGCGCCACGGCCGCTTCGGCGATCTGATCACCCTGCTCGGCGACGGCCTGCTGACCACCGACGGCGACTACCACGACGCGTCGCGGGCGATCATGATGCCCGCCTTCCACCGCGATCGGGTTGCCACGGCGGCGGAGACGATGGCATCGGAGGCCGAGGCCGCGATCGCCGGC
>Ga0307379_10012712_pt1 | contig 10956 bp, 7 predicted proteins | sample UN2MG_FD_202237 | JGI IMG/M metagenome (GOLD analysis project Ga0307379, IMG submission 202237) | Soil microbial communities from Risofladan, Vaasa, Finland - UN-2 | ecosystem: Environmental > Terrestrial > Soil > Coastal area > Acid sulfate soil | place: Finland: Risofladan, Vaasa | collected... | reverse complement strand
ATAAATCTTACTTCACCGAAAGGTTTATAAATTTAACTAAAGAAAGAATAAAATGGCTTATGTAAAAAGATGCCCTGAGTGTAACAGCATAGATCTAACTTATGATGAACAAAAAGGAGAAGTTATCTGTAATGATTGCGGTTTAGTTATAGAAGAAAAAATGGTTGACACTGGACATGAAGTAAGGGGCCAGTTTAATAAAGGAGAGAAAAAAGGAAGGGGTGGAGCTCCATTAAGCATGCAAAAATTCGATAAAGGATTAACAACAAATGTTGGTGAGATTTCTGATATATACAAATTAAAAGAAAGCGGAGCTACAAGAAAATTTTTAAGATTAAAAAAATGGCAGGAAAGAGTATCTACAAGTATAGAAAGAAACTTAAGATTAGCGATGGCTGAACTCAGAAGAGTTGCTTCTTTCTTAAACTTGCCAACAGTTGTAAGAGATGAATCTTCAAGAATTTACAATTTTGTTTTGCAAAGAGGATTAGTTAGAGGTAGAAGCATGGAATCTGTAATAGCTGCTTGTATTTATGCAGCTTGCAGAAGTTATAATATACCAAGAACTTTAGATGAAATCTCAAATGCTTCTGATGTAGAAAGAAAAGAAATCGGAAGAACTTACAGATTTATAATAAGAAAATTAGGGGTTAAAGTTACTCCTTCTTCACCAAAAGACTATATAAGCAGATTTGGAAGTATCTTGCATTTATCTCCTAAAACACAGCACGATGCTTTAAAGATATTAAAAAAAGCAGAAGTTGCAGAGCTTATGAGTGGAAGAGGACCAGCAGGAATTGCAGCAGCATCTCTTTATGTCGCAGCTCTTCTAAACAATGAGAAGAAAACACAAAGAGAAGTTGCAGATGTTGCAGGAATAACAGAAGTAACAATAAGAAACAGATACAAGGAAATTCTTGATAAGTTGAATTTAGAAGAGAGAGTAAAAATCAAAGAAGTAGAAGCAAGAATTAGTAAAGGCAAAGCAAAGAAAAAGTAAACTTTTTCTTTAGAGTTCTACTAAAACCCAAACACCATCAAAAGAGATATCTAAAAATGATCTAAAATCAATTAATAGCAATTTTTCTTATCATCTTTTAAAAATTAGTTATGTCAGAAATGTTCATCGATATTCGCATTTCTGAGCATCCTAAAATTCCAATAAACTACACACAAGAATTTTTTGATTTCAAAGATTTCAAATTCTAAAACTTTTTATACCACAAATTCTTGATTTCAACACGCGGAGATGCCGGAGCGGTCAAACGGGCAAGGTTTAGGCGAGCAATTTAGGTGATGATTGCTCTGAAAACCCTTGTGGCTTAGTGCCTACAGAGGTTCGAATCCTCTTCTCCGCATTTTCTTGTTTTTTAAGAAAAAATTAAATTAAGCTAGAACTGGTTCAGACAAGGTTGTTTTTTCTCCACTTTCTTGCTCTCTGGCTTTTCTATCTTCTTCAGCTTTTTTCTCACGCAGAATCCCTCTTAAAAACTCTAAATTTTCTTCACCTATTCTGGTCCAGCCAAAGATATCCATACCATTGATATTTTCATATTCATTTTTATAAAGTTTATCATCTTGAGAAAGCTCATCTATAAAAGTTGTAATTTCTGGATAAGATGAATATGTCGCATCACCTCCATATTTTTTTATCAGCTCATCTGTTTTGCTTAAAGCAGAATCGAAAGTCCATTTTTCTCTTTCTTCAGTTTTTGTTTCTTCTGTTTCTGGCTCTTCTGTAACACTTGGAGTAGGTGTCTCTGCTGGTCCTGTCTCCATTGGTGGGGTATTAATTTTTGCTAATTTTTCTCCAATAGCATGATACAATATAAATTTATAATAAGCAGCTTCTGCTTTGTCTTCATTAAATGCTGCTCTATCTTCAACTGCTTCTAATTCTAAAATCATTTCTTTCAAGTTGATTCCATAAGCATCTGTTTTGCCTGTATTTTCTGTATTTAAGATTGAGTTTATTGTATTTATATCATTAGGGGAAGCTTTTTCTATAGAATCTCTCATTTTCTTCGCTTTTCCTAAGAAAAAATTAACAGTCTCCTTGTCCATAATATCCATTTCTTCAATTATTCCTGAAAATTCTTTTGCTTCTTGAATAACGCTTGCACTTATATTCTTGTTTTTAATTACATCCTCAACAGTATTTTTGTCAAGCCAGCACCTTACACTTTCATCATCACAAAAGCCAACATTCAACCACCTGCCTGAATCTTTAGAACCTCCTGGATTATCAGTTGCACAGATTCTCACAACTCCTTTTTTATCTAAATTAGGAGTTATAACATTTTGAACACCTTCTTGAATATTTGGTTGTGCTAAAGCTAAAGCAGAAGGAGTTCCTGAAACACACTCTTCTTTTGTTCTAATTTGTGCTTGTAATTGTTCTTGATAATACATATCTGAAATATAATTTATCGCATAACTTGTTGAAACTTTTTTGAAATCACATTCATCTTGTCCATTTATTCTTACACATAATTGTTTGTAACCAGCAGGAGCTGTGAAATCTCTTGTCTGAGAAGCATATCCTCCTTTAGGTACATATCCTGTATCAACTAAAATAGTATCTTGAACATTAACATAAGCACTTTCAGAAGGATCTTTTAAATAAATTTGATAACTTGCTCCAATATCTTTTCCTGCATATATATGATAAAATACTTTATATTGAGAAGTTGCGGGAACAGTTGCTTCTGTATAAGGAATTTCATCAAACCAAGCATGAAATTGCACAGGAGAGTCTGGCTCAATTAAGCTGTCAAAAATTCCTTTATTAGGATATTTAATAGAAGTAAATGCTTTACAGAATTCTGTTCCTATTTCTCCTGTGCTTCTTAATTGGAAAGCCTTGTAAGAGTTTGCAGCATAATCATTTTTCAGGAAAGCTATAGACTGAGAGGCTTTTTGCCAAGCATCATTAACAGTTAAATATTCTCCTCCGCCTTTCATTCCTTGTCCATAAGATGACTCTATCATTTTCATAAGTAGAATATTTAAGAAAGGACCTACTTGCCTCCAGAAAAACTCGCATAAATATATAGAATAAATTTCATCACAAATTCCAACTGTTTTTCCTGTGTCTAATTGCTCTTGCAAGCAGTCTCTGTGTGATTTTAAAATACTTAAAAAAGAATCTAAACCAGCATGAACTCCTGACAAGCATACAGGAACAATTATTCCTTCTCCTGCATTAGGCAGACATAAGACAATACTTCCTATAATTCCTGATTGAATAACATCATCTACTCTATAATCTCCTCCTAAATCACATCTTGATGAAGGACATATCACCGGATCACAAACATTAAATAATATCAAGCAATCTTTTGGAGACATAAAATCTTGGCATCTTGCTTCATTTGTTTTTCCAGCTTTATCAACCAAAACATCTATTCCAAATAAATTAAATCTTGACTGCCCATAATTTCTGCTTGCTGTTTTAAGAGCTTGAATTGCATCTTGAACCAGTCTATTAAATTCTTGTGGAGATAATCCAAATTGGCTCTGCCCTTTAGAATATGTAACCATATTAATTAAAATTTTATTTGATTCATCTTTCACATCTATTTCTCCATCACTGCCTATGTTCTGAATCCAGAATTCTGTTATATCTCCTGCTTTTGTATATCCTGTTCTTCCGAGAGCATCTTCATCAACAACAGCATAAAATCCAGTGACTGTATCTCCGGATATTGGTATAACATCTATAACTTTAATTGTGCTATCTTTAACTTTTGTTTCCTGCTCTGCTGTTAATTTATAACACTTATATTTTTTTTGCTCAACATATTCTTTTCTCTCATAACTAGAAATTACATTAAGTGTTAAATCTTCTGCTCCTTCTAAATCTCCATTATACCAAACCCCTCCAAGTTGTCCGCAAGTTTTTCCTGATTTTTCTAATGTATAACTTTTAGGAATAGGAACATAATAAGCAAGTCCTTTGCTGTCCCCTGTCATATAATATGATGTTTTAACTTTATTAACCCAAGAATATCCATCTCCAGTATAAAGCCCTTCTCCTCCTTGTTTTTTATCGAGTCTTGCTTCTATGCTTGCAATTTTAGCTGAAGCTGTTTTTTTTGCAACCTCACTTCCTGACTGCTCAATTAGTTGATTAAGCTTTAAATCTCTCATGTCAGTTAAACTTGCTTGTTCATATTCTTCTCCTGGAAAATACAAACTCCTAAATTTTTCAGTCACAACATCTCTGTTCACACTATTTGTTCCTGGATATTTATTTACCTTTTGCAATTCTATAATCTCTTTGTTTAATGCTTCAATATTCTTCTGATAATTACTTACATCTTGTTCTATTTCATTATTTTTATCTTTTAAACATTTATTAAATTCTGTTTTGTCTTCTCCTGCAATTTTATCGCATTCTATATACCATGCAGGCATAACAGCTTGTCTTGCTGTTGCTCCTCCTTCAAGATTTGCAAAAAAGTTTTTAACAATTAGAATAGCAGAAGTTGCAAAACATGCTGCTTTCATTCCCTTAACAACATTTCCAAGTTTTTCAACAATATTTTCTAAATCCTTGATACTTTGGTTTAAATTCTCAATTTTTTCTTTTATTTTTTCAGGACTTAATTCAATAGCTCTTTTTTCAATTCCAACTTCAAAAGTGAAATTAGCTTCTGAATATTCATTGCTTATTTCAGAAATAACAGAAACCTTGGCAACTTGAGTATAATTAATTTCATCTAATCTTATTAAATAGTTTCCTTTTTGCTCTTCTTCTCCGTAATTTAAAGTAAACTTGCCGATATATTCTTTGTCGTTTTCATCGTTTTTTTCTCCGCTTCCATAATAATATAAATCAACTTTATCAGGATAAAGCTCCAACATTTTAAATCTCTTATCATAGAAATAATCTCCTTTTTGAATTCCTGTTTCAGGAGTCTGGGTTTTTTCTCCTATTTTGCTTATAACAAAACTAGCAGAAGCATCTGCTTTTCCAGGAGTTTCAATTTTAATAAGATTTATTTCATATCCTCTATAATTCACAGACTCAGCTCCTACCCTTCCAATACCAGAAGAAGCTTGTCTTGCATAAGAAGTATCAGGATAATCTCTAATTACTCTTGAAAAAATATCAAGAGCATCTTTCTTTTTTTTCAGTTGCCTAGCTAAATCTCCTAATAAATAAAGAGCATTTGCAGCCCAGGCATTATCTCCTTCTACACCTGCTCCATAATATCCTTCAATATCTTCTGCATATTTTGTTGCTTTTCCAAAAACATCATTAATAAGTCTGCTAAGATCTTCATTTTCCACAGGTTTGTTTTCTACTGTTGTTTCTTTAGAAACAATTTCAACTTTAGAAACTTGTCCTGTTTTTAATATATCTTCAAATTTATATGCAGTTTTCCAAGTAAGAATTTTATCTCCAGCACTCTCTATTTTATACCAATCTTGCTCACCAGTACCAGCAGCATTTTTCTTATAATATACTTCATTTTTATCTTTAATAACTGTTCCAATTTCTTCAGGCTCTTTTGTAATTCCAGTTAATTCTTCTGTGCTTGATGTTATTCCATAACCTTCTGTATAATAAAATGTCTTGCTTTTGCCTCCTAAACAAGAAATTTTAGCTGATTTTTTATTTTTATCATCAACATTTATACTCACAACTCTGCATTGGTTATCTAGGAATTTTTCTCCTTCAACAAGCCATATTGATTCTCCATTAACATCAAGATTGACTTTTTCAACACCTGCAACAATGTTATCTAATCTCACTTTATATCCTGCTTTGCAGTAAAATCCAGGAAGATAATGTTTTGCAGAAGTTTCTCCTTTTTTCAATGTGAAACTGCTCATCAAAGTGTCTTGGTCTCTATAAACAAGAATTCTAGCAGAATCTCCTTCAATCCATTCTGCTCTTAAATATCCTTCTCCTTTGAAAAAAGAATTTTCTTTATACTCATCTCCAATTTCCCATTTTTCATCGTCCATTACTTCAAGATAATAATTATTTTGTCCAGAACCAAGAAATCCTTCTGAATCATATCTTAAAACTCCAGTTAAATTAATTTGAACAGAATCAGGCATATCTGCTTCTTTTTCAATTCTTTTCAGCAAGACAACAACATAACCTGCATCATTTATAAGAGGATTATCTAAATAAACTCTATGAGAATAAACAGCTTCTTGATTAGGATGAAAACTTACTCCTGCTACATATTTTCCATAATCTCCTTTAAACTTAACTGATTTTAATTGTGTGATATCAATCAAAGGATTTAATTTCACAAGATCTACTTTACAAAAAATAGGAACATTTTGTTCTTCAAGTAAATCACTTCTCACAACTTGAGGAGTGCAACCTCCAGGCCTTATGAATATTAAAAAATCAGTTGAAGCCTCACAAGTATCTCTATTTGATAAAGCAGGCCAATAAATAGCTGCATTTTTCTGGGAAAAACTCTGATAAGTTCCTGGCCTGGTATATTGTGCATCAGGAGGAATATATCTCCAACTAACAGAAGAACTTGAAGAAATACCTGAAACACCACTTGTAGAACCGATTCCAGAAACAGCAGAAACAATTTCTAAATTAACTTCTGCGACAATTAGAAAATTAAGCAAAAACACAGCTATAACTAAACTCATTCCAATCCAATTTACTTTCACTACTGGTCTTTTATTTATCTTCTTTTTTATAGGCATTTTATTCAAACTCCAAATAAACTGGTTTAATTTCTAATAAATTATATGAATCTTGAAGAGCTTCAAGAGAGGAAGGCAGAGGAATACTTTCTACTTTAATAGCTAAACTGCCTTTTTCAAGTTGAGACTCTATAACATAATCTTTGCCTTTTCCTCCTCCTGAAATTACATTTGAAAGTTGCTGAGAAGGCAAGTCAATATCAAAACATTTTTCTTCTGTTAATCCAAATACCCCAAGAACTCCTGATTTAGGAACTTCTGAGCAATATTGTTTTTTCATAGCAGGAATTGTTATTCCAGATTCTCTATAGACATAAACACTTATGTCATATTGCCCTTCACTTAATCTTACTTGTTTTTGAGATGGCCATGCAATTGTTTTAGAGTTCTCTTCAGATGTAAAACTCACAATAGCATAATCTGAAGTTGTCCTGCTATCAACTTGCAAGTCAATACTTAAATTATATAATTTATCTAAAATAATATTTGCTGTTCCTGCCTCGTTAGTTGATATTTGATATCTTTTTTTAACATAATCTTCTGATTTTGCTGTTATAAAACCATTTACACATTGTGGGAATTTTCCAGAAAGATAAGCATCATCATTTTCATTTAATTTTGTTCTTCCTATACTGCATGTTTGTCCTAAACATTCAAAGCTTATATCAGCTTCAACTGGATTAAGTTCTGTATTATAAGTATAAACATCAATATCTTGTATAGCATACTGGCATAATTCTGGTTCTGCATCTTGAACTGCTTCTCCTTCTAAACCTTTCCTTGGCATATTTCCTTGAAGAACAACAGCAACAGGGAATTGAAACATTTCTTCTGCATTATAAATCTGTATTAAAACAGGATAAGAAATATCATAAACAAAATGATAAGGCACATAGCAAAATCCTAAAACTCCTAAACCTTCTTGAATTCCAACAGGCTCTGCTATCATTGTTTCTTCATCAGGATAAACCTCTATTTTTGTAGGCCATTGTCCAGAGTAAATAAAATTAACACTTTCTCCTTGTGCTCCTATTTCTTGTCCTATATCTTGAACAAAATACTTGTTTTCTTGAGAAGCTAAAGAATAATAGCTTCCTTTAATTTTTATAGCCTGGGTATTTCCTTCTAAAGCATCTTTAAGGGTTTGCTTAACTTCCTGCTTTATCCATGTTTTTGGAGCGCAGGTAAACTCAACTCCATCAACAGGAGCATATAATCTAAGAACATCAACACCATAATTTTCAAGAAATAAGGTTTTCTGCTCTGAATTATAAATCTCTTTTGCTAAGTTATAAAATCTTCCAAGACTAGAATCAACAATCACAGAGTGAACTGTTTGTGTTGAAGTAGTTTCTCCAAAAGAAATTGTTAAAGGCATATTGACAGAAACATCTATTTCATTATCTTTTATGTCTGCTGAAACTTTAATATCCTCGCCTTTTTCAACAAAAAATCCCTGGGCTTCAAAATTCCTGAAACTGCATTCTTTTATTTTTTCTTCAAGATAATCTCCAAGCTGAGATTCCATTTCAGTTTTGCTTGGAACTTGCTCTTTAACAATGCCATTTCCTGAGATATAATACCAATATGGAACCCCGAAACTTAAAAAATCCAGTTGCGAGGAAAAAGGAGCATATGCTGAGCCTGGTTCAAAATCTGGAGTTTCAAGATAACCTGCTTGGGTTCCCATTAATAAACCTGCTTGTTGAGTTTCATCTTCAACACAACTTAAAAAATAATTATAAGCAGGCAGTAATTCCTGAGGCATGACTGTTTTTCCAAACTTACCTCTTAGAGCAAAATACAAGATAATTCCTGCAACAATTATAATTGCTATAATTATAAAAATAGTTACTTGCGAGCGTTTTGAGTTTAGTATCTGATTATTCTTTAATGAGAACTTAAAATGCGAGTTTGCCCTCCTACTTTTTATCTTGAGATTATTTATGCTTATCATTTTTCTCCTCTTTTTTAATTTTCTTTTTTATTAATTCTAGAATTTCTGTATTAATATCCTGCTCTATAGACTTCTTAAATTCTTCCCATATTTTTTCATCTTCTATTAAAAGCAGATATTTTTTCATTTTAACAAATCCCCAGATTTTTAAAAGGCAAAAAATCTTTGATTTTTTTCATTCTTGCCTCTTTTTTGACAATAGGATTATATAATTCAAGATATTTAAATGTTTCTTAATAACTTACTAACTTAGTAAATAACTAAGTAAAATGAATGAATCTTAAATCTCTGTTTAGTAAAATTTATAATCTCTCACAACATAAAAGAAATAAGGTCCTGTGGTCTAGTGGTTATGACGTATCCTTGACGTGGATAAGATTCCAAGTTCAATTCTTGGCAGGACCATTTTTCCTTAAAGAGAATATTTAAAAACTCTATTTCTAAACAAATACTATGAAGTTTCCAAAATCATCAAGAAGGTATTGCCCTTTTTGCAAAAAGCACACAGAACATAAAATTAGCTTGCTCTCTGCAGGACATAAAAGATCTGCTCTCAAAAGAGGAAGCAAAGAAAGAGCTAGAAAAAGAGGGAGAGGAAGAGGCATGGGCAATCTTGGAAAATGGGGTTCTAAACCTCCAGTAACAAAATGGAAAAGAAAGATTAAAAGCACAACAAAAAAAGTTTTGCTTTTTACTTGCCAGGTTTGTAAAAAATCAAAACAGTCAAAAAAAGGAAAAAGATCTGGAAGAGTCCAGATAGAAACAAAAGAAGAAGGGCAAAAAGAAAAACAAGCAAGAGAGGCGAAGAAAAAATGATAAAAAGAAAAACAATAAAATGGCTATAAAAAAGAAATTTTTTCAGGTTGAAATTCCATTGACAAATTCTACTTTAGAAGTTTTAACATATTCAATTGATAATTTAAAAGATAAAACAATAAAACTTGATTTGACAAGACAGTTAAGAGGTAAGAGTATAGAGGTTGTTTTTAAAATAAAATTAGAAAATGGAAAAGCGACAGCAGAGCCAAAAAAACTTACTCTTTTATCTTATTTTATAAGAAGAATGCTAAGAAAAGGAATAAGTTATGTAGAAGACTCTTTTCCAGCAGAATGTGAAGATGCCTATATAAGAATAAAACCTTTTTTAATAACAAGAAAAAAAGTTTCAAGAAAAGTCAGAAAAGCTTTAAGAGACAAAACACAGGAATGGCTAAAAGACTATGTTAAAGACAAAAAAGTTAATGATATTTTTTCAGATATAATCGAAAACAGAATTCAAAAACCTCTTTCTTTAAGTTTGAAGAAAATTTACCCTCTTGCTTTATGTGAAATACGAGCTCTAAGAATCGAAAAAGAAAAAGAGCAGGAAAAACTTAAAGTAAAAGTAGAGAAAATAGAAAATCCAGAGAATAAAATTTAGGGTGCAATAAAAAAGCTTTTTAAATCACGTTTTATTAGTTCTTTAATGCCTCAGTAGCTCAGTAGGTCAGAGCGGCGGTTTTGTATTGATTTCAAAGAATCTTAAAAAAACCGTAGGTCGCAGGTTCGATTCCTGCCTGAGGCTTTTAATTTTTATTCCTCAGTAACAGCTTCTGCTTTATTGTCTATGATAAGAATATTAGCAATTTCAAAAGAGAGATTTACAATATCTCCTCTTTTAAATGGGCCGAGTTTTTCTCCGTCTAAGCTTAAAAATTCATCAACATCTTTTAAAAAAGCAACTAATTTATTTTTCTTCTTGTCTTCTTGCTCCTGCCCGTTTAATAACTTAGCAAGTTTTTTATCTCCTCCCTCAAGTTCTTTCATTATCTTGTCAAAAACCTCTTTTTCAAAACCAAGCATGTTTTCATAATCTCTTTTAGAGATACCAGTTTCAGCTGCAACAAACGCCAAGTTCAATAATTTTTTCTTTCTTCTTAACATCAGCTCTTTAAACATAGAAATTGCATTTTCAAATTGTTTCTTAGTTTTTGAAATAGCATCAGAAAACATATCTTCAGATTTTTCACTTATGGTTTTTTTCTCTTTTAAATAAGAAGCAACATCCTGGACAAAATTCTTCCCAAGACTTTGTAGCTGCTCGCTATAACGCTCTCTTCTTAAAGCCTCATAAATATCATTGTAAGTTATCATCTTAAATTTAAAGGGTTATTAAACAAACTTAATTTTCTTTAAAAACTCTTTTCCATAGATTTTTCCAAGTTTACCTTTTTTAGCTTGAACCTCATTAAATGCAAGAGTTTCATCTCTTTCAGCTTTCTCTTCCTCACCTGGCTCAAAAAGCAAAACAGGAACAGAATCTGCTG
>Ga0307379_10012711_pt1 | contig 10956 bp, 8 predicted proteins | sample UN2MG_FD_202237 | JGI IMG/M metagenome (GOLD analysis project Ga0307379, IMG submission 202237) | Soil microbial communities from Risofladan, Vaasa, Finland - UN-2 | ecosystem: Environmental > Terrestrial > Soil > Coastal area > Acid sulfate soil | place: Finland: Risofladan, Vaasa | collected... | reverse complement strand
TTGGACGACTCCAAGGCCTCTCTGGACGACTCCAAGGCCTCTCTTGGATGACTCCAAGGCCTCTCTGGACGACTCCAAGGCCTCTATGGAGCGTCCCCGGGGGCCCATTTTTGAGCGCCCCACGTTGCCTCGGTCCACCATGGGAACGGGGGTGCTTGTTTCATGGTCTGCCGCGCCGGGCTTCTTCAACTTTGCGCTTGTGCCCGGCGGGAGTAACTTCGGCGATTCGCCCCTTGCGTGTACTTCGAGACGAACCCCCTGTCGCCACTGTCCCGCTGCACAGGAGTACTACGTCACTTCGTAAAACATATCCAGCTTACGCCTCGCCTGCTTTATTGTCAAGCGCTTTGTTTGCGGATGGCTATGGGGTATGGGGTGAAAGGCGGAATATTCGCTGAGGAGGCGTGCGATGGATTTTTCGAGGGGGGCGTGGTTGCTATGTATTCCTGCGTAGGAATGGGGGAGGTGAAACGAATTACGAATTACGAATTAGGAATTAGTGGTAGGGTGCGATTTATCGCACCGCGACACGGCCCAGATGTCTGCGATGGTGCGTTGAATCGCACCCTACCGCTACGGTTTGCGTACTATCGCCATCACCCGTGCATGAAGAAATCGACAATGTCCCCGATACTCTTCTCAAAAGTCTTGTCCGAGAAGCAGCCGCCCTGGCAGCCAAAAGGCTCGTCGCCACCTTGGCAGCTAAAAGACCCGTCGCCACCTTGGCAGCTAAAAGACCCGTCGCCACCTTGGCAGCCCGGTAATATCTCGCCTTCTCCTTCTCCTTCTCCTTCTCCTTCTCCTTCTCCTTCTCCTTCTCCTTCTCCTTCCCCTTCTCCTTCTCCTTCTCCTTCCCCTTCTCCTTCTCCTTCTCCTTCTCCTTCCCCTTCTCCTTCTCCCTCTCCTTCACCTTCTCCTTCGCCTTCACCTTCGCCCTCGCCTTCACCTTCCCCTTCGCCTTCCCCTTCCCCTTCGCCTTCCCCTTCGCCTTCCCCTTCGCCTTCACCTTCGCCCTCGCCTTCACCTTCCCCTTCGCCTTCTCCTTCGCCCTCGCCCTCGCCTTCACCTTCCCCTTCGCCTTCACCTTCGCCCTCGCCTTCCCCTTCTCCTTCTCCTTCGCCCTCGCCCTCGCCTTCGCCTTCACCTTCGCCTTCGCCCTCACCTTCACCTTCACCTTCGCCCTCGCCTTCTCCTTCGCCTTCTCCTTCTCCTTCGCCTTCACCTTCGCCCTCACCTTCGCCCTCACCTTCTCCTTCGCCCTCACCTTCGCCCTCGCCTTCTCCTTCGCCTTCACCTTCGCCCTCGCTGCCGCACGCGCCGAGGATGTCGTAATCGGTCCCAATCGTGCCGCCGAGCGAGTTGTTGGACCACCACGCGGCCTGCCAGTGACCGGCGCAATCCGTGGCGATACTGGGATTCCAATCATGGTCAGTCGTTGCATCTGTGGCGGCGTTTGTGTTGAGGGCGGCGGACGCGGTCCATGTGGAACCGTTGTCCGTTGATTCCGACATTAAAATATCTCTATCGGCACCAATCGTGTCGCCGAGGGTTCCCGTGGACTGCCACACGGCCAGCCAGGTGCCGGCCCGATCCGTGGCCAACTGCACGAATTGATCGGCGCCTGTGTCATCCGTCGTGGCATTTGTTTGGAGAGCGGCGGCGGCCGTCCAGTTGGCCCCATTATTCGTGGACTGGGCCACGAAGATATCATAATCCGTTCCATTGGCAGCGCCCATAGATTCCCACGCGCATAGCCAATTACCGGCGTTGTCCGTTGCCAGCCTGGGATTGGCATCATCATCGGCATTATCACTTCCCGCGTTGGAGTTTAGTGCGGCCGGGGCGGTCCAGGTGAGGCCGTTATCGGAGGACAGGGCGACAACGATATCGTTATCGGTTCCGATTAGGCCGCCTAAGTTGGCGTCCGAGTACCAGACCGTAATCCAATGGCTTGGGTTTGCAGAGTCCGTCGCTATATAGGGCATAGCGTCCAGTGAGCCGTCGGTGGCCGCATTGGTGTTGAGCGTGGCTGGGTCGGTCCAGGTGAGGCCGTTATTCGTGGACCGGGCCACACTTATATCGTAATCACCGTTGATAGGATCCGTGGATTGCCACACGGCGACCCAGTTCCCCGTATTGTCAACGGCTATCTTCGGGGTGCTGTCGTGAGCATTGAAGGGGTCAGTCCCCGCGTCCGAATTCAGCGGGACTGGATAAGTCCAGTCGGTTCCGTTGTTTGTGGACCGGGCCACCAGGATATCCTTATCCTGGCCGATCGTGTCATTGAGCCAGTCCGTGGACTGCCATACCGCTACCCAGTTTCCGGCGCTGTCCGTCGCCACATAAGGGTAGTAGTTGACTCCTGTATCAGCGAGGTCGTATGCGTTGCCATTGAGCGGGACCGGGTCGGTCCAGGTGGCGCCGTTATCCTCGGACCGGATCACAAGAATATCGTAATGGGCATCTTTTGTTCCGCCGAGCGTGTCGTTAGAAGCCCAAACAACCAGCCAGTGTCCGGCGCCATCCGACACGACGAACGGATCCCTGTCGAGTCCCGTGTTCGCAAGCGCATTGTTGTCAAGCGCTACGGTGGCGTTGAAGTCTATCGCGGAGCTCCACGGGCATGCCAGCAGCGCGATCAGTGCCATCGTAACAAGACCGGTGCGAATTTTCAGTTGCATTGTATTACGCATGCCAGAGGCCTCCTTGAAAGTTCCCTACACGACTCTACCCAACACGGGCAGGCATCCTTTCTGTTCCCACAAGGGATAGCCACACTACACCTACAGCAGCCGTAGTGTGACGCAATCCTCTTCGCTTTTCAACGCTGTGCCCGGATGCGCAGCGGCTATTTGACCCATTCGGCTTTGGGTGGGCGCTGTTTTCGGTATCGCGCGATAAGTTCCTCGGTGCGGCGGTTCCAGTACGCGCGGCGTTGGGCGCGAGTCATGCCTTCAAGGCGGCGCATGATTTCGGCGGCGCCTTCGCGCTTCATCTGCACGCAGTCAAAGGTCTTCGTCTTCATAGGGTATTACCTCCAGGGGCGAGAAAATGGCGATTTCGGGGCACCCGTGGCGTCTGTTGATTTCATTATACAATGGAATCCTTCGGTAGTTCACGATGTGCTTGAAGTTCCAGCTTATGATCATCTCGCACCCTGCGGTAGTGGCCAGGGCGACGTGTAGGGCGTCCGGTTCCGCATGTGCGGGCACGATTCTTGCCGCCAAGTAGGCGTGTTGGAGTGTTTCCGCGATGTCAGTCATGTGCGCGAATTGCGCGCGTTGCGCCATCTCGTCGAAAAGGGCGCGAACCCGGGGAGGGGCTTTGGCAATCTCGTCTTGGATGACGGCCGAGACGGCAATCCGGAATTGTCCATTACGCACCGAGTCAAAGAAGCGGCAGGACGCCTGAACGAATTCCTTGTCGAACACGCCGCCGTAAACGGAGGTATCCGCATACACAAGGATTCCTTTGCGCGCTGTCAATGACTTACGCACCATTAAGTGCTCCTCCCTACACCGCTTTGATTCGCCTCGTGGATATACCGCACCCAGTATATCAGATTGGCTGCGTTCCGTAACGCGGAATTTCTGCCGCCGAGCCTTTCGCCAAAGCGTTCTACTTGGCCCATTCGGCCTTGGGCGGGGTGAGGTAGTCGGCGTGGCGGTCGGCGATCTTGGCTTCGGTTGCGTCGCCGGAGTGGATGGCTACGCGGTATTTGAAGGTTAGGGATTCGCCGTCTTTGACGGTGTAATCGCCGTTGAGGCGCTCGGGGTCTTTCTCGGTGAAATAGGAAAGGCCGAAGCAGTTGGCGCCGTTGAGGCCGTAGTTGCGGATATGCCAGCGGGTCGGGTAGCGGAGGTTGGCGGGGTTGTCGAATACGGCAATGCCGCGGATGCCGGTGCCTTCGATCTTACCGGCGTAGTCGGTCCAGGCCGAGGGCTTGCCCCAGCATTCTTTCTCGCCTTTGAGGCCTTCGGCGTTGGTGATGACGCCGCCACGGGTGCCTTGAATGTCGGGGCGGATGCGGAACGCCATGATCCCGCCTTCTTTGGTGTCCCCGAATTTGACGTCGCCGTATTTGGCGGTGAAGGTGATGGTGGCGTCGAGGATGCGAAGGCTGTCGGGACCGTTGTAGAACCGGTACGCGCGGTCCTCGGCGATGATGGCGTTGCCGTCCTTGTCCTGCCAGGTGTTCTTGGCCTTAATCCATCCGTAGGCGTCGCCCGAACCGAAGGTCACTTCGTCGGAGTGCTGAGTCCCCGAGCCGTCACCCTCGCCCCACCAATCGATGCCGTTGATATCGCCGTAGGCGGTCCAGAGCGACTTCTGGTGGACGTGGTCGGTGCTGGTCTTGTCTTCGGGATCCATCGGCCAGTTCCGCGTCACGGTCTCGCCGCCTTCGACGTAGACCGGCCACAGGTACGGTTTTTTCGCGTCGTTCGAGTAATGATACGTCGTAAAAGGCTTCCCTTGGATCACGATATCGGCCGCATCTTCCCCGTCCTTCTTCATAATCGTCACCCGCCGCGCCGCTTGATCCACCAGCTTGACCTCATACATCTTCTCCTGTTTCGGAGCAAGCGCAACGACAATGAACGTGAGGCACCCCTCCGCCACCGTAGCAGGACACACCTTGCCCGTCGCCTTGTCGATAACTTGGACGGCCTTGTCCGGCACATCGCCGGTATATTCGATCGAAACGGGAACAAAGACGCTCGCCTGCTCCCCGCCCGTGACTTTGATGGTGCGTCCATCGAGCGTTTCGGCGCAGCATACGCCGGCGATCAGACTTGCGATTATTACTGAGTAAAGTACTTTGTGCATGGTGTAATTCTCCTGTCCTGTTCGAGCGTTCTTGCGCCCGAGCTGTTTATTTCGTGCGAAGACACCGATTATACCAATTCACATCACTCGACTACTACGTTGAATGTCCCTGAAGTAACTTCGTCCCGCTGGTCGGTCACTGTCAGCGTCACTGTATATTGCCCGGCGGTCTTATAGGCGTATTCCGTCGAGGTCTTCTTGGCCGTGCCTCCGTCTCCGAAATCCCAGACGGCTTTCTTGATCGCGTGCGTGGGGTCGCATCGAACGGCGTAACCGGCTACAAAGGGATCGGCCAGGGTAACGGGCAGGCGGCCTGCCGGGGTCTGGACCACGTCGGCGGCGTTGAACGTCTCGGGTTTGCCGGCGCGGGTTTTCATGTCGCGCACGGGCGGCAGCACGCCGACGGACCCTTCCCCGAGCAGCGTATCGGCGACCGCGCGGATACTTTGTCCGAAGGAGTTTTCATCGCAGTACGCGAGCATAATGGCATCCGCATCGGCCAAGGCGGGCAGGTTCGTCGGATACCCGAGCAGGACCACGATCACACGGGCGCCGTTCTGCTTAAGTGCGCGAATGAGGCGCACTTGGCCGCCGGTTTTTCGGGTGTCGGTGAAAAGACACACGACGGTGCGTATCCCGGAGTTGTGGGTCGTCAACCGGGCGATCTCGAAATCCTCGATATCACCCACTTGCTTTGCCGTGGCGATGGGCTGTTGGACGACATATTTGAGGGGTTTCTCAAGGGCATCGTACAGTTCTTCAACGCCGACGATTCCGGTGATGCCGAGGGGGGTTGATTTTTCTTTCGTAAGGGGAAGGATATTGCCCTGGTTCTTGACCACGGTGATGGACTGGCGTTCGACGGAATAGCTTTCCTTCGGGTATCGGTTTTTCGACGAAATTGCTTCGGCGTTTTTTTTGTTCGGGGGTTTCCGCTCGATGAGTTTGTGCTCCATTTTCAGTGTGAGGATACGTTCCACGGCGGCGTCGATAATGGCGGGATTCAGGGCGGGGGGCGCGACCCCGCCGTAGCGTCGCTCCTGGGCGGCGCGTACCACGGTCTCGATCCCGCGTATCACGGTATCGCCGGAACTTTGCCAGTAGATCATGTCCGCCCCGGCGTCGAGCGCCATCAAGGCCGCCAGGGCCGGGTCGTACAGCCGCTTGATCTCTGGGGCGTCCACCGGCCCGGCCACGATGAGTCCCTTGAACCCGAGCGTGCCGCGTAGGAGGTCGCGCATGACCGCTGGCGACAGACAGGCGGGCCGGCTGTTCGGGTCGATGGTGCCGGCGAGCGTGGGGCCGACGTGGATAATTTCGGCGCCCTGTTCGATGGCGCTGATGTACGGCAAGAGGTCTTCCTCGGCGAGCCGCGCGCGCGGTGTCAGCAGCGTGGCCGGGCTTGTGGCCGTCTTGTTGGCGCCGCCGCCTGGGAATCCCATCGGCATGGCCAGGATGCCTTTTGCCGCCAGCGCCTCGACTAAGGCGCCGCCCGCTTCCGCCGCGAACGCCGCACTACTGCCAAAGCCGTGGACGGTCCCCCGTGCGCCGGGTAGGGTCGGCGCCAGATCGAGGGAGGGTCCGAGGTTTAAGTTAAATCCCATGGCCGTGAGGCAATCTCCTAGCAACCCGCCGAGGCGTGCGGCGGACCCGGGTGCTCTGGCCGCAGCCAGGGAAAGGAGCGACGGCAACTGCACAAAGAAACTGGACGCGGCGTGTTCGCCCCCGATGAGACCGTAGACGTTGGTCCCAATCAGCAGCGGAATGCCCCGGCGGGCTTCGGTCGAACCTGAGCGCAGGAGCTCGATGTAGTCGGCCGCATAGGCGGGCCGCGCAATTGCGGGAATCACGACGCCGCCCGGCGTATACTGTTTCAACAGGTTGCTGTCCTCCCCGCTGGGCGCGTAAAACCCTCCCAAGGTGACCAGCATGAGTTGGGCGGCTTTCTCGCGGAGCTCGATGGATTCCGACTCGGGCGTGGGTGCTTGTTGCACGGGCTCGGGTTGCGCCTGGGCCGGGCGCTCGACCGTACCGGCGAGACCTGATTTCGGGGGCTCTTCGGCCGTAATGAGACTTGCACAACCCAACATCAGAATAAGAATGGCGCGCATAACGAAATCCTAAGAATATTCGGAACCTGCCGTTTATGGTACACGTTTCAACGGCGTACGGCAATGCGCCGCCCCGTGGACAAAATGGACGGAGTGGACGGGGTGGACAAGTCCGATTGTTTTTCTTGCCACGAGCGTCTTCGTGGTAGACTATCGTGAACGGTTTGATGTTGGAGAAGAAAAAGGATAAGGCACGGGTATGAAGATCACGGTGTTCAATGGAAGTCCGCGTGGCGAGAATGGCAATACGCATTTTATCGTATCCGAGTTCTGTAAGGGAGCCGCGGATGCGGGCGCTGAGATCGAACATGTCTTTCTTGCGAAGAAGAATATCGAGCATTGTCTCGGCTGTTACGCGTGCTGGATACGGACGCCCGGGGTCTGCGTCCACGACGATGATATGAAGGAACTGAACGAGAAGTTTGCCGCCGCCGACCTTGTTGTGTTCGCCACGCCGGTGTACATTGACAACGTGACCGGCATCATGAAGGATTTCATGGACCGGATGATCCCCATGGCGAACCCGCACTTCGACAAGGATGAGACGGGCGAATGCACGCATACCTTCCCTAACGACGACGCGAGGCCCCGGAAATTCATGGTGATCTCGAACTGCGGTTTCCCCGAGCAAAGCCATTTCCAGGTCTTGCGGCTCTTGTTCCGCCGCATCATGCGGAATTTCAGCGCCGAACTCGTCGGCGAGATCTATCGCGGCGGCGGAGAAATGTTTAGGGACAAAAATATGCGCGCGAGCGCTTTTGTGTTACCCTATCGGGAATTGCTTTACAAAGCAGGCCGGGAAGTCGTCGAAGAAGGCCGAGTCTCGGATGAAACGACGGCCGCTCTGGAACAACCGCTCGTGCCCGACGCGATGTATATTCATGCCTCGAACAAGTACTGGGACGCGGAACTGCAAAAGATCAAGGCGAAGCGGTAATGCGACTGCAACGAGCCAAACGGATCGAGCATAGGGAACAGGAAGACACGGTAGCAAGCCGGTCATGGTCCGAACGCATTGGGCGGCCGTGTACCGGGCCGGTGTTTGTCACGATTCTCGGATCGATGTTTATGTGCCCGAACGATGTACCGAAGGAAGGCGAGGCCGACAGGCAAGGAGAGGAGGAGCTGATCGATGCGAACGTGGAGGAATAGCGAGTGCCGGCACTGCGCGTGGTACTGGGATGACGATGGCAAGTCCGACAGATATTGCATGAAAGATGAAAAGAAGTCTATTGGAAGCCGGGAGAGCCCTTGTATGCCAGCGGCCCCGTGCTTCGTTGTGCGTCCGTGGCGTGGGCCGACGAAACCGATAACCTCTGAGGACTTGTGAAGAAATGTTGCGGTATTTCTTCACATGCTCTTACGATTCATTCGTGAGGTGCGTGAACCGTTTGAGGACGCGGGTCGATCGTGGGTCCAGCGCGAGCAACGCGATGATCTCGCGGGGTTTGGCCAGTTTGCCGTTGGCGATGTATGTGCTGAAATCCACAGCCGTACGTGCGTTCCCAAATGCAATTTGGGAACGAGTTGAATCCACGGCCGTTTCTCCCGTGTCCGTTGCGTACGCGGTTAGCTTGTGTATGGCGGGCCGGATGTCTACGTGGGCGACGGCGTGGCTCTTGCGGCGTCCCGTTGGGCGGCCTTTGCGTTCGACGATGATCGTTTCCGCGGCCAGTAGCTCGTTGACGCGCTTTTCGACTGCATCGGATTCGGTTGCCGCAAAGAGCGTATAGTCGAAACCGATCACCGCGCTCATCAGCGACGGCACGTTCAGGCCAACTTCCTTTACGTCGTAGACGTGTAACCCGGCGGGCAAGGCGGCCTGGAGGCGCGCCATGAGTTCCGTAGGGACGACGCGCTCAATGAGGACCACGTCCATGTAGTCGCCTTCCGATTCCTCGCCCACGGGCGGCGCTGTGGCGAAGGTTACTTTGGGATGGGTGTGGAACCCTTGCGAATACGCGAGCGGGGCCTCGACACGCCGCAACGCGCGCACCCAGGCCGTCATCATTTCGAGATGCGACAGGAACCGCGTCTCGTCGGAGCGTCCGGTGGCGAAGCGGAGTCGTTGCATCGGCGGCGGATCGGTGTAGGAGGCTTTGAGGCTATGAGGCTGTGAGGCTGTGAGGATTTTGCTGGGGTTCGGTGGTGCGTCTTTTCCGAAGGCTTCGTGCACTTGGGCGCACAGGCCGGGGGCGAAATCGGATATACCGCAGTGTTGACAGTCTGCGTTCCGGCAGTCGTCCGTCTGGTTGAGCGTCAGGGATCTGTTCCATTCGAGTTGGAACCATTGTTTCGGGATGCCCACGTCGATGTGAGCCCAGGGAAGCGGCGTTTCGGTTTCGCGCGCAGCGAAGGCCGCATCGACATCGTAGCCCACTTCTTCGATGGCATCGCGCCACGCGGTGAAGTTGAGGTATTCTGACGACGAGTCCAGCCGCGCGCCTTTGCGGAACGCGGCTTCGAGTAGATCCCCGGCCCGGCGGTCTCCGCGCGCTAGGAGGCCTTCGACAAAAGTCGATTCCGGTTCGTGGTGACCGAACTTGAGGCCGGGTTGGCGGGCGAATCCTTTTTTGAGGATTGCGTGACGCCGGAGGATTTCGTCGTAGGAAATCTGTTCGGCCCATTGAAACGGGGTGAAGGGTTTGGGCACGAAGGTCGAGATGCCGGTGAATAATTTAGCTTTTCGATTGATGGCGTGGCACCGCTCGAGCGTCCGCCGGCACAGGTCTACAATCGCTTCGACGTCTTCGTCGCGTTCGGTCGGCAGGCCGATCATGAAATAGCATTTGATGTGCTGCCAGCCCCGGCGGAAGGCTTCGCGGGCCACTTCGATCAGTTCGTCGTCGTCGATCCATTTGTTGATGACGGCGCGCAGGCGCGGGGTGGCGGCTTCGGGCGCGAACGTTAGCCCGCTGCGCCGCACGCCGGTGATCCGGTCGGCCAGATCTACCGAGAAGGTGTCGAGACGGAGCGACGGGACGGATACGGCGGCGTTCGCGGATCGCGCACGGCGCGCCGATTGATCGAGTAGGGGGCGTATCCACGGGTAGTCGCACGTGGAAAGGGAGAGCAAGGAGACTTCCTCGTAGCCGGTGCCGCCGAGCGTTTTTTCCATGATCGCGTCGAGGGTTTCGAGGCCGCGAGCGCGGACTGGCCGTCCGACCATGCCTGCCTGGCAGAACCGGCAACCGTGCGTGCAACCGCGCATAACTTCGATCCCCGCGCGATCATGGACCTGTTGTGTGAAGGGAACGATTTGCCGGCAGGGATATGCGGCCTTGTCCAAGTTCTTGATCAAACGCTTCTTAATCGGTGGTCCATCCACGGACGGATGCAACGCGGGAACGTAGACGCCCTCGATCTGGGCGAAGGCTTCGAGTTGTTCCGTACGCGGTCGGCCTTTCACGGCACGCGCCGCCTCGGCGATTTCGACGATGGCTTCTTCGCCGTCGCCGATGACGAAGAAATCAATGAACGGCGCCAGCGGTTCGGGATTGAACGCGCACGGGCCGCCCGCGAAAATGAGCGGGTGATCGCCGTTTCGGTCCGCCGTGCGCAAGGGCAGGCCCGCCAAGTCCAGGATATTGAGGACGGAGGTGTAGGTCAATTCAGATTGCAGCGAAAAGCCGATCAAGTCCATCTGTCCGAGAGGCGATTTCGACTCGTGCGTGAACAGGGGCAGCGAGCGCGCCCGGAGTGCGGCTTCCATGTCCGGCGCGGGCGCGTAGGCCCGTTCCGCCCAACACCAGGGGAGGTCGTTGAGGATCGCGTAGAGGATGTGGAGTCCGAGATTGCCCAGGCCGAGATCATAGAGGTCTGGAAATACCAGGGCCATTCGCAGATCGACGTCTTCTGGATTTTTATGTACCGCGTTGAACTCGGCGCCGACGTAGCGGGACGGCTTGCTCACCACCGGCAGGATTTCGTTGTATAGGGTATCTTTGAAACTCACGAGGCAACTCCCGACGGCTATTGGGCCGCGTTCCCGTCCGTGCGGGGGTATTTTCCCGCGATG
>Ga0307379_10012709_pt1 | contig 10958 bp, 11 predicted proteins | sample UN2MG_FD_202237 | JGI IMG/M metagenome (GOLD analysis project Ga0307379, IMG submission 202237) | Soil microbial communities from Risofladan, Vaasa, Finland - UN-2 | ecosystem: Environmental > Terrestrial > Soil > Coastal area > Acid sulfate soil | place: Finland: Risofladan, Vaasa | collected... | reverse complement strand
TGAAGGAAAACAAGAATATTCCCGAAGAGATCCTGTATGTTAAGGGACCCCTTGCTACCATAGCGGGCCTGCAAGATGAAGGTTATACTACAATCATTGTACAGCCCACCCATGTTTTTGAAGGTGAGGAGTATCTGGATCTGAAATCGTGTGTGGAAGGTCTGGATTCTATTGCTGCAATTAGACCAAAGCATAAGCCTTTCAAGAAAATAGTTCTGGGCAGGCCGTTGTTGGGGAAGAAGGGCGACGAATACCCTTACCATAAAGACCTGGAGGTTGCCGCAAAAGCGCTTAAGGACGATGTAAGACTGGCCGGGAAAAATAAAGCGGCCCTGGTTTACATGGGGCACGGAAATGAAGTGCTATCTACAGGAGCGTAAATAGAATTTCAGGAAACCTTAAGAAAAATGTATCCTGAAACACCCGCATATGTGGGCGTGGTCGAAGGCTTTCCCTCCCTTGATTATGTTGTCGCGGGTCTGGTTAAAGACGGGATAAGGAACGTTGTGTTAAAACCTTTAATGATAGTTGCCGGCGACCATGCCAATAACGACATGGCCGGCGATGAAGATGATTCCTGGAAGACAACTATCAAGTCAAAGGGAATTAAGGTTATCACCGTGATCCATGGACTCGGTGAAAGTTCTGAAATCGGAAAGATCTTCATTCAGCACCTAAAAGATGTCACCCGGGATAATCAGATTGGGCTGTAGATGATGAAAAAAGATGAGTTTGTGCCCTCCACCTCCATGGGGGTGGGGGGCCAAACCCTTTTGCTGGCGGTCTTGCTTTTTATTGTGGTTATAGCCTCAACAGGGATGGGATACATAAAGATAACCCCCTTTGAGGTGATAAGGATAATAGTTTCTAAAATAACCGGCAATCATGAATTGTTAAATGGAATAGACACTATTTTCCCATATGTTGTATCAGAGGTCAGACTGCCGCGCATATTAACCTCGGCTATCGTCGGGGCCGGTTTGGCCATCGCGGGAACAATCTTTCAGGGCATTTTGTTAAACCCTTTAGCCGACCCATATACGCTGGGGATATCTGCCGGGGCCGCGTTTGGCGCGTCCATCGCTTTGCTTCTGGATATAACCTCTCTGGGGATTTATTCTGTGCCGTTATTTGCGTTTATCGGAGCGGTTGCCACCCTTTTTGCGGTGATGTCTTTATCCTCTTTCAATGGCCAGGCATCTTCCCACACTTTGATATTATCCGGTATTATTGTCGCGGCAATATTATCCGCAGGGATAAGCTTTTTAAAATATGTGGCCGATGAACAGGTCTCCATAATAATCTTCTGGTTGATGGGCAGCTTCGGCTCAAAGACCTGGGCTGATGTTTTTTTGACTTTAGTGTTTGTATTGATCGGATTTTTAATCTGCATCTTCTTTGCCCGTGATTTGAACATAATGTCATTGGGCGATCGATCTGCCGGTTCCCTGGGTATTGAGACGAATAAAGTAAGGGTAATACTTCTGGTAACCGCATCTCTGATTACGGCCATCTGTGTCTCGGTCTCCGGCATCATCGGTTTTGTGGGCCTTATCATTCCCCACTTAATGCGTTTCTTTGTGGGACCGGACAACAGAAGGTTGATTCCTGCCTCCGCCCTGGTAGGCGCCGCTTTACTCTTAAGCGCCGATACGATAACCAGGGCTGTTTTGCCAAGGGAAATACCGATAGGCGTTTTGACTGCCCTTATTGGCGGCCCCTTTTTCTGCTATATTTTCAGAAAGAGACGTATAGGAAGAACCGATGGATAGAAAAACGGTTTTTAAAGTCAGGGATATCGTTTTTTATTACGGGAAAAACAGGGCCCTGGATAATCTTTCTTTAACCATAGAACAGGGAAAATTTTATGGTATTGTCGGGCCTAACGGATGTGGTAAAACGACTTTTCTCGACCTGCTGGTCAGGAACAGAACGCCCAAATCAGGAACGATTAAATACCTGGGAAGAGACATAAAAGGATATATCAGAAGAAATCTGGCAAAAGAGATAGCCCTTGTTCCCCAGGATTTTTATATTAATTTCCCCTTTTCCGTCAAAGAGATAGTCCTTATGGGTCGGCACCCCCATATCCCGAGGTTTGCTTCTCCTTCAACCGAAGACTTAAAGATCGTGGATGAAATAATGGAGAAGATGGAGATTAACAGGTTCAAGGATAAATATATCACGGAACTGAGCGGGGGAGAGAAACAGCGGGTCGTCTTTGCAAGGGCCCTTGCCCAGGACACCCCTGTTTTGATACTGGACGAAGGCACATCCAATATGGACATCCAGTATACGTTAAACATTCTGGATATCGTGGCGGATGGTGTGGGGCTTAAAAAGAGAACCGTTATTGCGGCATTACATAACCTGAACCTGGCGGCAGCTTACTGTGATGAGTTGATTTTTATGAAGTTCGGTAGAATAGCGTCCGAGGGGGATATAGATGAGGTTTTAAACGAACAGAATATAAAAGATGTTTTTAAAGTAGATTCCAGGATCTATTTTGACCATTATTCAAATTCAAAACAGGTGGTATTTAAAAGAGGGGCTTCGGTATGAGGAAAAAGATATTTAGCGCTCTGGTCACAGCATTGCTTTTAACAGTAGTTTTTAATGCCTCAGCAAGGGCGAGTAGTTTTGCCGGGATATCGGACGATGGCAAAGAAATAATAGTTGAAAGGCCGTTTAAAAGAATAATTTCCCTATATGGCGCCCATACGGAAAATCTATTTTCTCTCGGTCTTGACAGGGAAATAATAGGGGTGTCTGAAAATGAAGCCTATCCGCCGAAGGTAATGACAAAGCCGATATTCAGCTATCATGATGATGCTGAAAAATTCATGGCCGCCCATCCTGATCTGGTTCTGATAAGACCGATGATCGCCCAGGGATACAGAAACCTGGTTTTAAAGCTTCAAAAAGCGGGAATTACGGTTGTGTCATTGCAACCAAAGACCATAGAGGAAGTCTATTCATACTGGAGGGACCTTGGAAAGTTAACCGGAAGGGAAAGACAGGCAGAGAAGATGATAGAACAATTTCAGGCTGGAATTCTCAAGATTAATTCTTTCATAAAGGCGATTCCGCTCTCAGAGCGAAAAAGGGTCTACTTTGAGGCTATCCACAGCAAAATGAAGACCTTTTCTCCATCCTCTATTGCCATATTTGCCTTAAAGAGTGCAGGTGGCATAAATGTCGCCGACGACGCAGAGGCTGTAAGAGGAACCAATATTGCAGCTTACGGCAAGGAGCGTATCTTATCCCATGCAAATGAAATAGATATTTATCTTGCACAAAGAGGGGTCATGAACCGTGCAAAAGTAAGACGTATTATGGAAGAAGGGGGTTTTAAAGCCATTAGGGCGGTAAGGGAGGGGAAAATTTACATAATCGATGAAAAGATCGCATCGCGCCCCACATTAAGGTTGTTGGACGGGATATATGAGATAGGCAGAATCTTATACCCCGAAAGATTCAATGATGTAACCCCATTTAAAAAGAAATCCATCATTACCAGGGCTGAATTTGCGGAAATGTTTATTAAAATGATGAATATTCCCCTAAAGACTCCGGATTACAGGCATGATATCCTGAAAAGACCCGACATCAAACATAAATATGGGGATTTCAGGGATGTGGATTATACTGGAAATGACTATAAATTTATTGAGACTGCTGTTTCCAGAGGATTGTTTTATGATATTGGTAAATATGAGTTTCGTCCGGATGTGCCGATAAAAAGAGAATCCATCGCCTATTCCCTATTTGTGAACTTTGATTTCCCCGATACAAAATCTGTTGGTATAAAAGACATCCATGAGTCTCATCCACTGTTTAATCAAATTCAAACAGTGGTAGGGTTAAATATCATGAAGCTGAACAAAGACGGGAAGTTTCTGCCGAACAATCCGGTATCAGGCGAGGATAATTTTCAAATTATTTCAAAGGCAAAAGAGCTTAAGCGTTAATGGAGGGAGGTCGCCATTAAAGGTCTGATTATAGCCGGCACAAAAAGCGGTTGCGGGAAAACCACGGTAACCCTGGGTCTTCTGGCATCCTTAGTTAAACGCGGTTTTAATGTTGCTCCATTTAAAGTAGGACCGGATTTTATTGACCCTGGGCACCATACCCGCATAACCGGAGTAGCCAGCAGAAACTTGGACGGCTGGATGCTAACAAAATCATATAACGTGAATAATTTTCTAAAGCACACGAAAGCAGCTGAGGTTGCGGTTATTGAAGGTGTGATGGGCCTATTTGATGGGTATGATGGAAAAAGCGAATCCGGTTCCACTGCCCAAATGGCCAAATGGATCGATCTTCCCGTGTTGCTGATCGTTGATGCAAAAAGCATGGCCCGAAGCGCAGCAGCACTTATTCAAGGTTTTGAACGGTTTGACAGGGATCTTACATTTGCCGGAGTTATTTTTAACAATATCGGAAGCAATCGGCACCTGGAGTATTTGAAAGAAGCATTGCTGGATCATGTCTACATGCCGTGTTTGGGCGGCATTTTTCATGATAAAGAGATTGCCATCCCTGAAAGACATCTGGGTCTTTTCACACAGGAGGATCATCCTTTATCCAAAGATAGCATTGATCGGCTTGCGCATATCATTGAAAATAATTTGGATATCAATGCGTTGTTAAACCTTCTGCCGGATCTGAAGCTACCCAAAGAAAATCCGGTAGATCAAAGGTATTTTGCCAGTCGTCCGGTGAGAATCGGGTTGCCCGTGGACAACGCATTCTGTTTTTATTACGCGGACAATCTCGATTTATTAACGGCACACGGTGCAGAACTTGTCTGTTTTTCGCCCATTAACGACCCAAATCTTCCGGACGACCTGGACGGAATATATATGGGCGGCGGATACCCGGAACTTTTCGCTGGGCAGCTTTCCGATAATTCGGGCTTGCGTAACCAGATTAAGGCAAAAAGCAGCCAAGGCATGCCGATCTATGGAGAATGCGGTGGATTTATGTACCTTTGCCGGGAAATACAAACCACCGAGGGCAAACGGTTTCCAATGACCGACTGCTTTCCGTTTGTCACGACCATGTCCGGTCGATTAAAATCGATGGGGTATCGTGAGATAACCTTAACAAAGGATACCGTCATCGGGAAAAGAGGCCAAACAGTTAGGGGGCATGAATTTCATTATTCGGAATTAACAAAAATTTCAGAAGATATCGAAACGGTTTATCAGATGACGCCCCGCCTAGGAATGCACACAACCAAAGAAGGCTATATACAAAATCGCACACTGGGCAGCTACAACCATCTCCATTTCGGCAGCTGTCCTGAAGTTGCGGGTCAGTTTGTCAAATCCTGTCTCGATTATAAAAAGGAAAGAGAAAAAAATTATGAAGCCGGAACAGATCGAAGCCTTAAGCTTTAAAATCATCGACCAGGAGGCAGGTGAGCATAATTTTTCTCCTGAAAAGTGGTGGGTTATACAGCGGATGATCCATACATCCGCTGATTTTGAATATATGATGACGGTTCGCTTCCATCCTGAAGCGATAACGGCCGGAATACATGCCATTCGGCAGGGAAAAACGATCGTCACCGATACCAATATGGCAAGGGTCGGTATTCGCAAACAAGACATTGAACGCTTTGGCGGTACAATAAAATGTTATATAAACGACCCAAAAGTATTTGATATATCAAATAAAAAAGGTAAAACCCGGTCAGAAGTCGCCGTCGATGCCGCCATATCGGATGTAATGGACGGTATCTATGTCATCGGCAATGCCCCGACCGCACTGCTGCGGCTTATCGAACTGGTAAAAGAGCAAAAAGCGAAACCGGCTCTGATTATCGGGCTTCCGGTCGGATTTGTAAATGCGGCGGAATCAAAAGCCGCACTTATCCGGATGGACTGTCCCTATATTTCCAATACAGGTCGAAAAGGTGGCTCGAACATTGCCGCAAGTGTAGTAAACGCGCTGGCAAAAATAGCATCAAATCTTTAATAAAAAAAGCCATCGCCAACAATCATAAACGAGGAATCCATGCAGAAGAAAAAAGGAATCTTGTACGGCCTGGGGGTTGGGCCCGGTGATCCCGAATTGATCACACTCAAGGCTGCACGCGTATTAAATAGTGTCGATGTGGTTTTTGCGGCAGCTTCTACAAAAAACAGCTACAGCCTGGCCGTCAGTATTGCAAAACCGCATATTCCGGACCTGACGCCCGTACGAATGCTTCGCTTTCCCATGACAAGAGATAAAGTTAAAACCGAAAAAGCATGGCATGATAATGCCCTTACAATTATCACGGAACTGGAACAGGGCCGTAAAGTAGCTTTTATTACCCTGGGGGACCCCATGACGTATTCCACCTATGGTTACGTATTAAGACGCATTCAGACCATGGCACCAAACCTGCCGGTGATCAGCATACCCGGCATAGCTTCTTACCAGGCATCGGCAGCTTGCTTGAACACCACCCTCGTAGAAGGCGAGGAATCGCTACTGATTACTTCCGGTGCCAAAGGCGGAGATCGATTCAGAAAGCTTTCCGAAAAGCCCGAAACAGTGGTTTTTTTGAAGGCCTACCGTAATGTCAAGGACATCGCTTCAGCGCTTGCTGAAGCCGATCGCCTTGAAAACAGTGTCGGGATAACGAACTGCGGGCTTCCGGGCGAAGAAATCACCCGGGATATCAGAGAGCTTGAAAAGAGGCCGCCGGAATATTGGACGCTTATAATAGCCAAGAAGAAAAGGGATAATGGCACATCTGAAGGCTAAACCGAAATACGGGTGGCTGATTTTATCGTTTGGCATATCTGCGGCGATTCTTATCTTCGGAATATATGTCATCGATGATCTCAGCAGCCGGAAAGTTATTTCCCGGCTTTTGTGGCCGCTTGTCCGCCTGATGTTTCTTATCGGGATCGGTCTTGCTGCCGGCCAGATTATCGAAACGACGGGGTGGACAAAATTTCTGGCCGCCCTGGCCGCTCCGTTTTTCAGGTTCGGCAATCTGGGCCATCGATGCAGCGCAACGTTCACAACGGCATTTTTTTCAGGGGTAACCGCAAATGCCATGCTTTTGGATTTTTATAAAGACGACAAGATATCCTGCCGACAGCTTTTTTTGGCGAATTTTATTAACCAGTTGCCGGCTTATTTTCTGCATCTGCCCACAACTTTTTTTATTGTCATCCCCTTGACCGGCTGGGCCGGCGGCCTTTATTTTTTGATCACATTTACGGCAACACTTCTTAGAACTTCTATTTTCCTTGTTTACGGGTATTTTAAGCTGTCTGAAGAAGAATCGAACAACGCTGCTGAAACAAAAGAGGAAAATATACCGATAAAGAAAAAACATAAACGAATCTGGCAAAATATAAAAGAAAAGTTTCCCGGCCGTATTTCAAGTATCGCAACCTATGTCATTCCAATCTACACACTTTTTTTTCTATTCAATGCCATGGGTCTTTTCGATATGCTTCGCAAGTGGCTCGCAGGATATATCACAACAACCTTCATACCCGTTGAAGCCCTTTCCGTGGTGATACTCAGCTTTGCGGCTGAATTCACTTCAGGGTTCGCCGCGGCCGGGGCACTGCTCGATTCAGGGGTAATTACCACCAAACAAACCGTGTTGGCCCTGCTTATCGGAAACATCATTGCCTTTCCCATACGCGCCCTGCGACATCAGCTGCCAAGATATATCGGGATCTTTTCCCCGAAAATGGGGACCCAGCTTTTGCTAATGGGTCAAAGTTTTCGGGTTATGAGTCTTGTTATTGTAGGTATAATCTACTATTATCTCGGATAAAATCAAAATGGCCAAAAGAAAACGGCGACTGAGAACCGGATTTACCACGGGTACCGCCGCAGCGGCGGCATCAAAAGGGGCCCTTTACCTGCTTCTGGGAGGGAAAGCTCCCCCAAGGGTTAAAATAGCGCTGTTAACCGGTGATCATCTTGTCATCCCGATTCATACCTGTATTTTTGAAGATAAAAAAAGACAAAGCGCAAGATGTACGGTTATAAAAGACGCCGGGGATGATCCGGATGTTACGCACCGGGCCGAAATAGGCGCACGCGTCATGCTCCTGGACGAAAAAACCGAATGGTCAGAAGATGATCCGGACAATACCGGCGTTATCATCACCGGCGGGCAAGGGGTGGGAACGGTGACGAAACCGGGGCTTGAAATACCGCCGGGCGAACCGGCCATAAATCCCGGGCCTCGCAAAATGATCAACCGGGCCGTACAGGAAACTTTAAAAGCGTTCAACGCCAACCAAAAGGTTAAAGTTCAAATCTTCGTACCTCGAGGGGGAGTCCTGGCACACAAGACATTAAATCCAAGACTCGGCATCCTTGGCGGCATATCGATCTTGGGGACTACCGGGATTGAAAAGCCCATGTCGCACGAGGCCTATATTGCTACGGTTAAATCATCTTTATCGGTAGCCAACGCCGTCGGCATCACAAAATTGGTCCTGACCACGGGACGGCGGAGCGAAAGATATGCACAGTCTCTTTGGCCCGGCCTGCCGCAGGAATCTTTTATTCAGATCGGTGATTTTTTCCGCATGTCCCTGGTAGAAGCCGCCAAGATAAAATTTGCATCAACCACTTTGGCGGTTTTCTTCGGTAAAGCCCTGAAGATGGCGCAAGGGATTCCGCACACCCATGCCGCCAAATCGAATTTAACCATGCACAAGCTTGCCGAATGGTCGCTTGACTTGACAGGCAACAAAGCATTTTCGGAAAAGATTTTATCGGCCAACACGGCCCGCCATGCATTTGAGTTCATCTTGGACGAACACCCGGAAATCATCACCCATGTCGGAAAGCAAATGCTAAAATCCGCAAAATTATTTTCTGGTCCCGGCATCAAGATCCACGGCATAATATTCGACTACACCGGGAATGTCGTCTTTGACTCCGAAGCACCTTCGGCAAAGGATTGTTAGTATGAAAAAACCGGTATCCATCATCGGCATGGGATTATCCCCGAAGGATCTCACTGAAGAGCATCTCGAGCTTATCCGGCAGGCAGATATCCTGGTCGGCGGAAAACGCCTGCTCGATTTTTTTAAAGATTCCCCGGCCCAAAAAGTAGAAATCACCAAAGACATCAAAGGCGTTATGGAACATATCAAAAACCGGATGGCGGACAGCGCCATCGTGGTTCTTGCCTCGGGTGATCCGCTTTTTTACGGTATAGGTTCTTTGCTGATCAAATCCCTTGACCCTGAGAACGTTCGAATTTACCCGAATGTCTCATCCGTTGCCGCCGCTTTTTCCCGCCTCAAGCTGTCCTGGCACGACGCCCATATCATCAGTCTGCATGGTCGAAACAAAAAAGGGGCCCTTTTGCCGATCCTGGCGAAAAAGGATAAAATCGCCGTTTTTACCGACCCTGAAAATAACCCGGCCTGGCTGGCCAATTATCTTCTAAATCAGGGTATTGTCGAATATGACCTGTGCGTTCTGGAACAACTGGGAACATCGTCGGAACGGGTCGAATGGTACTCTCTTCAAAAAGCGGCCGGGCTCCGGTTTTCAGAACCGAATCTGGTAGTTCTGAAACTTCGCGAGGCACGTCCGGAAAAAATTACCGAAATCTTTTTCGGCATGCCGGAATACCTGTTCGAACACCAAAAAGGGCTTATTACCAAGACCGAGATTCGCGCGGTGACGATTTCAAAGCTTCGCCTCATGCCGGATCACATTATGTGGGATTTAGGGGCCGGAAGCGGCTCTGTTTCCATTGAGGCGTCCATGTTTGTCAGGCGAGGTAAGATTTTTGCCGTAGAGAAAAATCCGAAAAGGATCAGACATATTGAAAGTAATAAGAAGCGATTCAATGTAAGGAATTTGGAAATTATTCACTCTGAGCTTCCGGAAGGTCTTGATAAACTCCCGGTTCCTGACCGAATATTTATCGGCGGCGGCGGGAAGGATCTTGAAAAAATTATTCACTCTGCTTCTAGTTACATTAAACCCGACGGGGTTATGGTCATCAATACGATCCTCATTCCCAATATTGAAACTGTCCTGAAAACGCTAAATTCCGAAGGTTTTAGAACTGCCGTTGTTCAGGTTCAAATCAACCGGGGGCGGGAAATGCCGTGGGGAGAAAGGCTTGAAGCAGAGAACCCTGTATGGATTATTTCTGGAGAAAAAAGGACGCCAGAATGACAAAATTAACAAATAGCATCATATTTGCTGGTGCAGGGCCAGGCGACCCTGAATTGATTACAGTGAAAGGCCAACAAGCGCTTAAAAAGGCAGATATTGTATTTTACGCAGGCTCGCTGGTGCCTGAAGCGGTTTTAAAATGGGTTAGACCCAGCACCGAACTCATAAACAGTGCATCAATGCACCTGGAAGAGATTGTTGAGGCAATGGAAAAGGGTTATAATGAGGGCAAGCGAGTCTTACGGCTTCACAGTGGAGATCCGAGTCTTTATGGCGCCATTTTCGAACAGATGGCTGAACTGCAAAAAAGATCGATATCGTTTACCCTCATACCGGGAGTGACCGCCGCCTTTGCAGCTGCAGCCTCTATGGGGATAGAATATACACTTCCTGAAATATCCCAAACCTTGATATTAACTCGCATGGCCGGCAAGACACCCGTTCCTGAATCAGAAGCCCTGGAATCACTGGCAAGTCATAAAACTTCCATGGTCATTTATCTCAGCATAACGCTTGTCGATGAGGTGGAAAGAATTTTGAGAAAGACCTATGGAGAAAATGCAACCTGTGCCGTTGCTTTCCGTGTGAGTCAACCTGAAGAAAAAATCATCTTTACGAAAATCGGTGATCTTGCAAGGCGCGTCAGGGAGGAAAAGATCACACATCAGGCTCTTATCATCGTAGGGAAAGTATTAGAAATGTACGGAGCTGAACCCAGCCATAAGTCAAAACTTTACGACAAGAATTTTTCCCACGGCTATAGGGTATCTAAGAAATAA
>Ga0307379_10012708_pt1 | contig 10958 bp, 5 predicted proteins | sample UN2MG_FD_202237 | JGI IMG/M metagenome (GOLD analysis project Ga0307379, IMG submission 202237) | Soil microbial communities from Risofladan, Vaasa, Finland - UN-2 | ecosystem: Environmental > Terrestrial > Soil > Coastal area > Acid sulfate soil | place: Finland: Risofladan, Vaasa | collected... | reverse complement strand
GACTCGCACCTCCACCGCGTTCAGGTATTCCGTCCGGACAGCACCTTCGTCACCGGATGGGGCGGCCAGGGGACCGGCGACGGCCAGTTCAAGTTCCCGAACGGCATAGCCGCCGGCGCGGCGGGACACGTATACGTCGTGGACGCCGACAATCGTCGCGTACAGAAATTCAGGTCGGACGGCGCGTTCGTGACGGCATGGGGTGTCGAGGGAACCGGTGACGGAGAATTCAAGGATCCCCAGGGGATCGCCGTCAGCGCCGGCGGCGATGTCTTCGTGACGGACGCATTCATCCACCGGATACAGCAATTCACCGCGGACGGCGCGTTCGTAACGGCATGGGGAAGCTTCGGTGAGGGCACCGGCGAGTTCGACCGCCCGATGGGAATCGCCGTGGGCGGCGATGGAACCGTCTACGTCAGCGAATGCGGTAATCAACGCATACAGGCGTTCACCACCAGCGGGGAATTCCTCCGTGCATGGGGAAGTTTCGGCACCGGCGACGGCGAATTCGACTGCCCCATCGATGTTGCGGTGGATGTGAACGGAACGGTGTACGTGGTCGACTACGGCAATGATCGCGTACAGGTATTCGCCCCGGACGGCCGTTTCCTTGCGAAGCTCGGAAGCACGGGGAACGGCGACGGTCAGTTCAACCGGCCCGCGGGGATCGCGGTCGACGCGCTGGGACAGCTCTACATCGTCGATTCGGAGAACAAGCGTGTGCAGCGCTTCGCGCCGAAAATCAGGTAAGAATTAACACCCGGTCCCGTCCGCGGTCCGCCGATGCGTCGATCTCAGAACGGCCACTCATCGACGACCCGCACATCGAGTATCGTCCCGTCCCGCCTGTACCGCCGTAGGGTTTCGACGTCGAGCGCCAGTTGGACCAGCTCGTCCGCCCGCTCCCCCGTCAGCTCATCCAGCCTCGCCCCCGTCGCGCCGTGCGCTATGAGAAAATCGAGCAGGAGCTCGAGAGTGTGCGCCTCGACCGGTCCCGTCGCGGCGATCTCCTCGATGGCTTTTACGTACCGCGCGCGCGCTTCGCCGCACGGCCGGGCCGGGTCACCGCCGGTGACGAAAAAACGGGAGACGATGTCCCGTATGATCGCGTTGGATCCCTTGAACGAAATCTTGTTCATCGCCCGTCCCCCCGATCGATGCGGCCCTCCCCACCGGCATCCTCCGACAGGCCGATCTTGATGATCGGACCGACGAGCTCATCCTCGGAAACCTCCCGGTAGAGACGGTTCAACGCGCCGAGTATCTCGTACGTCGCCTGCGTCGAGACGGGATCGGAGAGTGTGATCTCGAGCCTGCTGTTCTCCGTGGCGACGAAGCTGTTCTCGACAAAGGAGCCGCCGACATCCTCGAAGTAGAATCCGCGGTCGGACCGGTCGACCGCCTGAACCCCCCCGGCGAAATCCATCAACATATTGAACCAGAGGCAGTTACACACACACTCGGCACCTTTCAGGTCGGCACGGTAGAGGATCGCCTGCTCGAGGCGTGCCCCCGCGAGATCTGCATCCTTGAGATTCGCCTCCATCAGGTTCGCGTGCGTGAGATCGGCGTTTTTCAGGCACGCACGGTGCAGATTCGCCGCCATGAGATCGGCGTGGGAGAGATCAGCCCCCGTGAGATCGGCTCCTTCCATATCGGCCCCCGTGAGGAGGGCGCCGCGGAGATTCGCGCCCCTGAAATCGACGTCGGCAAGCTCCTTTACCCTGATGTTCGTTCCGGAGAGGTCCGGAACGACGCGTGGATTCTTCCTGCGCCATTCGTTCCATGCCGCGACGCCGCGCCGCAGCATTTCCTTGTGCTCCTGATCCGCCATCAGAGACCACCCCTCACATTCTATCCGGCACCCGAAGCCGGACCACCCACCGAATCGGGCCATATCGATCATCCTCGCGCCGACCTGCTGATACCTCTATGCATAACAGATATACGGCGACAATCCAAATTTGTTTTTTGCCGGCTTCATGGGACGGGGGCATGATGTCCATCCCTGTCTCCGGGCGCCGGCTGTCCGGGAGACAACGTATTTTGATTGGACATGTTACGAACATTTATGTATATTAGAAGTTGGCTGCTTATGCCCATCATTGCGCTTCCTATTCCTGGAAGAGCCCGCGTACCAGAGAGTAGGGTATGAAATACTCGCGTCCCTTCGCCGTTATTCCGGCCCTCATCGCCGTGGTGTATGTTATTGCCGGTGTGAACGATTCGTTCGGCGGCGATACGACCAATCGTGCCGCGCATCTCGAGGGAAAGATCGACAAGCTGCAGCGCGGCCCCATCATCGACGGCAGCTTCGTACATAACGTGGGCAATCTCCAGATGAATGTCACCAACTGGGGATTCTTCGGATCGCTGCCGAAGAGCCGCTACCCGATGGCGGATCAACCGTCGGCGCAATGGCCCGCCGGCTCCGGAATCGACTACCTCTACGCGGCCGGCATATGGGTGGGAGCGACACTTGACGGCATTCCCTGCGTTTCAACGGGATACCCCGAAACGGAGTTCTATCCTCTGAACGATCCACGGTGCACGATCTACGCTGCGACCGAGGGAGTCATCGGGGGCGACCGTCCGCCGCAGGAGGCCGACGACGACGCCGACGGGCGTAGCGACGAGGACTGGCTGAACGGATTCGACGACGACGGTGACGGCAAGATCGACGAGGATTTCGGCGCAATCGGCAAGCAGATGTTCTCCTGTTTCTACACGGACAACCAGAATGCCGCATCGGTTGTCTGGCCCGAGCACACTCCCATGAACATCCAGGTCCGCCAGGAAAGCTACCAGTGGGGCGAGGAAGGAATGAACAATTTCATCGGCGTGAGATACTACGTGTCGAACATCGGTGTCGATTATCTCAGCGATGCCTACATCGGCATCTATGCCGACCTCGACGCGGGGCCGCGCGAATACGGCAGCTACCATATGGACGACCAGGTGGGATACTGGGAAGGAGTCTGGTGCGCCCCCAAGGGCGACGGCGAGTACCCGGTCATGGTCCGTGTCGGTTACGTCTACGACAGCGACGGGGATAACGGAAGAACGCCCGGATACTTCGGCATCGCGCTGTTGGGGTACCCGATCAGCATGGGTAATTACGATTACCCGGGATTTTTCTACACGGGTCTCAGCACGTTCCGCATATTCCGCGGTCTCCAGCCGTTCGAGAACGGCGGGGAACCGACCAACGACTTCGAGCGGTACTACGTCCTCTCCCAGGGGCGGAGGGATCAAAACACGGATAGTCCCAATGACTACAAGATACTGATGTCGACCGGCCCATTCTTCCTGCCGCCATGGGGCCAACAGGAAATCGACTTCGCCTTCGTCTGCGGCGAGGGCCTCGATGCGATGCTGGATGCCGCCGCGATGGCCATGCTCATATACCTCGGTACGTTCTACGACGCCGACAAGGATCCGCTGACGGGAGTGAACGGACGTGAGAGCCCCGTGATGGGACCGATCGAGAATTATTCTCCCGATCCCTGCAATTACCCCGAATTCAAGGTCGACGTCCCGGCGAGGGAGGTTTACTGGAGCAACATCGACTGCTACGAGGAACTCTGGCTGTGGAGAAACACCACGTGCTACAAACAGTTCGGCATCGACAAGGGGTACTACACCACGGGCAAGCTCGGCAAGGAGACGCGCGTCAACTGGGTCACCGGCTCGGCGCCCCCGCCGCCAAGCCTGCGCCTCGTGCCGGGGAATCACATGGTCACGTTGCTGTGGGACAACTTCAGCGAGGTGACACCCGATCCCCTCCTGCTCGATTACGATTTCGAGGGGTACCAGATATGGCGGGCAGATAACTGGCACCGGCCGTACGGCACGACCATCAAGAGCGGCCCGACGAGCGATCTCTGGCAGATGCTCGAGATACGCGACATCGTCAACGGTATTCCTCCCGATGTCGATTTCATGCGTCCCTACTCCCAGGGGGGGTGGATATACGAACCGCTCCCGAACATCCCGGAGAGGGAACAGTATATCCGGATGTTCAGGGAATCACTCTGGCAAGCCCCCCTCGAGCGCGTGCCCTGCCCACCGGGCCTGGAGCAGGAGGAATGCGACACGCTGGAGGCGATAGCCCGGTACGATCTCGGGTACGAGGGCGGCCGGCGGTTCTACCGGTACGTCGACACCGAGGCGAAGAATGGATTGCCTTACTTCTACTCGGTCGTCGCGTACGATCATGTCAAGCAGAACGGCGTGCCGGTAGCGGCCGGCAGATACAACGCGCCGAATTCCAACTTCAAATACGTCGTTCCCGTCACCGAGGCGCAACCCGCCGAGACATTCGATGAGAACGAGGTGTACGTCGTTCCGAATCCCGTCACCAACGATAATCTCGACCCCTGGCGGATGAATCCGAACAACAGCGACCTGACGGGCGTGAAGGTGGAATTTCGAAACCTGCCCCGCTGCATGAGTACGGTGAGGATCTATACCGTCTCGGGCGATCTCGTGCAATCATTGCACCACGACGGCTCGAACGGCGACGGAACCCTGGCATGGGATCTCCTGACCAGGAACGGCCAGGACATCGGGAGTGGCCTCTACCTGTTCGCCGTCGATCCCGATGACGGAAGATTCCCCCGGATGGTGGGAAAATTCGTCGTTATCAGGTAATCGCGATGCGGTGACTGTGGATGTGATATAATTAAGCGGGACTGTAAAGAACAGCAGGTAAGGCATTGAGGAGATACATCGATAGGAAACTCGCAGCGGCGGTGGTCATATCCGCGGCCGTGCTGCTCCTCGGCTGCACCGAGGACGTCTACTTCGACGGGGGAAAAGAGAACCAACCGCCGACGGTGCGCCTGACCAACGGACCGCTCGAGGGAAACATGACACTCTACCAGGTGCACTTCTACTGGGTCGGGTACGATCCGGACGGCATCATCGAGCGATACGAGTATACCGTCGTCTCGGGCGACCCGGTCGGCTTCGATCCGGCGGACACCACGGGAATCGATAAATGGATTTCGACCGAGCGTTCCGATCTCGTGTTCAAGGTCTCGGCGGATTCGTTGGACAGTAACGTCACGATCGGCAACAATCCCTACACCCTCTTCAGAAGAACCCACACCCTCTTCGTCAGGGCGGTCGATAACGATGGATTATCTTCCAAGGCCGCGTTTCGCTCGTTCACGGCCTTCACGCTGGCCCCGCACATATTCATCAACGAACCGGTTCAGCTCAATCCCGGCAGCGGGATGCAGTTTCTCGGTCCGGTGATACACTTCCGGTGGGAGGGCAAGGATCCCCTCGACACCCCATGGAACTACCAGGATGTCGATTCGATACGCTACCTCCACACGCATTTCAGCGGCTTCGTCCTCGAGAGGCTCAACCAGAACCCGGAGATATTCGAAAACCTGTGGTCGCCCTGGATTTCCTACGACGCTCCCGGCGACTCGGGTAAGGCGACCACCCTCGGCGATGACGAGACGATGGAGCTGGCGAAATCGTACATCTTCGCCGTGCAGGCAAAGGACGAGGCGGGCGCGATCAGCTCGATATTCGACGCCGGCACCAACGTCCGCTGCTTCATGGTGATGGAGCCGACGGGACCACTGATCACCGCGTACGAGCCGTATCACGGAACGTCGAAATTCATCGGCACCATATCACCGACGGCGGTGGTGTACACCCCGGCGGGGCTGCCGATCAACTACAGTTGGAACGGCGACGCGAGCCAATACGGCAGCACCGTCTCCACCTATCGCTACGGCTGGGACGTCAAGGACCTCGACAATCCCAGCGATTGGGCCGTCGATCCGAGCCCCTACCACAAGGCTGCACCGGAGAGGCGGTTCTACTCGGGAATTCACTCTCTCTACATCGAGGCGGTGGACAACATCGGCACGCAGACGATCGGCAAGATCGAGATCAATATTGTTCCGCTCGTGATGGACCGGGATCTTCTCTGGGTCGATGATTTCCTCTCCGACGATTTCCCGCAGATCTCATACATGATGCCGACGGAGAGCGAGCACGACGCGTTTTGGATCAACATATGCTCCCGTGCCGAGAAGTTCGATCCCGATATCGATGTTTACGACACGAACGAGAATTCCTTCAGGGCGCCGTCAATCCACCAGATATGGCGGTACAAGAATGTGATCTGGTCGTACGGGAGCGCCCGGTGGGATTTCAACACCTGGATGCAGATGATGGAGTACGTGGCTGAGTCGGATCTTGAAAGCGCGCCGTACACCTACAACTTGCTCCAATACTACCAGACCTTCGGCGGGCACCTCTGGACCGAGGGCAAATCCGACCGCGAGGGAGGGCTCAGCGCCTCGCTGCCGCGGAGGGGGTACTACAACCACTCGAACAGCAAGATTCTCATATTTCCGCTGTACCTCAAGTGCGAGATGATTACCGGACCCGGGTACGGCTGCGAGGACACGTCCGGCGTGAAGACATTCCCCTACAAGAACTACTGCGTCTCGATGCTGGACCGGGCGTATGGAGTGCTCCGCGGTGACGCCGGCATGCCGATACGGAACATTGATTGGGACGCCATGTCGCACGCTGTCGTCGATACACGCGACATCCTCACGACCTCCAATCCCGATCTCCCCGCAGCACTGCATCTCTGGGACAAGGTAACGAGGACCGGCATGTTCTTCGACCCGTCGGTCCGCGGTTTTCATTATATCGAGCTGTACGATCCGAAGTACTGGATGCAGAGAAACGGCTTCGAGTCGCAGAGCTGTTTCCACCCGATGTACCGTATGAAGGCGCGTAACACCCGCTCGGCCATCAACGACGCGGTCATCGCGTTCTGGTCGACCAAGTACGCCGATATACGGCCGGATGTGCCCGGCACCGTGGCGGCCCCGAGTGTGCATTTCGGGATGCCTCTATGGTTTTTCGACCGGGACGAGGTAAACGCACTTGCCGATGTAATTTTCAGGGAATGGAACATCCTGAAAGCCGAGTACGAACAGCCATGAAACCGGTGAACGCATGTAGGGCGGCGATGATCTGTATCGCCGCCGTATTCGTGTTCCTCGGCTGTACCGACGACGTCTACTTCGACCAGGGATACGGAAACAAACCACCGACGATCCGGCTGACCAACGGACCGCTCGAGGGAGACACCACCCTGTACAAGGTACATTTCTACTGGGTGGGATACGACCCGGACGGTACCGTCGAGTTCTTCGAATATGTGGTGACATCGGGCGATCCGGCCGGATTCGATCCCGCCGACACAACGGGGCTCAACAAATGGACCGCGACCAATCATTCCGACATGATGCTGAAGGTCTCGGCGGACGAGCAAGGCGATTACATCACGATCAACGAAAATCCGTACACCTTCTACAACAAAATCCATACCCTCTTTGTCAGAGCGGTCGACGATCTAGGTATGCGTTCGAAACCGGCGTACCGATCGTTTACGGCCTTTACGCTGGCCCCGCACATCTTTATCCGCGAGCCGTACGTGACGAATCCCGGCAGTGACTTGCAGTTCCTGACTCCCGTGATACATTTCCGGTGGGAGGGCAAGGATCCCCTCGACACACCCTGGAACTACCAGGATGTCGATTCGGTGCGTTACCTCCACGCGCGCTACAGCGGCTTCGTCCTCGAGAGGCTCAACACCGACCCCGAGATATTCGAAGAGTTGTGGTCCCCCTGGATCGCCTACGACACGCCATCCGATTCGGGAAAGACGACGACGCTCGGAGACGACGAGACGCTGGAACTGAACAAATCATATATCTTCGCGGTACAGGCCAAGGACGAGGCGGGCGCGGTCAGCTCGATATTCGACGCCGCAACCAACGTCCGCTGCTTCATGGTGATGAAACCGACGGGGCCGCTGATCTCCGTGTACGAGCCGTACCTCGGAATCGGCAGGTTCATCGGCACCGGTACGCCGACGATGGTGGTGCACACGCCGGCGGGACTTCCGATCAACTTCAGCTGGGAGGGTGACGCGAGCGAATACGGCGGCACCGTCTCGACCTACCGCTACGGCTGGGACATCAAGGATCTCGCCGAACCCACCGATTGGGACGTCGAACCGAGTCCCTTCCACAAGGCGGCGCCGGAGAAACGTTTCTACTCGGGAATCCATTCCCTCTACATCGAGGCGCTGGACAACATCGGCACGCAGACGATCGGCAAGATCGAGATCAACGTGGTCCCGCTCGTGATGGACCGGAACCTCCTCTGGGTCGACGATTTCCTCTCCAACGACGAATTCATACAGATCAACTACATGATGCCGACGGAGAGCCAGCACGATCAATTCTGGATCGACATCTGCTCGCGCGTGGACGGATTCAACCCGGACACGGATGTTTATGACACAGCCGAGCACTTCTTCACAGCGCCCAGCATCCACGAGATGTGGCGGTATAAAAATATCATCTGGTCATACTGCGCCGCGCGGGGGGACTTCAACACCTGGATGAGGCTCATGCGATACACCTCGGAGCAGAACGTGGGAGGCGCCGTCTCCAACATCAAATACAATATACTCTCCTACTACCTGAGCTTCGGCGGGCATCTCTGGACGGTGGGGAAAGCGGACCGTGATGGAGGACTGGCGGCAAACATCTGGCGCCTGGTTTTTCCCGTCTACCTCAAGTGCGAACGGAGAACAGGACCGGGATCCGGCTGCCAGGATACGACGGGAGTCAATTACTTCCCGTACCGCGATTATTGCGTCTCGATGCTCGACAAGGCGTACGGCGTATTCAGGCAAGAGACCGACATGCCGATGCGACGCCTCGATTACGACGCCATGATGCACGCGATCGTGGACACGCGCGATTTTGTCACGGCGTCGCATCCCGATCTCCCCGGGGCGCTCCATCTCTGGGAAAAGGTCACCGAACCCGGCAAGTTCTTCGACCCGATGGTCCGCAGCTTCCACTACATCGAGCTCTACGACCCCGCCTACTGGATGCGGAGAAACGATCTGAAATCCCGGTCCTGCTTTCATCCGATGTACCGCATGAAGGCGCGCAACACCCGCTCCCCCATCAACGACGCGGTCATCGCGTTTTGGTCGACCAAGTACGCGGAGGTGCAGTCGGAGGCGCCGGGGGCCGTCGCCGCCCCGAGCGTACACTTCGGGATGCCCCTGTGGTTTTTCGATCGCGAGGAGGTGGACTCCCTTGCCAACGTTATATTCAGGGAGTGGAACATCCTGAGGGAGCCGTAAACATCGCCGCAAGAATATCGGGCGTGCCGGCGGCGGCGCGCGGGATCGTACACTCCCGCGGGATGGTACGCACAGGGAGGAAACCTGTTCAGAATGACGAATTTAGTACTGGAAACATGCGGGGCCAGATGCTATACTTATTGGAGATCAAACGTAAACCATGCCCACGCCTGTTGTTAAAGAGCCCGCGAAGCCGGAGTGAGGTGTCATGGCACTTTCAAGATACCGCGTCGCTTGGCTTGCGTCGGCAAGCTCTCTGTGCATTCTCACCCTGTTTCTCACCCTGCTTGTAGCGGAGCCGACCGATCGAGCCGCACATCTCTACATACAGGAAGAACCGACCACCCACGGACCCGTGGTCGACGGCAGCTACGTACACAACGTGGGCAACCTCCAGATGAACGTCACCAACTGGGGATTCTTCGGCTCGCTGCCGAAAAGCCGCTACCCGATGGCCGATCAACCCTCCGCTCAGTGGCCCGCCGGTTCGGGAATCGATTACCTCTACGCGGCGGGTATCTGGGTCGGCGCGATCAACCAGGGAATTCCGTCCGTCTCGACCGGATACCCCGAAACGGAGTTCTACCCTCCGCAGGATCCGCGCGGCGAAATCTACGTGGCGGCGGAGGGCATGTTCGGGGGCGACCGGCCACCGGGACCGTCGAACGACGACCTGGACACCCTTTACAATGAAGACTGGCTGAATGGATGGGACGACGACATGGACGGCCGGATCGACGAGGATTTCCAGGCGATCGGCAAACAGATGTTTTGCTGCTTCTATACCGACGACCAGATCGCCGCCCGACAGGTCTTCCCCGAGCACACCCCGATGGGAATCGAGATCCGCCAGGAAAGCTTCCAGTGGGGTGAAGACGGCCTGAACGATTTCATCGGCGTCCGCTACTACGTGAAGAACGCCAGCGCAAATTACCTGAATGGAGTCTACATCGGGATATACGCCGATGTCGACGCGGGCCCCCGCGAGTACGGCAGTTACCACATGGACGACCAGGTGGGTTCTTTCGAGGGCATCTGGTGCGTCCAGAAGAATGAAGCCGAAGTTCCCGTCGATGTGCGCATCGGGTACGTGTACGACAATGACGGCGACAACGGAAGGACGCCGGGCTACTTCGGCATAGCCCTGATGGGGTATCCCGTGTGGATATACTACGGCTCTGCCAAGGGATATGATTACCAGTGGTACCTCGAACCGGGCACCCGCAGCTGCCGTCTCAGTACGTTCAGGATCTTTCGCGGCCTGCAGCCGTTCGAACACGGCGGCGAGCCGACCAATGATTACGAACGGTACGAGGTGCTTTCATCGGGCAGAAAGGACAAGAACAGCACGACCGCCAACGATTACAAGATACTCGTCGCGGTCGGCCCGTTCTTTCTCGAACCCGGACAGACGCATCACGTCGATTTCGCCTTTGTATGCGGCGAGGGTCTGGAAGACATGCTCGATCACACGGCGTCCGCGCAGCTCGTATACCACGGCTGTTTCTTCGATGCCGACGAGAACACTGAAACGGGGATCGAGGGACGCGAGACGATGATCATCGGACCGTTTGAGGATTTCATGCCCGATCCGTGCAACATGCCGACGGTCGTATACGATATCGCACCGAAGGAGACCGCCTGGACCAACAGGGACTGCAGAGAGGAGATCTGGAATTGGCAGTATCCAGACTGTTACACGCCGCCGGGGATCGATAAGAGCCAGTACGTGACGGGA
>Ga0307379_10012707_pt1 | contig 10959 bp, 9 predicted proteins | sample UN2MG_FD_202237 | JGI IMG/M metagenome (GOLD analysis project Ga0307379, IMG submission 202237) | Soil microbial communities from Risofladan, Vaasa, Finland - UN-2 | ecosystem: Environmental > Terrestrial > Soil > Coastal area > Acid sulfate soil | place: Finland: Risofladan, Vaasa | collected... | reverse complement strand
TTGAGCAGCCGCTCGTACACGATTTGCTTTCTTCTTACGATCAGGTCGTACCGCAGGCCCACAATTTCTTCCAGCTCCGCGGTCAGCTTCTTCTTTTCCTTTTCGGCGCGGGCAGCTTTGATTTTGCCGAGCAACTCCTCCGTTCTTCTCTGCAACTTCAAATCTTCTATGAGAACTTCCGCTAATTCGGGGCTTCGCCTGCTCTCATCAAAAATCCGGCTGTACTTCTGCCATGCCAGGTCGTACTTCTTTCCATAAAGGTCCGCGTCCGTCTCTTTGAGTTTGGCCAGCTCTTCGGCTTCGCCCGGGAAACTCTTGCCGAGCCATTCTTCGAACTCGGCCCGCCGTTTCTCTCGCCACGTTTCTATGCGTTCCCTGACGATCTGGCCATACTCTTCGCGGGCGTGCCGGCGCAGCTCGTCCATGAACTTCTCAGGGTCTTTCTCTCGCAGCTTCATCAGATCTTTCGCCTGTTTCGCGTCGCGCTGCTTCACGCTCTCCACAATGCGGTTCATTTCCTCGTCCGTCAGCTCGACCCTTCCCCGTCCCGGTCCCCACCCAGGTCCCGGTACTTTCTGTCCATCATCGGTCCAGATACTCTGCTCTTCTTTGCTTTTCTCCTCCGCCGAGCAGGGCAAGGCGGCTCCAGCGACGATCGCAGCGATTGCCAAGGCCAAGATGATTCGGCGATTTATCTGCATCGATCTTACCCTTTCCAGAAATCGCTATTGAGTTCCACAAGTTCCATTTCTAATTCAGCGATGGCGCTATCAGGGTCGGCCGTATCTTCACCCGACTCCAGGGCTGCGACTTCGCTTCTGATTTGCTCGATTTCAGCCGTGAAAACAGCCAAATCCACATCATCGGCGACGATATTGTTGCTTTCCCAAATTGCCGTCGGCAGAAGCGAGGCATGAAAACTATGCTGCCGATCGGGTTGCTGCGACAATCGAACGCCGAGAAAGGCCACGATGGCAACGGCTGCTGCGACGCCGGCGGCTTCCCACACCCTGTGCCTGAAGATTCTTGCCCTTCTGGCTGGCAGCCGCATTGCTATTTCGGCCTTGATATTGGAAATGAGCATATCGTCAGGCCGCGGCGCAGGATGCTCCCGTAAGATTCGCTCAGCTTCCTGGAAATCCTGAAGGCAACTTTCAGCCTGCCCGGCCCCGAAGAACTTCTCAACCAGCTCTTTCAAGTTTTCCCGCTTTTGATCGTTCATGCTACGATCCCTCCATCAACTGGCGCAGCTTCTTGAGCCCCCGGTGGGTCTTTGCCAATGTGGTTCCGATTGGCTCGGACCGTATCCGGGCTATCTCTTTGAAGCTCAATTGGGAATAAAAACGCAACATAATCAACTCTCTGGTCTCGACATCCAACTTTACAAGCTGCGACTGCAACCTGTCAACCATCTCCCCGTCCGACTGTTTTGGCTCTTCGATTTCCCATTCAAGCTCTTCATAGGAAACTTCGGCCAGTTTTTTCCTTCGTTGCTTGCCCCTGAGATAGTCATGAAAGATATTGGATGCTATCGTGAACAACCAACTCTCAAAAGATCCTCCTCTATACGAGCCGATTTTCTCCACTAACTTTACAAATAGCTCGCTCAACAACTCGTCGCTGGTATCGTTGTTGCCCGTCAGCCTGTGAAAATAACCATAACAACGACTCCCATACATATCGACAACCCGCGAGAAGCACCGCGAATCGCCCTTCTTGCAGCCGCTTATTACCCGGGCTAAGTCGTCGCCTTGTACCATATTCCAGCGTTTTTCATCAGTTCAGACGGGAATTTCCGCTAATTTATTGCAGGAATCCGAAAAATCGGCTTCTTGCGTAACAGCCGGGACGTCCAATCGCGCCGTTCCTTGCGTTGCATACCAGAAGATGGCGGGCCGGCATCCAATCGATCGCCAGGTTATAGGACCTTCTGGCGGCCGCTGCGCCGCAATTGCTCCCCAGCGGCCCTGGCGGTTCTACGGGCTCCCAAGGTTCTCCGGGTCCTCGTTTTCTTCGTCAACGTCGAGCTTCCAGCTCTCGGTTTCGTCCAGATCGTTGATCTCTCGCTGCATGTATCGAATGATCTTGTCCTGGAGCGGGGCCAGTTTTCCGTACCACTTGAGCATCCCCTGGTAGCTGACCAGCAGCATGTCCAGGCGGATGAGCTGCCACTTGGCGATGCACTCGGGCTCCTTGACGTTCACAAACGGATCGCACGTGAAGCTTCTTCTGCCCTCCGGGTCGATCTGGCAGAATTCGCAGTCTTTGCACTGAATCATTTTTCAGCCCCAGTTTGGGTCGGCGAGAACCTGCATCACCGGCCATAAAGATCTCATCTTCAAACGCCGGCCATCGGACGTCATACTTTTCGCCGGGATTGACAAATTTTTGTTTGCGTTCCAGTAAGTTTATCATATCATACACGCTTGAGGTTTGAAAGTTCTTTACGGCAGAGTTTTTTGACGGTTTGTGGAGAAATAGATGGCAAAACCGAGACGCAGACGCAAAATCGGCAGCAGAAAAAGGCGTGCCAAGTGGAAAATCAGACATAAGATAAGCTGATCGCAGGTCGGCATCAACGAGTGGTTGGGGGCATGCATAGAGGATGTACTCGGTTTGTGCACAAGCTCGAAATGCAGCGCAATAAATGGACCACTTCACCATCACTTTCAGGCCCGACGGCAAGCAAGTCTCGATTCATTCAGGTGCAACTCTTACCGAAGCAGCAGGCCAGGCCGGCATTATCCTGAATTCTGTCTGCGGCGGCAAAGGAACGTGTAAGAAATGCCTGGTCTATCTCGATCCGGATTCGCGCGCGGTCCTGGCGTGTCAGTACCGCATCGAGAGCGACCTCACGGTAACAGTGCCGGTCGGCTCCAGGTTCTTCGAGCAGCGGATTCTCGCCGAAGGTGTTGCCGCTCAAGCCTCAATCGAACCCGACATATACAAGGACTATTTGCCGGTCGCCTCTGATGCTGCGATATTCGGCGTGGCCGTCGATATCGGCACAACCACCGTTGTCACCAAGCTCATGGACATGCGAGACGGCCAATGCTGCGCCACCGAGGCGGCCCTGAATCCGCAGGCCCGGTTTGGTGACGACGTCGTCAGCAGGATTGCATACGCCCAAAGCGAAAGGGACTACGCCGATTTGCACAAAGCCATTATCGATTGCATCAACGCGCTGATGGACGGTCTCTGCAGGAAAGCGAACATCGGAACGGACCGGATATGCGAGATGTGCGTCGTGGGCAATACGACGATGAACCACGTCTTTCTGAAGCTGCCCATCGCCCAGCTCGGCCGGGCGCCGTATCACGCCTGGTCGCTCGAAGCGCACGATGTGCAGGCGGTTGATTCAGGCCTGCGGATGAATCCGGCCGGCAACGTTCACACGGTTGAGAACATCGCCGGTTTTGTCGGCGCCGATACCACCGCCGTGGGGCTGGCCTGCGATATCGATTCGGCCGAAGAAATGACGTTGATCGTCGATATCGGCACGAACGGTGAAATTGTGATCGGGACGAAGGACCAGCTTTATGCCGCGAGCTGCGCCGCCGGCCCGGCGCTGGAAGGGGCCCGCATCATTTGCGGCAGCCGGGCAACGGACGGCGCCATTGAAGCGGTGGTCGTGAACGGCGATGACATCGATCTTGACGTCATCGGAGACTGTCCGCCTCGGTCGATATGCGGATCGGGGCTGATTGACGCCGCTGCCGTCATGCTGGATCTGGGCGTCATCGACCGGACGGGGCGGTTTGCCGAGCCGACGGACCTGGAGGCAAAACGGCCACCGGCCATTTTCTCGCGAATCTTCGAGCATGAGAGCCAGCCGGCGTTTCGCCTGGCCGGGACGGCGAACGCGGGGCAGGGCCACGTCTTCCTGACACAGGGCGATATTCGCCAGATGCAATTGGCCAAAGGCGCCATTCGGGCCGGCATCAGACTGCTGCAGCAACGAGTCGGCCTGGAAGATGGTGACATCAAGCACGTGCTTTTGGCCGGCGCGTTCGGCAATTATATCCGGTCGGCCAGCGCCCTGCGCATCGGACTGCTGCCCGCCGTGCCCGCCGAGAGAATTCGGTTTGTGGGTAACGCCGCCGCCTCCGGGGCACAGATGGTCCTGATCAGCCGGCATTGCCGGCGGCAGGCGGGCCGACTGGCTCGAAAGATGAAGTACGTGGAGATCGCCCACGAACCCGACTTCCAGGGGGTGTTCGCGGACTCCATGTTTTTCGATGGTTAACTCCGCGATTGTTTGCGGCGTTTTCACTCGGCGGAGAAAATGCGAAGGGTCACTCGAATAGTCTTGGGTGTAGTGCTGATGATACTCGGTGTGCTGGCCTTGCTGACGCCCTTCACGCCGGGCTCGTGGCTGGCCCTGATCGGGTTGGAGCTTCTTGGATTGAGGCTCGTCTTCGAGCGAAAATTCCTCTCCCTGCTTCCGCAGAAATACCGCGGAAGGATCAGAGATGTGTTGGAGAGAAAACTAAAGAGGCGAAAAGAAAGATAGACGGCGCATTAACAGGCGAAGTGCAACACGGGGGTAGTGGAGAACAGCGAGCCAGCCGGTTGCCTGATACACGCACGTCTATTTTGTGCCTGACAGGCCCTCCGCTCACTTCCATCTGATCTCGCAGGGCGAGGTCTTGGAGTGCACCCTCAAGCCGTGTGAGTCTTGCCCCCTGAATCCGGGAAAACGCTGAGACGGGACTGCGTGCCTGAGATTCAGTACGCCGGGTTTCGTGCGTCCACGGCCGACGCCGGAGTAAATCGTACATCCGCAGCCCACAATTCTCCCTTGCCTTTCCGGTCCAAAAGTCTATAATTGCTACGGGTGGACTCTACTTTGCCGGCTTTTTTGAAAGAAAGGTGGATGCAGCCATGCACAAGCGGCGAGGATTTACACTGATCGAACTATTGGTGGTCATTGCGATTATTGCATTGTTGATGGGGATTTTGATGCCGGCCCTGCAGCGTGTCAGGAAACAGGCCCGGACCGTCTATTGCCAGAGCAGCCTCAAGCAGATCGGTATCGCCATGCAGGCGTATGTTCTCGATTACGATGATTTCGTCCCGCGGGCCCTGGACCACAAAGTCAAATGGCTATTGGTCTTCATGCCGTACTTGGGCACCGAATACAAGACAGCCGGGGATTACCGGGAGGTGGACGTCTATCAGTGCCCCTCTTTTCCGCGCCAGGGAGTCTCGCTGAACGGTCACAGCAACGCCGAGCAGACGGTGGATTACGTCGTGAACGCCTGGGACATGGACAATCCGAGCCTGACCAGCGGCAACAAGGGCAATCAAAAGGACGAGCCGACCAAGCTCAGCAAGATCAAATCGCCGGCCCAGCGGATTTATCTGGCCGATAACGAGGCCGGCGAATGGCGTCCCGTGGTCCGGGACAAATACGAGCTGAACGACATGTCCAGGTTCAACCTGCTGGACGTCTGGTCGAGCACGCATGTGCCCCCGTCGGATGCAGAGACTCGGGGCAGCAACCTGACGCGGCGGATCGCCCGCGACCGGCATCGAAATAAAGGCTGCAACAATCTCTTCTTCGACGGTCGGGCCGACTGGCTCCAATGGGACGAAAATACCACCAAGTACTGGTGCGGCGTAGAACTACCCTGATCCGTCTCGACCGCGGCCAAACTTCAGCCGATCAATGCTACTTCCCTAACAATAAGCATACCCGGTATGTAGTGCTCACCTCGCTATTTTTGATTGGCAGCATTCGTTTTGTTGTGATAGACTCACCGCGTTATCTTTGCTGGCTGGAAGTTGTTGGTAAGGTGCTATGCTCCAGAGTATCTTGTTGTCATTCATACCGCTTTTCGTGGCCGTCGATGCGATTGGCGTCCTGCCGATATTTGTTTCTCTAACCGAGGGCATGGAACAGAAGGCCCGAACGAAAGTCATTGTCCAGTCGATGTTCACCGCGACCGGTTTGGCCATCGGTTTCGTTCTTGTGGGCAAGCTGGTCTTCAAGTTTCTGGGCATCACCATGGGCGATTTCATGATCGCAGGCGGGGCCATCCTGTTTTGCCTGGCGATCCTCGACATGGTAAGCCCGATCAAGGAAAGGCGCATTCCCGGCCCGGAACTTGGCGCGGTGCCACTCGGGACGCCGTTGATCGCCGGCCCGGCGGTTCTGACGACCTCTATGCTGGTTGTATCCCAGCATGGCCTTGTGCCCACCGTTGTCTCGATTCTGGCCAACATCCTGCTGGCCGGCCTATTTTTCAGATTGTCTTTCGTACTGATGAAGTTTCTGGGCGAGGCCGGTACAAAAGCCCTCTCCAAAATCACCAGCCTGTTGCTGGCTGCAATCGCCGTGATGCTGATCAGAAAAGGTCTGGAGCAGTTCCTGTAACCCAAAGCAGGGATGACGCGGCCTGATTGGAACGGCGCTTGCGGCACAGCCTCCAGGTAGGCTCTTGCGGTAGTAGGACGTGGACCATTTTGATGAATTCTTCAGTTCTGCCCGAAATTCAACCTATTTCCCCCCCCCCCGCTGCATAACGCGGAGCGGCTCCCGAAGAAAATTTCTCCGAAAAAGCGTTATGTTTAGAATTAGGGTGGCACTTTACTATAGTTTTGGCGTCCGATAAACATTTGTATTATGGGCATATACAATTGAAAGATTTGACGAAGTCGATTTACCAAAGCTATTCATACCCTCCTCCGCGAAGCTGAGTTTGCCGGTTGCACTTGCTGTGACCGGCAAGCTTGGCACCTTGGCCTTCTTCCGCAACTCCTCTGACATCGTTTTCTCCTACCGCCGCAGGCCGTCGTTGCGAGGCCCGAAGGGCGGTGGCAATCTCTCCCCTCGCAGGCGGAGCAGGCTGTCTGAGTGTTTGAAATTGGCTTTGTTTTTCATAATTGCCCATAGCCACTAAGTCACGAATTGACACTTCTACATTCGATACCTGTCCTGAATGAATCCCCCTGAATAAATCCCGTGTTTTTACTTATCCCCAACTGCAGTACTCTTTTGCAGTTGGACAGACCGGAGGACAGAGCGATGGAAGACATCTCAAGATTACGAAAATTTTTCTTGCTTCGCAGTTTGGGGTTCTTAAGATAGCATTGGCTTCAGCAGCATCTGGGTATTCTCAAAAGAGCAAAAGATGAGGGCGGAATCATTTCTTCGCCCTTCAACATACGTTATAGCTGCTGGAACACGCAATTGCGGCACTTCTCTTTGTGAGAGCATGGGGCTATGAAGCGGTGGCCGATAAAGTTACTTCACCGCCTGCTGATTTTCACTGTACTGGCAGTGATAATGTTGCTTTTGCAGGTTGTCGTGTTGCCCAGGCTTGTGCAGCATAGGATCCTTTCGCGATTGGCCGAAATAGGGCTTCCAGAAGCGACTCTGGAAGTCCGTAGTTGTTCCTGGCGTGGCGCCGAACTCGCGAATGTGAACTTGGACAAGGATCGCTGTGGATGTATCGGAGCAGTGGCCGTCCAATATTCGCCAAGGTCGCTGATACAGGGAAAGTTGAAGAAAGTCCAGATCACCGGTGGTCAACTGCTTCTGCGCGTTCGAGATGGGAAAGTCGAGATGGGGGAATTGGCGAAACTCAAATTGGGAAACGGTGAAGAGGCTGTGGACCACCCTTTTGGCCTCATAGAGTTGCACTCTTGTGTGTTATCAATTGACTTGGAGAAAAAACGCATTTGCATACCATGCGATGGTTCCATCGTCAACACAGGTGACGGTCGGCTGGAAAGCGACCTGAACCTAAACCTTCAAGGCGTTCCCCTGCATGTGCGGCTCATTTCGTTCAGCGATGAAAGGTCCTTGTCATTTTCCATGGAGAAGGAGGACTTGGACTTGCGTGCTTTAATGACAGCGCTGCCAACAGGCGAGTTTGATCTTCCGGCAAGATTAGCGGGTCGGATCGACGTCAAACTCGAGGGAGAGATCTCCGGGAATGATGGATTGGCAGTCTTCTCGCTGACCGCCGGGAACGGGTGGCTCAAGACCGCTCTGGCTAATTCTCCAGTGGATGTGGAAGGGATAGAGTGCCAGCTCCATGTGGATTTGAAAGACAAATCTCAACTGGAGAAACTAAGCTGCGATCTGACTGCGGACGCTGTCCGATACGGATATGTCATCGCCAATGAAATGCATTTTAGCTTAGAAAAGATGGAAGAGGGATTTGCTCTCTTTGGTGAGGCCAAGGGCGAAGAATGGCAGTTGAAAGAGCTGTCTGGAATATTGCCAGCCGGACTTTGCCCAAAAGACGAAGGGAGCCAGGTAAAGATATCGTGGGAGCTTGAGGGTTATGTCCCGAAGGGCGTTTCGGAGAAAATTTCAGATAAGGGTCTGGACATCTCTCAGCTTGGTGCGATTAGCATAAGCGGACACTTATTGACGAATATGTCGAGGTTACCCGGCAGAGCTTTACCTGACTTTGAAATTCCTGAGCTGCAGGTAGTTCTTGCTCCCGGCGAGTTGAAAATGGGGCAGCCAGAAGTAGTGCTGCGAGAGTTTTCAGGAGTTGTAAGGCTTAGAGGGAGTTGTAAGAACGCATGGAGCGAGTTCTACGTGCTTCCAGGAAGCGGATTGGAGTTTGGTTCTGCCAGTGCCGGGAACTTGATGATTGAGAAAACGAAGTTGGCCTTGCAGGGAACCAAAGACCGAAGCGCGGTTGAATCCGTATTCGATGAAGATAATTTGAAGACACGGATTTGTTTGGAGGCAAATTCCGATGGCATGACTGTACAGGTGGTTAAGGATATGCTTATGGCAAAAGTTGATGGCGCTCGGCTCTCAGTGGACGCCAGCCTGGGTTCGGAGCCGGGTACAGCGACCGGTACACTTGCAATTGACGGGCTGGAGTGTCAGCTAGGTTCATCAGGGCTATTGTTAGTTCTGGAAGGAGCTGTACTGAATGCAGAATTGAATCCAAGCGGTGACGCCGGTGCAGTCCTTGAAGCGATGCTTACATTAGACACTGCCACCCTGCTCAATGGCAAATCTGAGGCTCTATTCGCCCTGGATAGAGATACACTCAAGCCAATTTCTGGTTCACTTGACTTGAAGCAGCGCGAGGGTCGGGTCCAGTTGCAGTGGCCCATTCAAAAAGAGGCAATACTGTATGCGAACGGGTATATAGACCTCCAGGAAAAACAGCCCTCAGGGTTCTGTTCGGTTGCGTGCGATGGGTTTCGAATAGAGGAGGAACAAACTGCTATCAAGATGCTGGCCAATTCCACCGGTCTGACTGTGAGCGGCGACTTCTCGTTAAAGGGGAATTTGCGTTTGGAGCGAGGACACCTCGTTCCACGGGTGACTATCGCTGCCACTGACACTACACTCTCAAGCAAGCGCTACCAGGCTCAGGCAGAAGGTATAAATGGAGCGATGACTATCACGGGTTTCTCTCCGATCTCTACTCCGGGTAACCAACGTTTTGAAGTCCAAAGCTTCAAGTTGGGCAAACTGCAGTTGCAGGATGGATTCATTGCGTTATGCTTTGAAGATGATCCGCCGGCGCTTCTGATCGAGCGCGCGGAATGGGGATGCCTGGGTGGACGTGTATACAGCCGCGCGTTGCGGATAGACCCAAACCAGCCAGAGATTGATATTAGACTCTTCGCAAACGGCCTGGACATGGACAAGCTATTTGGCCTGGCTTTTGGACAGGGCGGGACGGGCAAAGGCACGCTGTACGGCATGATACCAGCGAGCGTGTCCCGTTCGAACTTGGCTGATTTCACGATAGGCGAGGGATTCCTTCACGCGACAAATGGGAACGGCTCGTGGAAACTCGGAGATAGTGACCCGGCCAATATTGTTCAGAAGGCACTTGAACAACAGCTTGGGAAAATGTTACAGGAATCTGTAGAGGTGAGCATTCAAGATAAGATATTCAGGGGGTTGCGTGATTTTGAGTACAGCATGTTCAAAATTGATTTTCTTAGGCAGAAGGATGGGATTCTCGCTCGGGTAACCACACGGGGTCGAAGCCGAGATCCCAGGGTCCCCGTGGAGTTTGAAGAAATTGTTCTTGACTTTCCCGGCTTTGACGAGAACCTGCGGAAAATAATAGTCATTAGAACAGCGGTCGGTCAAGGCCTTAAGCGGACTACAGATAAGCTGGAGAGGTAATGCCCCCATAGACTACGAACAGTGTAGTTTCAGTTACAATGTAGATGAACTGCCAAGCAGACAATACGGATATATTTTTTACGAAATGAGGTGTATCATGAAATATGGATTTTGGACTGTGGTGGTATTGGCAATGTTGTCTTTTGCCGGCTGCACTCATGAGGTGAAGATGCAGCCTGTCAAGGTGGAGCCAATCCACCTGACGCTGGATATCAATGTCACGCTGCAGCAACAGGAGATAGAGGAGGCTGCCGCCGTGGTGTCTCCGGTTAAGGGCAAGCCAGCCCCTGACTTTACACTCCCGGACCAGGACAAGAAGCCGGTCACACTCAGCACGTTCAGGAGCAAGTGGGTCGTGCTTTACTTCTATCCGAAGGATGACACAATGGGATGCACACTTGAGGCAAAGGATTTCACAGTTCTTCTGCCCCGTTTTCATGAGATGAACGCCGAAGTCCTGGGTGTCAGCGAGGACTCTGTTCAATCTCATTGTGATTTCATCGCTAAGCATCGTATTAAGCTTACGCTCTTGAGCGACCCGGACCATCAGGTGATGGAACGCTATGGAGCGTGGGTAATAAGTTCGTTGGGGGACTTGAATTACGGCCGAGTGATCCGCACTACCATGATTGTTGACCCCAATGGTATCATTCGCCACTATATGCCGGAAGTGATGCCGCAAGGACACGGTGAGCGTGTCCTCAAGAAGCTGACCGAACTGCAAGGTGCGAGCCCGGCCGGACAATAGGCCACTCATTCATATCTCTCGCATCTCGCATAGGGATATCCAAACAGATGCGTCAAAACTGCGTCGGTCGGCATTCGTAGATTTA
>Ga0307379_10012706_pt1 | contig 10960 bp, 12 predicted proteins | sample UN2MG_FD_202237 | JGI IMG/M metagenome (GOLD analysis project Ga0307379, IMG submission 202237) | Soil microbial communities from Risofladan, Vaasa, Finland - UN-2 | ecosystem: Environmental > Terrestrial > Soil > Coastal area > Acid sulfate soil | place: Finland: Risofladan, Vaasa | collected... | reverse complement strand
TCAACAGCTTTCAAAAGATGGCGTGATTCCAAAGATGGATCACGGAAGGTATGATTTAGTTCAGGCGGTTCAAGGCTATATCAAGTATCTTCAAGAGCGATCACTTGGCAGGCCGTCCGCGCCAGAAGACTACCATACAGAAAAAGCGAGGCTAGTTAAGTCTCAGGCAGATAAGGCAGAGCTTGAGGTTCAAACAATGAGGGGCGAACTTGTCGAGGCTAGCGCAGTTGCTAGCGAATGGTTCTCTGCTGTCAATGACTGCAAATCTCGCTTACTATCTATCGCATCAAAGGCTGCTCCGATTCTCGCGTCTGAGAGTAACGCGGGAGCTTGCCAGACAATCATCGATGACCTTGTACGTGAGGCGCTAACAGAGCTTGGGAGTTATGCAAACGCAGAGCGCGAAGAAGATAATCCAGAATGGGATGAGGGCTTGGATGCCGCCGCCGAAGCTGACGGTGAGCGATTGGGCTGACAAAGAGCGAAGACTGGACGGGCAATCAAGCGCAGAGCCGGGTCGCTGGTATACATCACGCGCAGAATATCAGCGCGGAATTATGGATGCCTGTTGCGATCCCAACGTCAATGAAGTTGTTGTTATGGCTGGCGCGCAGCTTGGAAAGACCGAGGCCATCCTTAACGTCATTGGATACCATATCGATAACGATCCATCTCCAATCCTTGTTCTTCAGCCAACGCTATCTATGGGTCAGGCGTTCTCAAAAGACCGAGTGGCGGCTGGATTGCTATCGTCAACTCCGTGCCTAAGCGACAAAGTTAGAGATCCAAGGGCTAGAGATTCCGGCAACACAACTTTACACAAGATATTTCCCGGCGGTGCTCTGACTATTGTCGGGGCAAATAGTCCGTCCGGTTTGGCATCAAGGCCAATTAGAATAATGCTTGCCGATGAAGTTGATCGATTTCCAGTATCGGCTGGCAGCGAAGGTGACCCCATACAGCTTGGCAGGAAGCGCACAGCGACATTCTGGAATCGTAAGGTGATTATGGTATCCACGCCAACTAACAAGGGCGCTAGCCGCATTGAGGAGGCTTTCGAGGCTTCCGACATGAGAAGGTTTTACTTGCCTTGCAAACACTGCCATCACGATCAGCATTTACGCTGGGCCAATGTTAGATGGGAGAAGGATAAGCCTGAAACGGCACAGTATATGTGCGAAGAGTGCGGTGTATTGTGGAGTGATTCCGACAGATTATGGTCTATCAGGAATGGTCAGTGGGTAGCTGAGAAGCCTTTTATGGGCGTTGCTGGCTTTACTATCAGTGGACTTTACTCGCCGTGGACTACTTTGGCTGACGGCGTTAGGGAGTTTTTGTCAGTAAAGAAAAGCCCAGAGCAGCTTAGGGTGTGGACTAATACCTATTTAGCGGAAACCTTTGAGGATGACGGCGAGACAATTGACGATCTTGACCTTGCCGAGCGAAGAGAGCCAATGGACTTTGTGCCGGAGGACGTTGTTATTATTACTGCCGGTGTTGACGTTCAAGACAACCGACTAGAGATTAGCGTTATTGGTTGGGGGAGAGAGGAAGGCGAGTGCTATGTCTTGTCGCACGATACGCTCTACGGTGATCCCAGCACTCCACAGCTTTGGGATAACTTAGATAGCAGACTGTCCGCACAATACGAGACCGAGACAGGCAGGGTGCTAACTATTCGCGGGTCTTGCGTTGACTCTGGCGGTCACTTCACTAACTCGGTTTATCAATACTGCAAGAAGAATATGGCGAGAAGGATCTTTGCGATTAAGGGCGTTGGCGGGGACGGCAAGCCGATAGTTGGCAGGCCATCCAAAAGCAACATTGTTAAATGCCCGCTATTCCCGATTGGAGTTGATACCGCTAAAGATCTGATCTTTGCTAGACTCAGAAAGCAGGAGGCTGGCGGCGGTTATGTGCATTTTAGCGACACTTTATCGGATGAATACTTCCGTCAACTGACGGCAGAGAAGGCTGTGATTAAATATCATCGCGGATTTAAGCGCAGGATGTATCAAAAATTCAGAGATAGAAATGAGGCGCTTGACTGCATGGTGTACGCAATTGCCGCCTATGGTATACTGAACGTGAATGTCAAGGCGTTATCTGATAGGATCGACCGTCAAAGAGACCCAAATGATGACCTTGAGCAAGAAAAAATGACAGACAAAAGGCTCGTTGTCCCTACTAGGCGGCAGGGCGGTTTTGCTAATTCATGGCGATGATTAAATATGGCAAATTTGTTTGACGCTTCAAACGCGCTAGTCGGCGAACCGCAAGACATCGTTGTTGGCGATTTCGTTCAGTGGACTCGCTCCGATCTTGCAAACGATTATCCCACATCGTCTGGCTTTACTGCCGAATATGTTTCTCGCATTGCGGGTGGCGGATCTGGAGAGATAAAGGTCTCTCAAGCCGCTGGGTCAACCGATGCTTATTATCTTTTTATCATTGAGTCTAGCGCCAGCCTTATGTTTGAGACTGGGGTTTATGACTGGCAGCTTGAGATCACTCAGACATCTAGCGGAAATCGCATAGTTGTTGATAGCGGTAAATTTAGATGCGTGGCTGATCTTGATAATTCAAATGCCGATAAGAGAATTCACGCAGAGATTATGGTTGCTAAAATTGAGACGATCCTTGAGGGCAAGGCCGACTCAGATGTTGCAAGCTATAGCATCGCAGGGCGATCACTGACCAAGATGCCGTTTTCAGAATTAGTCGATGCGAGAGACTACTATCGGCGTGAAGTCGTAAAATATACTAACAGCCAGCTCGCCAAAAAAGGCAGGTCTGGCGGTTCAACTATTAAGGTGAGGTTCTGATGGCTATTTTTGATTTCTTCAAGTCAAAGCCTCAAGCGGAGCAAAAAACCTTCAAGCGTTCATATCAAGCGGCAAACACATCAAGATTGTTTGCTGATTACAAAGAGTCGGAGCGATCAGCCGATTCTGAGTTGTATCCTGTAATCTCAAGAATGCGCGCTAGGTCGCGTGACTTGGCAAGAAACAACGCTTATATGCGCCGTTATCTTCAGCTTTTGCAGTCTAATGTTGTCGGTAAAAAGGGTTTTAACTACCAATCCAAGGCTATGGGCATGGATGGCGGTCTCGATTCTGCTGGTAATGAGATGATAGAGCAGGCGTTTGCGCGCTGGTCAAAGCTGGGAAATTGCACAGTTGACGGTCGATTATCGTTTGTTGACGCTCAAAAGATGGTGATTGAGGGTCTGGCTCGCGATGGTGAGGTCTTTTTAATTAAGCATCGAGGGTCATCTTTCCATGATTCCTTTGCGCTTGAGTTCATCGAACCCGATCAGGTTGATGAAGAAAAATCTGAGAGACTACCTAACGGTAATGAAGTTCGCATGGGCGTGGAGCTTGATAAGTTCCGAAGACCTATTGCTTATCACCTTCTTACATATCACCCCGGCGATTACGACTTTACAACTTTGACGCGATCAGCCAAGCACGTCCGAATTCCAGCGGACAGAGTTATTCATATATATGTGCCCAGAAGGGCAGGACAGACCCGTGGCGAGCCGTGGGCGGCATCTGCCATGTCATCTATCAAGCAGCTTGATGGTTGGCGTGAGGCATCTATTGTGGCCGCTAGGATGGGCGCTTCCAAGATGGGATTTTTTACATCTCCATCTGGCGATGGCTTTGTTGCGGATGATATGGATAACCACGTTCCAATAATGGATGCAGATCCGGGGACATTTCATCAGCTTCCGACGGGAGTCGATTTTAAGGCATTCGATCCGCAGTATCCGACCTCCGAGTTTGACAGCTTCCATAAGGCGGTTCTCAAGGGCGTAGCTTCAGGGCTTGGCGTTTCTTACACATCGCTAGCTAATGATCTTGAGGCGACATCCTATAGCTCCATTAGGCAGGGAGCTTTAGAGGAGCGGGACTATTATCAGAATGTACAGCAAATGATGATCGATCATTTTGTGCGACCTGTTTTTGAGGCTTGGCTTACTTCAGCGATGGAGATGAATACCTTTGGGATTCCTTACGCCAAGTTCGACAAGTTTGCGAATGCCGCTGAGTTTAGAGGCCGATCTTGGAACTGGGTAGATCCACAGAAAGAGATGGCGGCGGCTATCAACGGATTAAACGCTGGTATATTATCTTTGCAAGATGTGGCTTCAAACTATGGAAAAGATACGGAAGAGCTATTAAGCCAAATCGCTAGAGACAAGTCGCTGATGGAGCAGTTTGGAATATCGTATGGCCTTGAGCCATATAATGTCCAAAAGATGCCAGAGGTTGCGGATGGCGAAGTATAAAGGCAAAGAGATAAACACAAAGCCAACGGAGGCTATGTCATCAAATGCTAAACGTGGTTTGGAGTGGCGCGAAGAATATGGTCGCGGGGGTACTGAGGTCGGTGTGGCGAGGGCTAGAGATTTGTCTAATCGCCGCGAGCTGTCTCCTGATACTGTCAGGCGTATGTATTCTTATTTTGCTCGACATGAAGTCGACAAAAGGGCAGAGGGATTTAACCAAGGCGAAGACGGATTCCCCAGTGCTGGCAGAATCGCGTGGGAGCTTTGGGGAGGAGACGCCGGACAGTCATGGTCAGGAAGAATCGTTGATCGTCTCAATTCACTAGATGATCGCTCAGAAGAGGTGATTAGTATGGAAGAAGATATTAGGTCAGAAGGCCAAGCGTTGACTGATGTTGATGCCGTTTGTAGCGACTCGCCAGATGAGCAAATTACTGATGGCGATGCCGAGGTAGTTGCTACCGAGGAAGATACTGGAGACCGCAAGGCATCTGTTGAGGTAGTCCACAGGGCTATGGATATGGAGACCGGAAGTGTTGACGAGGATACTCGCCGAGTGCGAATGTCGGTCAGTTCCGAAGAGCCTGTGATGCGGTCATTTGGCATGGAGGTGCTAGAGCACTCTACCGATGCAGTTGATCTTTCGTTTTTGAATAGCGGTCGAGCGCCACTGCTGCTTGACCATGACCCCGAAAAACAGATTGGGGTAATTGAATCTGTCGAACTTGATGGCTCGGCTCGGCGACTCCGAGCGACCGCGCGCTTTGGAAAAGGTGCGCTTGCCAGAGAAGCGTTTGACGATGTTGTTGATGGTATCCGTGCGAACATATCAATCGGATATGCAATCAACAAACTGGAGAGAAAAGACAAGGACACATACGTGGCTAAGTCTTGGAAGCCAATGGAGGCATCGCTTGTCTCGATTCCTGCCGACCAGTCGACACTGGTTGGAGTTGGGCGGTCTAGCGAAGTTTCACCCGAACCCGTGATTAAAACTGACTTCAAAGAGGAATCTATTATGTCAGAGCATACTGTAGATATCGCGGCAGTCGAGGCAGAAGCCCGCAAAGCCGCACAAAAGAACGCAGCTCAAATTGTTGAGTTAGGCGCTCGCCACAACAAGAGCGATATGGCTCGTCAGGCGATCCAAGAAGGTCGAAGCATTGAGGAGTTCCGTGGCGAACTGCTTGAGAGCATTGGTTCTTCACGCGCTATCGAAGAGCAGGAAATTGGTTTGACTAAGAAAGAGACTCAGCGTTTCTCTCTTATGCGCGCCATTCACGCTTTAGCTAACCCCAGTGATCGTCGCGCTCAAGAAGCGGCAGCATTTGAATTTGAATGCTCACGCGCAGCGGCAGATCAGTATGGTCGCACAGCACAAGGCATACTTTTGCCTGCTGAAGTTCTACGCAACTGGAAGCGTGATCTAAACAGCACTGACGAGTCTGCATTGTTTGCCGATGATTTCCGTGGTGGAGACTTCATTGACGTTCTTCGCAACGCTTCATCTGTTATGCAAGCTGGCGCACGTATGCTTGGCGGTCTTTCTGGCGATGTTAAAATCCCTAAGAAGACTGCATCTGCTACCGCCGCTTGGATTGCAAGTGAAGGCGGCGCAGCTAGCGAGTCAGAGATGACTGTTGGCTCAGTAAGCCTTAGCCCTAAGACTTTGGGCGCATTCACTGACGTTACTCGCCAGTTGATGATCCAAAGCTCTATGGACGTTGAGGCACTTATCCGTGACGATCTTGCTCAGTCTCTTGCTACTGCAATCGACAAGGCTGGTCTTGAGGGTTCAGGAACAGGCGGCGCTCCGACTGGAATCTTGAACACTAACGGCGTGAACACAGTTACAGCGTTTGCTGTTGCTAACCCAACATTCGCAGAAGTTGTTGCTCTTGAGACTGCGGTTGCTGAAGACAATGCTCTTTCTGGCAACTTAGCTTACATCTTGCCTGCTTCTATGCATGGCGCGCTGAAGACTACTGAGAAAGCCGCTGGCACAGCTCAGTTCGTTGTTGAACCCGGCGGCACTATCAACGGTTACCGTGGCATCGTTTCTAACCAAGCGACTGCTGGCAACCTTTACTTCGGTGACTTCTCGTCGCTGTTGGTTGGTATGTTTGGCGGCCTAGACATCGTTGTTGATCCTTACACTTCTAGCACTAGCGGAACTGTACGGGTTGTTGCACTGCAATCTGTTGACGTAGCTGTACGTCACGCGGTTAGCTTTGCATTCGGTAACGATGGCGCATAAAGATTTCACCTCCCCTACGGGGGAGGTTTTCTTGGGCGTTTTTTAGCAAGAGCGCCAAAGAAAGCGAGGGACTTTTATGAAGTACGTAGTTTTAAAGGGAACGGTTATAAATGGTCGGCGCGTTAGTGCGGGCGATATTGTTGAGGTGTCCGATCAGGATGCGGTCGGCCTTCTCGGAATTAACCGTATTTGCAAAGCAAAAGAAGAGCCTGTTATCGTGGATCGATCCGTAGGGCTTTCTGAAGAAACAAAGCCTAATCGAAGACGCAGGAAGGCTGACTAATGACGGTTGAAACGGCAAGCGATAGAATTGCTATGCTCGCAGACTTTGGCGTGAATGCGTCATATAAGCCGTTGAATGGCTCGGCGCGGTCAATAAAGGTCATATTTGATGACGAGTATGTTCCGGTAGATACAGGCGGTGGTATCGCTTTTGCTATGAATCAACCAAAAGCACTGGCAAAAAGCTCAGACCTGACAGGAACGGTTGAGAATGGATTGTTAATTATTGCCGGAATTAGTTACTTAATTAAGATAGTTATGAGCGATGGCACTGGCATCACAGAGCTAATGCTGGAGCGTCAATAATGGCTCACGTAAGAAAGTTAATCCGAGACAACATTGAGTCTACTTTGACTGGGCTGGCAACAACTGGCAGCAAAGTATTTGTGACTCGCGTCTATCCTATTGCGGCTGGCAGCTTACCCGGCCTAGCTATTTATACTCGATCAGAGACATCGGACTACATTACTATCGGATCATCAAGAACGGTTGAGCGATCTCTTGTTGTGACGGTTGAGGCTTATGTTCAGGGCACTACTGGTTATGACGATCAGATTGACCAAATAGCCTCAGAGGTTGAGGCTGCTTTGGCGACTGATGTTACCCGTGGAGGCTACGCAAAAGATACTCGCATAACGGCTTTTGATGCCGATTACAGCGCCGATCCAGATCAGCCTGTTGCTTACGCATCAATTACCATTGAGGTTGATTATGTTACAATCGATGGCATTCCAGAGGTAGCTGCATGATTAAATTATTGAATAATGGGAGCGAAATCAGCGTCCCAGATTACAAGGTTGATGAGATGATCCAGAAGGGTTGGGTTATTTTTGAAGATTCCGGTCTCTCTGAGCCGGATGAGATTATTGAAGAAGATTCCGAGGAGGAATAAAGCATGGCAACTCACAAAGGCTCAGAGGGTACTGTTAAGGTTGGCGCTAACGCAGTAGCCGAGATTCGTTCTTTTTCTATTGAAGAGAGCGCAGACACAATCGAGACCACAACAATGGGCGACACAGCGCGCACATATACATCCAGCTTAACATCTTGGTCTGGAAGCCTTGACGTTTACTGGGATGAGACCGACACAACTGGTCAAGGCGCATTAGTGAACGGCGCTGAGGTTACCTTGAACGTCTATCCAGAAGGCGATACGTCTGGTGACACTTATTACTCTGGCGGTGCTATTGTTACTGGCGTAAGCATTTCAAGCTCTTTCGATGGCAATGTCGAAGCATCGATTAGCGTTCAGGGAACTGGCGCATTAGTCAGCTCAACGGTTGCTTAATATGAGTGTACTTGATAAGGCTAAAAAGCATTATCAGACAAAGCTCCATGCCGATCCCAAGCCGATCAACATCCCAGAATGGGATACTGATGCGTTTATAAAGCCGGGGATCAATCTCTCTCAATTGGGGGAGATTATGGAGCTAAGTCAAACCGGAAAGACAGCCGAGGCGATGGCATTGACTTTAATCTATCGGCTTATTGATTCTGATGGCAAGTTTATATTCAGAAAGCCTGACAGAACCGAGCTAATGAAGTCAGTAGATCCAGACGTTCTTGCGCGCGTTGTTGGTGAGATCAATTCCTTAGATCCTTCAGATGAGGAAATTGAGGGAAACTAAGAGCCGACCATGACCTTCAGTTCCGATATTACCTTGCGGAGCTTCTTGGGAAAACGGTCGGCGAGATCAACCGGATGGACGTTAGAGAGTACTGGGGCTGGATTGCTTGGCTAAAGATTAAAGGCGAGAAGAATGGCTCGACAAAACGTAAACTTTGACATCACTGCGCGCAATAAAACGCAAAAAGCGTTTGCTGGCGTCTCACAAAATCTCACAAGAATGCGATCTAACGTCAATCAAACGGTTGGCAGGGTCGGCAGGATTGGAGCTGCTTTTGCTATTGCAGGAGCAGGCGCAACCGCTGCGCTGGTTAAAATGCGGATGGCTGCAATTGATAACCTCGCAAAGACCGCTGACAAGCTAGGCGTAACTACCGAAGCACTTGCAGGATTAAGACACGCAGCCGAGCTGTCTGGAGTTTCAGCGCAGACGTTCGATAAGGCGCTTCAGAATATGGGCGTTCAAATTGCCAACGCAGCCAGAGGCTCTGGTCTGGCGGTTCGGGCACTCTCTGATCTTGGACTTGAATCTGAAAGTCTAACAAAGCTACCTCTTGACCAACAAATGCAAGCCGTTGCTAAGGCTATGCAAAATGTTGAGAGTCACTCCGATAAGGTGCGAATATCATATGAGCTGTTTGGCGCTAGAGGTGTTGGCGTTCTTAACATGATGAAAGACGGCGGCGAAGCAATGGCTTCAATGGCAGAGGAGGCTCAGACGTTAGGCATTGGCCTTAGTCGAATTGATGCCGCGCAGGTTGAGGCAGCTAATGATTCTGTGACTAGAGCCAAGGGAGTATTTGAAGGTTTCGGAAATCAAATAGCCGTTGCTCTTTCGCCAGCAATTGCAGAGCTTTCTGCTAATTTCTATCAAACCGCATTAGATACGAATGAAGCTGGCAATGTCGGGGATAGAGTAGCGCGCTTAATGTTTAAGGGTTTCGGTTACGTTGGTAATGCGATCCTTGGAATTAAAATTGCAATAATGGGGATTCAGTTTGCGTTTGCCACATACGTAAAGTTCTTTATTTTAGGCGTTTCTAAGATCGGTTCTGTCATTGATTATTTGATTGAAAAATACAACCAGATCGCAGGCGCTCTTGGCTTTGATGCAATTGAATCAAATATCGGTCAAAACCTTCAAATGCTTTCTGACTCTTTTGGTGAAACAGCCGAAGGGATTAAGGCAAAAATACAAGAGGCTTTAAACTCGCCGCTTCCATCTGAAAGAATTATGGAGTTTTTCGACAATGTTCAGATGAAGGCAAGGGAGACGGCTGAGGTTGTTGCTGCAAACGCACCCGGAACAGTGCTGGCAGAGGGCGCTCAAGATGGAGCGGATCAGGCTGCGAACGCGACTCTTGCCACATCTTCAGCAATGCAGACCACGGTTTCTACATTGTTAAGCACAACACAGTCGCAGATGTCAGCGTTGCAAGGCATCTTTGCGGAAGGTTCGGCGGGAGCTAAGGCGTTTTTCTTAATACAGCAAGCAATGGCGGCTGGCAGTGCGATTGTTAATGGTTTAATGGCTTCTATGTCAATTAGGGCGGCGTATGCTCAGTTGGCGGCTATGACTGGCAATCCAACACTCGCAACAACGGTCGGAGAAGCCCACGCAAATCTTGTGATGATGTCGGGATTTGCTACTGCCGGAATGATTGCAGCGCAAACTATAGCGTCTTTTGAGGGCGGTGGATTTACAGGTACAGGCGCTCGCGCTGGCGGGTTGGACGGCAAAGGCGGCTACATGGCTATGGTTCACCCAAATGAGACAATCATTGACCATTCCCGTGGTCAAGAAATGCCATCTCAGAGCGCAAACATTAGCTTTAACATACAGGCCAATGATGCTCGCGGTTTTGATGAGCTTTTGGTGCAGCGCCGAGGACTAATCACTAGCATGGTTAGACAGTCGCTTAACAATTCTGGAAAGAGGCTTGCGTAATGGCTGGAACCTTCCCCACTTCTCCGGGCTTTCGCGAGGTAGAAACCAGCGTTAGGCATTACAACTTGATGAGCGAGAGTATTAACGGTCGCTTACAAGTTCGTTCGCTTGGCGCTTCTCGGCGTGAATTTAAAGTAAAATTTCCTCCAATGACCAAGGCTGAGTTTGAGCCGATATATGATTTTTTGATTCTCCAAGAGGGAATGCTTGAAACCTTTAGTATTACAATACCAAACCCCACTGAGGCTAGCGGAGAAGAAACCGTTACCGTTCGGCTGGCGAATGACGTTCAGGAGTTTTCTCTTTCGGTTAGAATGCTATACGAATTTGAGGTGGAACTGATCGAGGAGATTACATGAGTCGCGGTCTTAGTTCCGAGATTACTACTGCGCTCGCGACCAATGGGTTTAGGCTTGCAACGCTTATTTATATTGAAGTAGGGAATGCTATCTATCGCATAACCGATTTTGGCGTTGATCTTACAGACCTTGACCTCCAGTTCTACACTTCAAGCGCAGACCTTATTGATATAGCATCTGTTTCAGAGACAGG
>Ga0307379_10012704_pt1 | contig 10960 bp, 6 predicted proteins | sample UN2MG_FD_202237 | JGI IMG/M metagenome (GOLD analysis project Ga0307379, IMG submission 202237) | Soil microbial communities from Risofladan, Vaasa, Finland - UN-2 | ecosystem: Environmental > Terrestrial > Soil > Coastal area > Acid sulfate soil | place: Finland: Risofladan, Vaasa | collected... | reverse complement strand
GGCCCTGAAGATATTAATATGACCTGCTGAAATAAACAGGAGTGTCCCTTGTATAAAAGGTGCAAGAAAGGTTCCTGCAAGAACCATGATACCGGGTTTCTTCAGTTTTACCCTGATTTTTTGAATATTAATCACCTTCCATGATCGAGAAAGTAATCACTTTCTACCACGGTTGGCTCGGCTGATAACCCAGCCTGCCGAAGGTTGCTTTCTGAAGCCTGTATAGGTCACCGAAACCCTCTGCAGACTCAGGCGTGTAGTTACCGGGATGACTCCGGTCCCGGTTTCTGCCCATCTTAACGGTGTCGATGCCCTTCCATTTCCAGTATTCACTGTGACCGTCCGCATAGGCGAAAGTCGTCCCATCTCCATGCCGGACCGACGGATCATCCCACCAGGCCTCCTGCACGTAGTGGACTGCGTAGCTGTATGATGTCGCCCAGCCTTCGTCAACGAAAACGACCCTTTCGGCCGGCGCCGGGTTGTAAATCTGCGTTCTGTTCTTCACCCATAGCCACACACCGTCCTCCTGTTTAGGTATCTGTTTGCCTCCTGCTTCATTGTATGTGCCCGCCGGAGGGTTCCCATTCATCGAATGCACGATAGCATAGGACAGCATTTCACCACGATATCCGGTCGGGCAACTGTAAAGCTTCAGGTTCTTGCAATAAGGCCATAAAGCTCCGGCCTTAATCTGCTCTATCTGTTGATATTCCCCAAGCTGTTCTCCGCTTGCGTAATTAGGCGCCCAGCACGTGCCCACCCAGGGCTTCTCGTTAGGATGCCTCGCATCATTAGGCACTCCAGCATGGCCTGCGGCCCCGTTGACAATATAACCGTCGTTATCATCTGCGTAAATGATCCACACTAATCCAAGCTGCTTGAGGTGGCTCAAACAGACTGCCCGCTTGCCCTGTTCTCGCACCCTGTTAAGAGCCGGCATTAAGATCGCCATCAATACGGCTATAATCGCAATCACAACCAGCAGTTCTATGAGCGTGAATCCCCTTGGGAAGCCCTTTATCCTCCGATTAGGAATTGTTATATCTTCCGATATTTCCCATATATACTTCATTGAAACACTCCTGCATGCTTCAACTCTCATAATAACATAATTTCTTCTCAATGTTAATAATTTTCGGTAGCTTTGGTACACCATAGAAACATACTTAGCTATAGCATTTTTCAGGTTAGATGTTTTATATTAGTAAGGCAGAATTGTCCTGATGCTTTCTTTCGCTGCTGCTTATTTAGAAACGAGTTCACTATATATCTTCACTCTTACTCGCGTTCCGTCTGCCAGGGCTCCTGATATCCTGGGGGCTGGCCGGGTTTGGGCGTGGCCATGGTAATGGGCATCTGGATAGGGATGTTCCGGGAACTGCGAACGACCCTGCCGAGCTTTTCTCTTGTTACCCGAACAGGCTCAATAACCAGCTCGGGTACGCTGTAGGTCCAAAGGCATGATTCATAATACGTCGGATCTTTCTGAGGCAGCCGTATAGGCTTGTGTACCTTGCCGCTTTTATCTACGTATGCGATATATGTTCTTGTGAATACGCCGCTGCCTCTTTTACTGCTGAATACTATCCATCGGCTGTTGCTCGACCAGCTATGCCAGCTTTCACTTTCACTGCTGTTGATATCGAGCCGGTTGTACTTATACTCTCCCGTTTGTTTTGCCGCTTCGAGGTCCATGATATACAGGTCGCTGCTCTGTCTGTAAACGGGGAAGCAGCCGTAATCGCACATGCAGAACAGCAGCCAGCGGCCGTCCGGGCTGATTCGAGGCAAAAGGATGCTGAGGTCTGTATCCTCAGCCGAAAGTACAGATTCCAGTTGCCCCCATTGGTCACGATCAAGGTCGTAACTGGCACGGACAAGGTCGTACTTTATTTGGTCGTAGGATTCGGGAACGACAGTCTTATCCGACCAAGTCACCGGCGCGCTGCAGAAGTACAAGTAACGGCCGTCGGCGGACCAGGTCGGATATGTTTCGAGCCGGTCTTTCCTGGCAAGATTCGGTGTGGTCTTTACGCTTTCCGATTCGACCAGGTAATAAGCCATCAGAGAATCGAAGTCCATCACATCCCGAACCTCGCTTGCGGCCGCATGAAAGAGTTGCCTGACTTTGTTGACAGAAAATGCGGCAACGCGCCCGCTCGGATGCCAGGATGTATATCCGAATTTTGTTCCAATCTTTCGTACTTTGTCACCTTCGACCAGCAAAGCCGAGCTGCCGTAAACTGGGCTGCGGATGCCGAGCAACATTTTTTCGGCACGGTTTCTACAAAAAGCGTGGCAGTTAACACAGCCATGCTTGAAATATCCATTATCTAATATGACTGATTCACTAAAGCTGCCAAGATTACGCTGATAGATGCCCATATCTCTCCAGGTGCCATGGGCTGGTCGAATCTTCCGATATACGAGGAAAGTATCAATGTCCTCATGTGCAATTTCGGCGGTCAGAGTTTGAAAGCGGGACCATCGGATATTTTCTCCTTTGGAAGATGATGCGCCAGCGGCGGTTCCGACATAAACATCCAAATTGAGCTGCCGGCCCCGGTTTAAATCAAGAAGCTCATGCCAGGCTCGCTTCGGAATCACAATCGTGGGTTTCTTGCTGAATATCTCAATTGGATTTCCTTTTTCGCAGTATATTCTCACGAAATACCCTGCCCCTTCCTGCTGTATGACAAAGTTCAGGGGTGCGATGTTTGGCGGGATAACACTGCCGGCGTAATCCGGCTGGACTTTTGCTGGCCGGTCGATGGAACTGTATTGTGTGATCGGAGCTTTTCTGTTGCGGCAGGCATAAAACAACGAAACAGCTATAAGTGCGCATACGATTATCGCGTAAATGAGTTTAGCTTTCCTGGTTTTATGTAATTTTGCTTTCATACGTATATGCATTTGAGTCATTTATTCGAGCCTATAGATGCAAACTTATAATAGTAGAAGTAAGTGTTGCGGAATTTTTTTGACAGCTCTTTGGAGGCAGCTTGTTTGTCACCACCGTAACTACTCAGAATCCGGGAAAACTCTTCGATCTGTTTGCGCTTTTGAGGACTTGGTGGATAACCGCTGAGATTGATAGGCTTTCGTGTTCCATATATATAGATAAGGGCCGCTTCTTCATAATGTGTGGGTAGTTCGCGATAACCGAAATCTTGTAAACGCTCAAGATTCAGGACAAGTTTGCCTAAATGCTTGTTTAACATATACCTGGCCATTAGATATTCGAACGCCATGCGATTTTGGCTGTTCCTCTCCAGGAGCTCTAAAAGAGTTTTCTCCATGAGAAGGGTGTGAGTGAGGCAATCCTTGTCCAGGTACAAAGAGCGTAGATGCTGAATATACTTGTCCGTAGAAAGGCCTGGGTCGGTCTGGAGAAGGTCAAGATAGTGTTTTGCCCACTCAGCATGAAAAAGAGTCTTGCTGAGCACACCGAGATATATTTTGGCGGAGCCTGAATTGCCCTTTACCATATTTATCAGGGCCAGCCTCTGTAAAACCATCGGGCGACTGCCGAGCCCTTCGAGACATTCGGTCAGGGAATTTTCAGCCATGTTTACAACACCGATGTCTAAAAAAACATCGAAGATTTGCCAGTGCATCCACTTGTATTTCTTATCAGACAGAAACAGGTAATCCGGATGTTGGGGCCAGGAGAACATATCATAGCCGAGTCGGCCGACATGATACAAAGCCCTGTTGACTGCGTGAGCTATAAAGGGATTTTCAGCATTATGTTGAGCGGACGTGAGCAATTCCGGCCACATCTTGTGGTAGGCATAGTAATCAACTTTAAACCGGGTTCTAAGATTTTCATTGCGGGAAAAGAAAACGACGCTGCCGGCAATAGAAAGCAAAAGCAGCGATTCGACTGCCCATTTGAGTTTTAGTGAGTGTCTATATCGGGAAAATATCTTTAGCAATAGGTTAGATGATTTATTTCGGTGCTTTTTTTTGGTCCGGCCTTTTACAAAATGAACCCTTTTCCAGAGTATCTGTAAAATCCCAAATACAAAAAGTGTCAAAGGCGGTAATAGATATAGTAGATAGACAATTGTCACTTCTCTTTTCCGAACTTCGTAATAAAGAATTTTCCAGGAGAAAGGTAACGAGTTGCAAAAGGCATCGATAATACTAACGCGAAAGACAAGAAGGCCCATAACGTATGGAATAACAGCAGCGGATAGCAAATAAAATAGACTCATCTTCCACCGCGACCTGAAAATTAATTCATAAATTGCACAGACGACTGCAAAAAGAAGAAATGCTCCGCCGGCAAGAAAATACAGAATTACAGACAGGAATAAAAAAGTGCTCCAATGGCTTAAGGTCGTAGTCCGCGATAAAGTCATCCTTATATACAGACATGCGATAAGTAATGCAATCAATAATGCCATTGTTGTGTCAAAGTAATAGGCATACCGGGTGTAGAGAACAAGTAAAAGAATCGGTAAGATAAAGCAAATCCAGCGAATTCTCGGTAAGTTTGCTGCTTTCAGCAGATAGTCTATACATACGCTGAGCAGCCAGGCTTGCACTGTTACAACAAGAGCACCTGCCCGGGAATAGTAGAAGAGCTGAGAAAGGAAAGCTGAGAGATATTCAACAGGTCCGCCCGGGTATGATAGAAACGGCAGAAAAAAAGCCCGGCCTTTGTAAAAGACAGGGAAATTTGTAATAATGCCGGCCCCATGATACATAAGCCGCAGGTCCACATAGAGCTGGAGATACAGATAAAAAAGAATAAAAAAGAGAAAGCTTTGCAGCCGCCGCCCCAGGCCCGGGCTTGAATGCTGCTTTATTATATCTTGTGAACGGGATTGCGAAACAGACATCCGACCGGAAGATTTTGGAAGCGAATTCGACATCACTTTCCTATACTACATAATCTAAAATTTCCCATACACGTTTCGCCAAAAAACTCCTGCAAGCTTCAAGCACTATAATACCAGGATTTCATCTAAAATCCAATAATCAATAATCGTTCGAAATGTAGGGGCAATCCCATGTGGTTGCCCTGATATGTTATATTTAGCCCCTTAATTTATTAAGCGGGTTATCTAATTCCCAACCGGCGACAAACTCTGACCGTCTGGAGAGCTGTAACGCCACGAATCTAACCGATTGACGGTCTTGACCTGCCCGTCTAAGAATACCGCATTCACAACGCCGTCTTCCATATCCGCATCCCGCGACGGGTGGCAGCCACTGAATGAGCGAAGCGAATGAAGTGGATGGGGAAAATCATCCAACCTTAACTCACTTAAGGCACTTTAGCTCACTTGCTTTGGAGTTTACCCCCGGTGTCTGCTCACTTGCTTTCCTGCCGGGGGTCGGGGGCCTCGCAAAAACCAAAAACTATCACCAAAAATTAACAAAATTTTCACCCAAAATTCCCCCCTCATATCACACCAATTGCTATACACGCCCACAACACCATTTTCACCATAGCAGCCCCCCCTGACACAATACTCAAGAATATAGCAAACCACAATGCAACATATCTGAAACGTAGCTTTTGTTGCTGTCCCGGAGATTTCCTATACTGAACAAACTGCTTTTCTTTTTGCACAAGCTCTGTCGGATAGTACTTGTCAAACATCTCTTCGAGTTTCCTTAACTGCTTGAATCGACGACTGTTATATCCGGCCAGTATTCTTGTAAAAGCATACCAGAACCATGTGACTCCTATCACCACAATCGCACCGGCAAAAACACCGAAAACACCGATGTCATCTAATTCTTTTAGCAGATATCCCAGCCCTCCGAAAATCGATGGTACAAATATGCTCGTCATCAACCACGACATCTGATGTGCCTTCCACACTGCTCTGTCAAGGTTCTCATAGTTGAAGCGCATCAACGACAAACACTCCTCACTGATATTAGTGTTTTTCTTGGATGTGTTATTTTCCCCTGTCTCCGCATCTTTTCTATCGCTCATCGCAAATGCTCCCATTTCCTAAATTATCCCTGTTAAACGCAAATCTCTCAAAAAACCCGAAACTACCACCAAAAACCAACAAAATCAACCACAAACTTGCCCCGTTAGATAATTACGTCTATCTAATCGGGGTTCACCCAAAAACCCTCTGAATGTGCTTCCTGCGGTTCGTCACTTCACACCAGATTGATGGCACCATTTCTACCTTCGGTTCGCACTAATTTTAATCACTCCGTCATTTCATGCCTGCGTGAATGTATGACGCTCATGCTGGCCTCCGGTAGAAATACTTCCCTTCGACATTCTCCATTCCTTGTTCGATATTCGATATTTCTTGTGCTTTTCTGTCGGGGGTCACCCCTAGTTTATCGAGGGGAGTGTAATCAAAGGATACTCATTGTTGATTGCAAAGGTTTATCCAGAAATGATATAGAGTAATCAGATTTATTTCTGTACGTGAATGAGTAGATTTATATTCACCAATTTCTGACACTTGTATTATTGTAATTTTATCTTGTTCTGACCAACTAATATAATCATTTGGATTAGCTATCAGATCATCTATCCATGAATTGACTTTACCATACCAATAATTAAAATCTTCCTTCTGCACATAACCTAACATCGCAGCAATATCATGGTTTTTTCCATGTTCTTTATTCTTAAACCTGCCAATGCCAGAACTGACATAATCTCTCGAACTCGTTGGTGTAAGTCTCTTGGCTTCAATAAAAAAGAGTGGTTCTGAAAATGCCTTATATGGTGAGGCAAAGATTAGAATATCTGGCCCACTCTTTGCTTCAAATCTGAACAAATAACCACTTAATTCTCTCAATTTGTTATTTAAAAGATTTGTAATTTCCCCAGATATATCATCCTCATAAAAAGTCGATATGTTAATATTTGCTTTCCCTAAAAGTATGCTTGAAATATCAATAATATTTTCCCGAATAAAGGATAGAATACTTTTTCGATGATGACCTGATTCTAACGAGTAAATTAAATCACTTTTAATATCTGGCTTGCTTTGCTCATAGTGCATAATCAATACCCGCTACTCACCAGGTCTGTAAATACTTCATTAGCGTCACGTAGTGCTATTGATTTGAGCCAATATCTCAAGGTTTTCGGCTTTACCAAATATACCATATCTCGTTGATGATATAGCTTTATGATTCTTTTATACAAAATATTAGCATCCTGTTGGTTGTCTATAAGGCAGCTTAGGTCTCCTTTTTCGATTTGCTTTTTCTCGGATTTCGACATTTTTTGTGGCTTGTTAGGATTGCCGTAAGCAAAAGGGAAACAAATAAACGATACAGATTCAATAGGCTCCAAAGGATAAAACAGTTTTGTTCCTTCTTTATAAATCGAATTCAAAGAATCACAGAAAACTTTAGCAAAGGCCTCAAGAATTTGCTCGTTAGTGTCTTCTGTATTTAACGTTGCTTCTTCATTTTTTGCCAACTGCTCAGCATAATATTCAATAACATCATCACATATAATTTGTTCAGCCTTTGATAATCTGAGCTTGTTGAGGTCTTCGGGGTAAGGCAAAGCTAACATATCTTTCATTAGTATGCTGTATGTAGAACGACTTACTCCTGTTCGGCCACTACCAGAAAGTAACAGCGTCTTATATAGAATTCTATTATTTATAATGTGTTTCCTCAAGTTGTGTAGCTCTTGCTCTTTAGGTGCATGAACACCAATAATTTCATGTTTAAATATTAAATCGTCATTTCTAAACGTAACCGGCAATGAGGGTCTTTCTTTTATTAGGATATGTGGAGCCTTGAATATTAACTTGTTTCTTTTTCTTGTTCCTTCAAATAATTTCTCTTTCTCAATTACTATATCTCCTTCATTTATATAATCGTTAGTGAACTTATTTGTCGGAATCATTAGTTTGTTTGTTAGATGGGAAGCTTGTTTGGATTGATTTCCAAGATTGTAACCTTCTCCAAATTCCCATCCGTCATTTTTCTTTTTCTCTTTTAAGTATTTTTCTAAAGGTCTTAGGCCGTGTAAACGTTTAACCAGATGGTACAAATGACCACTGCCCAAAAGATTTGTTTTCCATATCAATTGCTCCGTTTTCGCTATTTCTTTAGGCACATGATATAGATCATATTTGTCTATCTCGAAATAAAGCTTTTCCTTTGAAGTTCTGGTTCGTCTAACAGCTACATGCAATATATCATTGTCGTCTGGTGGAGTGTTCCTGGCAAATAAAACCACTACCGGATAATTTCTTCCCTCAAAAAGAACATTGCATAGAGAGCTAAAATCGAAAATTTGAGGTACATTGTACCTCTCCAGAAATTCCCGCCGATGCTGGATCGTTTTATTGTATAACAGCGGGCCGGATGGGATGACAAGAGAAAGCAATCCGCCTTCTCTAAGCAATTTCATTGCTTGTTGTAAAAAAGCCAAGGCTATATTTTTATCAGGTATTTCAAAATCAAATTCAATCTTCTTTGACAAGTCCTGCCAATACTGCTCTTTTTTCTTGCTCTCCTCCGCCTTGCTGTCCGCTTCTACAGGTGGATTAAAAGGGGGATTTCCTATAATCAAGCCAAATCTTTTGTCTGTCTCAACAAAGTCAAAAAAGTCTTGTGCTATTATATTTTTGCTTAAGTCGATGAGTTTCTCTTCTGTTAATTCCTCCCATGCCTTCTTTGGTTCAAGCATATCACATAATGCTACCGTCAAGCTGAATATCGCTAATTTAACTGCTTCAGGCTCAAGATCAACCCCGAAAATTTGTTTCCTAAGAATGGATTTTAGTTTTCTAATGGTTGGAGGGCGTATTTCTCCGTTTTTTTCATATTGTTCTTTCTGCCACCATTGGACAATTCTCTTAAATGCGGCCACAAGAAAAATCCCCGATCCGCAGCTTACGTCAATAACGGAAATATTATCCTTCGGCTGGGCAATGGGCATACATTCGTCAACCATGAAGTTGACCAGGTGTGTGGGAGTATATGTAATGTCTTTTCGCTTGGGTATAAACTCCTCGTAAATACGGCTGATCAATTCTACAGGCAGATAGTTAAAATCGTAGAGCTTCCAAAAGACATACTGATTATCTGTTTCAATATTTGCATCTAAAAAACCTGCAAGTTTTGAATGATCGAGACGTGCTATTTCCTTTTTTTCCTGTTTATCTAATTCGAAGATTTTGCCATTTACATCTTTGCCTAAATCTTCAAAAAACTGAATTCCCTTCTTGTTACGTAGAACATCACAAAAACAAGTGGCCTTATCATATTTTTTGAAATAATCTAAGGGCAAAACTCGATTGTCTTTGCTATCTTTTCTTTCCTCAAGATATTTCGCAAGAATGCTTAGAACCAGAAGTTTATTACAGGCTTGTTCATTTTGCCCTTCGATAAATTCATCTCGTATTTTCTTTAATCCATCTATCAATTTCTTATAAGAACTGTGGTTAATGCTAAAATGCTTCTTGTTTTCCTTGGATTCCCAAAAGCTGCCATTTTGAAATAGACTTGCAGAATATTTTTTGTATTTTTCGTGAGCGTCGGAAACTAGAGAAAATGTATCGAATTCTTTTGCTTTACGATTTTTTTTATCTACTGGTTTACGACAGGTGAAAATTTTTACATCTGTTTTATCAAAAACATAATAGAGGGGGACAATTCCGCTACTCCACAGTTTAATATGAATATCCGATAGATCTCCAGTTAATTTATTATCTGTGTTGTCGTAAATAAAGAGTTGAGGAATTGACTTCTCACCCATTCGTCGAAAATATACCGCGCTGGCTTTCAATTCTTCTGCCTGATGCAGAATAAGGATTTCACCAAAGGCTACGTTATTATCACCCTGATAATCTCTATCAGTAAACAGTAATCCAGAGGCAGACGAATCCGTCTCAAAATCCAGCAAATTTAGGTTTTGTTCTAAGGTATTATAAGACATAGTCTTATGTTAAATCGGACAGCGCTTCATTTTTTATCCAAAATTAAATATTACCCACAAGAAGCTTACATAAACAGATATGATATTTCAACATTAAATTGACCGCTATGCGCAATACGTATTACAAAACTGCCATTTCCAGTCAACGTAAAGGATACCGCTTATACCGACGAAATTATGGCCTTTTCTTTAACCAAAAGCAACAAAAAACCACAAGATGCCCCCTAAATGTGCTGCCTGCGGTTCGGTACTATTTTTATTTACTACGTCCCTCACGGGACTTCCGTAATACTGTAAGTTCCTCATGCTGGCCTCCGGCAGCACAAATAACTGAGAAAAAGCATCGAAAATTAAGCAATTTTCGACAAAAAACGCTAAAAACCAACCCAAAAATCCGATTTCCAACATAAATAAGGAATTTCGTCAGCTTCAAATATGTTGCATCTTAATGCAACTGTGGACGAAGGCAGGCTTCTATGACAAAGCTTTCTTTGAGAATTGAAACTGCCAAGAACACCAAGCTGACTAAATCCGCGCTAATCCGTGGTAAAAAACAGTCAAAAACGCTCACTGTTAAAAACAAAAATCCAAATTTTCAAAATTTTTTATCTCCTTTATTAAAAATGAGTTACGGCCAACGACCCACGAAATCCGGATAATTTTTCGACTCAAAAGTGCACATCAGCCTAATTATAGAGGCAGGCTTTTTTTGCCTGCCCCCACGTTTAGAATGTCTTGCATTCTGTGGGGGGGCCTCACAAACGATATGCAATCTGAAATCTAAATCATGAGCATCGAGAACCCAACTTTATCCGCCGCGGCGGATTTAGCTCACTTTAGGCACTTTATCCGCCGCGGCGGATTTAGCTCACTCTTCACTAATTTGCCCTCTACAACTGTAGAGAAAGCTCTACAAATCAGCCCTTTTTATGCAAAACAAACCCAATTTGCCGGAGGCTTAAATTAATGCAAGCTCAGTATTCACAAAGGATTATGAAAATAATGCCGATTTTAGACATGAAAAAACAAACCCAATTCAAACCCAATTCAAAG
>Ga0307379_10012699_pt1 | contig 10965 bp, 11 predicted proteins | sample UN2MG_FD_202237 | JGI IMG/M metagenome (GOLD analysis project Ga0307379, IMG submission 202237) | Soil microbial communities from Risofladan, Vaasa, Finland - UN-2 | ecosystem: Environmental > Terrestrial > Soil > Coastal area > Acid sulfate soil | place: Finland: Risofladan, Vaasa | collected... | reverse complement strand
AGGCGGTTAGCAAATATCGCCAGCAGGCGGCTCGCAAAAGCGACCTTGACCGAACCGACTTAGCAAAGGAAAAAACCGGCGTCTTTACAGGTGCTTATGCCGTAAATCCCGTAAACGACCAGAAAATACCCATCTGGATAAGTGACTACGTACTGATAAGCTACGGTACAGGCGCTATTATGGCCGTGCCTGCTCACGACGAAAGGGATTTTGAATTTGCAGAAAAATTCGGCCTGCCGATTATTCCCGTTGTCGAGCCTGCGGACACCCAGGCCGCCCAGCTTGTCAGGGCCGGCAAACTCTGTTTCGCAGAACACGGCAGGGCGATTAACTCAGGCCCGTTCAACGGCTTGTCAACTGCCGAATTCAAAGAGCAAATCACCGACTACCTCACGCAGGAAGGTAAAGGCCGCAAGGCCGTCAACTACAAGCTGCGAGACTGGCTTTTCAGCAGGCAGCGATACTGGGGTGAGCCGTTTCCCCTGCTGCATAAGAAAGACGGCACTGTTGAGGCGCTTTCGGAAAGTGATTTACCGCTTACATTGCCGGAAGTAAAGAATTACAAGCCTGCGGGCACGGGCCTGTCGCCGCTTGCCGGTATCGATAAGTGGGTGAATGTTAAACATCCCGACGGCTCAACAGCAATGCGCGAAACCAATACCATGCCCCAATGGGCGGGAAGCTGCTGGTATTACCTCAGATACATCGACCCTGATAACGAACAGTCCCCCTGCGACCCGGCAAAGGAAAAATACTGGATGAGCCCCAACGGCGTTGATTTGTACATTGGAGGCGCAGAGCACGCCGTCCTGCATCTTTTGTACTCCCGGTTCTGGCATAAGCTCCTTTACGACCTCGGTTATGTCAGCACCAAAGAGCCGTTTTATAAACTCGTCAACCAGGGTATGATTCTCGGCCAGGATGGCCAGAAAATGAGTAAGTCCCGCGGCAACATAGTCAATCCCGACCGCGTTATTGTTGACTACGGTGCAGATTCGATGCGCCTTTACGAAATGTTTATGGGGCCTCTGGAAGCGGTCAAGCCCTGGAATATGCAGGGCGTCGAGGGTGTGTACAGGTTTCTGCAGAAAGCCTGGCGCATTATTATTAACGCAGATACAGGCCAAGTTGCAGAATCCGTAAAACAAACCGACGCTGATGAGGATACGTTGCGGCTGTTAAATCAGACAATAAAAAAGGTCGGTGACGACATCGAAACTTTCAGCTTTAATACGGCAATAAGTGCGATGATGATTTTTGCAAACCATCTCATCAGGCAGCAATTCAGACCAAAAGCCGTTGTAGAGAAATTCGTTTTACTCCTGGCGCCTTTTGCGCCCCATATAGCCGAAGAGCTGTGGGAACGGCTGGGCCACAATCAGACACTTGCGTACGAAGCCTGGCCGCGGTACGATAAGGCGCTTATAGAGGAAAAAGAGGTTGAGCTTGCCGTACAGGTCAACGGTAAAATAAGGGACAGAATAGTTGTGCCCGCCGATGCCGACGAAGAACAGATAAAACAGAAGGCCCTGTCTATGCACAAAGTAGCGGCGGCAATGGCCGGCAGGGAACCCAAAAAGATTATCGTTGTTAAGTCCCGGCTGGTGAATATAGTCGTCTAAACTGTAAGAGGTACGGTGCATGCGCACGTTTATTTTGGGTCAATTCGCATGTAAACCGTATCAAGTAACAACAGTAGTAGCAATAGACAATAGTCAATAGAAAATAGTAAATTAACCTATGGCCACTGAAATCGAAGCAAAACTGAAGGTCGATTCATTTGACGACATAGAGCGCAGGCTCACCGACCTTGGCGCTGAATTTGTCGGCGAGTATTTTCAGAAGGATTATTATTTTGACGACTGCCGCCGCAGCCTTACAAACGGCGATATGTGCCTGCGTTTGCGATGTCAGACTACATGCGACCGAAAGACAACAAAACTCACTTACAAGGGCGCAAAAGAGAAGAACGATTTCAAGAAAAGGCGCGAAATTGAGATTGAAATAAGTGATTCCGATGCGCTGACCGACCTGCTTTCGGCGCTGGGATATACATCTGCGACGGTTGTCGAGAAGAAAAGGCGGCTTTGGCGCATCGCAGGTTGTGAGGTAGCACTGGACCGGCTGCCCCAGCTTGGCAGTTTCGTTGAAGTCGAAGGCCCCGACAGCCAAAGCATTGCCGCGGTACAGCGCAATTTGGGCCTTGGCCATTTGCCGCATATACCGCAAAGTTACGCCTGTCTGATTGAACAAAACCACCGAGGGTAACAAACCAGGACACTTGAAAGAAAACGGTAGATGAAAAATGAAACCCGATGACGGTTATATAGCCTATATTATCAACCCCGGTGCCGGAGCCAACAGCAGTAAACTCATCGGCCGCCAGTTCGAACATTATCTCAGGAGAAGAAAATTCGAGGTAAGAACAAGCCTCACAACTTCTCTGGAGAATATCTGCGAGCTGGCCACCGACGCCGCGGTCGATTATGATTGCTCGCTTGTGGTCGCTGTCGGAGGTGACGGCACGGTCCGGGAAGTTGCTCACGGCCTGGAGGGCAGTGACAAGCCCCTGTTCATAGTGCCGTGCGGAACCGAGAATCTTCTGGCGAACGAATTAGGGTTCGACGAAAAGCTAAAGACACTGATTGCCACGTTCGAGACGGCGTATGTACGACCGCTGGATTTGGGAAGTGCAAACGGCAGGTGCTTTACCTCCATCGCCGGCTTCGGTTTTGACGGCAGGGTGGTAGAATTAGTCAGCCGCCAGCGACAGGGACATATAGACCACCTTGCGTATTTCTGGCCCATCTGGCGGACATTCTGCAATTACGACTTCCCGAAAATGCGTGTCGAAATAGACGGCCAGGAAATTTTCAACGGCCGCGGACTGGTTTTTGTGGGCAATATATCAAGATATGCCGTAGGCCTTCAGATACTGCACTTTGCCGATTTCGGTGACGGCCTGCTGGACGTGTGTATTTATAACTGCAGCAGCAGGCTGCATCTGCTTAAACATTCGGCAATGACAGTTGCCAAGCGGCACGCCGCCAGCAAGGATGTTATTTACCGCCAGGGCAAAACGATATCGGTCAGCAGCACCACAGAGGGTATAGAAACCCAAATCGATGGTGACCCCGGGCCCAGCCTGCCCGTGGAGATTAAGGTCATACCACAGGCCGTAAAAATTATTGTTCCCGAAGGAGCAAAGCCTGCCGGTATTAGAACCCGAATTATCAGGGCTTTGGGATAACTTTTGGTACCCCGGTAATTAATGAAATGAGTAAAGCTAAGTTTACAATCGGCCTGGGCGACGCCGGCAGCGGTTTAGCCGCCGTCGAGCACGTAGTCGAAGTCGGCCTGGCCGGCCCGATGTTCGTAATCGCTGGCCCCTGCGTCATTGAGGACCGCGACAGTTGTCTGGATATCGCACAGCGACTTCTCGATATTGGCCGGCGCACCGGAATAGGCATAATTTTCAAGGCCAGCTTTGACAAGGCCAATCGCACCAGCATATCCAGCTTTAGAGGCCCGGGTCTTGAAAAGGGTCTCCAGATTCTTGCCGAAGTCCGCAGCCAAACCGGTATGCCGGTCGTAACCGACGTGCACGAACCAGCCCAGGCCCCTGCGGTCGCTGAAGTTGTCGATTGCCTGCAGGTGCCGGCTTTTTTGTGCAGGCAGACGGATTTGCTTTGCGCCTGTGCCCGCACCGGCAGGGCCGTAAATGTAAAGAAGGGTCAGTTTCTGTCCCCGGCCGAGATGGAAAATGCCGTGGAAAAGGTCCGTGCCTGCAAGAACGAAAAAGTTATGATTACCGAGCGGGGCACATTTTTTGGCTACAATCGGCTTGTCAATGATATGACAGCCATTAAGAGTATGCAGCAGTTCAACTGCCCCGTGGTTTTTGATGCCACCCACAGCACTCAGCAGCCGGGCGGCCTCGGAGATTCCAGTGCTGGCCAACGTGAGATGGCCCCCGTCCTGGCGAAAGCTGCAATTGCCGCCGGCGCAAACGGCCTTTTCCTTGAGGTCCATCCACATCCCCAAAAGGCAAAATCCGATAGTGCTTCGGTTATACCCATAGACTGGCTGGAAGATTTGCTGACAGCCTGCGGGAAAATATTCGAGATTGTGCGAGGGTAACAAACTGGCTGAAGAAAAAAGTTACCTGTTCGGGCCGGTGCCTTCCCGGCGCCTCGGACTTAGTCTGGGGGTCGATATTGTACCCTTTAAGGTTTGCTGCCTGGACTGTGTGTATTGCCAATTGGGCAGAACCACCCGCAAAACCATTCGGCGCCGCCCCTATGTCCCTGTAGCGCCGGTCATCCGCCAGTTGAAAAAAAGACTCAATCAGGGCGTAAAGGCCGACTTTATTACCATAAGCGGCTCAGGTGAGCCTGCCCTGAATTCCCTGCTGGGCCGGTTCATAGATGCTATAAAAAAAATTACCGATATACCTGTAGCCGTTTTGACCAACGGCACCTTGCTTTACCGAAAAGACGTCCGCGTCGATTGTGCCGGGGCCGACGTGGTATTACCGTCTCTCGATGCCGGCGACCAGCAGGTCTTTGAAAAAATTAATCGGCCGCATAAGAATCTCACCCTCGAAAAGCTCATTACCGGCCTGTGCCAATTCCGCGCCGAGTTTACCGGCCAAATCTGGCTTGAGGTCTTTTTCGTGCAGGGCCTCAATACCGACAATGCTCAAATCGCAAAAATCAAAGCCGCAATCGAACGTATCCGCCCTGATAAGGTCCAGCTGAACACTGCGGTTCGCCCGACCGCTGACGCCGGCATAAAAAGGGTGGCCGCGCGCACCCTGCAAGCCATAGCTGCCAGACTGGGCGATAACTGCCAGGTCGTTGCTGATTTTCAAGCCAGCCGTAAACCCGGGAAACTGCGCAAGACAGAAAACCTCCCAGCCAACAAAAAAATGAAACTGTTATTATCGATGCTGAAGCGCCGCCCCTGCAGTCTTATTGACATATCTGCCGGCCTTGGTATAAACCGCCTTGAGGCCTTGAAATACATATCCCATCTACAAAAGCAGCGCCTTATCCGTTCCCGCCGCAAGGCAGGCCGGATTTTTTACACTCCTTGTTAGTCCCCTGCACCGCAGCGGGTCTTTCGCCGCTCTGCTTTGTCACCTGGAGCGCCCCCAAAGTCACCTCGAGCGCAGTCGAGAGGTCTGTTCTTTTCCGTCATTGCCAGCCCGCCGACGGCGGACGAAGCAATCTCAAATCCCCCATCTCAAACTTGTGCCCGCGCAAGCTTGACCCTGCGACAGCATGGGGGCGGCTATCGTCCATTCTTTTCCCTGTCCGACTTGTCCCACAGGTCCGAAGCGTCCGAAGCGTCCGACAGGTCAGACTCGTTCAACTGCTCCGCATCGAGTATCCAGCATCCAGGGCCACAACCTTTTTTTTTCTGCCAAAACCGGCGTGTTTTCCCGCCTTTTCCATAAACCCGGCATTTTACCACCAAACCGGACTTTTGGCACTATTTAACCCTGCGACAACCTTTTTTTCTGCCAAAATCGGTGTTAATATCATGATTTGATGGCCGGTCGGTGCCGCTTGGCCCGGGGGGACACCCGGGGAAATCTGCTATTCTGGCCTGTTTTCCGGGCCTTCAGAGGCCATAAATACGAAAATTGACCCGCTACGCCGGATATTCTCTTGCAAGGATGCGCAAAAGCCTGTATAAAATATTAATATACAGGTGTTTTTGGAGTTCGATAACTACAGGCGCAAATGATAACTTTTCTAAGGGGTCTGAAAAATGAAGACGTTTGCTCTGTTATTTGTTCCAGTTTCATTCGTTGTGGTTTTTATCTCCATTGCAACGGCAGTTTCTACTTTTGTTGCTGATTCTAAAAAGGTCGAACTTCCAAAATACTCAACAACCGTTGAACTGGATATTCAAGCAGAATCAGACATAATGAAAAACGAAGTGTATAGTTACATTAGCCGAGAACTTCGAACGCTTGGTGACGTTGAGGTTGTTGAGGATGAAGATAATGCTGCTGAATGGATTATTCAAGTTATAGCCCTGCCAACAAAGTATACGGATGGTCAAACAACTGGACAGGTGGTAGTATCGTCACTGGTATTGCAACCTCTTTGGGCCGACCGTCTTTTTATTGCAGCCCTTTGGCCTAAAATCAAAGAGACGTGTGACGAGGAGGAGATTCAACTGTTCACAAGGCAGATGCAGTCCAGTTGTCATGTCGGTAGTCACATGGTCCAGAGTGGCAATTCAGAAGAATTACAGGGCTTATGCAAAAGTATAGTTACAGACTTTGATGCAGAACATTTGAAAAATGCACGGGAATTTCACCAAAAATTAACTAAGATTAACTTATCAATTAAAACTAAGTTGAAGTTATTGCCTAAGTTGGAGTTATTGCTTGAGAAGGTACGAGCAGCGCCAAGCAACAAACCAGAGTGAGAAAAGAATCTCCAAGGTTAGGAGCCAAAGGAAAAATGCCAGATATTGACTTCTTCACAAGGTCCGAAATCAAAAGAAGCATCGATCGAATTCAGCAGTTGCAAGACAGCGGAATCTTTCACCTGGACAACAGCGGAAGTCCATTAGTCAAAAGCGCATTCATCGAAGTCTTGATTTGCCTCAGGGACCTAATGTATAAAACGGAAAAATACGATAAAAGAATTGATTTCGATGACGATATAGTTAAGACCGACGACATCAAGGATATAACGGATACTATCAAATATGTCCGAGATGCTTTGTGTCACCTCAATTCAGACAATCACTATATAGAGAAGAACTGCTTGGCTTCGTACAATATCGTTTATGGGAAGGGGCAGATGTTGAATATCGGTGATTCAGGGCAATCTTCGGATTATGATGACGACGTATGCTTTTTCTTTGGAGCTCAAAAGATTTACCTTGTGAGACACATAGTTCGCGCATTTGGAGAGGCAAAAAAGAAGCTCTTACCCTTAATCGGTCAAAGAATTGAATAGTTTCAAAGACATGATTTACGAGATAAGGAAAAACCATATACGTAATGTGCTTAGAAAAGGCCTTTTGAAGCGTTGCGAATTACTTGACCTTATAAACCGTATTTGTCACTCGCTAATGAAAAAGACAGGTGACCCGAAAGCCGACAAGGTATACCGGCAGATAGCCAAGTCAATATCGGAATCTCTGATTGGGTGGGAGGACAAAATCGGAGAGGTCCGGGATGATGAACCTTGGAGTGACCATGGCCTTCTGAAAGGGGAGTGGAAGCTACAAAAAGAGTCCTTCAGGAAGCAAAGGGTATATGCGGTAGACTACGCAATCGGTAGCACTAATTTGTTCAGCCACGATGAACTACTTGGGCTGATTGAGATAGTTTATCACAGGGTTCGAAAAAGAACCCCGTATGCGCAGGCCGACAGAGCATATCGGCGGGTCATTAAGCCAATATGGGAATGTTTGAAAGTATGGCGCGACAAAAACACCCGATTGATTCATAAAGCATTAAGCGAATTGGACAAATAGAAGCTCTCAATCCCCTCTTTTGTCCTCATCTTTCTGCCGAAACCGGTCTGGAGGAGCTTGGCGAGGAGAAACTGCTTGACCTTCTGACGCTGAAATACCACGCCATCAAAGATGCCTCTGAAATGCTTGGCGGCGTACAAAATATACGAACTACCTTTTTTAATTTTCAGAAATATTCGTATGAGCGGAAAACAGCGTAGATTTTCTGGCATTTTCACCGGCTGGCCAATAAAATAACCCCGGCCTAAGCCATCCTGAGGCAGCCAGGCGATAATTTATAATACCAAAGAATCCTATGAAAGTTGAGTGTTTATGAGGTATGCAGGACTTACCGATGAGCCGAAAAGAAGAAAACAGCAACATGGAAACCCGAACGACTTCAGAGTTATGCAGCAATTCACTTCCGAACCGGCTGCCCGCCAATGGGAAAGTAGAATGCTGGCCCGCGGATATGAGGAAGATACCACCGGCCAAGGCTGGAAATATGGCTATACCTTTTCAATCCGACCTTAAAATCCGCCCCACCCCGGCCAATAAAATAACCGTACAACCTATTATCCGTTCCTTACTCAATAACTTCTTTTGTCCTCATCTTTCCGCCGCGCCACCGTTCAATTTTCTATTTTCTATTGACTATTTATTATTGGTTTCGAACCTGTCCTGAGCTTGCCCTGCCCTGAGCCAGGCCCAGCCGAGTCGAAGGGCCCTGCCCTGAGCCAGGCCCAGCCGAGTCGAAGGGGCCTGCCCTGAACGCTGTCGAAGGGTCGAAGAACCTGTCCTGAGCTTGCCCTGCCCTGAGCCAGGCCCAGCCGAGTCGAAGGGGCCTGCCCTGAACGCTGTCGAAGGGCCGAAGGGCTGTCCGCTATCTGCGAACCACGAACTAAAAACTAAAAACTAAAAACTAAAAACTGCCTGCTTTCTCTCCTCTGCCTGCCCTCCGAAGCTGGTTCCTTCGCAGCCGTTGCGAACAAGCATAGCGCAGGAGGGTCCGCTATCTACGAACCACGAACTAAAAACTAAAAACTAAAAACTGCCTGCTTTCTCTCCCCTGCCTGCCCTCCGAAGCTGGTTCCTTCGCAGCCGTTGCGAACAAGCATAGCGCAGGAGGGTCCGTTATCTACCAACCACGAACTAAAAACTAAAAACTAAAAACTGCCTGCTTTCTCTCCCCTGTCCGCTCTACGCTTTTCGCTGCCCCGCTTGGCACCAATCGTCAACCTGTCCTGAGGATCGTCAACCTGTCCTGAGGATCGTAAACTTGTGCCCGCGCAAGCTTGTCCCTGCGACAGCATGGGGGCGGGTATCGTAAATCCCCTTTTCCCTCCAGCCGCCCAATTACCCAATCACTTTTGAATTTTACGTTATGGTTTTACGTTTTTCGCTCTCCGCTTTTCGCTCCCCCGCTTGGCACCAATCGTCAATCGTCAACCTGTCCTGAGGATCGTAAACTTGTGCCCGCGCAAGCGGGTATCGTAAATCCCCTTTTCCCACCCCCAGGCTGCCGCCGGGAATCCGCATTTTTTCACTAAATTCTTCACATCCAGCCACCCGGCGGTCTATCTAATCAACTTTTTGTAAAGCCGATGCCCTTAATGGTCGATAAAAACGTTGTGCAGGCTTGAAAAAAAGTGATTTTATCGCCTCCACCGCAAAAAAACCGTATTTTGGGCTTTAGGAAAGCGTTTTTAGCCCGATAAGTACTCTGGTATTGTGTGCCGACTTTAGGCCGGATTTTTAACATTTTGCCGGTATCACCGGAATAAACGGCTTTGCCGCGGCAGTGATGACAGGAACAAAGCGACAACTTATTCTCAACAAAGGCAGCGAAAAGTTTATATTCAGGTACGATGCCGGCTGCGAGGACGAACTTCTGGATGCCCTCATCGAACAGGCTAAGGATAATAAGACTGCTTTCGACTGGTTTGACGCAGCGGTGTTGAGCTTCAAGCTTACGCAATCGCTGCTTGGCGAGGCGAATAAGCTTTTAGGCGAGAATTTTTCGACAACACAGCTGTACAGTAACGAACTTACGAAATACAACCAATCGGCGTTTTAATCGTTGGAACGCTGTAATCTTAAAACACGATAACTATCGACAGGCAGGTGTAATATGAAGGAAAGCGCTGTTATCCATGAATTTTTAAGTTACTTGCAGTTTGAAAGGCGTTTCTCGGAACATACAGCCAAGTGCTATGGAGCGGACCTCGAGCAGTTTTGTAATTTTTTGCTCCAGCGTTCCGAAGCCGCGCGGGAAGGCGGCCAGCCGTTTTCCTCGTCTTCGATTAAACACGACCAGGATGGGCCCGGTACTGCTGTTGCCGCCGAGGCGAAGACGGAAGTTGACCAGCTGCTGTTTTCGGTGGACGTGGACGTTGTCAGGGTATATCTGGGGTACCTGACCGACAAGAACTATTGCAAGTCCACAATCGCCCGGAAACTGGCGACGCTGCGAAGCTTCTATAAATTCCTTGTTAAGAGAAACTATCATTATTCCAACCCTGTGACGGCTGTGCGAACCCCCAAGCAGGATAAAAAACTGCCCAAATTCCTCGAATACGAGGATATAAAGAAATTGTTTGAAGCCCCGCCGATGGACAACTGGCTGGGTGCAAGGGACAGGGCCATTCTTGAAACGCTTTACAGCACGGGTATAAGGGTCAGCGAGCTTGTCGGCCTGAATATGGATGATATAGACTTCTTAGGCGAGGTGCTGCACATAAGAGGCAAGGGCAAAAAGGAAAGAATAGCGCCTGTAAGCTCATCGGTTCTGCGAATCATTCAGCACTATATGGAATTTCGCAGCAAAAGGTCGCGCAATAACAGTAACTTTGATTCGAAGGTACTATTCGTCAATAAGCACGGCAGGAGGCTCAGCACGCGCAGCGTTCGCCGGAAGATGGACAAATACATTAAAATAGCCGGCATTGACCCGTCTGTCAGCCCCCATACGTTGCGGCACAGCTTCGCGACACATATGCTCAACAACGGCGCTGATTTAAGAAGCGTTCAGGAGCTTTTGGGCCATCAGTCGCTTTCCACCACGCAGATTTATACCCACCTGACCACCAGAAAGCTTAAAGACGTTTACGACAGCGCCCACCCCAGAAGCAGCCACGACCCGGCCCGCACGGTATAGTTTTAATATACTTATGTTTAAGACACAGGCCGCTTTTCGAAGCGGCCTTTTTTATTGGGAAACACTATTGTGCGGCGGGCGCGGCAGAGGTGCCGCAAGTGTCACGGGCCGGTGCTGATGGCGTATCGAGCTTAAAATTCAGTACCGCGAATTGCCCGTGATACTTGTTCGCAGCGGCGTCGTAGGCCTTCGCGGCTGCAATTTCATCACGAAAAACGCCAAGAAATTTTGAGGTGCGGTTAATCGCTATTGTCGCGCTCCAGCGTTTATCGCGAATTCGCCAGGAAACGCCTTTATACCTTGACCATGTTCCTGTGGAT
>Ga0307379_10012698_pt1 | contig 10966 bp, 5 predicted proteins | sample UN2MG_FD_202237 | JGI IMG/M metagenome (GOLD analysis project Ga0307379, IMG submission 202237) | Soil microbial communities from Risofladan, Vaasa, Finland - UN-2 | ecosystem: Environmental > Terrestrial > Soil > Coastal area > Acid sulfate soil | place: Finland: Risofladan, Vaasa | collected... | reverse complement strand
GTGCCAAGGCGGATGCCGTAGTCAAATCCTTCTATAATGATGTCGCGGAAATAGCCGCAGGGACCTCCCATGGAGAAATCGTATCCGACAAATCCATCTCCGCCTCCGGAGCGAATCAGAAGCTCGTTTGCCTGACCGTTATTTGCAGAGGTCCACCGGATTCCTATCACCCCGGGATTTCCGTTGCCGGCGTCGATTGTCAGGTTCTTGATCGCGTTATTGGCCTTCATCGGATTTACATCGGGCTTTTTGCCGAAGGAAAATATCGGTTTGGGATTTTCCCTGTCATCAAAGCCAGCCGAGTTGTCGGCGAGCCTGATGATAGTATTACGTCGGCTCTGCCCGATGAACCGCAGCCAGACGCAGTATTCCCGCTGAGCGCCTGCCACTTTACGTACGGGCCCGGTATAGATAAGCGTGTCGTTTACGAAATACACTCCATCCGGAATATAGATGATATATGAGCATTCGGAGGAAGAGGGCTGGGTAACTTTTCTCTGGATGTCACCATATTTGTCCAGTTGCTCCATAATGAAGTCATATACGGCGACAAAGGCCCTGGTGTTATGATCGGCGTCGGCCGGGTCGCCTGTGCCTTTCGCGGCATAGGGTGATTTGGTGATATCGATAATCGGCCCCCCGTTTTGAATGAAAGCGTCTTTCGGATAAATCATATTTATGTTGTGTCCCCTGTCTCCGTCCGGTTCAGGGGCGGGATTGCCGACGCAGGCGGACGGTGAGGGCAGTAATGCAATAACGGCGATAACGACCAGCAGCTTTGTCATAGTAAGTCCTTTTCGTTTACCCATAGTTTATTTCTTTTCTTTCAAAGGGATATAATTCTTTTCCGTAATATGCTTTATGTCGTTATTATAATAGAACCGGTCTCATTTGTGTAAGAAAAAGGACATTGTTGCTGACAGGATAGCAACTACCTAAGGAGATTATACCTTACAAAATATCTCGAATATTGACAATGTTGGTGTTGCGGACAGGTTACGATATGAGAAAGTCGCTTCTGATATGGTATGCTGAGCGTGTCGGAAAATTGTTGAAATTGAGGTTGAGGAACTATATTATTAGACTTGTGGCAAACACGAGTATTTCAGTGAAAGGAATACTCTTAAGATGCAGTATAATCGTTTGTTCGGAAGATTCTTTACACACGATGGGCAGAATGGAGAGACTATATGAAACTTACAGTTCGTTTGAAGACTCTGTTGATCATCTTAATGATCTGGTTGCTTGACGGCTTTTGGGGTATGCCTTTGCCGGCTTCGGTCTATAACCTCAAGGTTGTTACCGACGCCTCACCCGACTACCACGATATGGACGGCATGATTCACAGTATCACAAGCAAATGGGAAAGGCCTGAAGAGAAATTCTGGGCATTGTTCTACTGGAATCACATCGCCCGCCGACAGACCAGTCCCATGATTGTGCACGGCGTGGAGTGCACAGACCCTGTGCGGCAGTTTAACGATTACGGGTACACGATGTGCAGCACGGTTGCGGGGATCAACTGCTCTATCTGGGAGGCTATGGACTATCCGGTGAAGTTCTGGGATATCTCGAAACATACTGTTCCCGAGGTCGAATACGGCGGTCTCTGGCATATGTACGATAACAGTATGTCGGCTCTCTATACATTGTGCGACGGTGTAACCATCGCGGCGGTCGAGGATATCGGTAAGAAGGCGGCGTGCGCCCTTTCAGACGGCCGGAGCGAGCCGGGGCATATCGCAAAGTATCATTGCCTCACCGCCAATAGTATCAGAGGATTTTTGACCGGCGCCGATTGTCCCCGTGATCTCGATCAGGAATATCGATGCTTCAATCCGAACGGTCTTAAATACCGCTATTACTATTATAACAGGGATAGGGGACATCGTTATATTCTGAATCTGCAAAAGGGCGAGACCTATACGCGTCACTATAAGAGCCTGGGGGATTCTCGCTCATTCTATGTGCCCAACAAGACCAAAGACCCGGAAGCAAAAAATAAGCGCTATCGAATCCGCGGCAACGGCATTTGGACCTGTCGTCCCCAGCTAAACGCCGAAGGCTTGAAGTCAATACACGGCGTTACCGGTTGTGCGGCGGCAGAGCCTTTTGGGGTGATCCCGCAACAGGCAAGTAAAAAGGGTGAGGTCGTCTTTAAGATTCAGGGCGCAAATGTGATAACGTCTATATCGATAAGGGCTTTGTTTGTAAAGGCCGCAGAAGGCGACCTTAATTCCATATCCGTAAGCACAACGAACGGCCTGACCTGGACGACCGTCTGGACTAACGAGAAAACCGGAGAAAACAATGTCAACATAGAGCTGATTGACGAGGTCAATGGTGCTTACGAAGTGCTCGTCCGTATAGCCCTGATGGGCAACCGGAAATCGCAGGACGCCTGCCTGAAGGACATAGAGTTTAAGACAATAACAATGCTAAACAGCAAGACCCAGCCAAAACTTCTGTTGGGTAAAAACACCATATATATCGGGACGGGCAACCAGACCGATTCGACCGTTATCTGGCCCGATCTCCAGGCGGATAATTACAAGCCGTATGTCGTCGAAGAGCGGAACATTACTTCAAAGCCGAAGCATCCGGGTTACCAGGGGGTCATGTACGCGGAAAGACCAAATGAAGATGCATACGTCGTATTCAGGATTGACGCTCCGCGGAGTATTGAGCGGGTCAGCTACGGCGGCCGCTTTTACAACCGCGCGCCCAAATCACAAATCTGCATGCTGCATTCGTTCGACAACGGAACGACATGGCAAAGGACCTTCTCCCTGACAAATACAAAACCGCCGTGGGACGTCGTTCATTATGAAACCGTCGCGGATGTCCCTTCGAACACACGTTCGGTGCTCTTCAAATATCTCCTGAACAGCTCCGCGACGGGCACGAATGCCTGCAGTATCTACAGCGTTCGGATGGAGGCCGATTATAAGCCGGCCAATCCGGGCTTTGAGCCGGTTGAGGTAACCTTCAACTGGGGCGAAGTGCAGCAAGACTACTCTGTTGCTGAAAGAAGCCATACGCAGCTTGTCACCGAGGTGCCTTTCAAATACGTCATAAATGTCGGCGGCTGCGACCATCCGGTTGTAAACTGGTTGCGGACAAACCTGAAAGGGGCCGTGAAAGATGTGCAATACGGCTATTCTGATCGAGTCGATGTCGAAGGGCAAAAGCATGTACCACGATGGATTTCGTATGGCAGGAACCTTGCTAAGGGCGGGAAGTACGAGGTCTCCGTACCTTCGAAAACGAATTGGGGAGCCGGCGACCCGCAGGGCACGAAACTGACCGATGGAATCGTCGGCCCGCCTTATGCCGGAGGGATTGGCCCGGGCTACGCTCTATGCTGGGACAAAGGAGACGACCCTGTCATCGAGTTGAATCTGGGGCAGGCACAAAGTTGCGGAGCATTCAGGATTCATCTCAGTGCCGGCTGGCCCTGGTGGGACGCTATGAAGGGGCAGGTCAGGGACAAGGTCGAAGTGCTGACCTCGCTCGATGGTAAGACGTTTACCAGCCGGGGCTTCTTCGCCCTGAATCTCAGATGGAAGGACATTCCGATCAATCACATGATGCCCGACGATGAGACTGCCAAAGGCTTTACTTGTGACCTCATTCCGGGTGAGCCTGTTGAAGCGCGTTATGTGAGATTCAAAATCACACCCGAAAGGATTATGACTGTGAGCGAAGTGCAGGTATTGGACCGGATCAGGTTTAAGCCGTATGATCTGCATATTGCTCTACCCGACGAAGGGTAGGGCGTTCTTCGATGGGCCTGCTCGTCCTGCTTGAGTTCTAGACACGTAGGATGTAAAGGAATTTCAGATTTATTAATGATCCGCATAGGCAGGGGAACCTGCCCTACTAATACTGCGAGAGCGGACAAAAGGTTTTGTTAACGCTTTGTCTTTCCTGATTTTGGAAGTATCGGCAGAGGCAGGTAATCCTGGTTTAGAATCATCCACTCCTGCAAGGCGGCTTTCAGGTCTTTTTCGACACCGGCCGTCGCAGGTTTGCCAATAAGATTATTGAATTCGTAAGGGTCCTGCTGCAGGTCGTACAACTCGAACATCGGCCGCTGTTCGGCAAAGAATGCCTTCGAGAACTTCGCATCCAGCGTTCCGGCCTCGTGCCGCTTTTGCAGGTCCTTCCACATGGCCCCGCTTGCAAAATCCACCGGCGAGTAGGGCAGTTGCCACAGAGCGTTGTATATGAATTTATACCGGGATGTGATAACACACCTGCCCAGATCGAACGGTCCGGTGCCCTGCGGCAGGCCTGAGCCGTGAGCCCCTCGCTCGGCAAAGGCGTATTTGCGGCCCTGGAACTGTTTGCCCACAAGAGCATTCAGGAAGCTGACGCCGGTCATTTCTTTCGGCGCTGCGACACCTGCGGCATCGAGAAAAGTCGGAGCCAGATCCTCGCCGGAAATCAAAGCATCTGATTTCGTGACGGGCCTTATACGCCCCGGCCAGCGCACAATCAGCGGCACCCTAAGGCCCCATTCATACAAAGTGCCCTTGCCGCGAAGCAGAGCGGCTCCGTTATCCCCAATTAATGCAACAATAGTGTTGTTCTTGAGGTTATTCTCGTCCAGCACCGCCAGCAGCTTTCCGACTGCTTCGTCCAGGCGTTGTATCTCGCCGTAGTAGCCGGCAAGGTCTTTTCGCACCAGTTCCGTATCGGGCAGGTTGGGTGGGATTTTGAGTGAGCCGGGATCGGGCTCGTAATTTTTGGCCGTATAGGCCCGGTGCGGATCGCTGTATCCTACCTGTACAAAAAAGGGCTTGCCCTTCGGAACCAGGCCGAGGAAGGTCCGGAGGTTCTGAGGATTATTTGTAAAATCTGTCGGACCTATCCAGTCGACGCGTTCATGGAATGTCTGCAGCTTGTATTTATCGAAGACTCTCTTCGATTCTTCCGGCAACCGGCTGGAACCATCCAGATGGAAGCCTCGCCCGCAGAGCCCCGTATAGTAACCTTCGCGGCGCAGCAGTTCCGGGAAGGCCGCAATATCTCTCGGCAGCGGGGCGGAAAAGCGGGTCATTCGAATATCCACCGCCGAGCGCCCCGTCATCAGCGAAGCACGTGATGGGACGCACTGTGGTGCCGTTGTGTAGGCCCGTTCGAAACGCATTCCTTCGGCTGCCAGTTTGTCTATATTAGGAGTTTTGAGATTGGTATCGCCGTAGCAGCCCAGGTGCGGCGCGGTATGGTCATCCGAGAGAATGAAAAGGATATTGGGTTTGTCAGTGTTGGATTTGGCTACGCTCTGCTGTGCGAAGGCACGATCCAATGCGGCCAGGCCGGCGACGGAAGCCGAGGCCAATCCGATAAAACTGCGACGGTCAAGGGATTTCATAATCACTCCTTATCTATATCCGGTACAACGTATAATAATTTCGACATCATATAGACCCGGGTGCTATTCACGCAAGCACAATTTTGAATAGGTTAATAGCGATGTTTTAATCCTCGCAGTTTTCCCCCCTGGAAGATACTTAGTATGGTCAACTTGTTCCCGAGGACTCCTTTACCTATCCTGAATGGAAAGAAATTTCAATAGTCCGCTGAAATGGATGGTTTCAAAATAAGGATTTTGCTCGACTTCGTTGGCGGTTTTTGCGAGAAAACTTGCTGATTTCGCCCAGAATATTCTTGATACTGAGATGAAATTGCATTATCATTAGACTCCATGCGTTCAGGAGTATTTAAGTGAAGTGTATACGGGAAATGTCGGATAGGAAATGCAGGCCCATAGAGGAACACGCAATGCGACGGGCGCTGATTGTCACTGCCGTTTGTGCCTTTCTAACAGTCTTGTTTCCCGTAGGCTGTGCTGTCTCGCCGCCGAGCGTCAAGCCCGGTGACGCGAGGTCTTACTATGAGCGCGGCATCTACTACAGCAGCAAGCCTGGCCAGCGAGCACAAGCGATAGCCGATTGGACGACCGCGATTCAAATTGATCCTAATTTCGTGGAGGCTTATATCCGGCGGGGCCGTGCCAACGTGGCAGTCGACTGGCAGGCCTTCGTGAGAGACTTTGACAAGGCCATTGCCCTGTGCCCTGGTGATCATAGGCTATACTACACGCGTGGCAATGCGCACGCTATGAATGATGACATTGACAAGGCGGTGGCTGACTATGACATGGTGATTACATTGAATCCACAAAGCCCGGAGGCATACTGGAGCTATTACAAAAAGCCTCAGAGGCTGGAGAGCCACGGTCGGATCAAAGAGGCCATCAAGGCCTATGAGGAGTTCATAGAAAAGGCGGGGCCCATGCCCGCATCTCCACAATCACCGTACAAAACCTCCGTGGTGACAGGAGCTGTAGTGGGTTCTCTGTCGACGGGTAATGCATTCGGTGCGGCTGTCGGCCTGGCAGCGGGACTGCTTCCACTCTTAGATCTCCCCAAGCCACGGGCACATGAAGACAATCAAGCCCTTGCCAGAGAAAGAATCGCAGAGTTGCGAGAGATAGAGCTTGTATACCAGGACGCTGGAAGAGATGTGACTCTGTCAAGTATAGCTGTCGGCATGAACAGGAGACAAGTCATTGCCCGCACGCTGGGAGACGGTTACTTCATACCCCTCAAGCGGGATGTAGAAGCAGCCGTAAGTCGATCTGGGAACATAGAGGACCGCATCCTCATGGTTCTGACGTTTCAAGACGGTATACTCGTTTCACGTAAAGATTTCGGCCTGTCGGAACTGGTGGCCTTGCCGGATATTAAAAGCCAGACGGTATATGATCGAACGGGCGGGCGGAGAAGTGAGATTGAGGAAGCATTAAGACAGACGGCCAAGATCATTTTTGCGGATGATGATTGCTTGGCGGCTGTCGGTTACGATTCGGTTGCGGGTGGTAAGAGGATACTTGTATTCGGTTTCTCCGGTGACAAGATGGCCTGGTGCGCGGCCCGTTCGAGAAAACTCTGGTAATGGTATGGGGCCAATAGGGAAGAGGACGGACCCTATTTTATTGTTGTCAGTGATCGGATTATCTGTTATTTTATCATCATGCCGAGAAGTTCACGAGTTGTTATCGAAGGATGTGCTCATCATGTTACTCAGCGGGGCAATAACCGACAGGATGTTTTCTTCGTAGATGATGACCGGCGGGTGTTTCTTGCCCTTCTGGCCGAGGCGGCGGAACGTTTCGATCTGGCCGTGGATGGCTACTGTCTGATGACCAATCACGTCCACCTCGTCGCCACGCCGGACCGACAGGACTCGCTGGCCAACGCATTGAAACGTACTAATCAGCTATACGCTCAGTACGTCAACCGCTTCCACGGACGCAGCGGCCACCTTTGGCAGGATCGGTTCTTTTCGTGTGCTCTGGACGAGATGCATCTCTGGCGGGCGTTGGTTTATATCGAGCGTAATCCTGTGCGTGCTCGATTGTGCCGCAAAGCATGGCGCTGGCAATGGAGCAGTGCGGCGGCACACTGTGGCAGCAATGACCCGTCGGGACTTCTGGATTTGTCCGGCTGGCACAAGCAGATGGATGCGTCTCGCTGGCGTGATTTGTTGACGCATGCCGATGATCCGGAGCAGATGGCTCGGCTTCGTCTGTGTACCAGTCGCGGGCGGCCGTTAGGCAGTGACAAGTTCATAGCGAAGTTGGAGACGCTTCTTGGCCGACGACTTAGGCCTCTGCCTCGTGGTCGACCTGTTAAAAATAGGGTCCGTCCCTATTAAAATCCCAATCTGAAGCTAATCCATCTGTTTTGGTGTAGTTATCATAAATTATTCTTATTGTCACCGGAGTTTTAATGCCATTGGTTGAAGTAATAGCGGTCAATCCGTTATTGACCTCAGTCGAGCTTGCGCCATTGTTGGTGGAGAGAAAGATGTCGTTGCCGGAAATCTCATATCCGATCTTTGTGAGTATCTGTTCACCTATCCCGATCCTGTAACCTTCTGACTTTAATATTATGTTTCCATTCTTATCGGTCAGAACCAGGAAAGGAAAGTGAATATCAGATAATGAAACACTTTTTGTAATCTCTTTTAGAATCTTAGAATCAATATCGACTGAATATAGAGAATTAGCAGGAAGTCCTTTAATGCTTTCAAACTTGAAATTATTGCTTGCTTCAGGCTGGTTTGAAAGAAAAATGAAGTATCCTCCCCAACTATCAAGTTCAGATTTAAGAAGCGGCAAGTCGTTTAATATATGTTTAGTAGGTTCTTGATCCGGGTCAATCCATGCTAAAACTATTCCTTTATCTGCAATACTTTTAAGGGTTATCCCGGATTTATCAGGTAAGCTGATTTTTATATTCAGGTCTATGGTGCCAAGTATTTCTACAGGAGAAACATCCTTCCTCAATTTAATATCAATTGCCTTATGTTCATTCTCTTTCAGTTCGAAGAAGGATAAGGTTGAAAGGATTTTGCTGTCATTTATCCTGTTACCTGTTACCAGCATATAGTGCCCGGGAGCCAGGGCAAGTTCATCCTTAAAATCTACACGTTTTTGCACGGTCTTATAACGTCCATTTTCAAAACGCGCAATCGTGAAATGGGTATTATATTTCGGGACCGGATTTGTCTCACCGGACGAAAACCTGATAAACCCTTTTCCGGGTAGAGTTTGATTTCTTTCTGCGAACCAAACATCATGCCATTCTTTTTTAAAATAAAATTGAGAGACATAGCCATTACTTCCAGGCTCAATTCTTGAAGGTATTCCCAGACTCCGGCATAAGGCAACAAAGTAAATATCACGTGAAAATGAATCCGACACTTTCAGTTCATCAACCCCCTTTGGTGAATGATTATAGTAACCTTCGCTATCTCCAGGGGTTATAACAATATTACTATTGACGTACTTTATCAATATCGAGGGATCATTTATGGCATCCTGTCTGAAACCGGCAGGCATGCTTTCAAACAGGTGCTTACGCCAGGCAACAATCATTCTATTTGCAATACTCGGATTAAGCACATACTTTGAATAAAGTTCATAATCATAGGCACCATGCGTGTTTTCGAACCTGATAACGTTATTCAGATGATCGGCAAAAATTTCCTCTTTGGTATCTCTCAGATCTTGAGAAGATACTTGTTTTAATAAATTGATTGCCAGTGATCTATCTGAAACAGGAGTATGAGTAAGAAATAAAGCTATATTTTTGTAATTACCCATACTCCTGCTGATAATATCCTTTACAATCTCAGGATCTGCGCCAAGTTCTTTAGCCAGGTTTGCTGCCTCTTCCGGCTTCATCCATGAATCGATATAAGCCTGGCGAATCATGTTCTCATCATTAATCCGTTTAGTATTCGCTGCTATCAATTCAGTTGCAGGACCTTTTAGTGGTACGCGTACTATAGGGACGCCAAGATCCAGTTCCTGGAAACCATTATCGGCAGGCTTGATGTTAAGGATTAGATCAAGTGTATCTATGTCATTTACAGAAACGTGTTTGAAATTAAAATCATCTCCTTTGCGGGCCCAAATTAACAGATCACCAAGTCCGGTTTCAAACTGACTAATACCAAATTCATCAGTTGGAACCTCAGCAAGCGGATAAAATTGTGCAGAAACGTAAAGCAGATATTCTACAAGAGCATCTTTAACAGGTACATTATTCGTATCTAAAACCTTTACATTAATTTGTTTTGTAACTGCATATTTTGAAAGATTATTCACAACGGAATAATTTCTATAACAGACAGTTGTATTTTCCTGCCCATATTTTGCACCTAATGACACTGTTTCTATCCACATTGCACGTCTGGCTTCTTCAGTAAACCAAGCCCTGTCAAGAACCGGTTCAGGTTCACATGCTCCCATATAGTACCATTTGCCATTTATCCACACCTCTACCCAGGCATGATCACCATCGCTATCTGCAAACATTGTGGCAACCAAACGTGCAGGAATGCCGGCAGTTCTTAATGAAGCCACTGTAAAAATTGATGCCATTCCGCATCTTCCCCATGCCGAAAGAATTGTACTAACAGGTCCGGTGTTACGCCCACCGATGGGCTGATGAGTCACTTTTTCGTGGCACCAGTGATTAATTTCGAGAGCAGCGTCTGTAGCATCCATTCCTTTCACCCTGCCTTGAATTTCATCGTAATAAGCAATTCTGAATGAATCGAGGTTTTCGTTAGCGACTCTAAAAGGCAGAACATAATGAAGAAAAATGTCTTCCGGGATGCTTTTCCCCCAGGGTGACTCATTTCTTGTTTTTAGTGCAATATTTGCATTTGCAAGGAAGAAATCTCCATCATACTCGGCCAGATCACTCAGTGGCATGTATGCGAAGAGGAACTTAAGAGCTTCTTCCTGCTGAAGTGAAAGACCAGATCGAAAAACATTGAATAGTTTATCTTTCCTGTTGTGAGCAAGATGTTCCCGTTCCTTAAATGAAGATTCCACTGTAGAACGGTATTCCTTATTATTAATAAGGTGGTTTCCTGAACCACCACCGTAAGTCCCTGCAGAAAGATTCGTGCCGCTGACGGCAAGGGCGGTAGCGCTTGGGTTCGTCAAACCGTTATTGACCGCAGTCCAGTTTGCGCCGTTGTTGGTGGAGAGAAAAACACCGCCGCCTTCCGTCCCGGCAAAGAGATTTGTGCCGCTCACCGCAAGGGCAAAGACAGAAGTGTTCGTCAGCCCCGTGTTGACCGCAGTCCAGCTTGTGCCATTGTTGGTCGAGAGAAAAACGCCGCTTTCAGTCCCTGCGAAGAGATTCGAGCCACTCACCGCAAGAGCGGAAACATTTGTTTTCGTCAAGCCGTTATTGACCGCAGTCCAGCTTGTGCCGTTGTTGGTCGAGAGAAAGACGCCGCCGCCATCAATCCCTGCAAAGAGATTTGAGCCGCCTGCCCGGTTGGGGCTCACCGCAAGGACGGGGACATGAAGGTTCGTCAAGCCGTTATTGACCGCAGTCCAGCTTGTGACGTAGTTGGTGGAGAGAAA
>Ga0307379_10012692_pt1 | contig 10969 bp, 6 predicted proteins | sample UN2MG_FD_202237 | JGI IMG/M metagenome (GOLD analysis project Ga0307379, IMG submission 202237) | Soil microbial communities from Risofladan, Vaasa, Finland - UN-2 | ecosystem: Environmental > Terrestrial > Soil > Coastal area > Acid sulfate soil | place: Finland: Risofladan, Vaasa | collected... | reverse complement strand
AAGCATCGCCGTGGGCTTTATTCCTCCGCCTCCTTCGGAGGCTCAGAACGCGGCCACCTGTCTCGAAGGAGACTACACGCACCCCTCGGCAGCATCGGAGTCGAGCTTGACTCTGGGCGGGGGGGCTGGGCTATAATGACACGGGTCGGTGCGCGGGGGGACCGGCGGGCGGGCGAATGCAACCGGGAACCGCTAGCGATGGCAAGAATCCAGTGCTCCTGCGGCCGGGCCTACACGATCCCCGACGATCGCCTGGGCACGCCGGTGAAGTGTGCGGCGTGCAAGCGCACGTTCGTCGCCGGGGCGATTGACTTGTCGAGGCCCCGGCCGTCCAGGGCGGCGACCGCGCAGGCCATCGCCTCCCCAGGGAAGCTCCGCGTCGGCGAGCTGGCCGTCATCCGCGGCCTCCTCACCCGCGAGCAGCTCAACGCGTGTCTGCGCTACCAGCAGGACGTTCGCAAGCTCCCCGGCCAGGACGACCTGCGTCTGGGCGCCGTGCTCGTGGGCAAGCGCCTGCTGACCCAGGCGCAGCTCAATGCCCTCCTGAAGGAGCAGCACCAGGGGGCGGTGTCAGCCGCCGCGTCGGCGGTGGAGCTGACGCCGAGCCAGGCCGGCGGCAGGCCGGTGACCGACGAGCAGCGCGAGGCCGTGCGCCGCTCGGTGGAGGCCGCCGCCCAGCAGCAGGCCGAGCGCGAGGCCAAAGCCGCGGTGGCCGCGGCGCATCCAGGACTCCTGTCGCGCGTCCGCGGCGTCCACGTGGCCATCGCGGCGTGCGTGCCCGTCGTCGCCATCGTGGTCGCCCTGGCGTGGCCCGACCCCGCGGCGAAGCGGGTGCTCGTGGCCTACCTGGAGAGCTGCGACGAGGCCGCTGTCGCCCCCGACGCGTCGCTGGCCCTCGCCAGCCTGGGCCTGGCGGTCCGCGAGTTCGGCGACATCACGCTGCTGCCCTCCGCGCGTCTCGACTACTCGGAGGAGTTGGCCGCCTTCGCCAGGCAGGGGGACCTGGCCGACGACTGGTGGGAGCTGCTGGCGACGGTCCCCATGTCCGACGCCAAGTACGACGCCCTGGTGCTCCTCGTGGGCGCCTTCCCCGAGGGGCTCACGCCGCGGAAGATCGGCGGACTCCAGGCCACCGAACAGCCCGCGGTGTGCCGCATGGTGTCCCGACAGCGCGGCATGAGCATGCTCTCCGACGGCCGGTACCGCTTCGTGCTGCTGAAGGCGAGCAGCCCGACCTGGCGGTGCGACTGGAAGGTGGCGGCCTGCGAGCTGGCTGCCGTGGTGAAGTAGTGGCCGCCCCGGAGAGCGGGGCGTCGTGCGCGCCCGCGCGGGCCTGGGTGCGGCACCGGCAGTTCTCCCCACGGCCATGCCGCCCCGCTGCGGGGGCGCGGGCCGGCCCTGGGCGCCCCAACCCGCGACGGGGCAGGGGTTTAGAAGCGGGCCGATTTGCACTTGAAATTTGGTGCTCGATCTGATAGCTTCTCGTGAGTTGGCGGTTGGAGCGCAACGCGGAGTGTGGCCGTGCCCGAGGGACCTGTCCTGGTCGGCATCCAGGGTTTCGTGCAGGGCGAGGAGTACCCGCTCTGGCGCGGGGCCACCGTCGTCGTCGGGCGGAGCCGTGGCTGCGACATCTCGCTGCGACGCTGCAAGGCGTGGCTGGCGCTGGAACCCGACAAGCGGAACGAGCAGGTCGACTTCAAGACCGTCTCGCGCAAACACGTCCGCATCAGCTACAACGACGAGGACAATATCGAGATCGAGGACCTGAGCTCGAACGGGACCTTTCTGGACGGGCAGCGGGTCACCCGCGTGGTCGTCCACAACCTGCGCGAGCGGAGCCACGAGCTGCTGCTGGGCACCCGCGAGAAGCTCCGCCTCGAATGGAGGTCGCAAGGCTAGGCGGCTCCCCCCGGGCCGCGGCCGGCATGAGCATGATGGACACGTTTTCCTATCGAGGCGGCGAGCTGGCGTGCGAGGCCTGCGGCGCGACGGACATCGCGCGCGAGGTCGGCACGCCCTGCTACGTCTACAGCCGCCAGGCCATCGAGGGCAACTACCGGGCCCTCGCCGAGGCCTTCGCGCCGGTCGCCCCGCTCGTGTGCTACTCCATCAAGGCCAACAGCAACCTCGCCATCCTCAAGCTGCTGAAGGACTTGGGGGCGGGGTTCGACATCGTGTCGGGCGGCGAGCTCGCCCGCGCGCTGCGCGTGGGCGCCGACCCCTCCAGGATCGTCTTCGCCGGCGTCGGGAAGACCCGTGCCGAAATCCGCCAGGCCCTCCAGGCCGGCATCCTGATGTGCAACGTCGAGTCCGAGCCCGAACTGGCCGCCATCCACGCCGTGGCGAGCGACCTGGGCACCCAGGCCCGCGTGGCCCTGCGGCTGAACCCCGACATCGACCCCAAGACCCATCGCCACATCACGACCGGCAAGAGGGAAACGAAGTTCGGCATTGACCTCGAGACGGCGCGGGGCCTGGTCGCCAGGATGCCCCAGTGGCCCGCCGTCCGCCTCGTCGGCTACCACGCCCACATCGGCTCGCAGGTCACCGACCCGCGTCCCCACGCGGCCTCGCTCGCCAAGCTCATCGCCTTCGCCGGCGAGTGCGCGCCGCCCGGCGGCGCCATCGAGTACGTCAACATCGGCGGCGGCTTCGGCATTGACTACGTGCCCGGCCAGGCGCCGCCGCCGTCGGCCTTCGCCGCGCTGCTCGTGCCCCTGCTGGCCCAGGCGGCCCGGCCCCTCAAGCTGATCATGGAGCCGGGACGGTTCATCGTCGGCAATGCCGGCCTGCTCCTCACCCGCGTGGTCTACGTGAAGCGGAACAGCGACGGCCGCCGCTTCGTGATCTGCGACGCGGCCATGAACGACCTCATCCGCCCCGCCCTCTACGACGCGCACCACCGCATCTGGCCCGTCGTCAGCGACCGCCCGTTCGAGAGCGACGGCCTCGGCCCCGCCGACGTCGTGGGGCCGGTGTGCGAGAGCGGCGACTTCTTCGCCAAGGACCGCCCGCTGCCCGACGTGGCCGCGGGCGACCTGTTGGCCATCTTCGGCGCCGGCGCCTACGGCTTCGCCATGAGCTCGAACTACAACACCAGACCCCGCGCCTGCGAGGTCCTGGTGGACGGCGACCAGCATCGCGTCGTCCGGCGACGCGAAACCTGTGAGGACCTGATTCGCCAGGAAACCCTGTGAGGCCCCGAGCCACCAAGGAGGATTCCGGGATGCTCACCCTTCGAGCACGTGCCGCGTTCGGTGTCGTCGCTGCCCTCGTCGCGGCAGGCTGCGTGGAGGTCGAAGTGCGTCGCACGCTCGCGCCCGACCACTCCGGCCGCCAGACCCTCACCCTGCGAGCGCCCAGGACGGCGCGCACCGATGCCTTCCCCGGCCTCTTCAGCGGCGCCACCTGCCAGCCCCCCACCACCCAGGCCGCGGGCGACGCCGTGGTGCACACGGCCGAGGTCACGTTCCCCGACGTCACCCGCTTCCACCACCAGGCCGGCTTCCTCTCGTCGCTTGCGACGGTGGCGACCGCGGCCGACGGCGCGGTGACCTACCGCGAGACCCTCACGAACAGCTACACCAGGAACCTTGGCAGGGCGCCCTCGGAGGAGGCACGCAAGTCCCTCGCCGCCGCGATGGAAGAAGCCAAGAAGAGCCTCGACGGCGCCAAGCTCACCTACACCATCCAGTTCCCAGGCACCGTCGCCAAGTCCAACGCCGACCGCGTGAGCGGCAGCGAGGCCACCTGGGTGCTCACCACCGACAAGGTGTTCGCCGGCCGCGCCGTCGAGCTCACGGCCGATTACCGCACGGGCCCGCCCCCCGCCGTCGCCGTGGCGGCCCCGCCGGCGGGCGTGGTCCCACTCGCCGCACCCGTGGCCCCCAAGCCGCCCGAGCTGCTGGCCCCGCTGGTGCCCGTCGCCCCCGTCGCGGCCCCGGCGCCCAAGCCCGTGGTCGCCGCCGCCGCGCCGGCGCCCAAGCCCACCGAGACGCCGGTGACGCGGCCAAGCTCGCGCCTCGAAGACGTGTTGCTCGCCCAGGCCGACGAGCCGGCCAGGAAGGAGGACGCCGCGGGCGACGCCCCCGCCGCGGAGCCGGCGCCCAAGGAGCCGCCCAAGAAGGCCCCACCCAAGGTCGCGCCGCCCAAGCGGCCCCCGGGAAAGGAAGAGCCGCCCGTCACGACCCTGCCGCCCGAGCTGATCAAGAAGACCCCTCAGGACCTCACCGAGGCCGCAGGCGACGACGCGACCACCGCCGAGGTGAAGAAGCTCTTCCGCGACGCCCTGGTCCACCTCGACTACAAGCGCTACGGTAAGGCCGCCGAGGCCCTCCAGAAGGCCATCACCCTCAAGCCCGATTCCGTCCTGATCTCCAACCTCTACGAGAGGGTGGTCGCCAAATTCCTCGATGCCGCCATCGAGAGCAACAACCCGGAGATGAAGGCCCAGGCCGAGGCCCTCCAGCAACTCGCCTACAAGGGCCGCATCCGCCAACTGCGCGACCCCAAGCGCGTCGTGGAGCTGGTGGAAGCCCTCCGCAAGGGCTTCCTGCCCCGCACCTTCGCCATCGAAGAGCTCACCCTCGCGGGCGACTACGCGGTGCCCCACCTGCTGAAGTTCATGATTGACCACACCGACGCCGAGCTGCGGGCCTACGCGGGCCACGTGCTCTCGCGCATGCGCGGCACCGCCGTGCCCGCCATCTGCGAGGCCCTCAAGCACAACGACCCCATGATCCGCCAGATCCTCCTGCTCGCCATCGAGGTCATCGCCGACCCGCGATCGGTGCCGACCCTTCTGTGGCTGGCCCAGGAGCCGGACGGGCACCCCCTCGTCGTGGCCGCCGCCCGGCGCGCCCTGGCCAGGATCGCGCCCGACCCCGCAACCCTCCAGACCCCGGCCGCCTCGGCATTCCTCGACCTGGCGAAGGACTATTACGACGGGAACCGCAAGGTGCTCCCAGCCCACGTCTACGAGCACCTCGTGTGGCGCTACGACCCCGACCGCAAGGAGCTGACCTCGGAGATCGTGCCGCAGCACCTCTACGCGCCGCGCATGGCCGAGGAGACGTGCCGCAACGCCCTGCTGGCCGACCCCGACTATGAGCCGGCCGTGCCGCTGCTGCTGTGCGCCTGCTTCGCCCAGCAGAACCTCATCGAGAGCTTCTACACGGTCATCGCGGGCAAGGAGCCCCTCTCGAAGGAGGAGCAGGAGGAGGCCGAGCTGGCCAAGCCCCTGCGCGAGCGCCTCGGCATGGCGCCCGCCATCGCCCAGGCCGCAGGCCAGAAGTTCGCCTACGCCGCTCTCCAGCGCGCCCTGCGCGACGGGCGCGCCGACGTGGCGCTCTCCTGCATCTACGCGCTCAAGGAAGTCGCCAGCCCCGCGTCCCTCCCCGGGCCGGCCCCGTCCGAGGAGGAGCTCAAGAAGGCCGAGGCCGAGAAGGCGAAGAAGGCGCCCGCCAGGCGCCGCCGCATCATGATCTGGTACGGCCCCGAGGAGAAGGAGGAGCCGCCTCCGCCGCCCCCGGTCGTCAAGCCCAACAGCATCCAACTCGACGGCTCCCCGCTCATCGACGCCTTGAGCTACCCCGACCGGCGGGTGCGCTACGCCGCCGCGGAGGCCGTCGTCGCCATCGCACCCATGCACGTGATCCGCGACGCCTCGAAGGTCATGAGCAACCTGGCCCAGGCCCTCTCCGAGACGGCCTACCACGTCGCCCTGCTCTTCGAGGAAGACGAGGGCCGCGCCGAGGAGCTGCGGCCCCTCCTGCGCGAGGCAGGGGTCCTGCCCGTCCTCGTGCGCGCGCAGACCGACGCGTTGAGCGCGGCCCGCGAGTCGCCGCCCAAGGACATCCTGATCCTCAGCGGCGAGCTCAAGCGGGTGGACGTGGCGGAGGCCGTCGCCAACCTGCGACGCGTCTACACCGTGGCTGCCGCGCCGCTCATCGTGGTCGCGCCCAAGGCCGACGAGGCCAAGCTGCGCGAGCGCCTGAGCAAGGAAAACGCCATCTACGTCCCACGCCCCCTCACTGCGGGCGCCGTCCGCGCCGCCGTCGAGGAGGCCCTCAAGAGCACGCCGGCGCCGAAGAACCAGGAGGCATCGGTCCGCTACGCCGCCTCGGCGGCCCGCACCCTCGCCTCCATCCACCCCGCGGCCTCCATCTTCCGCCTCGACGACGCGCTCGATGCTCTCTTCGAAACCCTCTCCGCTACGACGCAACCCGACGCCGTGCGCCTCCCCTGCTGCGAGGCCATCCGCCACGCCGCCAGCCCGCGGGCCATCCCCTACCTGGCCCAGACCTACCGCGACCCCAGGGCATCCAAGGATCTCCGCCTCGCCATCCTCCGCGCCCTCGGCGCCTGCGCCGGCGCCCAGCCCAACCTCCCCGAGGAAGCGGCCAGGCAGACGACGGAAACCCTCACGCTCGGCGTGACGGACGCGGACCCCGACTTCCGCCGGGCGGCCGCGCACGCCTTCGGCCTCAAGGGCGGCGCCAGCGGCAGCATGGTGGAGCTGGTGGACTGCCTCTACGGCAAGGCCCCGCAGCAGAAGCCTGCCGAGAAACCGAAGGAGGGGCCCCCGGCCGACAAGGCGCCCGTCACCATCCCCGCCGAGAAGGCGAAGGAGGAGTAGGGGCAGCGCAACAGCGGCCCTTGTCCCGTTCCCCTCGTGTCCCACACACTCGCCGCCGGCCACGCTCCCGTGGCCGGCGGCGTTCATGTTCTCACCCATTCGGCCTGCATGGGGACGCTGGGAACCCCGCCTTCCCATGCCCCCAACCCCCTGTGTGCCCCCGAGCGACTGCCCCCAACATGTGCCAACTCTCCCAGACTCGCCAGTCTCGCCGGCTCATGAGGTGCCTGGGGTCGGGTCTTCAATATTCAGTATTCTCAACCCCAACTCAGCCTCGCACCGGCCAATCCCCTCCGCCAGCCCCTTGTCGTGGTCACGTTGGCTGGCCACCATGCTCACCGCCGGCGCGCCGACCCCGCCGAGCCGCGCCCCAAGCTCCCTGCTCGTCATCCCCGTGCACTTCCGACACAGGCAGATTGCCACGGCAGGCGCCCTTGACACAGAGGCGAGACGGGATACAATGAACATGACTTCCCGGGGTTAACCGCCTAGCTGGATTTCCCGGTTGGGTTCGTCGGACAGTTAAGATAGCGGCCCAGGGGGCGGGAGGCCGGTGCAACCCAGCCCGAACCCGGACATGTTCGCCAAGACCCAAGCGAGAGTCCACGGAACCCGCTGGGTGAGGAGACCAGAGTGATTCCAGGAGATTTGAAGGCGGCCCTACGAGAGACGCTTTTCAGAGGCGGCTACAACCTTCTGCTCGGGTCTGGGGTCTCGCTTGATAGTCACAACGGTCTTGGCGAGAGTCTGCGCAGCAGCGAGCAACTGCGACAGGATCTCTGCTCCGTCACGGGCGCGCCCCCTACCACGTCTCTGACAAGAGCGTACGCCCTTCTCAGCACCCAGGATCGCGACCATCAACTCACTCATCGGTTCTCGGGATGCAAGCCTGGGCCCACCATCGCACACCTTCCACGGTTTCTCTGGCGGCGACTTTTCACCTTCAACATCGATGATGCAATTGAAGTCCTGTACGAAGGCGATGCAGCCCGAAAGCAGGTCCTCGTCCCTCTGAACTTCGACGCGGACTTTGAGCCCACACCCGATAGGATTGAACTTCAGGCAGTTCACCTCCATGGGTGGGTACGACAACCTCTGGCTGGCTACGTGTTTGCCCCGTCCGATTACGTTCGCGTGATGCGGAACCTGAACCCGTGGACGCACCTCCTTTCAGAGATACTTGCCACAGAGCCCTTCATCGTGGCCGGGGCATCCCTGAACGAGATCGATCTGGAGTACTACCTAAGCCGCCGCACCCCGGCATCGCCACGCCGTGGCAGAGGGCCGTCCCTGATCATTGAGCCGAATCCGGATGTCGCTACCCGAGCAGACTGCGAGCGCTATGGGCTGGTTCTCGTCCCTACGACATTCTGCGAATTCATGGAGTGGCTGTGCACAGAGTTCCCATGCCCCCCGAACTTGGCGGAACTCATCGTCCCGGACATTGCCACATTGTTCTCTGACCGACCGGAGCCGCGTCGGCTTGTAACGTTCTTCTCGGATTTTGAGTTGGTGCCAGCATCGGACTTGCCTCTACCTGCGGTTCCGAGTCCGTTCCACTACGGGCGCGAGCCTGGATGGCAAGACCTCCACGCGCATGTTGACATAGAGCGCCGGGACAATTCGCTGCTGGCCGAGGTACTGAGGGCAATGCTCAAGCCGCTCGCCGCGGATCAGCCGAATGTTGTCGTAGTTCTTGACGAGGCGGGCGCAGGCAAGAGCACAGTCATCAAGCGCGTCGCGCACGATTTGGCCCGGTCAGGGACGCCGGTGTTGAGCGTCTGCACTGCGTCCAGAATTGACACGGACAATGCAATAGATTGCCTCAAGCGCGTGGCGACGAAGTTGCTCTTGGTAGTGGATGGCTTGGCGGATCATGCCGAGCAGGTTGTGGAGTTGTTGGACGATCCGGTGGTTGCTCGGAAGATCGTTGTCCTCGCCGCAGAGCGATCCTACAGGAAGGAGTACCTCGATGTGGTCTTCGGTGACGGGGCGCGGGCCACGCGGCGGCTACTGCCCCTCACCACTGACGAGTGCCTGCAACTGTTCGAACGCTATCGCCGGTATGGCCTAATTGGCTCGGCTGACGCTGTCAGGAGGCCACTGGAGTTCGCTCACCGGCTTATGGACGACCCTGTTGCCGTCGCTGTGTGTCGCCTGATGAACGATTTCCGGCCTCTCGATGCCATTGTGGACTCGCTATGGGGTGCTGCCGACCCAGAAGATCGCCATGCCTATCTATGTGTCGCGCTCGCGCAGCACTGCCACAGAGTGGGCCTTCGGTACAGCATGCTCCAGGCGGTTGCTGGACCCTGTGTGCCGATCGCACGCCTCACCGATGCTGAGATCCCTCTAAGGCTTGCCTTCAGCGCGCTGGATGACGACTATGTCGTGGCTATGAACGCCATCATTGCTGAGCGGATCCTGCATCGGGCATCTCGAAGTGATCCTGATGTGGTGCTCACCGCTTTCGTGACGACAGCGTCCGAGCTTGCACCTTATGTGAATCGTAGGGCGATCATGCAACGCTCTCCGGAGGCCCGGCTGGCGGGGCGCCTGTTTGACGTAGACAAAGTCGTAAGGCCACTGCTTGGCGCCAAGGCCGAATCCTTCTACATCTCTGTCCAGGACCAGTGGGAGTGGAACTCAAGGTACTGGGAACAGCGAGCGTTGCTCGCGGCTGAGACAGATCTCCGCATGGGCCTGCAGTACGCACGCCATGCCGTGGCGATCGAGCTTCATCCGTTCCCTCTAACCACCCTCGGCAAGCTTCTCCTCAGGCAGATGGAAGTCGCTCCTGCAGAAATGCACCGTGTGTACGCCGAGGCATTTGAGAAGCTTTCCGCCGCGATTGAGACCGAGGCCAGACGCTCGAGGATAACGGTGCATCCATTTTCCACTTTGCTCTCAGGAACTGCACGGTACTGCGATCTTGGGGGAGAGTTGACCCCCGACCAACGGTACAGGATTGACGAGTATGCAGCGGAGGCACGCACACGCTTTCGTACGGATGCCCTGATTCATGCAGCACTTCGTCGTCTTGACAATGCTTTGGGGCCTTCCAGGTTGCCGTGAGAGATGGCTGGCGCCAAGTCTGAATTGACGGCGCCTCCGCTGGGAAGCTCTTTTGGATATTCACGGATCCGCTGATTTTGCGGAAAGAGCTTGATTCTGCGACCCAGGTCCGCCCATCCGCGCGCTTGTCGCGACAAGGCGGGTTGTTCAGCGGAATCAACGAGCAGTCATATCTAGCCCTAACTCGGCTTCGCACCGGCCAATCCGCTCTGCCAGGCCCTTGTCGTCGTGCAGTCGCCGGGCCACTTGGCTGGCCGCCATGCTGACCGCCGGCGCGCCGATCCCGCCGAAGCGCTCGCCGAGTTCCCTGGCCTTCATTGCGGTCCACTTGCGGCACAGGTAGAGCGCGGCGGCCCGGGCCTCGTTGCCCCATCGGTGCCTCTCGTGAAGCCGCTCCTCTGCGACGCCAAAGACCGCGCAGACCGCCTTCTCAATCGCCTCGACGCCAACCGTCCGCCGCAAGGCACGCGCGGCCGGGACGTCGAGCTTCGGCAGCTTGCCGTCGAGCCACATCTGCATCCGCCCCACGAACTGTCCCGAGCCGAGCACGACCGAGGCCGTGGCCGCCCACAACGGCGAGACGGGCGGCCTCTCCACGCCCTCCGCGAGGAACCGCTCGTAGGTTTCGCGCGCCTCCACCATCGTCGCCCCGTGTCCCTGCATCACCTCCCGCCACGCCAGCCACACGGGGGCAAGGGCCGTGCCGAGATATGCCTCACAGCTTCCGTATGGGTAATCCTGCGGACGCTTCACAAGCCCGGCCCGCACGGGGTTGAGATGAATGTGGCGGCTCAGCTCCCAGCAGCGGTAGCCCGGCTCGATCAGGATGGCCTTGAACCGCCCCCGGAGCAGCGGCCCGCTCCGCCCGTGGCGGCGGTTGAACGCGGCCGCGTAGCCCGAGTTCAGATCGTGCATCCCCGCCGACAGGTCGGCGTCGGGCGTTTCCAGGAACAGGTGGAAGTGACTCGGCATCAGCACGCAGGCGAACACCCGCCAGCGCCGGCGCGTGGCCACCGCGTCGAGCAGCCCGAACCACTTGCCGCAATCCGTCTCGTCGCGGACGATCCCCTGCCCTTCCAGCCCCCGGCTGGTGACATAGTAGACGCCATCGGGCACATCAATCCGCAGCGCTCGCGCCATGGCGCCAGACTAGCCCGCATTTCTCACCACTCCCCTCCTGAAGCCCTATAGGGGCATGGGTTCACAGGGATTGGGGTGAGGGTGGAGTTCGGGAGGGCAGACGGCACCGGAACGGAC
>Ga0307379_10012688_pt1 | contig 10970 bp, 10 predicted proteins | sample UN2MG_FD_202237 | JGI IMG/M metagenome (GOLD analysis project Ga0307379, IMG submission 202237) | Soil microbial communities from Risofladan, Vaasa, Finland - UN-2 | ecosystem: Environmental > Terrestrial > Soil > Coastal area > Acid sulfate soil | place: Finland: Risofladan, Vaasa | collected... | reverse complement strand
CATTCTCGGAAAAGGGCTTATGCTCGACTCCTTTCGGAATAACAATCATCTCCCCAGCGCGTACTTCCACCTTGCGATCACGGAAGTTCATAACGAGCGTGCCCTCCAAGATGATGAATGTTTCGTCTGTTTCAGGATGGGTGTGCCAAATGAAATCACCTTTGAATTTTACGATTTTGAAGTCGTAGTTATTCATCTTGGCGACCAAACGCACCGCGTAATCGCCGGCTGGCAGCTTTCTAAACTTGTCCGAAAGGTTGATTTTCTCGAAGTTCATCCTTTATCTCCCTTGCATAACATTGAATTGAGTTGTCCGAATGCGCGTCAGCGCATGAGGATCAACTCGAATGATTTGTTATCTTGATTTTAATTTTTTACAGACAAACATTATTTGAGGGTATTCTCCATCTTGTAAAATATAATTATCATAAATATTTTCTGCGTTAAATTTTTTTATGCTAAATCCGGTCTTTTTCAAGAGGTTGTCCCATATTGAAGAATTAAACAGACCAAGTGTATGGACATCAGTAAATATTTGCAATTTTTTCTTGCACCGTATTAAATATATGATTGTTGCTTCATAGTTTGTCTTGTTAGTGATGAAATTATTTTCAAAAATAGTAATATCAATATCATTTTTACTGCCGGTATAGACAAAATTGTTCTCCTTAAAATTTTCACGCATATGAGCAACAATTAATAAAATACCATCAATTTTAAGATGGCTGTATGCTGTATTTATAGTTTTGCGAAGATCTTGAACTGAAGTCATATAACCTATAGAATCGGGAATTGCCACAATATCAAATTTTGATTTAAGATTTATATCGCGCATATCCCCATAAATGTATTTGACATCATTATTGAGATGTCTGGCAGCTTTTAACATGCCCTTACCTATGTCAACACCTGTTACATTAAAATATTTCTTGAAAGTATAGTCATAGCCGCCTGCTCCGCATCCAAGATGAAGAAGGGTTTTTGGTTTTAGCTTTGAATTATCTAAGATTGCCTTACAAAGAGGTTCAACTTCTTTCCTATATTCATCAGGAGAAGTGATTATTGCTTCAGTCCACGCAAGATCATCGTATGAAAGATATTTGTTATTTTTTTTCATAATTTTTAAGATAACGACGGAGTTCAGCCGCACCAAACATCTGACATAATTTACAGTAAATTAATGAACTTGCCAAAGCAACGAAACCCGATATCAAATGCGGACGCGTTTGGTGTCGGCTGCAACTAATTGTTAGCCAGCCTTTTCGCCTTATTCTTTTCGGATCCTCTCAATCGTTCGATTACTTATTGCAGCCATCATCGGATATGACATTAACTGCATTCGATTCATTCGGACATATTTTTCTGAGGCTATGTATTCTGACAGATCATCCCAGGTTCCATGATCTTCAATTACTGCGCCCATATGGACAAATCCCTTCTCTCCGAAGTTGAATTCACAACTGCTCTTTCCATCCTTAAAGGAAACCGAATACCCGAATGGCTTCCCACTCCTCTTTAATCGGTTCAACGATCCCTCATAGAAAGCTTTATCGTTGATATGGGAGTCAATTGATTTCCATTCTCCATCAATTTCAACATCGATCCACGAATGTGCACCTGCTTTCGGCAAGAATGGAAACGCAAATCCCGGGAAGATCCCTCTCATAATCTCAATGTCGATGAGAGCACAATGAATTTGAGCTGGTATATTTGAAGCTTTGCAGAGCGCGAGGAAGAGGGTTGCCTTAGTGTTGCAATAGCTGAATCCTAATTCGAGGACTTCGGAGGCTTTCAATTCATCCCAAGTGGAGGGGAAACCAAACTTGATGCCGTCTCTCATAAAGTAAAAGATAGCCTCAAGTTTTTCTATCCGCGTCGCTTTGCCCTTAGTTAGTTCTTTAGATTTTTCGATGATTGAAGGGTGATTGAAATCGGATAACATAACTGTAGCGTTCATTTGATCATCTCCTTTCATGATTTAAGCAAAGTATGTTTGAAGGCTGGCTAACGCTCCGCTTCACCCGCCCGCGCGGCGTCCAACGAAACCCCGCTGGCGAAACAACCAAACCGTGAAGCCAACCTCGCCCACCCTCCAAGCCCGTAGCGCGGGTCGGTGTGCAGCGGTTGTTGGGCGCGCTCTTACACGCTCTCTTGCACATTTTGAAAACAAACCATTCCCATCCACCAAATCAAATCGCAGGGCGAGACCCCTCAGTAAATCCCCGGAATCAACCGATAGCGCACGCGCCGCGCATAGTCTCGATAGCCCGGCAACTCTTCCTGTAGAGTCTGGTCTTCCAGTGCGGTTCTGATCACCGCGATGATCAACGCCACCACTGCCGGAATAAGTGTCCACACCGAGCCTAAGGCCAGCACAATGCCCAGCAGTGGCAGAATACTTCCGGCATAGCCCGGATGCCGCACAATCCGGTATGGGCCACTGTCACACACCACATGCCCTCGATCCGCCTGAATACGCACCACGCTGGAGAAAAAGCGGTTCTCTACCAATGCCCACACAGCGAAAGCGTATCCGAGCGAGATCAAGATGAAGCCGAGCACGATGAGCCATAGCGGAAATACGGGTGACCAGCCACAGCGGTGATCCAGCCCTGCCACAATGACCAGTGGGAAAACTACACTCAGCGCCATCAGCGGAGCAAGCACTTTGTCCCAAGCTTTCGCGCTTTGGATCTTCTCAATATTTTGTCGTTCGGCCAACAACCCCGGATGCCGCTGTTCGGCCCAAATGCGCCCCCCTATGGCGGCGGCAACGAACAGCAGTGAATAGACCCACGCCTGCCACCAACCGAAATCCCCTCCGCATACCAATAGAACCAGTGGTATTAAGAGATACACAACAACTAAACCGATCCACTGGCGAGGGGACGCTGTTTGAACCGCCTTTTGATTAACCTTCTTCGATGACATACCATTCCTCCAAATCACGTGACTTTTATTGAGCGCCCAACGTTTAAAATCACCCGGCGCGGTACGCGATCGGGTGCATTTTTTTGTTAGGTGATCTTATTAAATTTTATTTTAACTTTCGGTAAATGCAATTCAGTTAAGTAGATTAGATCAGTGGCTATTCCCTCGTACAAATTTGCAAGATCCTCAATATCTTCTGGAGTAATATGCTCCATATTGACCTTTAAACCTTTCTTACTGCATGCAGCTTTTGACCTCTTTATCGTTTCTGGAAATTTCTCACTCGCATCCCAAAGCGAATGAACCATCGAGTTTCTTTCTTGCTCAGCCCAATTCAACCGCGCTAATAGCTCCGAAATATCTTTATGTAATAAATCTGAACCATAATGATAAATGAATAAAGCACGATAAACAGATACTTTAGCACGATATGACATTTCAGTAGTGACAATTTCACCAATTATACGACTACGACCAATCATTGAAGAAATACAAATAGAGAGAACTTCCTCAATTCTCTGAAATTGAACAATACATTCACCAAGTTTAGTAAGACCAGTCTCCCAAGAAAAAAGAGCAGTGACTAGCTTTTCATGTTTTTTAGATTTCATTTAGGTTCCTTCACCTAACAAAAAGCTAAGCCGGAGCGGCCCACGGGGCCGCAGTCGGCTTTAGCGGCTTGTTAGCTTACGAGTAATGTTTGATGACTGCTTCAAGACGATTCTTCGTGAAGTAATCAAGTTCATCTTTCCACTTTTGGTTTTTCCCTTTTGTATTGCATTTGGGGAGGTCGCCATACATATGCTTGAATGCTATGATTAGACCAGCCTCCAGTTTTTGCCATGTTTTGACAGCTTGGCGTGTTGTGCAAGTAATTATGAAGAAAGACAACTCTGATACACCATGAAGTTCAAGTAGTTGGGGTGCACGATAGGCGGCACTACTTGCAATACGGCGGGCACCAGCTTTTGTTGTACCTATATACACGATACGCGACTTACCGTGCGGATACTTCAATTTTGTATTTGCGACTGCCGCATATACTAAACGATCAGCTTTGAAAGCGCTTCGTGAAATTTTGATTGCATAGCGCTTTGAAGTTTGAATTGTAAGTTTCTTTTTGTTTGCCATGAGTGCCTCCATATATGAGTAAAAGAGCTAACGACAGGCATCACCGGCGGTTTTAGCCATCCGGTGCATGCCTTTGTTAGGCGATCATATCCTTGCTTTTAATGGGCACTGTTCCTATACCCCGCGCTCATCACCTCTCGTAGATGCTAAGACCCCGGCCTCAAACAGGCGGCCATTGCCCCATTGTCTTCCGGCACTTCACCAAAACTTCTCTCATCTGCTCCAGACTGTAGTGCTCTGTGGTTCGCCACGCTCGATAAACATCGGAACACGATTTTTCAAGAGCCAGAAACGTTGCCATTAGCCTTTCATCTCTCACATTCTCCAAGAGTTTGAAGGTGTAGAACTGCGCAATTGCTTCATGGGTCACGCTAGGTGTCCCATCGGGAACATCTGCCAGCGGTAGCGCGTACGCATTCCAAAGCAAACCGTCATGGTCTCTCCCAATATGAGAAAACGCATGGACGGTTTCGTGAATGAAAACAACAGTGCTCAATGCATCTTCATCAACCCTCAACTGTTTGGCGGCACGAGCAATCATCCGCCGGTAGAGGACGACTTGCATCTTGGACGGAAAGTAAGCGCCAAGGAGGTTATCAATTCCAAAGTCTTTCTTCTCGTTTGACACCCACTGAGTCAGGTCGCCATCGCCGAGAATGTTTTCCGCCTTTCGACGCGCTTCTTCCCAACGAACTTTCCCCGGTTGCGAGTTGTCCCAGTCTGCTCTCGTGACGGCAATCCGGCGGACGAGTTCAGGCGGAACATCGTCGCTCATGCTGTAATTCAGGTCTCGGTCTCTCCAAAGCTCCTGAAGCGGGCGAGGTTCGTATCTTTGTTCTTCGTCTGCCGTTCTGAACGTCGCAAGCGACCCGTTGAACGCTTTACGAAATTCCACATCAATGTCGTAAGTCAGCCCCATCAAATCCTTGAGCAGGAATTCCTGTCCTGTCTCAAAGGATATTCCATGCGGATCGGGACGTTTCCGAGAGCCGAGATAATCCATACGCATTTCCGATGAAAACCTCCACCACAAAGGCTGCAACAATCCGCTTTCCAAAACTTCCAAGTCTTCGCTGAGTGATATCATTCCTCGATGTTTTTCAGGCCAGCGGTGGAACGCCCAGAATACTGCCCTTTGACACTTCATTGTTTTCAGCGACGCGAAGGCGTCCACTATTTCAGCAGCTTTTTCTGGATCGAAAAGATCGCTACTGCCGTGGAGTGACAGGTGAGAGTAATGGGCAAAATCCTCTATCAGCCGTTCCGCTAAGCAGACAGTGAAATCAGGATAGGATTCTGCGCCCAGGGACACGTCAAGCTGTTCCGCCTCCGTGACAATTTCCTTCGGCGTTCGGAACGATTTACTGCGCACCCGTCGCCGGAATTTCTCCAATCGGATTTCCTTTTGTGTCCGCTGCTCAGGTGTTAGCAACCAAGGCCTGTCCTGCTTCACCTCCGTCACAAAACTGGGCGAGAACACGATCCGTTCAATAGCTTCCCCTGCGCCGGAAATATCGCCACATACTGCGTAAAAGTCGGAGAGTCGTTCTGAATCTCCGCCGGAACGGATGCTGCGAAGCAAATCATCGAACTCCCGCTTTGCACTGGATTTGCCATCCCATTCAGCGGCAAGAAGCCAACCGAACGTGGTTTTATCTCCGTTTTGCGTGAAATCCTGCCAATGATCCTTGGCCCACTTCTGCACTGCAATGAACTGCGAGTTAGGCTGCAGCCCTGACAGCGATTTCTTTTCCTCCGCTCTCTTAAAGATACGGGCGAGGGCGCTATCCGCCGCTTCCGTCCCAAGACCAACCAGATGCGGCGCAAGACGGATTTCTTCGTTGTCAGCAACCATTGCAAGGAATCGAAAAAGGAAATCCGCTTTTTGATCCTTACCAGGCAACTGGTCAATCTGCTCTTGGAGCAATGCCGCCGCGTCTTCGAGTTTTTGAGCGCGCCTCCAATTCTTGACCAGACCACTAAAATCAATGCCCGAAAGTTTCGAGGCCGCTTCTACAGCAGGAGCAGGATGCCGTTTTTCCGATAGGTCCAGCATCTCTTGAAAGAAACCCAGAAGGTCGGAGTGATTACTGTAGGAAATGATTTGAACGCCTTTTGTCAGCCAGTCTTCTCGCGCTTTTGGTCCGGGATCACGCATGAGCGAATAAATCGTCGGCATTCCCTCCTCGAAAGTCTCTCTCAGGTCGCTTACGAGTCCGAGAAAATCTGGATCGTTCAACGAAAAACCCACTGTAAGCATTGGATACGCGATGATGTAACTTTTCAGAATCGTCTGGTATTTTATGTTCGAATGGAGAGATCGAAAGCTTTCTTCGGTCAGAATCAAATTCTCCGCCAAAGGCGCATTCCGCACGCACCCATGAATCTTGGCGAAGAATGGGTAGCACCGAAACCCGTCAACATCATCCAGACACTGCGGATAAACCAATGGCGCGAGCAAGTCGCTTTGTCGCTCAAAGACCCTGTCGAAGTTGGTTGTGATGATTCCCCGGAAATGGATGCGTAGAATTGTTTGATGCACTTTCGATTCAGCAATGTCCGGCGGGTCAAGCTCTGTTTTGAGGAAAGCGGCAAACTGGTCTGGACGTGTCCGCTGCTTGTAGGCCTGGGCAACCTCTAGATATTTTCCATCATTCAGGGCCGATTCCAAAATCTGTAGTGCCGCAGGCTCGCAGATTTTGGAATCGCGCAAGTCATCAATCATGCGCTGCATCAGCGCATTCCAGTCAGGCAGTCCTTTCCCTCCTTTACGAACACCGAAAGTCGACAAACCAGCACCTACCCATAAAATGCACTTCGTCGGATCGTCTCCGATTGCTCTCAGAAACTGCCGAGTGGGGTGTAGCGCCATTAGTATCCCTCCAAGTTATTACGCCTTGTATGGCCGCCTAACATGGGTATCAGCCAGAGGCCGCTTTGTGGCCGATTGGCTGTATCCGAGGGTTATGTTCTTATTTGAATGCCAGAATAAAGCTATATCCATTACCCTCTACTTTCATTTTCTTGGTTTCTTTGCTGAAGTCAAACTTCTCCCATTTAGGCTTGAAAGAGTCTTGCTAGATGCCAAAGCTTCTTATAACCTCATCCACTTCAATATATGGCCCATCTCCGGAGTGCCAATTGCTCTTGAACATAACAGTGATCGAACCGAATAAGCCATTCGAGGGATTATGCATCTCCACATTAACCCTATACAGGTGGAGGCGGTGTTAGGTAATTTTTGAGTAATCTGTTTTTTGAAACGGATCTGGCTTATTCATAAGATCATTCCAATTAAATTGATAACGTAATTCTATAGGCCAATCATTGGGGAACTGTACTCGGAAATAGTTACCAATGCCGTCCTTCATCCCATCATAAAGCCCCCCCACAGTTACAAGTTCGCCGCCCGGTGAAAAATCGTTGATGCCAAACTGTGCTGATAAGATTACTAGTACACCACAGCAGGCATCGAGAAGATTGTCAAGATTAGCATCTTTGAACTTGGAATGCCGGTCATGCTTTGTAGTATTGTACGCTGTATACCAAGGAAGAGCTTTACCCGCTGACCAATCAGAAAATGGAGATCGAACATCTTTAGTTCCGTTCCAATATGGGAATTTAACTTGATATGATGAAAGGTGATGCGTAGTGTTAATCTTTTTATAATCGTCCATATTCATATCAATATCTTTACCGTTTTTACTCTTCTTGGTATAACCATTCTCTTTTAGGATAGCTTTACAGTTTGCTTCCACCTCCACGCATGACCGAAGCAATAAAGCATGAATTCGATACGAGAAACAGATAAGGTTGCCGTCTGCTGGCTCAATGTAATCGAATAGTTCTTGTAAATCCTTCAACAGGAGTAGAAATGCGCGAATGTAGTGCCCAGGCGATTGGGCATATTTTGGATGATCCATGTACTCATCATTGTATCTGCCGTCGACAAATTGGCGATAGGTTCTTCTGTAAGGTCGACTGATTGACATAGTGTCATCTCCAGATTGCCTAACTAACTAATATACGAAATATACTTTTGTAAAACTTCACAATTATTTGGTTAGCATGTTAGCTTTAAAAAGTAAATAGTTTTCATATTAAACTGATGTGGGAAAAATGGGGTCAAGTCTTTCAATATTACATTTACTTTTATTAAATCGGTTAATGGATCGGTTGACCTGATATGGAAGCGGCCAGAGGGATTTTATGCACATTGACCTGACTATGATTTCAACGTATCACACTAATTGTAATAATGAAAGACCTGATCCCAATGCCTTCCGAAAGCGCTCCGACTCGATGTACTCATGATGTCCCCTTTTCGTCTGTCTAAAGTTTCCGCTCACCCGGCGCTATACACGATCGGGTGCAGTGGGTTGCTACGTGAGAAGTTTTTCCATTTCAAAATCAATATATCTGCTAAGAAAGAGTACTTTGTTATCCCTTAAATGTATTCGGCAAGTACATAAAAAGGGTCCATATGCAGAAGTTGATATCCCTACTATACCATTTTTAGGAAATTCTCTAAAAATTTGACTACCCCACATATGTCCAAAAAAGAATTCAGCAAAGTCTATGTCGGATAAATCAGTAGATTTATGTTTAATTAAGTAAATATAAATATCATATTTCTGTTCTGGATCTCTTGATTTGGTTATTATATGTGTAAGAAATAGACCGTGATTATCTTTATAAATTTTCGATCTTTCTTGATCCCAATCTTGTGTGGTTTTATTTGTTTTTATTGATGTGGTAGCTTTTGGTTGAGCATAGTCTAGTTTTTTTAGATCCTCACCTATTTCAAATGGTCCTGCTTTTACAGAACTTCCCTTTTCTATACGTTGTTGGATTGACTTAATTGTTGCGCCTACTTGTTTGCGCAGTACTACTATCAGTATAGTTATAAAAATAGGCCAAACTAATGATTGAAACAGCGGAATATAGGGCTGCAGGTTTTTAAACACTTTAGAGATAAAATGTATCATTTTTCTTCTCCACACCTAACGTTGCGGGTCACGGGCGCGCGGTGGCGCGTACCGTGCACCCACTGGTTCGGAGTCCCTCTATTCGTCAGTCAATGGCACCGTGTTCGTTTCCGAAGCACGCAGCAGTGCGAACCGTGCTTTGAGTGCTCTATTCTGTGCAGACGCAAGGATGCCCAAGGCTGGCACTGCAACTACGGCTATGAATGCAAAGACCCAGTAGAGGGCGCGTGATACCTGAAGAGCTGACAATCCCCTCCGAATGAAGAAGAAATATAGCACGAGGAGGAATACGATTGCCAGATGACGGTGTATGCGGGGAATAAGTATCTTTCTCGGTGCACCATCGCGCAGATACACGTTTCGCGGGACGAGGTCGAAAACCTCTATCGGGGCGTTTTGCATTTTTGCCCAACGGTTCAATTTCTTTTCCGAGATTCGGAGGACACCGGCCAGACAGGATGCCTTATAGCTCATTGCTGAGATGTATGCCGCGCTCAAAAACAAGACAGCGGCGCATAGGAGATAAGTCTCCTTGGGAAGGTCCCCCTTCACAATGAAGGTGACCAGTGCTATGAGTATGGTGCCGAACAGGGTCATAATCTTGTCCTGAGCACCCTTGATTTCTCGATAGGCCGCTCTGGCCGACTCATATTCAGCGAGAAGTAGTTTCTCGATATCCATTGTTTCTTTTCCTCCGAACGAAAAGCTAAGCCGGAGCGGCCCACGGGGCCGCGGTCGGCTTTAGCGGCTTGTTAGCTTACGAGTAATGTTTGATGACTGCTTCAAGACGATTCTTCGTGAAGTAATCAAGTTCATCTTTCCACTTTTGGTTTTTCCCTTTTGTATTGCATTTGGGGAGGTCGCCATACATATGCTTGAATGCTATGATTAGACCAGCCTCCAGTTTTTGCCATGTTTTGACAGCTTGGCGTGTTGTGCAAGTAATTATGAAGAAAGACAACTCTGATACACCATGAAGTTCAAGTAGTTGGGGTGCACGATAGGCGGCACTACTTGCAATACGGCGGGCACCAGCTTTTGTTGTACCTATATACACGATACGCGACTTACCGTGCGGATACTTCAATTTTGTATTTGCGACTGCCGCATATACTAAACGATCAGCTTTGAAAGCGCTTCGTGAAATTTTGATTGCATAGCGCTTTGAAGTTTGAATTGTAAGTTTCTTTTTGTTTGCCATGAGTGCCTCCATATATGAGTAAAAGAGCTAACGAAAAAATCAGCCGACGCGTAGCGATCGGCTGTATTGATTTTGTTAGGCTTTTTTGTTCCAATATTCTTTAAGCATATCTAAGTATGACTCAGACAGCCTATTTGCCAGTATTTCAGTGTTTCTCGCTGCTTCAATCATATTTTCTAAAGAGATTTTCTTGCTTTTATTTCTAGATGAATGAATGTACGCCTTCTCATATATTTCCCCATCAGCAGGGCTTTCATATAGCTCCATAAGAATGTGATTGTGTGCAATTATATTTCTTACATTTCTCGATAATTTTATAGCTTCATCCACTTGGTTTCTGATTTTTGATTTCGTGTGCACAGAGACTTTATTATTATTTTCCAGCAACTCCTTTAAAATTTCTGTCCTCTTTTCAAATAATAGAGTTCGAACAGTATTTGATATAGACTTCTTCGATAGAACATCTATTGAAATAGTCACAAAATGTTCTATAGCAGTAAACGAAAGGAAGAACTTCCCTACATATGGTTCCCACTTTCTTCTAACTTCCTCTCTCTGCATAAATATGCTCTATGTAGCGGCCCTAAGTGCTTAACGTTTGTGCATCAGCGGCGCGGCCCCGCCGCGTCCGTTTGCATGCGCTTGTTATATGATTTTCCGTCTTGACTCATTTAGTTGTGCTTGAGATATGAATATCAACATTCTGCCTCTCATTCACA
>Ga0307379_10012687_pt1 | contig 10971 bp, 15 predicted proteins | sample UN2MG_FD_202237 | JGI IMG/M metagenome (GOLD analysis project Ga0307379, IMG submission 202237) | Soil microbial communities from Risofladan, Vaasa, Finland - UN-2 | ecosystem: Environmental > Terrestrial > Soil > Coastal area > Acid sulfate soil | place: Finland: Risofladan, Vaasa | collected... | reverse complement strand
TGGTTTATCAAAAATATAGTGCAGATCATGACTTTTATCACGCTCTGCTTCCTCGATCGCTTTTTTAATGTCGTCCATTGGGTTATTTATTAGATTTCTGTAATGATTCACAAATCTTTATATATCCTTTATCCCTGTAAGGGTCTTTTTCTCTTTTTTCTCTATCAGTCTTAAGTTTTGAAATTTCTCTTTGTTCAAGTACTTTTTTGTTTGTTCTTTTTAGTGTCATGGCTTTACATTAAAAATTTAACTTCAATAATTGAGTGGTCTAATAGCCGTTCTGCTCTTTTTTCAGTCAACTTAACTGGTATAGTAAACTGTCCTTCCTCGGAATCAATATACCTTACTTGATATTTTGCGTCATGGTCAATTAACCATTGTATGTAATTTTCATTCATGGCTTATCGGTTTTGGTTACAACTCTTTTAATCCAATTTATTGCATCCATAAATCCTGCTGAATATACAACTTGAGAGAAAGGGTCAAGATGGTGTTTTTCCTTGCCTAATTGCCTTTCCTTTCCAATTTCTATATCATTATCTCCTGATACTCCTAAATGAAGGACTCCACAGATATATTTTATTTTTTCTCTGACTCGTGCTGTTTTCATAATTATTTCTAAATCATATTAGCTTTACCAATAGGCCCCTTACTAGTTTTTTTATTCATTATTCTAGGAACCTTTTGATAATCTTCTACCTTTTTCAGATAAGCCAAACGAACCTCTTCATCGGATTTCATACTAGTAGTAATAATAACTGTTTTGGGATTAATTCTAACTTCTCTCGAATAAGGGAGAGGTTTATGTTTGTGTATAAGTTTTCGTTTTTTCATGTATATCTAGCATATCATTATATATAATAATAGTAACTTATGTTTATTTCATACCGCGGATACTAGAAAAGTCTAGGAAGAAGGGTTTTGCGAAGATATAACGGATGTTTAGGATTTCCCGATTTGGAAATATCTAAACAACTGAGAGGGCCCATTAAAGACTTAACTTTATTTACTCTCCTATGAGACAACATATTATTACCCCAAGCAGCCATTCTAAGAACTGCTATCTTAGATATTGTAATTAACCACTGATCACAGAGAGGACCGACCGGGTCTGGTACATATTCTAAAATCTTTGGATCCCTAGCTCTATAGGCATAAAGATTACATACAAAAATACTCCCATATCCCCACCATTTAGCGTAAGCTATACATTTATTAATAGTGGGGTCATTTTTAGTTGCATCAGCAGTTGAGGGGTTCAACATAATCCACATACATGAATCAAGTTCTTTATCCCAGATACGCCAAAGAGAATATCTGTACTTTTCATCTTCCGAGATAATAGCTCCACTGACGCCTTCAAATTCATTTATCATTTATTCCAGGTATTAATTTGGTTATTAATATAGCACATGGTTTTTCTATATCGTGAATGGCTTTACGAAATTCTCCCTCTATCTGAGACATTTTATGACCCCTGTTCCATATTCCAGTAGGATGAAGTTTACCCTCATCATCGAGAACATATATTTCATACCTATTCATTATCGATTGTAGTTGGTGTACGATTAGTGAAAAATTTGAGTATCTCGTCATGGATAGTTAACCCCTCATGGCTCACTATACGTTGGTCTTTCATTTCTTGTAATTCATACTTACTACCTTTCTTTATAGGGATATCTTGTTTAATATACAATATCATTCCCATGTGACTTGTTTCTACAAATTTGTTATCCTTCTGGAATGTTTTTGTCCTTTTTAATCCATGCCCTTCTTCTTTTATTTCTTTATACCCTAATCTTTTTAATTCTTCAAAAAGGGGTTGAGTGAAAGTTACCAATCTTTTATGTGTTATCTTCTCTTCGTTCATTATCTTTCATTATTCCTAATTCCTTTTTCAGTAATTCTAAGTTCTCAGATTCAGCTTGAACTGCTTTACCAAAAGTATAAGCCTCCTCAAAAAGATTCCCCATAGTAATCATTATAAGACTGGCATTCTCTTCTCTGGCTTTTGTATTGATAGCACCACGAAGTTGCCCATTGAGTAGGTTAGATATGTTAGTTATATAATCCTCGATCTCCTTTTCCATAGAGTTATATTCTTTCTAAAGCATTAAGGGGTAATTCAAAAAAGGGATCTTCTCCTTCTTTTAAGCAACATGCAATTCCATTACCAGTTATGCACCCATACGTATAATCCCGGTATTCAAAAACCTCTTCGCCTTTTTCAAAATCTCGACCTAACCAAAAACATTCTTCTGTGGTGACCCTTCTTAATAATTTTAATTTCATATTGTGTTTATTACTAATAGTATCCTGAACAACTAGTATCATAAAACGGGAGAACCCATCTAATGAGCTCTCCCGAGTCGTATTATGCTACTGCACGATACTGGGGCATATTTATCGCTTTGCCTTTTGCGTTGTACTGTCGTTCTCTTTATTCCCTTTCTACCTGCCATCAAATCCTGTCACCCCCAAACCCTGGCTACCCCTTTCAGGACCAGGTAAACAAACTGACAACCATAGTGGAGGTGCGGAGAATCGAACTCCGGTCCGAACAGTCCTTGAAAATAAGTCAATGAACTATGTACATATTATAATAGTACTTGGTCTAGCTAGCATTTCTTAATATTATTCCGTTTATTATTAGCTTGCTCTTTAGCTGTAGCCCATCTTAAGTTTCCAGGTTCATAATTACTATCATTATTTATTCTATCTAATGTTAAGTTTTTTTCTCTATAACCTGGTAATGATGATATATAATATATAAATGTAACCGGATCATTTACCCAAGGTTTATATAAGGTAATACCTCTACCACCATAATCAGGATATTTATTACAAGTTTTTCTAAAACATCTTCTCTTAATCCTTTTCCATAACGAGTATTCTTCAGTATCTGATAACCCATGTTTAACATGATCGCATCCACAACCTTTAGTATGACCACTTTTTATTGAGCTTATCCTTTTGTTAAAAATTTTTCCACAATGACATTTAAAAGTACCATTTCTTCTAGCTCTACCATTTGGGTCATAATTATCAATAATTTCTTCTAAAAAAATAATCTCGTATGGACCTAACACTTGATTAGGTTCATATTTAATACGAGCTTTAATTCTTTTATCTAGTATATTCATTGCAAGACTTTACCTTATATAAATAAATAATACTTATGCGTATCCTCGGGATTAATACAGGAAATGGGATATTAGTATACCCAATGAGAAAATACTTGGTAGCTAATTATGAACCAAGATCGGTTTTTAAAACTCCTAACAATATACAATGGAAATTAAACTTTGGGAATATTCCTTTATTTAATAACCAATCAGATTTTTATAACCATGTAGCTAAAGATTATATTAATAATGTAGATAGTATTGTTTCTGCTCCAGACTGTGGACACAGTTCTATGTTAGCATATAGCAGAGCTAAGAAATTATCTAATCCTAAAAAAAATTTTAGTTTTAATCTATTTATGGATAGTATAAGGATGTGTATGCCCAAGGTATTTTTAATGGAAAATTTACCTAAGGTTTTAGATATGGTTCCCATAGAAGTTTGGGAAAAAAGCTTTCCGGGTTATGAACTCATATTCCATATCTTACCAGTAACAGAGTGGGGTAACTCACAAAAAAATAGAAAACGATTAGTTCTCATAGGCCTTAAAAAGGATGCTTTTGGGAATAACTTATCGAAAGTACAATACCACTTTAACAATGTATATAAGATTAAAAAGATAAAAACATGCGGGATATTATCGATTGGGCTAGATGAAGAAGATTGGGATATCGGACATATTCGAGAGGATATCGATGATGTTATTACAATGTATTCTGGTTTTAAAATAAGTCTTAAAAAAGTTCAACAGTTCTGGTTAAATAATCCAACATTAAAAAGATGGCCTGTTAATGATAAGAAATTTACAACGGCTCCGGGAGTTTATCGCAACCTTGCAGATGATTTTCCTGCTGTAGCTCGTAAAGCTAATCGTCAATTTAATGATCGGGGTTTGCAAATGTCTCCAAGAGAACTTGCAAGGATTCAAGGAATACCAAATACCTTTAAAATATATACAGATCTTAACCGAAAAACTTTCTCCATTAACAAAGGAAGAGCAACAGTTTCTAAAACACCACCCTATGAAATTGGGAGATGGTTCTATAAACAATTATTAAAAATTAAGCCATGGATATCGTAAAAAAACATTTAACTAATGGTCAATATTTGACCCAGGTTTATGAAAAATTTTCTCAATTTCTTCATCATACTGTAAGTACTAATGCCATGAGTGCGTGGCGCTGGTGGAACTCAACCCCAGAACGTGTGGGTACCCCATTTATAATTGATCGAGATGGGTCTATTATAGAATGTTTTAGCCCAAATATGTGGGCATATCACTTAGGTATAAAAGGTGATGATAACTGGCATGAAATGCATAGTATTAATATAGAACTGGTATCAGCTGGCCCACTTCGTCTGGTAGATGGACAATTTATATTTTATCCCTTATGGCCTAATAAAGTTCACCAAACTCTTATACCTAAAGCAGAGGTATATAGTTTCGATAAACCATGGAGAGGACACAGGCACTGGCATAAATATACTGAAGCCCAATTAGAATCCTTGAAATGGCTCATAGGTAGAAATGCCCTTGATTTTCCCAGTCTCGGTTTGGATAATGATTTAGATAGGATATTTGATTTTAATCCTGATGTTATTAAGAACCATATTCCAGGTATATGGACTCATAATACCGTCAGAGAAGATAAATCCGACCCATTCCTTTACCCACCTTTAATTGAAGCTTTAAAAGAAGTACAATCCGAATTGATTAATATAAGGAAAGCATCGGTGATACCAGAAGTAAAGAAGGTAATTGACAAGAAAACAATTAAAAAATCATCCTCTTCTCGGTCTAATCCCAGATCTGGCCCTAATTCCTAGTTCCTAATTCCTTTTTTTTTAAATTTTTAGCGCCACGGGATTATAGGGTATTATATAGCATATTATAATAAATAATAATATGCAATATATAATACCACTTAATACCCTCTGAGGCAGGTATAAATATTATGAAGAACATTTTTCTCATCATACTAATCTCTTTCATAGTAAGTCTAATAATATGGGATATCTTTTTCAGAAAAAAACCCATTCTTCCTCCAGAAATCTCCTATCAATATGAAACAGATACTATCTGGGATTCAATACCCTATATCGTACCTGAACCATATCCTATATACACACAACCTTATACGGTTACGATATATACAGCCGATACTAATACCATCAACAGCCTAAAAATGGAATTAGTGGAAAAGGATTTAATAATAATTAGCCTTACAGATACTATCCGAATATATGAAGGTTATTTAAAACAATACCCATCAAACCCAAAACTATTAGCCCTCGATCTTAAGAAGGATTCGATGTCAATAGGGTTACTTAACATTACCGGTATACCCCAAGAGAATAAGTGGCCCATCGATTTAGCTAGGTTTAATTACCGTTGGAATTATGTTGTAGGTTTGACCAGATATCCTACTCTTATGCCCCCCACAAAAGAAAGATCACCATTTGAATATTTTGTGGGGGGCGGTGTGGATTTACTCTATTTATCTCCTTATGTGTCCGGTCGAATTGAAAAGGATTGGGCTAGTATGAGGCTATATGGAAATATTAATTTAGGACTATTAAACAAAAATATAAGTGGTATAAAACTAGGGGTAGATTATAATTTTAATGGGACAAATTCAAATAGAATCAGGTAGGGGAATAACAACTGAACAGTTTAAGATATTAGAGAAAGTTTCTAGAGACCCTTTTTACTTTGCTTCCTTTGCTTGGATTATCCATCCAATATATGGGAGAGTAAACTTTGATCTGTATGATTATCAAAAATCGGTTCTGTACCATTTTATAAAGAACCGATTTAATATTGTATTAAAATTCAGACAAGCTGGTCTTACAGAATTAATATCATTGTATTGCCTATGGTTGGCAATGTATCATGCAAATAAAAATATCCAGATAATTTCAATTAAGGATAGGGTTGCAAAGAAGGTACTTAGAAGGATTAAGTTCATGTATCGCAATCTTCCTGAATTTCTTAAAATTAAAGTAGTAAATGGACGACCTTCAGAAATCGGAACCGGGACAGAGATTGGATTCTCTAATGGGAGTACTATTACCTCTATACCAACTACCGAAGACGCTGGTAGATCTGAAGCAGTTTCCTTGCTTGTTATTGATGAAGCAGCTATCGTTCGTTGGGCTACCCAAATCTGGGCAGCTGCGTTCCCTACCCTCTCCTGTGCGATTTATGAAACTCCAATTTTTGTTAGGGAGAAAAATGATCCTAAGAATGGTAAAGGTAAATACTTTACTAATGAAATTATGTTAGGTTCTTTATGCCCAGAAAAAACAGGTGTAAAAGATATTTCTGATTTTGGTTTAAAAACTTTAACCCACACTGGTAAATGGCAAAATATAACTCATGTTCAAAATAAGGGTAAGCTTGAGACCTGGCATGTTATAGATTGTAAAAATAAAGAAAATGGTTTTACTCCAGCTCATAGATTATATACTACTGAAGGGTGGAAAACTTTAAAAGAAATTATTAAAAGGGATTTAAATGTAGTAATGGTTGATACCTTGGTTGATAATTTAATTAAATTACCAATTACTATCCCGCCAAAAAAAGAGATTATAAAATGGATTAAAGATTTTCCAGGTTATTATGTTTCTAACTTAGGTAAGGTATTCCGTTTAAAAAATGGTTCATATATAGAATTAACACAAAGACCAAATAAAGATGGTTATTTAAGAGTTGGGTTGACTAATGGAGAAAAACGAAATACGGGTGGAAAACTTAATAGAAGTAAAAACAAAAATTTTCAAAGGCCAGTAGCTAAATTAGTGATTGAAGCTTTTTTAGGAAAATCAAAAATAAATTATCAAATAGATCATATAAATTGTAACAGGCAAGATAATTATATAACTAATCTTAGATACATATCTGCCTCTAAAAATGTTTCCAGGGGATTTAATTATAACCTTAATGGGTTATTAGGTTCTTTATCTGGTTCTAAATTACCTGATTTAGATAAAAGAAGTAGAATATTGGAAATGATTGAAATTGGATATTCTTATAGGGAAATAGCTAATGAAGTTTACCCAGATAATTTACAAGCTCATAAATTTGTAAAAAGAATAAATGAGGAAAGAGGTTCAAAAGTTTATATCACAAAACTTAATATTATAAAGAAAACCTATGAAGATATATATGATATCCAAGTAGAAGAAGACCATAGTTATATTTCGGCAAACAATTATATAAATCATAATACCGGGGGATCCGCTATCGTAAACTCTACCCCCTATGGGATAGGCAATTTTTACCATAAACAATGGGTCGACTCCGTGGCTGGAGGTAATGAATTCTTTCCCATTCGTCTCTCATGGAGAATGCACCCAGAAAGAAATGACGAGTGGTATAGAATTATGTCTAACGCTCTTGGACCTAGAAGGACAGCCCAGGAAATCGATGGAGATTTCCTCACCTCAGGAAATTCTGTATTCGATCTCACAGATATCAAAGCTATTGAGGATGGTCTGTCTGAATTAACTATACATAAGATTAGATTAGATGGTAATCTTGTTGAAGTTGATTTACCCAATAAAGATGATAAATATTATATAGGGGCTGATGTTGCAACTGGAAGAAGTAGAGATTACTCTGCTTTCTCTATCATGAACAGAGCAGGAGATGAGGTATGTTATTTTAAAGGTAAAATTCCGGTTGGGCAGTTTGCTGATTTATTAATGGAATATGGTAGGAAATATAATAACGCAGTAGTTGCTCCAGAAAGTAATGATATTGGTTTATCGGTAACTACTAAGATTCAAGAAAGTGGATATCCACATTTATTTTATACAACTAAGTTCCTGAAAGAGAAGGGAGAGGGGAGACCAAAGAAAAGTAAATTACCTGGTTGGTATACAGATAGAAAGACTAGGCCTATTATAATTGATGAGCTAGAAGAAGATATCCGTAATGACAATGTATTAATTACAAATAAATTTTTCTTACAAGAGGCCTACACTTTTATATACGACGAACGTAATAGACCTGTTGCTATGGGCAAACATTCACGAGGTACAGATGATGAGGATATTCTGGATGATGAGAATACTTATACTGATGATAGTATCTTGGCTGAATCAATTACGAACTTTATAAGGAAAGGTAAAGTAACTACAACAGTAGTTGCTCCTAGATAAAATCAATACTAGTTTTTTTTAAATTAAAACATAGTCATGGCATTATTTAATTTTATAAAACGGGGTAAAAGGGAGTTGGTACCAATTTCTGAACCAGTTGAGAAAAAAACGATAATACCACCAGGTAGATCCAGTAGACCTACTTTTGGAACTGATGCCTATATGGATATCAGGAATAATGTTACGTTTATTACTCCTGGTTATATTGCTAATTACATTCCCGTTATTCGTAAGATGTCTTGGATTAATCCTGATGTGGGGTTAGCAGTTAATGATATGGTACAATTAACCAATACAGGACATAGAGTAAAATTTGATCCAGGAGTATCCCCAGACCAACAAGAAAGTATGAGACATCATCTTGACGAAAAGCAATTAAAGTGGGGAGATGGAGTCGCAGGTATGAATGGTATGGTTAATAAAATGATTGCTCAAATATGGATAGCAGGAGCTTTATCTACTGAGTGGGTAGTTGCCAATGATAAAATGGGGGTAGATCATTTAGCATTCGTTAACCCTGAGACTATTAGGTTCCAGTGGAATAAAAAGAAACTTAGATTTTTTCCCTATCAATTACAAGATCAAAACACACTTGGGTTTGGGACTACCGGTAGTATGATGGGTGAGAAATATGTTAAGTTAAATACCAATACATACAAATATTTTGGCCTTAATGGGGATACAGATATCCCTTATGGTATTCCTCCTTTTTTAGCTGCTATGAATGCTCTCAGTACTCAATCTGATATGGATACCAATATTCGTTTTATTATGAAGCAAATTGGGCTTCTTGGATTTACACAGCTATTAATGACTAAACCCAGTCAAGCCCAAGGGGAGAAAGATGAAACATATAAAGCCAGGTTAATTACTATGTTGGATGAGTCTAAGAATAATATACTTGATGGGATAAAAGATGGGGTAGTTGTAGGTTTTGAAGAAGACCATCAATTTGAATTTAACTCTACTACGAAAAACCTTAGTGGGGTTTCTGAATTATATGATCAGAATGAAGTGCAAGTGGCTAATGGTCTTAAAATGGCCGCTGAATTTATTGGTGTAGGAAATGCTGGTAGTGAAACTGGGATAAATATAGTATTCACTAAAATGCTATCTCAACTTCAAAATGTTCAGAAAATTGTATCTGCAAACCTTAGACATGGTTATGCTTTAGAATTGAGATTAGCGGGGTATAATTTTAAACATCTTCAAGTTGAATTTAAACCTTCTACTATTACAGATGAGTTAAAATTCCAACAAGCTATGGAATATAAGGTTCGTAATACTTATAATCTATTTCAGATGGGTCTTATTGGTCAACAACAAGCAGCTGATATAATGGAACTTGATAAACCCGATCAGTTAGAACCACGTGGGCCTATTAGTGGAGCTGGTAAATCAAGTGATGAAAGACAAGATCAGAATGATGAGTCTGATAAAAAAATAAGGGAGAAAAAGAAAGCTCAACCTAAGAAGGGTGATCAAAAGAATATTCTGGAATTTATGAATAATTTTCCTGAAAACCTTGTAAACGAATTCCTTGATTGGTATAATACTAAATAACAATACCACTTTATCCTTTAATATGGACAAAATATTTTTTGATACTGCGATTCTTATAGGTGGGCATGCTCTTATATTGGGGCATAAGCCTGATAAGTTAACTTTGGAGCAAGTTCATAAGAAGATTGAAGAAGATAAAACTGACTTTGCTAGTTTTGGTTTATTTGATCAGTCTTCTCCTAATTATACTACTTATTACCCAGATGTTACTCCAGAGGATTTACAACCTACTCCAGATGAATTTATAGAGCCAGTTTTTAGAATACTCTCTGAGGTAGTAGTTCATAAAAAGCATAACCCAATATATTTCCCGGCAGCTGTTTTAAAGAAAACTATGTATAAACTCATAGGTCAAACAGTAAGCGTTGACCATGAGATGGCTGTGGGAAATGCAGTAGGAAGTATTAAGGCTGTTGAATGGCAGAATGCCTATACTGTTAATGGGGTTAAAGTACCTGCTGGTATTAATGCTACTTTACTTATAGATGGTAAAGCTAATCCAAGATTGGCTAGGGGTATCATGATGGACCCACCCTCTATTCATTCGAATTCAGTTACTGTAAATTTTGCTTGGAAGAAGTCACATCCTAAGATGGAGGATAATGAGTTCTATAATAGACTTGGAACATTAGGTGATGATGGTAAACTGGTTCAAAGAATAGTTACTGATATCGCAGCTTATCATGAGACTTCACTTGTTTCTCATGGAGCTGATCCCTTTGCTCAGAAGGTTGTAGATGGAAAGATTGTTAATCCTGCTTATGCTGGTTCTCAGTATTGGACTACTGATACTGCAAATAAGGTTAAAGAAATCAGTAATAATGCTTTTAATTGGGATTGGAAAGATTGTGAATCATTTTCTGAAGAAGAGGAAATGATTATAATAAACCTGAGTGGAACTACAATACCTGAAACTATTAATAATAACAACGATCAAAATATTGAAAACATGGATGCTATACTTAGATTTTTTGAAACTCAGTTTAAATTGGAAAAAGATTCATTAACTGAAGAGAATTACCAGGCAAAACTGGCAGAATATCATACTGCTCAAGTCCTAGCTTTGACAGAAGCCAAAAAAGAATCCGATCCTATAAAGATTGGTAAGTTTGAAGG
>Ga0307379_10012686_pt1 | contig 10972 bp, 15 predicted proteins | sample UN2MG_FD_202237 | JGI IMG/M metagenome (GOLD analysis project Ga0307379, IMG submission 202237) | Soil microbial communities from Risofladan, Vaasa, Finland - UN-2 | ecosystem: Environmental > Terrestrial > Soil > Coastal area > Acid sulfate soil | place: Finland: Risofladan, Vaasa | collected... | reverse complement strand
TAAATACAATATTAATGGCATATCTATCCCTATATACTTCTTGGGAAATATTTCCTCTTTAATTCCAGAAGGTATAACTTTGGGTTGCCCAGTAGACTGGCCTTGTGGTAATAATGCAACAACGATTAGGAATCATGCGGCAATATATGCTATTAATCATGGGGCTAATGCTCTTGATTTAGTATCAAGTGGTTATATGTTCATCAATGACCACTCAGAATACGTCGAAGATATAAAATCCCATATTAAAATCTGTAAAGACAGAGGCGTTACTCTTAGGGTAATGTTAGAATACAGGCGTCATTTTCCAGCCCAAACTTTAGATATGGCTTTAGCCCTAAGCGAACTTGGAGTGGATTATATTTTCCCTTCTACTGGGGACAAATTAGATGACTTCTCTGATAATCTTATTGTTTCTCATAGAATTTCAACAATGTATACCACACCAGCAATTTTTAATGGGAATATTTTTACCCAAAAACAATACAAAATACTCTGTGAATCTAGGGTTCATGGTGTTAGATTTAATAATTTAGGGGCATTAATAAGGCTCTTAGGTGTATAATATTCAGATATATGATTTTGGATTTTATAGAGGACTGATGGGATTTAAATAGGTACTACTAACGAAAGTGGTGCAAAAATGGGTTATACTTTATTTCCTGATAACGATAAGTTACAGGTAAACGGAAGTGCTATTACAGCTACTTCCACAAATGTTAATGGGGGTACTGGGTTTTTTCCAGGCGATATCTCTGTTAACTCTGTCCTTACAGCTTCTCTCGGCCTAGGTCGTTCTAATACTGTTCGAGACATATATGGTTCTCGCGTATTACAAGGTGAATATGTTTGGGGTGTTTTTGAAACTTCTCCCATAAGCCTAACTTCAGTGGCAGATAATGGTAGTGGAAAATGTAGATTTACACTCAATACCCACGGCTTGGCTGTTGGTGATGTTATTGCTATCAACGGTTCTACTAGCGGCGCTTTAGATAAGCTTCACGTTATTACGGCTGTTACTCTTAATACATTTGATACGAGAGTGGATTATGTTGCTTCTGCTACTGCTGGAGATTATACAGAAGTAAATGGTCGTTTTGCTAGTATGACTGCTAATGCATGGATTATGCGTGGTGGTGTTAGTACGAGTGTAGCTGAAACTGGATTGGTGAGCAATCAATTTGGTAATCTTGGTGTTAAGCGTAGTATTCATTACCTTGAAAATATTCGTACAGTAAGAACCGCTACTGCGATTCGTGCTGGTTATTGGAATATTTATACTGGTGTTTGGTCAACTACTCCTACAGCAGCAACAGACGCTCTTGGTAATGATCATGCCGCAAGACCAACATATGCAATTCCTGGTGAATTGACATATCGTACAAGTGGTCAACCAGATGGTGCGGGTGGTGGTATTACCTCTGCCGACTATCCTGCTAAAACAGGTGGTTAATTAATTAGTTATTAATAAAATTAAAATAGGACGAGGTATGATAAAGATATCTCGTCCGTTTTAATGTAAGGGTAAGCACCATGAATACAGAACATAAGCACTTAGCAGATATAGATATTCCATCTATTTTAACCCAAGTTATAACTGTACTATTAACAATAGTTATAAGTATGACTGGATTTTGGTTGATGATAGGAAGGGAATTTGTCACAAGATCAGAAACATCTACTATGATTAACAACCAATTATTATTGGTTCAAGAAAGAGTCTCTATCTATAAAGAAGATTCTACAGAACTACGTAGGGTTATTGATAGAAACTCAGAAGCGTTAACCGATTTAAAAGTTCAAATAGGCCAACTAAAAAACACATTAGATTTTTTGAGAGAAGATAATGAAAATTAACATTAAAAAATATTACTTCTATCTTCAGATGTTTACTTGTAGTATTATTGTTTGCATAGCTTACAGTTTTTTGTTTGATAAATTATATATTAGAAAAAGTAATTTAGAAATGAAATTAAAAAATAGTATTTATATAAACGATCATATAGCAATAGATGATATATTAACCCAAATAAATATGTTACAAAAAGAAATTACAAAATTAAAACTCCGTGAAGAAAATGAATAAAAAATTATTACCATATGCAAAAGCTAAAGAATTATTAGAAGAAGGAGATATTCTATTATTTGAAAGTCAAGGAGGAATAATAGGAACTTTAGTCAGTAGGGCTGGCGAGGGTAAATATTCTCACGTTGGCATGGCTTCTGGAGTTGGTATGAATGGGAAAAAACTTTGGGAATGTGTAGAGTTTAGAGAATGGAAGGGTGGACGCAGTATTAATCTGGAAAGATATTCTAAAGAAAATAATATTGACGTATATAGAGTAAAACCCCAAAATGTTTTGTTGTCATACAACGAAGAAGAAGGTATAATAGAACAAAAAACAATTGAATTTAATGGTAAAAAAGTAACAAATACCATGAGACTAATGACTGGATTACCATATGGTTGGATAAGAATATTTTGGATCATTCAGCACAAGCTTCCGTTTTTGAGATTTTTTTATTCTATGGAATCTGTTAATATGGATGATTTAGCAATAGAAGAATTAGTATATCCAGTATGTAGCAGCGCTGTAGCCTATAGCTATTCAAAAGCTGATTTTGATTTAGTTTATAATAGAGCTAATAAATGGACAGAGCCATCTGATATATCAAGATCAACCTTATTAAATTATATATTTACAATAGTATAATTATGATTCACAAAACAATGTTAATATCTTTTCCTAGATCTGGAAGGGATTTGATACAAAGATGGTTAAACGGGTATTTTCTAGAAGAACTTTCTTTTATAGGTGATCGCAATTTACTTGTTAAAAAAATTCCAATTGATGGGGTTTTTGCAGATAATTATAAATTAATATTTACCCATGATTTTAATCATATAAATAAATATGATAGAAAAAATATAGTTCTATTTAGACATCCAATATATTCATTAATCTCTTGGTGGGAATATTGGAAAAAAGAAGATGCTTATTCTGATGTAAACAATGATAGAGAATTTGACAATTTTGTTAAAAATCGTTTTGAATATTGGAAGGCTTTCTATTCCTATGTGATGTCTAATAAAACTGATAATATTTTTCTTATTCAATATTCTGATCTTATAGATAATCCAGAAAAGTCTTTAATAGAACTTATTAAATTCATATCTACAGAATCAACAATAGATTCAAAAAAAATAAAAGAAACTATAAGGAAAAACCTAACAGTTGGAGATCCAATACAACAAAAAAGAGTCTTTGTAGGAATGAGATCTATAAAAACTTGCCCTTTCTATATCAAAGACCAAAAAAAATATCAGTACATTTCGGACCAAACCGACGTTCTGTCTAAGAAATTTCAACAAAATATCAAACTTGTATAAAAGTTGTTTACAGTCCACTTTTTTCGGTGTATAATAGGTTGGTCAGAGTAAAAGAGCGAATTTTTATTTCGCTAAAGCGACACACCTTGGCCTCAAAAAAGATATCAAAAACAAATCTACAATAACATAAAGCAACAGGGCATTTTAGGCCATTTAAAGTTGAACACATTTTTAAGTTTGTTTTTTTATCATTAAAGTGTCGCTTTTTAAAAAATAATAACCCGCTATATTAATTTATGGCGGGTTTTCTTTTCAAAGGAGAAACTATGGAATTAGATCCAAATCAAATAGGATGGGAAGAATATAGGAGTTACGAAGTTACTCTTTGTGTAAGAGACAAAGACGGAAAACCTACAGATCAAACCAAAACCCTCAGAACAAACAATCCAGAAGAACTTTCTAATTTTTGGTTATTGCATCAGCAAAATCCTAAGAGAAAACCCAAGCAAATAAATCAGTCCAAAAAGAAAAAGAAAAATTTTCGCGGTAAGGAAGTTCTTCCAAACGCAAAACAGGCTGACTCAATATTAGCAAATCTGTATGGAGATAACGCCGCCAATGTCTAATAAAGTCATGAATGCACTACAGGATTATATTTTTACTTCTAAGTATGCTAGATGGCTAGAAGATAAACAAAGAAGGGAGACTTGGCAAGAAGCAACTAATAGAGTTCGCAATATGATGCTCACCAAGTATAAAGAATTTGGTATCGACGATGATATCAATTGGGCATATGATATGATGGCTAAAAAGAGAATATTAGGTTCCCAAAGAGCGTTACAGTTTGGTGGTAAGCCCGCCCTAAAAAAACATGCCAAGATCTTTAACTGTGTTGCTTCTTATGCTGATCGCCCAAGATTCTTTCAGGAGTTTCTTTGGTTGCTTTTGTGTGGTTGCGGCGCTGGTTTTTCTGTGCAAAAACACCATGTAGCAAAACTACCTGATTTACATTACGAACCAACAGGTAAAAAAACTATTGTTATTCCAGATACAATAGAAGGATGGGCCGATTCATTAGGCTATTTAATAGAGTCTTATCTTGATGTAGATACTAGTCATTCTGATTTGGAAGTTTGTTTTGACTATTCTCAAATTCGCCCAAAAGGTTCTTCTCTTAGTAGTGGAGTAGGTAAAGCACCTGGGCCTAATGGACTTATCAATTCACATGAGAAGATTCGTGATCTACTAGACGACAGATACAGATGGTGCAAAGCAAAGGGTGGCCGCCCTTTCTTGCGTCCTATTGATGTCTATGACATCTGTATGCACGCTGCCGATGCTGTTTTAAGTGGTGGTATTAGGCGTAGTGCTACAATAGCAGTATTCTCTCCTGATGACCAAGAAATGGCTAAAGCCAAAACTGGCAATTGGCTTGTTGAAAATCCCCAGCGTGCTAGATCTAACAACTCTGCTTTGCTTGTTAGAAATAAAACCACAAGAAAACAATTCAATCAACTTATGCAATGGGTTAAAGAATTTGGGGAACCTGGATTTGTTTGGAGTGATTCTACAGAGTTAATAGTAAATCCTTGTGTTGAGATTTCTTTCTTTACTTATGATATTATAGATGAAGAAAAATTTAACGCTTGGAAGATTGATCATGTATATGATTCTATAGAAGGGCCACCAGAAGATATTGGTTTAAAAAGTGGCTGGCAAGGATGCAATTTGACCACTAATAATTGTGCTAATCTAAGAGGCAAAACCAAAGAAGAAAAAACAGAATATTTTATGGAAAACATAAGGGCGTCTACCATAATAGGAACCCTACAAGCTGGCTTTGATAAATTTGAATACTTAGGCGAGACTTCTGAAAATATCTTTCGTAAAGAAGCTTTACTTGGTGTGTCTATGACGGGTATGATGGACAACTATGAAATAGTACTTGATCCAAAGATTCAAAGACTCGCTGCTAAACTATGTTTAAAAACCAATAGAGAGATGGCTAAGAAAATTGGAATTAATCCTGCTGCTAGAGTCGGATGTTTAAAACCAGAGGGTACTGGCACCTTAGTATTAGGCAGTACCGCTCACGGTTGTCACGCCCATCATTATGTGAGATATCTGCGTACAGTACAAGCTAATAAGGAAGAAAATGTTTATCAGTTTTTCAACAAACATAATACTAAAGCCTGTGAAGAATCTATTTGGTCTGCAAATAAAACAGACGATGTGATATACTTCCCTATTGAAGTACCTGATGGTTCTAAAACAATCAATCAATTACCAGCTATAGAAATGTTGAAAATTGTTAAAAGCACACAACAAAATTGGGTAATGCAAACGATGAATAAAGAACTTTGTACTGTACCTTGGTTGACTCACAACGTAAGCAATACAATTACCGTGGTTGACGAACAAGAATGGGAAGATGTTGAAGAATTTATATTCAGTAATAGAAAATATTTTTGTGGTATTTCTATGGTTTCTGGTACTATAGACAAAGACTATCAACAGGCTCCTAATTGTGCCGTATATACATCGAGACAAATAGTAAAAGAATATGGGGATGCTGCGATTTGGACTTCTGGTTTAATAGAACTGGCTTTAAGTGCTTGGAATGGTAATTTATGGAAAGCTTGTACGGCATTATTAGATAGTGTATACAGCCCACAAAAAGACATAGACCTAGATATGAATAATGTTGGAGACTTGCAAGCTGCACATGATAGATTATATTTTTACATGAAGTCTAGAAAGTTTGCCAGCAAATATTTTGACGAAGACGTTAAGCGCCTAACATATTGTATGAAAGATGTATTTAATTGGAAAAGGTATTGCGATCTTGAAAAAACTTTTAAACAAGTAGATTACACAGAGTTAATAGAAGATGAAGACAACACAAAACTAGAAGAAGAAATAGCTTGTGCAGGCGGAACTTGTACTATATAAATAAAGAGGCATAATGTCAAAAAAAAACAGAGACAGACAACAAGAAGTAATAATTAAATATAAAAGGAAAGTAGTATCAGCACGTACCGATAATCAAAAAAAATATATAAAAGCTATTCAAAAAAATGATTTTATAGTATGTAATGGACCCGCTGGAGTAGGAAAAACTCATATCGCAATTGGCATGGCTTTTTGGTCATTGTTTAACAATGAAGTAGAAAAAATTATTATAGCAAGACCAGTAGTAGAATCTGGAGAAAATTTAGGTTTTCTTCCAGGTGATTTAAATGAGAAGATGGCTCCTTATATACAGCCCATTATGGATGAACTTAATTTTTATGCCTCATACAGCGAAATTACAGAAATGCGTAACAGTGGTAATTTGGAAATTTGTCCTATAGCATATATGAGAGGAAGAACATTTAATAATTCCTTTATAATATGTGACGAATGTCAAAATGCTACTAGCAAACAAATTAAAATGATGTTTACTAGATTTGGCGTTGGATCGAAACAAATAATGACTGGTGATATTGAACAATCAGATTTAGACCGTCATTCATCTGGCGCTTTTAAAAATTTGTACGAAAGATTTGATCGACCAGAACTTCTTGACAGAAGAATTGCTTGCGTTAAATTAGAGAAAAAAGATATTTGTCGTTATGAAAATATGGAAATAATGATGCAAGCTTACGAAAATCCCATTGACAAAAACACTCCTTTGCCGTACAATAATATTAATGCGGTCGTGCAATGGCCCGACGACGGAATTGCTGATTTTTAGATTGCGAAAAAGTGAAAAAATCCCACAGAAAAACTCTTGTGCTTAATGCTGATTACAGCGCTATGTCTGTTATTCCTTGGTGGAAGGCTATAACCTTAAAGTATAAGAATGTAATTACAGAAGTTGATTTTTACGAAGACGACTATATCAAATGTTCTGGTAATATAAAACATCCTATTCCAGCAGTTATAGCTATACATAAATATATATCTACTAATAAAAGAAGGATTCCTTTTTCTAGGAAGAATGTTTTTACTAGAGATATGTTAAGATGTCAGTACTGTGGTGAAAAGTTTGAGCCGAATGATTTGACATATGATCACGTTATACCAAGGTCCAAACACCCTAATAAAACTAGGTGTACCCACTGGGAAAACATTGTTACTTGTTGCTATCCTTGTAATCATAGAAAAGCCGATAAGCTTTTACATGAAGCTGGTATGACATTGGTAAAAAAACCACATATTCCCAACCCAAAGCTTTATATCTTGGGCTTAACCCCTTGGTCTAAAGTGCAAAAAGAATGGGTTCTTTATTTGTCTCCTATATATAAAGAACTTCTTAATATAGATCAAAACGGAGACGTAATACAGTCTGTTTTATCTTAAACGGGCTATTTCTTTATTTTTTTTATTTTTTTAGGTGTATAATAAGTATGCCAATTTATCAATATCAATGTGACAAAGACTCTGGTTGTGGATTCGTATGGGAATTTTGCTGCCTGATGTCAGAATTCGAAGATAATAAACCAAAGCTTTGTCCTAATTGCAAAAGCAAAGATGGTATACATCAATGTTTTGGTGATATAATTGTAAGCGTACCCAAGACTTTAGGCTCATTGGCTGATAAAAATAGTCGCCAAAAGAGTTTGGATGAAAAAATTCATCTGCATAACAAGCACAATGAATATAAACAAGCCCCTCCTTCATGGGAATCTACACCAGACGGTATGATTCACAAACCAAGTATATCAAAGGATTAAATATGTCAAAAGATATGTCTAAATCTCCGTGTCAAGCCATAATACTCGTGCGATATGAGATATATGAGAACACAGCTAATGGTCAGGTTACTGGCATTCCTATTAACAGGGCTTCAAAAATATTTACCTTTATGGGTAAAAATGAAGAAGAAGTTACTAAAGAAGTAAACAAATTTATGGAGCGTATTAATAACTATGAAGCCAAAAGTAAGACATAATGATATTAAATCAGCAATATTCAGACCCAAAAACCCTAAAAACGCAGACACAAACGATTCCTCTTTAGGCGATAACATTGAAAGAGATGTAGTCGTATATACTATGTCTGGAGAAAATGATTATCTAGACGATAGTAATAATCCAATATTATTTTCAACCAAAGACATAGAAGCAGAAGACAGAGATAATGCTTATGCAAAGACTATTAGAGTAAATGATAATAATCTAAAGTATTTTGTAAGACGAGATTCCTCTGGTAAATTCTTTGATCCTATTGGAATGTATTCAGAAAAGAACCATAATAAACTTAGGCACCACACCCAAGACAGACAATGGGAATGGGTAGAGGTTAACGTGAAATCATTTGAGTACTATCTTCGTTACCTTACAACCAGAAACAAAGCCCACTTAATAAATGCTGAAAGAGAGGATTTTTAATATGTCTAAAAAAGGCAGAATGAGTAATGTTGAAAAACATGCAATTCAAAATATGCTACACCAAAAAACCCCAGTTGAAGATATTGCAAAAGCAGTTGACCGACCATTAAAAAGTGTAGAAAATTATGTAAATGGGGAATTGGACGATTTACATTCGCAAGTTGCTAAAGTAGAATTAGAAAAAGCGGAGGCTACATTTAATTCGACAAATACAGAACCAAAAATAATCCAAGCTGTTAAGAAAAATTTGTTAGAAGCTGGGCTAATAGAATCAGATATAACAAAAGTAATAAATTCTACGCTTGCTACCGCAAATAAAAACAACAAGATTTATAAAGGCGAAAAAGGAATTGCCGAATTGTATAAAGACTGTGTTGCGAGAATGCCTTCTTCAACTTTCATGATCAAAAAAACAATGGGCGGTCGTGAAGGCGTTGCTATCATGACTGGTGGTGCATCTCAAAAGGGCGATGATTCTAGTAAAAGAGATAGGAATAGTAAAATAGTTCGTAGGGGAGGTATCTACGATATCAAAAACAAACGCATGATGGGCGAGGATGGGTAAAAAAAGAACTGACAAAAGTAAGTATCCATCAAAGTATTCTCCTAATGGGTGGGTAACTGCTGCCCAATATATAATAGAACTAATATGCGAACAACGGGCAAGATTTGATAAAAAAGATCTGCCCGTTAAATTTTGGCATCTGCCAGAATGGGCAAGTTTTTATAAGTCTCAATTGAGAATCATACACAAACTTCTTAAACAGTATGACGAAAGAGCAATAATAAATACTGTTAAGAACAAAAGGATTAGAACGCTATTTCCCAAGTGGATAGAACCTTTAATAGCCCAAGAAGATAAGGTATTAAAAACCAACAAAAAAAATCAAAATACAACTAAACAAGAAGTGGTTGATGAATCTATAATAGTTAAGAGCAAGCGACCTGATCGTTTGAATAAGAATATTAGAGATTTATTATCACTTGATGACGAGGTATAGATGGGCAGAAAGAAAAAAGAAGTTGTAGAAACAGAAGCGGCAGAAGCCACAGAAGAAATTGCTGTTGAGACTAAACCAAAAGGAATAGAAGCACAGATACTTAAAGAATTTGGCAATGTTATAACCAATGGTAATCATATCTTGGCTAGGCAAGACTTAATTATTCCTGTTAGCCCTAAGATTGATCTAATGATTGGAGGGGGATTTAAAGAGGGAAGTTTTATCATTCCGACTGGTCCCCCTAAAGTCGGAAAAACGTCGCTTACTCTTGATTTTTCAGCTACAGCTTTGGAAGCTGCCAGTAATTACACAGATAATAGAGAGGTATACTTTTTTAGTATCGAAGGAAGATTACAAAAGAGAGATTTACTAGGAATCAAAAAGTTGCAACCATATTTAGGGGATAGATTCCATGTTATAGAGTCTACTAAAGGACATATATTGCATGGAGAAGATTTCTTAGATATTGGCGAGCGTCTTATAAATGAAAAACCAGGGTGTATATTTATATTTGATTCTTTTTCACAACTATGTAGTAAAGCACGAAGATCAAACAGTATAGGGGCAAAGCAATTTAGGGATAATGTTCCTATATTTCTTGCAGATTTTTGTAAAAGAATTTGTAATGTTCTTCCTATCAATGGTTCTATTATATTTGGCATAACACATAGGATAGCAAACACCAGTGGGTTTGGTTCGGCTTGGTCAGAGGCTTCTGGTCAAAAAATTCAATACCAAGTAGACTATAAGCTTAATGCTAAATGGGCAGAAGCATGGGGCGATGAAGATTCTAAAGTAGGACAAAAAGTACATTGGGAATGTACCTGTTCTCCATTACTTAATGGTCCTTCTCAAAATAAAGCCATGTCATATTTAAGATATGGATTAGGTATAGATAAAGGTGCTGAATTAGCAGAAATTTGTGTTGACTTAGGTCTAATAGAAAGACCTGTTAAATCATCTTGGTTTACTATACTTGAAACTGGTGAAAAGATTCAAGGCGTAGATAAAACAGCAATGTTGCTTAATAATAATAAAGAACTATACGACAAATTAAATAATCAATCTAGAGAAATGATGGGGTTGCCAAGTTGTTAATACGTGATTTAGATAATCGTTCTATAGAATGGAAGGTTGTAGATAATACTAGAACCCATGCTAGATCATCCTTACATCTTGAAGCAAGAGCTATTCTGTATAGTAAATATCCAACCCAACAAATATTTGAAGAAGTCTCTATTCCAATTAGAAAGCGTAAAACTCTT